>ERZ724505.1945-NODE-1945-length-10686-cov-4.772458_pt1 | contig 10686 bp, 6 predicted proteins | sample MGYA00376038_ERZ724505 | MGnify/ENA primary metagenome ERZ724505 (study PRJEB28724, sample SAMN07190884) | wastewater metagenome | isolation source: effluent of sewage treatment plant in Hong Hong | place: Hong Kong | collected 2016-03-17 ...
TCTTCCTTCTTGGGCTCGTCCTTCTTCGGGGCGAGGAGGGGCGCAAGGGCTTCGTGCCAGGTTTCAGCGCAAGGACTGGAAGACTGCGCGGGCAGCATCCACCGTGGCGGCGATGTCCTGTGCCGTGTGTGCGGCGCTGACAAACCCGGCCTCGTACAGTGCCGGTGCGATGTACACGCCCCGGTCGAGCAGGCCGTGGAACAGTTGGTTGAAGCGGGCACCATCGGTGCGCATGACCTGGGGGTAGTTCTGCGGCAGCTCGGGCAGCAGGAAGAAGCCGAACATGCCACCTTCGCAGTCGGCGCTGAAGGGCACGCCGTTCTCACGGGCGACGGCCGTCAGGCCCTCGACGAGCTGGCGCGTCTTGGCCGCGAGGGCGTCAAAGAAGCCGGGGCGGCTGATCTCGCGCAGCGTGGCCAGGCCGCAGGCGGTGGCCACCGGGTTGCCGGACAGGGTGCCCGCCTGGTAGACGCCCCCGAGCGGTGCCAGGTGCTTCATCACCTCGCGCTTGCCGCCAAAGGCCGCCAGCGGCATGCCGCCGCCGATCACCTTGCCGAACACCGAGAGGTCGGGCTCGAAGCCGGGCAGCAGGCGGGCGTAATGGCCCTGGGCGCTGGTGAGGCCGACGCGAAAGCCCGTCATCACCTCGTCAAAGATCAGCAGGGCGCCGTGCTGGCTACAGAGTTGGCGCAGCCGGCGCATGAAGGGCAGGCTGGCGCGCACGAAGTTCATGTTGCCGGCAATGGGCTCGACGATCACGCAGGCCAGCTCGCCGCCCATGTCCGCAAAGGCGGCTTCAAGCTGTTCGACGTTGTTGTACTCAAGCACGATGGTGTGCTGCGCCGTCTCGGGCGGCACGCCGCTGCTGGTCGGGTGACCGAAGGTGGCGAGGCCCGAGCCGGCCTTCACCAGCAGGGCGTCGGTGTGGCCGTGATAGCAGCCCTCGAACTTGATGAACTTGGTCCGGCCCGTGGCGCCGCGTGCCAGGCGGATGGCGCTCATGGTGGCTTCGGTGCCTGAGCTGACGAGGCGCACCTGGTCCATGCTCGGCACCAGGGCGAGGATGGCCTCGGCCAGTTCGATCTCGCGCTCAGTTGGCGCGCCAAAGGAGAGCCCGTCCCGCACCGCCTGTTGTACGGCTTCGACAACCGAGGGATGACCGTGTCCCAGGATCATGGGACCCCAGGAGCCGATGTAGTCCACATAACGGCGCCCTTCGGCGTCGTAGATATAGGCCCCTTCGCCCCGGGCGATGAAGCGCGGCGTGCCGCCCACGGCACGGAAGGCGCGGACGGGCGAATTCACGCCGCCCGGGATGACGCGCTGCGCGCGCTCGAAGAGCTCGATGTTCGTGGCCATGGCGGAAGCAGAGAAGGAAACGGGAGAGGCGTCAGTGCACGCGGCGCGGGGGCTCTGGTGGCGCGGTGTCAGGCTCGCCTTCAGGCCCACCTTCGGGCTCCTCGCCCTCTGCCGGTGGCAGCGCCCAGAAGAAGCGATCGGGCACCACATTGCCCATGCCGGGGCGAAAGCCGGCATCCAGCGATTGGTCCAGGAAAGACAGCGCCTCGCTGACGGCCGAGTGCAGCTCGGCGCCCACCGACATCAGCGCGGCCAGCGCGGCCGAGAGCGTGTCGCCGGCCCCGATGAAGCCAGTTTCGAAGCGCTCGAACTTCTCGCCTGTGATGGGGCCTTGCGCATTGGCCAGCACGTTGTCCACGAAGCCATTGGGCAACTGGATGCCGGTAACGAGCACATGCTGCGCGCCGGCCTCACCGGCAGCCACGGCCAGCTCGCGCGCCGAGGGGTTGCGCTCGTTGTCCCAGTCGGGGAGCAGGAAGTCAGTCAGCGACTTCTGGTTGCCGACCAGCACATTGGTCAGTGGCAGCACCAGCTCCCGCAGGGCATCGTGATAGCTCTGGCTGTCGTCCTCGTCCATCCAACTGCTCGCGGGCAGGTAGGTGACGAGGGGCACGTCGGGGTAGTCGCTCAGCACCTCGGCCACGGCCGAGACGTTCTCGGCGCTACCGAGGAAGCCGACCTTCCAGGCGGTGATGGGCACGTCTTCGAGGATGTGCCGCGCCTGCTCGGCGATGCAGTCATCATCGAGCGCGCTGTGCTCGAAGCTCTCGGCCGTGTCGCGCAGGATCACGGCGGTGACGACGGGCAGGCAATGCGCCCCCATGGCCGCAATGGTGGCCACATCGCCGGCCAGGCCACCGGCGCCGGTGGGGTCGCTCGCATTGAAGGTCAGTACGCACGCGGGGGGCGGAGCCTCCTGCTCTTCCGCAGGCAGGTCGTCCTGTGCGGGATCAGGGAAAGTAGTGGGACTCATGGTGTGGAGGGCTTCACGCGAACGCAGAAAAGGATGCTGCTTTTACCCTGTGTTTGCCCTCAGCAGGCGCATGATTTCGCGTGGCTAGAATGAATCGATTGTAGTGAGCAACCCCATAAGAAGACGGCATCGTGAGTGAACCGAAGACCTGGATGTGCCTGATCTGCGGATGGATTTACGACGAGGCCGCCGGAGACCCCGAGCATGGCATTGCGCCAGGAACTGCTTGGGCCGACGTGGACATGAACTGGACCTGTCCTGAGTGCGGCGCGCGCAAGGACGACTTCGAGATGGTGGCCATCTGAAGTCGATCACGGCGCCCTCGCCCTTGGGTTAGGTTGACGATGGGCGTTCGAGCTGCGCGGCCACTGGGTCTTGGCAGAGGGATGAGCCACTGAGGAGACAGGGTTTGGAGCTTCAGGCAGTTGAAGTTGGACCGCAAGGCACGCAGGCAACGGCTCGCGTGCTCGTCATCGATGACAGCAACACCATCCGTCGCAGCGCCGAGATTTTTCTCAAGCAGGGTGGCTATGAAGTCGCGCTCGCCGAGGACGGTTTTGACGCCTTGGCCAAGCTGGGCGACTTCCGCCCCGACCTGGTTTTTTGTGACATCTTGATGCCGCGCCTGGATGGCTATCAAACCTGCGCCATCATCAAGCGCAATCCGCAGTTCGCCGCCGTGCCCGTGATCATGCTGTCCTCCAAGGACGGCCTGTTCGACAAGGCCCGGGGCCGCATGGTGGGCTCGCAGGACTACCTGACCAAGCCCTTCACCAAAGACCAGCTGTTGCAGGCCGTGCGCCAGCACCGCCCCTGAGGATCGCCCGAGAGATCGACATGACCATCCATAACATCCTGTTGGTTGACGACTCCAAGACCGAACTGCATGCGCTGTCCGAGATGTTGACGAAGCGTGGCTACTCGGTGCGCACCGCCGAGAACGGCGAGGAGGCCATGAAGCGCCTGGCCGAAGCCAAGCCCGACCTGATCCTGATGGACGTGGTCATGCCCGGCCAGAACGGCTTCCAGCTGACCCGCGCGATCACCCGGGACGAGCGCTTCGTCGGTGTGCCGGTGATCATGTGCACCAGCAAGAGTCTCGAGACCGACCGCGTCTGGGGCATGCGCCAGGGCGCTACCGACTACGTCGTCAAGCCCGTCAAGTCGGACGAGCTGATTGCCAAGATCAAGGCGCTGGGCTGACATGACAGCCACCACCACCCATTGCTTGCCGCGCCGTCTGGCGGCCGGGCGGCACTGATGGCCAACCGTCAAGCGCTGCGCGAACTGCAGGAGCGCCTCGCGGCGCGGATGCAGGCTGCTCGCGAACAAACCGTCACGGCCAACTGGCTGGCTGTCGAGTGCGCGGGGGCGGGCATGCTGTTCTCGCTCAAGCAGGCCAGCGAAATCTTTGCGCCGGTGCCCCTCAAGCCCGTGCCCTACGCCAAGCCCTGGATGGCGGGCGTGGCCAACTTGCGGGGCGGGCTCTACACCGTCATTGACCTGGCCGTGTTGCTCGGCCTGCGTGACCCCGGCCCGCGCGTCCAGACGGCGCAGAGTCGGCTTGTGGCCCTGCACACCGATCTGGGCCTCAATTGCGCCTTGCTCGTGGACCGCCTCAGCGGCCTGCGCAGCGACGCACAACTGCCACTGGCGGCTGACCAGCCGCAAGGCGCGCGCCCGCGTTTTGCCGGCCCGATGCGGGTCGACGACAACGGCCGCCGCTGGCAGGTGATCGATCTCGAAGCGCTTTCGCGGCAGGAGCACTTCCTGCGCGTGGTGGTCTGATAGTGGCGCATTGCCTGCGCCTGCACTTGGAAAGAACGAGGGTGAGATGAGCCTCCTGGACAAGATTCGCGGAAAGACGGACACCACTGAGGGCGCGGAGGCGCCGGACACCGATCTGGTGAGTGATGGCAGCGAGGCGGCATTCGACGCGACGCGCGCCTCCGACTCGATCCTGGTCGGCCCCGACACGATGTTCCGTGCCGACGCCACGCCCTCGATCATCACGCCCGTCGCGCCGAGCGAACTGGGGCCGAACAGCGAGTTCGCCTCCACGACGATGAGCTTTGGGCCCTCGACCCTGATCGAAGGCGCGGACCTCCAACCCAAGTCGGGCGCCGACAAGCTGCGCGACCTTTTCGGCCGCCACCGCCAGCGCGTGCTGACGGGCCTGGTCGTCGCCGGTCTGCTGGGCACGGGTCTCAGCGTCACGATGGTGCTGGTCAGCGGCAATCGCAGCGCGGCGCAGGTGCGCGGCGCCGGTCAGGCGCTGATGCACTCGCAGCGGATGGCGAAGTCCGTGTCGGCGGCTCTGGTCGGCAACACGGCGGCGTTCGCGGAATTGCGCGAGTCGGTCAGCACCCTCACCAGTGTGGTGGGCAGCTTGCGGACGGGCCAGGGCGACCTCGCCCAGGCGCCTGCTGCGGTGCAGCCTTCGCTGGAATCGCTGCAGCCCTTGGTGGACCGCGCCGAGAAGAACGGCAAGACCGTGCAGGACCAGGAAAAGGTGCTGACCCAGATCGGTCAAGCGCTGCGCGCCATCAACCGCCAGTCGAGTGACTTGCTCGAATCCGCCGAGGCGGTGTCGTCGCAGGCGCTGCAAATCAACAGCTCGGCGGCCGAGATTTCTGCCGTCGGTCAGCTCGTGATGCTGACGCAGCGGATCGGCAAGAGCGCCAACGAGTTCCTGACCGCCGAAGGCGTGAGCACCGAAGCCGTGTTCCTGCTCGGCAAGGACTTGAACGCCTTCAAGCTCATCACCGAAGCTTTGATCAGCGGCAGTGCCGAGCTGCGCCTGCCCGCCGCACGCGATGCGCAACTGAAGGAAAACCTCAAGACCCTGCTCAAGCAGTACGAGCAGACCCGCACTCAAGCCTCCGCCATTCTGGGCAACCTGCAAGGCCTGGTGGCCGCGCGTGAAGCCCAGACCGCCATGCTGGGTGACTCCGAGCCGCTGCGCAAGGGCTTGGAGCAGGTGGCCAATGACCTGGAAAAGTCCGGTGGCGCCGGCTTTGGTTTGATCGCCTTCATGTTGCTGTCGCTGGTCGCCCTGGTGGGCGGTGCCTTCGGCTTCCTGCGCCTCTACCTGGCCGACCAGGAACGCCGCGCCGAAATCGCTGAAGCCCAGCGCCGCGAAGCCGAGGCGCAGGAGCAAGAGGCCAAGCGCGTGAATGACGCCAACCAGGCGGCCATTTTGCGATTGATGAACGAACTGGCGGCGGTCGCTGAAGGTGACTTGACCCAGACAGCCACCGTGACCGAGGACATCACCGGCGCCATTGCCGACTCCGTGAACTACACGGTGGAGGAGCTGCGCAACCTCGTCGGCCAGGTGCAGGGCACGGCAGCGCGCGTGACGGACACGACGGCGGCGGTGGACCAAACCTCGACCGACCTGCTCGCGGCTTCCAAGGAACAGCTGCACGAGATCCGCTCCACCGGTGAGGCCGTGCTGCAGATGGCGAGCCGAATCAACGAGGTGTCCGCGCAAGCGCAGGCGACGGCCGATGTGGCCCGCCAATCTCGTCAGGCTGCCGAGCAAGGCAAGGAGGCGATGCAGAACAACATCGCCGGTATGAACACCATCCGTGACTCCATCCAGGAGACGTCCAAGCGCATCAAGCGGCTGGGCGAGTCGTCACAGGAAATCGGCGAGATCACGGAGCTGATCTCGGACATTACGGAACAGACGAACGTGCTGGCCTTGAACGCCGCCATCCAGGCCGCCTCGGCCGGTGAAGCCGGTCGCGGCTTCTCGGTGGTGGCGGAAGAAGTGCAGCGTCTGGCTGAACGCTCCGGCGACGCGACGCGGCGAATCGCCGCCCTCGTGAAGGCCATTCAGACCGACACCCATGACGCCGTGGCCGCCATGGAGCGCTCGACGCGCGGGGTGGTGGAAGGTACGCAACTGTCTGACGCGGCCGGCAAGGCGCTGGAAGACATTGACCGCGTGTCGCGCGAGCTGGACGAGCTGATTGTTCGAATCTCCGGCCAGGCGCGCCAGGAAGCTCAGCAGGCCAACGAGGTGGCGTCCAACATCCAGCACATCTTCGCGGTGACCGAGCAGACCTCCGAGGGCACGCGCTCCACGGCGCAGATGGTGCATGAGCTGTCGCGATCTGCCGAAGCGCTGCGCGCCTCGGTGACCCGATTCAAAGTTGCTTGATCGCCCGACGGCATGGACCAGCTCTCGCGAGACCAAGATCAACAGGCCGACCTGAGCCCGCTGGCGTGGGTTCAGGACGAACTGCGCCGCTCGCTTGAGAGCGTCCACAAGACCCTGCGCCGCCTCATCCGCGACGCCGACGTCAGCCGCACCGGCTTCGATGCCTCGCAGCCCAGCGTGCCGCTGCAGCAGGCGGCCGCGCAACTGCATCAGGTGGTCGGCGTGTTGTCCCTGGTGGGCCTGCCTGCCGGGGCCACCGTGCTGCGCGCCTCCGAAGCAACGGTCCAGCGCCTGGCGCAGAACCCGCTGGAGGTGGACCTGCGCCACGTTGAGGCCATTGAGCGCGCTGACTTTGCGCTGATGTCCTACGTCGCCCGCCTGCTGGCCGGCACCAAGACTTCGCCCTTGTCGCTGTTCCCGGTCTATCGGGAGTTGCAGCAGCTCAACGGCGTCACGCGCATCCATCCCGCCGACCTCTGGACCCACGAGTGGGCCTGGCAAGAGATTCCCCTGGAAGACGGTGTGCTGCCGCGTTCGCCCGAGGCCGTGCGTGCGCCCTTCGAGGCCGCGCTGCTGCGCCAGATGCGCACGCCCATGCCCAGCCATGCGGCCAACCTCAGCAATCTGTGCGCCGGACTGGCCGCCTCGATCAACCCGTCCAACGCCCGCACGCTGTGGCAACTGGCGGGTGCCTTCTTCGAGGGCCAGGCCTTGCGCCTGCTGCCGGTGGACGACTACATGAAGCGCCTGGGCTCGCGCCTGCTGCACGAGCTGCGCTCGGTGGTACAGGGCCAGCCCGAAGCGTCTGAGCGCCTGGCGCATGACCTGCTCTTCTTCTGCGCCCAGGCCAAGGTGGCCCAGGGCGGCTGCCCGCGGCTGTTGGCCGTGCACGAGGCCTGGCGCCTGGCCGACGAGGATGTGGGCAACTACGACGACAGCTCGCTCGGCCGAGTCGACCCGGCGTGGGTGGCTCAGGCCAAGCGCCGTGTGCTCGCAGCCAAGGAGAGCTGGTCTGCCGCTGCCGAGGGCGATGCCCACCGGCTGGCCAGTCTGGATGAGCAGTTCGCGGCACTGGGCGAGTCCCTGACCCGGCTCTTCCCGAGTGGCGAGGTGCTGGCCCAGACCCTGCAGCGCGCTGTCGTGTCCACACTGCGCTCCGGCCAGCCGCCGGCGCCTGCGCTGGCGATGGAAGTCGCCACCAGCGTGCTCTACATCGAGGCCGCGCTTGACGATGCGGCCTTTGACCAGGCCGACCAGGCCGACCGCGTGCGCCGCCTCGCGCGCCGCGTCGATGCCGTCGGGCACAACCAGCCGTCCGAGCCGCTGGAAGACTGGATGGAGGAGCTCTACCGCCGCGTCTCCGACCGCCAGACCCTGGGCAGCGTGGTGCACGAACTGCGCGCCAGCCTCTCCGAGGTCGAGCGCCAGTGCGATGAATACTTCCGCGACCCCAGCCAGCGCGCCAAGCTGATCCCGGTGCCCGGCCAGTTGTCGGCCATGCGCGGCGTGCTCAGCGTGCTCGGCATGGAGCAGGCGGCTCAGGCGGCGCTGCACATGCGCGATGAGGTGGATGGCCTGGCCAACACCGAAATCGACTTCCAACGCGCGGGCGCCATTGGTGCCTTCGAACGCCTGGCCACCAACCTGGGCGCGCTCGGCTTTTTGATCGACATGCTCAGCGTGCAGCCGCATCTGGCCAAGAGCATGTTCCGTTTCGACCCGATTTCGGGTCGCCTCGAACCCGTGATGGGGCGCCGCGAAGGCGCCGTCGAGTTGCCCGACTTCGCTGCCAGCGGCTTCGATGTCGAGACGCTGGATGGCGGCTACGAAGCCGCCCCGCATCCCGAGCCGGCCTTGCCGCATGTCGACCTGGCCGACATGGGCCTGCCCAGCCTTGATCTGGCCGCCAGTGCGCCAGCCCCTGCGCCGGCCGTGGCAGCGCCTGTCGCCGCGCCAGCACCCGCCCCAGCCCCTGCGCAACAAGCTGTCGATCTGGTGGACGACCCCGAGATGCTCGAAATCTTCCTGGAGGAAGCCGACGAGGTCATCGAGCGCGCACGTACCGCGCTGACCGCACTGCGCGAGGCGCCTGCCGACCTGGAGCAGCTCACGGTGGTTCGCCGTGCCTTCCACACGCTCAAGGGCAGCTCGCGCATGGTCGGGCTCAATGACTTTGGCGAAGGTGCCTGGGCCTGCGAGCAGCTCTACAACAGCCGGCTGGCCGAGATGCAGCCAACGGCCGACGTCTCCCTGCAAGCCTTCAGCCACGAAGCGCTGGACTACCTCGCGCACTGGCGTGCCCAGATTGGCGGCGCGCAGCCCGGCATGTCCGCCTCGGCGCCGCTGCGGGCCAGCGCCGATGCGCTGCGCCTGAACGGTGAACTGCTGCCGCTGGGTGCTGCTGCCGCGCTCGACGTCACGCTTGAAGCTCTGCCCGAGGCTGCGCCTCGTGCCGAAACTGCCGCCGCCACTGAGCCCGCTGCCCAGCCTGAGCCCCAGGTCATCGAAGTCGATGCTCCCGCGCCGCCGCTGGCCCCCGAGTTCGTGCTCGACATCGAGCCCGAGGCCCCAGTGGCCGAACTGCCGGACAGCTTGCCTGAGATCGAACTGGAGAGCTTCGACGGCATCGAGGTGATTGAGGCCGGCACGGAAGCCGGCAGCCTTGGCGAACTCGACGACCTGCGCTCTGCCTTGCATCCGGGCGCCGCGCCGCAGACGCAGGCCTTCAGCGACACCGAGGTCATCGAACCCATGGTGCTGGCCGAGCCCAGCGCTGCTTCCGAAGCCGTCACAGAATCGCCGCTGGGCCTGGACCTCGACCTGGGCGGCAGCACCACCGGTGCGCCGCTCACCGAAGTGGAGGCCGAGGCCATCGCCAGCCTGTCCATGCCTGACGCGGCAGAGGCCGGTGCTGATGCACCCAGCGCCGAGCCGCACGAGGTCCTGGAGGCCTTGAGCGCGGTACCGGTTGTCGAGCCGGTCGCTGAGCTGGTCGCCGAGCCGGTTGTCGATCTCGCCGCCGATCTCGCCGCCGAACGGGCCGCCGAGGCGGTTACTGAAGCGCCGGCGGAGCGCGCGGCCGAGCCTGTCCCTGAGCCCATCGCGGAACCCGAACCTGAAGTCGAAGAGGTCAAGCACATCGGGCCGCTGGAAATCAGCGCCACGCTTTTCAACATCTTCCTCAGCGAGGCCGACGAGCTCTCGCGGCGCCTGCAGGATGGCCTGGCGGGCTGGGCGGCCGAACCCGGCACGCCCCTGCCCACTGGCCCTGAGGCCCAGGCTCACGCCCTGGCCGGAGCCGCGGCCACCGTCGGCTACGAGGAACTCTCGCAACTGGCGCGCGCGCTGGAGCATGCACTGGAGCGCGCGCAGCGAGCCGCGTATTTCGAGCCCGAAACCGTGGCGCTCTTCCTGCGCGCCGCCGAGGACGTGCGCCAGCTGCTGCACCAGTTCGCTGCCGGCTTCCTGAAGGCGCACGACGCCGAGATCGTCGCGGCGCTGAATGCCTTTGACCCGCCCGAAGCTGCCGAGACCGAGGCAGGCACGGTGATGGGCCTGCCGCGCGACTTTGGGCACGACGAGGACGAGCACCAGGCCACGACGGCCGTGCCACTCGATGAAGCCCCGGCCACGGTCGCTGGCGATCTGGCGCCCGAAGCGGCTGCTTTGGGTGACTTCGCGCAGTCCACCGAACCGACTCCTGAGCCGACGGCGGATGCCGCCACTGCGGTGGACGATGACGCCGACGCGCCCGAGTCCACGCTCCATGCGCCCCTGGCCATGGATGAACCCGGTGAGCCCGTCGCTGCCGTGGCGCTCGAGCCGGCTGCGGAAGCGGCCTCCGAAGCCGCGCCCGAGGCATCGAGCGGCGACCAGATCGACCCCGAGCTCTACCCCATCTTCGAAGAAGAGGGCGTGGACCTGCTGGCCCAGCTGCATGCCGCACTGCGCGACTGGCTGGAGGCTCCGGGCGAGCTGGGCCGCTCCGACGCGTCCATGCGCGCTCTGCACACCTTCAAGGGCGGTGCGCGTCTGGCCGGCGCCATGCGCCTGGCCTATGTCGCAGACGACACCCTGCGGCTGGACACGGCCGAGCTGGAGCGCTTGCCGTTCTGCGACCGGCTGAGCGCCCATAACAGCCTGATCATCGGCTCGCGCGGCCGCTACCTGTACCACACCGAGC
>ERZ724505.1946-NODE-1946-length-10682-cov-20.842571_pt1 | contig 10682 bp, 13 predicted proteins | sample MGYA00376038_ERZ724505 | MGnify/ENA primary metagenome ERZ724505 (study PRJEB28724, sample SAMN07190884) | wastewater metagenome | isolation source: effluent of sewage treatment plant in Hong Hong | place: Hong Kong | collected 2016-03-17 ...
ACCAAAGGAAAGGGTTGCCTCTGGAGGTTTTTCGCTGGTGGGGCAAACTCGTCACCGACTGCCAGCAACTTTGCGGCGAGCTTCACCGCAACTGAGAAGAATGGGGCGAGGGCATGCAACCAGAATAACGAGCGTCGAATGAGCAACGACTACCGAATGACTGGGAACAGGTCTAACGCGGGCAATCGGCGCGGTAAATCCGATTGCACTAATGGGCCGAGCAAATTGCCGGGCGCGTGACCGGAGACCGGATAAACAATGGTGCTTCTGGGTTCGAATCCCTACGGTCCACTACACCGCGCATCGTTATTAACTTCACATTGGGTGTGATGCTTTTTTGGAAAACTCGATGCGCGGTGTTTTACTTCTAACACAAAGGAACTGCCAATTGCTTAAAGAACTGTATCAACAGATCACCGCCGATGCCCAGGCTGCCGTTGCTCCAAAGCTCATCGAACTTCCTGGAGGAAAGGTGCTACTCGTGCAAGGAGGAATTTCGAAGGAAATAGTTAAGAATCGCGTCCTGCACAGTGACAGCGTGTCGTCGCTAGAAAGCATGCTCGATTGGTGTGGACGCCATGATGAAGAAAAATTGTTTATCCGTGTTGACAGTAGCGCAGTGTTGGTTTCTGCTAATCGAGACATAGCCCACGAAACGGACAATCTTCGATTCGATCTTGAAAATACGGCTGCATTTATGGATCTGCTCGCTTGGGTAGACCGACCCAGAAATCAGCAGCAGGTTGTAAATTCTCTGCGTACTTCACTGGAAGGGACATTCGACGAAAAGATTCTTCAAGTCTTTCGCAAGCTCGATTTCCAACGCAAGAACGATGGTACCAGATCGATCACCCACACAGGAGAATCGCTTGGAAAGTCGATCGAGGCTCGCGCTCAGTCGGCGGCCGGAGAGATTCCAGAAGTTCTGGTATTTACTACTTTGGTATATCGCAACGTTCCAGGATTGCCTTACTCGCAACTGCGGTTCGCCTTAGATGTCGACCCAGTTCAAGACCTGATACGGCTTACACCAATCGGCGACTGCATTCAGGATGCGTACGCTTACTCTATTCAGGCTTTTGTTAATGGATTAAAGGAAAGCCTGCCAGAATCGCTTATTGTTTGTTCCTAGAAGGTTCAGGTCGAATCTCAAAACACATCGGTTTTTCCCCAAGGAAATCATAATGAGCGTTTCTGATAGAGCATTAGCGTTTGATAATCGCAAGAAACACGAAGCGGCTTGCCGAGAATTGCAGAGACTTCTTCCAAACTTTGCTTCTATTCGTCTGGCTATTGGCGAGCAGTTGTTGATTATTCATGATGCGGAAGTATGGAAAGAAACCCACAAGACACTCGAGGCTTTTTTCCTGGAAACATTCGGACTAGATAGATCCTATGCCTACCGATTGATGGACGCTGCTAGGGTCACCAAAAACTTAAATTTGTCGCCAATTGGCGACAAAGCAGAAGTCCCAAAGCTGGAATCTCAGCTTCGCGAAGTTGCCAAGGCTCCAGCAGAATTGCAAGCTGAGGTAGTCAGAAAGGCAGTTGAGAAGGCGGCCGAAGAGAACCGCAAGCCGACTGCTAGCGATTACAAAAAAGTTGTCGGAGAGCTGCTTTCCGAGGCAGAACAAGCAGAACAAGAAGAATTAGCGGCTGAAGAAGAGGAGGAGGAACCTATCAATGATGAGCCGACGATCGAGGAAATCTGCGAGGGGGATAACAAAAAGATCGAGTCATTCTGTCGCGCAATCGTCAAGCAGTTCCAGGATGATGTTCCTAAGCTTCCCTGGACGCAAGACAGCGGGAGAATCGATTCAGCTATCGCCTCTCTAAAAGCTGGATTGACAACTCTTCGAGGAGCCAAGGCAGAAGTTTGCCCGGCTTGTGTTGAAGGCATGACCGAAAAAGGGAAGTGTCGCTACTGCAAGGGTCATGGTTACCTGCCAACGTACCAAGCGAAGGCAGTTCCGGAGGACGCAAGGCTGTGATTCAGACTAGTCTTTGGCAAGAACCAGTTGGCGGCATTATTCCTCGAGAATATCAAGTGGAGGATGTCGCCAGCTCATTTAGGTTGTGGGATTCCGGCACAGTTGGCGTATTGACGCGAATGGCGACTGGCATGGGAAAGACAATTTCCTCGTGCCTAAAGTTTCGTCGATGGCTGGATGCCGGGGATAATTATCGTTGTATGGTTCTTAGCTATGAGCGGGAATTGGTACAGCAGTTTGCCGAAGAAGTTTTGGATGTTCTCGGTGGTGTTAGTGTCGGCATCGAAATGGGCGCTATGGAAATCGATCCAGACAACATCCCACAAATAGTTGTTGCTAGTCGTCAGACCTTGATGACTCACGAACTTGCGACTGTAGAACAGCGCGAAGTCCTGAAAGAGTTCGGACTTTCCGATGTTAAGCTCCTGACGAAACGAGCAGCCACCAGCGCAATAATCGATCTAAGAAAGGGAATCGATCTACAGACCATTGCGGATGGAATTGATGAATTCAACTCCAGTAATCGTTGTAATCATGAACTTGGTCGAGTGTCCAGGCTCTATAAGTTCGACAACAAGCTAAATTGGCTGCTGGTAATGGATGAAGCTCACAAGTATTCAATGCAACTGAAGACTGTTGGTCACATCATCGAGTGGTTTGAACAAAATCCACTTCATCGTCGCAGTGGAATTACAGCAACTCCCAAGAGACGCGACAAAGTTTCTATTGGTACTAAGTTGTTCCCAGGAATATCAATTGACTATCCTCTAACTCGGGCTGTTGAGCAGGGTTATGCTGTTCCGTACATTCAGAAGTTTGTCCAAGTCGATTCTGTAGACTTCAAGGCTATCAAGGAAATTGCTGGCAAGTCTCAGGAAAAATGGGACAACGAAGTTAATCGACGGATTGAACAAGACTTGGCTAAACTGTGCGATCCTCTGCTCGATATGGTCGGTGATCGGCGCACATTAATTTTTTCCCCTTCGGTCGAACTGGCTGGAAAGGTATGCGAGTACATCAATGCTCGCAGCGAATGCGAATGCTCGTGCGGTACAAAATCGTGGCATCCAAGGCTGCGAATTGGCGACGGCGCAAAGTGCCATCAGTGTGGTGAATGGCTCGAGAGCAAGCACATCACCAAAGATGGAATACAGGCTTACTCTTTGCATGGAGGCGTTCCACACCGCGATCGAAAGTCGGTGTATGAAGGACACAAAGAAGGAAAGTTTCAATTCTTATCCGTTTGCGGATTGTGCCTAGATGGCGATTCGCTTATTCTTACTGACCGTGGCGAGGTTCCTCTTAAGGAGGTAACTCGCCAGATGAAGTTGTGGGATGGGATAGAGTTCGTTTCCCATGATGGCGTGATATTCAAAGGAAGCAAGCCAGTTATCACGTATGCTGGCTTGACAGCGACAGGGGATCACAATGTCTGGACAGATACCGGCTGGCAAAGTTTTTCCTCGTGCAAGCAACGCCGGGTGGAAATTAGAGTTGGCGGAATTGAAGGGATGCCAGTTCGGGAATCTGATCGTTACTACCGGGGATCTGGTCCGTGTAGGCAAGTCAATGAGAGCTGGTTTAGAAACTCGTTGCGTAGAGTGCGGTCGTGTCAGCATCAAGGTTGTTTCGGAGATGAAACGAGGAAACGCTGGTTGCAAATCGTGCTCAAAGTCGTCTGGTGTTCCAAATTGGCTTCTGATGCGCTGTCGCTCTGCCAAGAAGCGTTGCGAAAATCCAAACGATCCATTCTTCAAGGATTACGGTGCGCGTGGGATTCGGTTTCTTTTCGATACGCCTGCACTTATGGGGAAATGGGTTATGGAAAACTTGGGTTTGCATCGGGAGATGACGCTAGACAGGAAGAACAATTCAGCACATTACGAGCCAGGCAATCTACGGTGGGCATCTCAATCGATGCAAGCCAACAATCGTCGAGCACGCCGTCGTGGTTACAAGAGGAGCCCGAACGGGACGAGAAGATCACGGAAGTCTACGACATCCTGAACGCTGGACCGAGAAATAGGTTTACCGCTAATGGATTGATAGTTTCTAACTGTCGAGAAGGCTACAACGATCCAAACATTTCATGCGTAGCGGTATTCAGACCTGTGAGCAAGGAAGCAAGTTCGTTAGCAGAGCAAATGAAGGGACGGGGAGCTAGACCGCTCAAGGGAATCATTCACGGTTTAGGCACAGCTCAAGAGCGGTTAGACGCTATAGCTGCCAGCGCAAAACCAGATTGCTTAATTGTGGACTTGGTTGGCATCACTGGGCTGTCTGACTGTGCCAGCACCGTCCAAATCTATGCAGACGGTCTTGATGATAGTATCGTTGCCAGAGCCGAGGAAATTGCACTCGAAGGCGGTGTAAACCCTATAGAGGCTATCAATCAAGCACAGCGCGAGGACAAAGAAGAAAAAGAGAGAAAGCGACTGGCAGCTATCCAGGCTGAAGAACTTAGGAGACAGCGAGCCGAGGAAAGAGCCAGGCTTGACGCAAAGGCAAATTACACCACGCACGATGTTGGAACATCATCGAGAGATCCATCGCAAGCCAGCGACAAGATGATTAAGTTCCTCAGTTTTATGGGAATGGAATTTCGTGGCGACTGGGAGCCGTCGCGAGCGCAAGCCAGTCGAATGATCGGCATGCTTCAAAAAGGAGATACTCCAGATCACGTAGCCTATGCTAGTGGTCTTAATGAAGATGAATGGAGGCAATCTAAGCCATCAATCAAGCAACTTCGTAAGCTGCAATCTCTTGGTCATCATTCCGAGCCAGGAATGACCCCCAAGGAAGCCAGTGACATCATCGACGCGCTAATAAATCGAAGACCAGTACCAAAGAGTCCTCGTCAGTTTTTGCGCGACATTCACTCTGCCGCAACGCACGAAGAACTAACCGCGATAGGACGATCTATGAATCAAGCCGTTAAAAGCGGCAAGATCGACTCGAGCATGTTCGAAAAATTGGTCGAAGCTGGAAAGATTCGGCGGAAAGAGCTTGGTGAATAAATGAGCGAAAGCACATGGGTTCGCGTAAGCCGTTCCGAACCTTGCCCTGTTTGCAAGCGACCAGATTACTGCACCAGAACTACAGATGGACAGGCAGTCAAGTGCATGCGGGTGGAGTCAGACATCCCAGATAAAGGGAAGCTTGGGGGCTGGATACACAAACTTTCCGATCCTCTTCCTCCTGTCCCGCCGCCGAAAAAGGTCGAGCGAAAGCCGGATTGGACCGAGGAATGCAAGGCTATGTTTATGCACGAAAGGGCTCACGACAAGCGATGCGAGGTAGCTGACTCGCTTAAGGTATCGGTTGATTCGCTGGAAGCCTTGCGAGTTGGAATTGGATGGGACGAATGGAATGGTCGCGAGTACTCGAGCTGGCCGTCCAGAGACAATGATGGTCGCTGCATTGGTTACGTCCGAAGATATTCAGATGGATCGAAGCGCACCAACCAAGGAGGAACGACCGGTATTTTCTACACGCCAACTTGGTACACGCATCCAGGTCCGGTATTCATAGTCGAGGGCGGTTCCGATGTGGCTGCTTGTGAGTCAAACAACCTTAATTGCATCGGTCGAGCCTCAAATACTCACGGTGGACATTGGATTGTTAAGATGCTTAGGCAGTGTTGTCCAGGGCGAAGAGTAATTGTTGTCGGCGAGAGAGATCAAAATCTGAGTAAGCGAGGAACTGTCGCGAGTTGCACATCGAATTGCTGTGGATGTGCGTTTTGCTGGCCAGGTTTATACGGAATGAAAAAGGTAGCTGAGGAAATTGGTCCAATGGCAGTTGGCGTTCTTGTTCCTCCGTTTTCCAAGGATATGCGTGAACTTCTCACATCCGATAAGGTTTGGATCGATCTGCTGAGGGCGATGTAATGTTGTTCGAGGGAAAAGGCAGGATCGCTCCTCCGTCAATTACTGTGCCTATCCAGCCGCACTGGAAGTTGATTTGCAGACTGTACGGAAAATCAGGATTGTCAGCGTAGAAAACTCAAGCGGAAACAATGCAAGTAAAGCTGAGCTGTTCATTACCTCTGGTGGAATGTAGATGGCAAAGAAAAAATCAGTTAAGAATCCAAAGGTACCGCGCACGCGAAACGCAAACTCGATGACCGAATCAGAGTATTGGGGTAAGGTTCGGTCGGCACTTAGGAAGGCATTTGCGTACTGGAAACCAGCCCAGGAAGCTCTAAAGATGGCTGAATGCGGTTTTAGGAAAAATCCCAAGACAGGTCGAGAGAGAAAGATTTACCGATGTGCTGCATGTGGCGAGGCTGACTTTCCAGAACAAATGCAGATAGATCACATAGAACCGTGTGGATCACTCAAATCACTTTGGGATATTGCGCCGTTTCTTGATCGATTGACTTGTGAGGATAGCTCAAAGTTCCAAGTACTTCATAAGGCATGCCACCAAGAAGTAACATCACTGCGAAAAAGTCGGGGCACGAGTTGAAACCATTTAGGAGTTAATTATGGCCAAGAAGAAGTCAGCGAGTGGCGTCATCGATGTAGGAGGCGGACCAATACGCAGAACGAATCGGTTTTTCATCGCGTTGCGATCCTACGGACACTGCGACGAGAACGGCAAAACCGTGATGGGCGTTGAGTGTTCAGCGAAAAAGATTCCTGCCCCTCCAGATCGTCCATTGGCATTGTTCGCGGCAATCGTTGACGATTTGCTTCCAGCGATGAGCTACAGTTCAAAAGAGGCGATGGAAAAAGACTTAGTCGAGTTTCAAAAGTACGTGGCCAATATACGAGTTGGCTACGTTGAACGACGCTCAAAATCACCGGGTTGCCGCCGGTGATGTTTGTTGAAGCGAGAGGAAAAACCATGATTCAAGAAAACACCCAATCGAGGACTCAATCGATTGTTCATCGCCCAATGTCCACGTACATGCAGCGGAAGTTGACGGAGAAACATTGCAGGCGTCAAGCGTCATATTTGTGGGGGCAGAAACGGTTCGTTACTCCGCAGTTGTTACCGTTTGCCTGGGGCAACGGGCGACTAGTCTTGGCCGTGAGACCAATCATAACGCGGAGGTCGCATTTTGTTGTCGCAATCGATTCCTTATTTGAGCGTGAACTAGATGTACACGATTTGATCGACGACATTTACGAAGTGCATGAGGATTACTTTGGACCTTGCCGATGCGTCGAATGTGGCGGCGACAAGGAAGAGCATGACGATGGGGATATTCGATTCAGGCAGTGGCCGGTGATTTGCACCAACGGCGGCTGTGAGTGGTGGTTCTTGGTGCGATGAACGCTTGGATTAACCCAGCCGCCGTGGTTGGGCTTCCATCAGTAAAGACATTTTCGGCGGCTTGGGTTGAATCCTTTGTTCGCCTGCTTTTCAGGCATTGGAGTTGATTATGTTGAATGATTACATCGAATTGAATATGGCAAATTACGATGAGGATCAAGTTTCCCAATTGAACGCATGGGGGATTTGGGCGTATGGCGAAATCGAGCGATTGCAGCACGAAGTTCAGGGGTTGGTAAGTGAATTGCAAAGGCGAATCAGTCGCGATTGTGCGATGGACGAGGTTGACGAATTGATGGATTGCATCCACTCGGATCACACGTTTGAGGATTTGGACAAACACACGCCAGCGGACATGCAGACGACAACGGGATCGACGATTGCATGGTTGATGCACCGATGCTACCAAGCGGAGACGATCATGCAGCGTTTGAAGGATGCGACCAATCCATTGATGGAAGTTAGCGAAAAGGAGTTGCATCGCACTCGCGTTGCAGCGGAAAACCATTTTCGTGACGTTGCGAAAATGGTGGAGAAATCGAATGGATAGGCAAGGCGAAAACGGTTTGGTGTTTTGGATCGGTTTCGGATGCGGCGTCATCGCAACCGCTGCGGTGTGGTTCGTTGCATCGTTTGTGAGGTTGGAGTTTTAGTCAGGCGAACGAGCAAGTAACCGAGCCGCGACGGTTACGCCTCCATTGGTAAACGGTTTGTTCGCGGCTTCGGTTCACGCAGTTGTTCGTCGTTGATCGAATATGAAGGTTTGGGAATTGATAGCGAAGTTAAGTGAGTGTCCGGCTGGTGGGTGGGCTACATCCAAGGAACAAGGAAACAACAGGCGGACTAATAGGCTACTAACAATCGGCGACGAAACTAAGACGCTAGCTCAATGGTCGTCTGTCAGTTCGACGATGCCGAGAACTATTGCCGCTAGATTGTCTCGCGGATGGTCAACAAGAGAGGCGGTGTTCGGGAAATGCGACGTGTAAGCAACAAGCGACAAGAGTTGATTAAACAAGTAAAGCCAATTCGCGATGGCTTGCGCCAAGAAGTCGGGCATTGTGAGCTTTGCAAGACTTCTCGTGGAATCCTAGATGTACACGAAATCGGTCGTGGTTCATTCCGTGAATCATGCCTTGGAGAGCGATGTGCTTTACTTGTGGTGTGCCGATCATGCCATGACGAGAAGTTGAGCCATGTTGCAGAGTGGCCCGAGGCGAGGCAGTTGGCGATCCTGGCCAGTTCAAGGCCACTTGATTTCAACCTAGCTAGGTTTTTGGAAATAACGACACCCAGAGCGCCTAGGCGCATCGAAATTCATGAAGTTTTGTCGTTCATGGATGAGGACTACCTTTCTAAGAGCGACATTGCCGAACGACTCCAGGTAGATCGCCGCAGTGTCCAAAACTGGATAGATTCGGGAGAATTGCTTGCGATTGATGCCAGGACGGCAGGGGCAACTAAACCGCTTTATCGAGTGGCGTGGAGCGATTATCTCAATTTCTGCAAGTCTAGAATAGTCCCCCGATAACTTGCAAAGCCATCAGAAATGGCTTACCCTTGATTGCCGTTGAAACCATATTTCCACGTTTTCAAGGAATAAAAGAATGTCCTCGCCATCGTATTCAGTATCAGAATTGCTTGATTTAGCAGTCGATAAGCTTCCACCGCTTCGCCGTCGGGTCGTCAAGCTTCGTCTATCCAGCCGCAAATATCGCGATGCACTTCTGGACGAATTGGCATTGAAGCTCTGCGATAATCCTGAATCATCAGCGATTCTTGGAGCTGCGGTGGTAACCGGACTGATGGATGGCGGAATTTCATCGCAAGAAAAATTCGGATTCGACCCAGCAAATCTTGAAAAGCTACTGCAGATCATTATCAAATATCTGCCAGAACTCCTAGCGATCATTCTCCCGCTATTCATGCAACTGGCTATTCTAATGTTGGTGCTTTCCATCGGATCGATCGCGAGCGCCCAAGACTGCTACACAGATCCTTTGACAGGTCGTGAAGTTTGTCCTCTCAAAAAAGTCGCTGCCGCAGTCGGAAAAACTGTTAATGCGTTTGGCGCTGCAATCACTCCAAACAGTGTTCCTCTTCCGGTTCAGTACGGGCAAGCTTATGCGGCTCCAGTTCAGTGCAATTGTTCTCCTGAACCGATGCCTGTTCAGGCACCGGCAGTTGTCCAGCAAGCTACATCAACTGGATGGACTAAATCTTGGCACATAGTTCCTGGCCAGCCGGTTAGGAACTTTGGACGAAAAATCCTTGGTCTATAAGCCAAGTTATTTCCACTTCCATTTCATTTACTGAGGATATTCTATGCGAACTGCATTACTCTTAATCGCACTCTTGGCTGGAAATGTTTTCGGCCAAATCGACCTGAAAGTGGTCAAGTATCAAGCTGTGACCGGCTTGAAGAATCCGGTTATTGTCGGAACCACGGTATTTGTCGAAGGACTTGACTCCGTTGTTTCGACTAAGCCAGTCGCGTTAATCGTTGCCAAGTCTGAATCTGATTCTGAAATCCGAGTAGAGGCTTCCGACCAACAACGCCAGACAGTTTCCCTCGAGAAGATCGACGGTGGATATCTTTTGTCGGCACCAGGGAAAACGTGGGTTGAAGTAAAGGAGTATATTGAGTTCGAGATTGGTGGAGTTAAGAGAAAGCTGCTCAGCGATTCCAAGATAGTTACCGTCGAGCTTGGTCCGCCTCCACCACCACCGCCACCACCGCCCCCGCCTGTTCCACCAGATCAATTCGGAAATCTTGGGCAAAAGGTAGCTGCATTGTCTGCTGGACTGCCCAAACGCAAGGAATTAGCGGCTATCTATAGTGCCGGAGCTTCCAGGGCAAAGAATGATCTGAAAGCAACTGTAGACATGATCACTGGAGACATCATTTCTCAGCGATCTACAGTTCTGGGTAGCGATTACGCTGCTTATTCTAAGTTGATCGACACCATAAATGCGGACATAAAATCGCGTTGGTCTGTAATCAATAAGCAAACTCTTTCTGAATACTGCACAGCGATTGCTCTTGGACTGGAGGCTCAATAATGGCCAATGAAATTGGACATCCAATTGGACCGATGGGCTGGGTAGTTCCAGATGCGACAACACTGGTTGAAATGCTCGACAAGGAAAAGCGTTTCTTTGCTGCAGCTCAAGCTGCTTCGCCAGCTTTCTATGAACCGCGCCCGATGCGGGCAATAGATCCAGACATTCTAATTCGGTGGGATTCGTTTCAAGAATCCAAGGGTCGCTTTGCTGGATCAAATGATTTCAGTCTGCTAGATGAATTCGTGTTTGGAAAGACTCTGACCTGGCTTCCTCAAGACATTGGAAGCTGTGTTTGGTCAAACACTTTCAGGCGCTGGGTCGAAAGAGCTACTGCAGAGATCG
>ERZ724505.1951-NODE-1951-length-10660-cov-4.964262_pt1 | contig 10660 bp, 8 predicted proteins | sample MGYA00376038_ERZ724505 | MGnify/ENA primary metagenome ERZ724505 (study PRJEB28724, sample SAMN07190884) | wastewater metagenome | isolation source: effluent of sewage treatment plant in Hong Hong | place: Hong Kong | collected 2016-03-17 ...
GCCCCACCCGCCCGGCTTGCGCCTCCGGGCGCTTGCCGCCGCGCACGCCGGTCAGCGAACCGGCGGCGGCACGCACAGGGCGCTGTGCGCCAGGGGCAACACCCGTCAGGTGGGACGACGGCATGGAGGGGAAGACAGCCAGCACTGCATTCATGATGGGCTCGACTATACATCAAATGCAAATCATTCTCATTTGTGTTGAATCAACCCGGTTCGATTCAGGGTCAACCTGGATGCCCACGCCCGCTATCCTCACCCCCCATGGTGAAAGCCCTGACCCGTTGGTTCCTGCTGGCCGGCGCCCTGCTGCTGGTGGCGCATCTCTACCCCGGCGTGGAGGTGCGCAGCTTCAGCGCGGCGCTCTGGGCCGCCGCTGTACTCGGGCTGCTCAACACCGTGCTGCGGCCGCTGTTGGTGCTGCTGACGCTGCCGGTGACCGTGCTCTCGCTCGGCCTCTTTCTGGTCGTCATCAACGCCCTGATGTTCTGGGCGGCGGCCGAGATGCTTCAGGGCCTGAACGTGCGAGGCTTCTGGCCTGCCGTGATCGGCTCGCTGATCTACAGCCTGTGCGGGATGGTGATCGACGTGCTGATCGAGCGCCTCTTTCCGGCGGAGTGAGCCCAGCCGCAGGGGGTGGGCTTAGTTCGGCAGCTCGACGTCAGGCGGGATGTAGCGGCCCGGGTACATCTCGGCCAGCATGCCCTGACGGGCGTAGACGAGCGCTCTCAACCGCGCCTCGATGACCGAGGCCTCGACCTGGTCGGCATTGGGCTGGCGCGACTGGCGCAGGCCGGAGCGCAGGCGGTCGATGGCGCCGTTGATGTCGCCCGCTGCGGCGCGTGTCTCGGCCTGGGCGCGGATGGCGCGCAGCGGCTGGCCCAGGCGCGTCCAGACAACCGCGAGCTGGCTCCAGGCGTAGGCGTCCTCGGGGTGCAGGCTGACGCGGGTCTGCAGCGCATCGGCCGCATCACGCGCGGCCTCGGGGGCCGGGTCGATCAACTGCAGGGCCACACGCTGCATCATCCGCGGGCGGCTCTTCTCGTCCTTGAGCGCTTCCAGCGCGGCATAGCCATCGAGCGGCCGGTTGCGAGCCTCGGCCAGCTCGGCGCGCAGGTAGGTGAGCAAGCGTTCCGCCTGGGCATTGGGGCCGATGAGCTGCAGCAGCACCTCGCACTCACGCAGGTTGTCGGCCGCGCGGTCAAAGTCGCGCAGCTTGATGGAGGCCAGGGCCGAGGCGTAGACGAGGCCGACGGGCTCATACGGGTTGCCGCCGGGCTTGGGCTCGCGCGAGCCCGAGGGGCCGGCTTGCAGCGCCTTCCAGGCATCCACACGCGGGTCCATCAGCACGCGTGAGCGCGCCGCCATCAAGGCATGCTCAGCCAGGCCCTGCGGACGCGCAAAGGGCGCCAGCGCAAGGCGCGTGCGGGCGTCGCCAATGCGCTCGCTGGTCAGCGGGTGCGAGCGCAGGTAAGGGTAGGCGCCGGAGTCCATCAGGTGGTAGGCCTGCTCCATGCGCTCGAACATGCTGACCATGCCGGCCGGGGCAAAGCCGGCCTCGGTCATCAGCGCAAAGCCCACGCGGTCGGCCTCGCGCTCCATGTCACGCGAGAAATTGAGCGACATCTGGGCCGCCACCGCCTGGCCCGTCATGATGCCGGCGTTGGCCGCCTGGATATTGCCCTTGGTGGCGGCCAGGATGCCCAGCAGCAGGCCGGCGATGGACAGCATGGTCCCGGTGCTCTCGCCACTGATGCGCCGCGCGATGTGACGCTGGGTGATGTGCGAGAGCTCGTGCGCCAGCACCGAGGCCAGCTCGTCGCGCGAGGCGGTCATGGCGATCAAGCCGAGGTGCGTGCCCACAAAGCCGCCCGGCAACGCAAAGGCATTGACGCTGCGGTCGCGCACCAGGAAGGGCTCCCAGGCGAAGCGCTGCTGCGTCTCGTCGCCAATGTGGCCGAGCTGCTTGGCGGCCTTGTACAGCGGGGTCCAGACGCCTTCGAGGTACTCCTGCAGCAGGGGGTCTTGCAGGTAGTCGGGGTCGATGCGGATCTGGCGCATCACCTGGTCGCCGATGCGGCGCTCGGTGCTGATGTCGATGTCCTGCGAACCCACATCGCCCAGCGCAGGCAGGTTGACCTGCGCGGCCGTGGGGCCGGTCACCAGAGCCAGGGCCAGCACAGTGGCGAGGACACGAGAAGGAAGGGACTTCGGCACGCGGGCACTCCGGGGATCAAGGCACCTATCATGCCCTCAACGAGTTTGCTGCATTGTTTCGTCGGCGTGCCCATGACATCTCCCCTCACCCATTTCGATGCTCAGGGCCAGGCCCACATGGTGGACGTGTCCGCCAAGGCCGAGACGCACCGCATCGCGGTCGCGGCCGGCGAGATCCGCATGCAGCCCGCCACCTTCGAGCTGATCGCCAGCGGCAGCGCCAAGAAGGGCGACGTGCTGGGCATCGCCCGCATCGCCGCCATCCAGGGCGCCAAGCGCTGCAGCGAGCTGGTGCCGCTCTGCCACCCGCTGCCCATCACGCGCATCGCGGTGGACTTCGAGCTCGACGCCGCCAGCAGCCGCGTGCTGTGCCGCGCACAGGTCGAGACGCTCGGCCGCACCGGCGTCGAAATGGAAGCACTGTGTGCCGTGCAAGTCGGCCTGCTCACCATCTACGACATGTGCAAGGCCGCCGACCGCGGCATGGTCATCGGTCAGGTGCGCGTGCTGGAGAAGCACGGCGGCAAGTCAGGGGACTGGTCGGCGGCCTAGCAGCTCAACGCAAGCTTCGCCAATCGATCACGCCGCTGGCCGGCTGGCAGGGGAATGCGGGCGCGCTGGCCGCCGCGTCCTCGCACTGCTCAAGCCATTCATCCCCAATCGGATTGCGAAACTCGCGCAGCCGGTCGACCAGATAGCGCGCGGCCTCCACGTCACCCGTCTGCGCCAGCGATTGAGCCCAATGCTTCAACAACCGCGCGTCGATCAGGCTGAAGGCCGTGCGGCGCGCTGCCACAAGTGCTTCAGGTCCGGGAGGCAGGCTCGTCGCGGCCGCGTAGTCGGCGTGGTGCGCAAACAGCCATGAGCGCTGCCCGCGCGCAATCCGCTCAGGCAGCGGCGCGGCGTCCACCCCAGGTGCATAGATGGCCGTGATGCGGCCGTAGTCCCAATACGCATAGGCACTGCCGGTGACGAGCAAGGCCCCTGCCAGCCCGAGCAGGGGCACCAGCACAGGACTGGCCCGCGCGCCGTCCGCCTCCGGCAAGCCAAGCCCAAACGCAAACACCGCCGGCAGCAGGAAGTAGGCATACCAGAGCGGGTACTCCAGCAGGCTGTGCACGCCGATCATCAGCACAAGCATGCCCATCGCGCGGCGCTGCCGCTGCAGCTCGGGTGTGTCGGCTCGCAGGGCGCCCACCAGCAGCCGCCAGCCGCTCCAGAGCAGCAAGCCCAGCACCGCCAAGGCCCACGGCAGACCCAACTCCACGATCAATTGCAGCGGCAGGTTGTGCGTGTGGTCGAAGAAGGCGGTGTGCCGGTGTGGGAAAGGCGTCAGGCTCCATGCAAAGTTGAACTCGCCCCAGCCCACGCCAAACCACGGGTTGGCACGCACCAGCTCCAGCGCATCACGCAAGATGGCCATGCGCGAAGGCGACCCGGCGCCTTCCGCCAGCCGCGCCGCCGCGCCAAACGCATGCTGCCCACCGGCCGACCACAGCGCGAGCAGGCCCCAGCCGGCCGCCATCATCACTGGCGTGGCCAGCAGACTCGCCCGCACGGACTTCGCCAAGCTCCGGTCCAGCAAGCCCCACAGCGCCAGCAAGGCAACGCCTACATAGCCGGTGCGCGAGGCACTCAGCACCACGGCGAACACCAAGGCCAGCAAGAGCCCCGGCAGCGCACGCCGCACGAGCTCATGCCGCCCCGCCAACCACACGGCCGCGCCCGAGGACCACATCAGGAGGCTCGCCAAGTGATTGGGCTGCCGCAAGTTGCCAATCGCCCGCCCCGCCAGGCCCGATCGTGCGATCCAGACGCCATCGGCCACCGCTGGCCAGAACACCTGCACCAGCGACACCCCCACGCTCAGCAGGCCCGCCACCAGCAGGCCCCAGCACAGACCCTCAACCGCCAGCGCCCGCTGCGCCCCCGCCAAGCCACGTGCAAGCACCACGACCGCCACCCCAACCGCCAGTACCACGCCCGGCCCCACGCCCAGGGAGAGAGGCAACCCACGGAACGCGACCGACACCCAGGGCGCCACCGCCAGCAACACGAGCCCCCCGATCAGCGGCTCCAGCTGCACGCGACTGCGCTCACCCTGCGCCAGCAGGGCCGAGGCCCCGAACAGCAACACCGCGCCCCAGCCCAGCAACGACAGCAACTCGTTGAAGAGCGTGGCAGCGGGGGTGAGGTTGTAGGCCAGCAGCGTGGGCAGTGCCACGGCCAGGGCCAGCGCAAAAGGGAGTGGTGGCCGCGGGCCAGCTTCACGGAAAGACATGGGCGCGAATCATCTCCGATCGGTTGAGCGGCCCGGGCGCTGCTGAGCGCCACTAAATCCAACCATTGAGCCAGAAGCGGGGGCGCATGGTGTTGTCGATCAAGGGCTGGGGGCTCTCGACCCTCAGGCGCGGAGGGTCACGTTGCACCTGCTCAGCCGCCCGGATAAGCAGCCAGCCTTGGGACGCCACCAAAGCAACAGCGAAAAAGTGCCAGGCGGCGCTCCGACCAGTTGATCTGGCCACCGGACTCGATGCCTCGGCCAGGCCCGAGAGCAAGGCACCGAAGGACACCGCAATCAGCAGTTGCGACAGGGGCATGACAAAGTTCCCGGAGAAACTCCCGTCCACCAGTGCCGCGACAACCGCCGCGAACGCCGGCACAAGCTGCCCAGCCACCAGGCTGTACGCCCACAGGCTACGCCAGCCATGGGCCAAGGTCCGCACCACCCAGGCCAGGCCGAGCAACACCGCAGGCCCGCCCAACTCGGCCAGCATCTGCAGATAGATGTTGTGCGGGTGCGCCGCCTTGCCTTTCACCTCAGCGGCGTAGTGCATCGGACCGACACCGTGCCACGGCGAATTCACAAACATCTGCCAGGCGCGCTGCCACAGACTCCCTCGGGAGTGATCCGACCCCAACTCCGTTGGTGACACGAAGGAGGTCGCCCAGCGCTGCCCACACAACCAGGGCAGCAGGTCGAACAGCAACAGCGCGCAGGCCACGCCCAGCGCGACGCACGCCACGAAGCGCCATGCGAGTTGCCGCTGCCCAGCGACGAGCATCACGAGCAGCATCACGGCCCACGCCACTCCTGTTGCCCGAGCCAGACAGAGGATGGCCAGCCCCACGTGGACTGCGGCGCCCATCCCAGCCAACACCCGCCAGCCCCGCTGGGGGTCTCTGAGCGTGCACCAGGCCAGCCAGGGCAGCAGCACGGTTTGGCAGTGATTCAGAAAGCGTGGGTTGTCAAAGCCCAGACACAGAGATCTCGCGTGCAGGGGTTCGGCATTGATCAACGCTCCGGCCAACAAGGCGATCACGATCAGGGCATAGGCACCCGCTCCGAGAACCAAGCCCCGCATCACGAACACCCAGAGGGATTCAGCGCGACAGCGGCTAGCGAGCACCGCGAGTCCACACAGGCCCAGCCACAGTACCAGTTCCTGGCCTGCGACCACCGGGTGAGCGCTCTGCGCGACCGACCACAACGCTGCAGCCCCAAACCCAAGGCCGGTCCACCGCAGCGACCAGGACGGACAAGCAAATCCGCAAACCACAGCACCCAACAGCAGCACCACGCACTGAGCCAACCGCTGCAGGTCATGCGCCCGCAAGTCACTACCGGGCCAGAGTGGCAACAAGCCCACGCTGGCAAGAATGCCCACAAGCAACGCCACCACCCAAAAGTCAGCGCGCCCGTCGCCCAGTGCTTCACGCCCGTCCATCGCCAATCACCCCGCCAGCCTTGCGAGATGCCTCGCAACAAACAAACAGGGGGCCGAAGCCCCCTGCGATTGAATCAAGTCAGCTTGGCAACATCAGCTCGCGCTGTTCTTCAGCACAGCCGCACGCACCGCAGCGCAGTCAGCTACCGCCATCGACGTGGTGATGCCCCAGGTGATCGAGGTCTCGCCGAGGTTGGGAGTCCAAGTAATGGTCGGTGTGCCCGTGCCGCAGATGCCGGACTTGACCGTCGCTTGGATGACGCCATTAGCGACCGTCACGGCACTGACTTCATTGGTAGCCTTGAAATCAGCGTTCGCCGGGATGCCGTTCGCGCCAGCATCGCAGTCGGTCAGGACACCCGAGTTTTCCTGGGCGCACAGCGCGACGGCGGTCTTGAGCATGTCCACAGAACTCAGGGCGTTGCCGGCCTTGGCCTTGGCCGTGTAGTCACGGTACTGCGGAATCGCCACCGCAGCCAAGATGCCGATGATGGCGACGACGATCATCAGTTCGATCAGGGTGAAGCCCGCTTGGGCGCGTTGCTTGAAGCTCATGGTTGACTCCTGCGTAAACAAGGGTTGTGGGGGTGAGGACGAGCTGAATGATGCAGGGGCCGTGCCAGGCCCAACCGGGCCCTCGGTCGTGCGAAAAGGCACGGAATTCCCGGTCTGACCCACGGCTTCTGACAATTTGCGTCAGTCGAGGTGGCGCAAAACGTCAGGCTGACGGCCGGGAAGCGACGACCTGCGCCGCAGGCTGACCGCCGCAATCGCCGCCAGCCCTTGGCGGCGCTTCAAAGAATGAAGCGGCTCAGGTCCTCGTTGGCCGCCAGGGCGCCGAGCTTGGTATCGACGTCGGCCGCATCCAGGCGCAGGGTTTCGCCGCTGCGGCGCGGGGCGTCGAAGCTGACCTCGTCGAGCAGGCGCTCCATCACGGTGGCCAGGCGGCGGGCGCCGATGTTCTCGGTCCGCTCGTTGACCTCAAAGGCAATCTCGGCCAGGCGGCGGATGGCGGCGGGGGTGAATTCGAGCGTGAGGCCCTCGGTGGCGAGCAGCGCCTGGTACTGGCGCACGAGGCTGGCATCGGTGGCGGTGAGGATGGCCTCGAAGTCGGCCACCGACAGCGACTCCAGCTCGACGCGAATCGGCAGCCGGCCTTGCAGCTCGGGGATCAGGTCGCTCGGTTTGGCGAGGTGGAAGGCGCCGCTGGCGATGAAGAGCATGTGGTCCGTTTTGACCGGGCCGTACTTGGTGCTCACCGTCGTGCCTTCGACCAGCGGCAGCAGGTCGCGCTGCACGCCTTGGCGCGAGACCTCGGCACCCCCGTGCTCCTGGCGCGAGGCGACCTTGTCGATCTCGTCGATGAAGACGATGCCCATTTCCTGAGCCTTGCTGAGCGCAGCGCTGCGGGTTTCTTCCTCGTTGATGAGCTTGGCCGCCTCTTCATCGGTGAGCAGCTTCAGGGCCTCGCCGATCTTGAGCTTGCGGGTCTTCTTCTGCCCGGCGCCGATCTGGCCGAACAGGCTCTTGAGCTGCTCGCCCATTTCCTCCATCGCCCCGGGCTGGCCCAAGGGTGACAGGATCTCGACGCTGGGCTTGGGGGCCGCGAGATCGATCTCGATGTCCTTGTCGTTCAGCAGCCCCTCGCGCAGGCGCTTGCGAAAGGCTTGGCGGGTGGCGTTGTCGGCATCGGAGCCAGGCAGCAAGGCGTCAAGGATGCGGTCCTCGGCAGCGTCTTCCGCGCGGGTCTGGCAGCGCCGCATGGCGGCCTCGCGCTCCTGCTTGACGGCGATCTCGATCAGGTCACGCACGATGGAGTCCACATCCTTGCCGACGTAGCCGACCTCGGTGAACTTGGTGGCCTCGACCTTGATGAAGGGCGCGCCCGCGAGCTTGGCCAGGCGGCGCGCGATCTCGGTCTTGCCCACGCCGGTGGGGCCGATCATCAGGATGTTCTTGGGCGTGATCTCGCCGCGCAGCTTCTCGTCAACTTGCTGGCGGCGCCAGCGGTTGCGCATGGCAATGGCCACGGCGCGCTTGGCAGCCTGCTGGCCGACGATGTGGCGGTCGAGTTCGGAGACGATCTCCTGGGGGGTCATGCTGCTCATGGGGTAGGTGGGCGCAAAGGCTCAGGAACAAGGCCACAGAGGCACAGAGCCACGGAGAAATTCAAGAGGCTTGGGATTTCTCTGTGCCTCTGTGTCTCTGTGGCTGTGTTTCGCAGCGGTCAAATCACTCCAACACTTCGAGCGTGTGGCTCTGGTTGGTGTAGATGCAAATCTCGCCAGCGATCTCCAGCGATCGCTTCACGATGTCAGCGGCGCTCAAATCGCTGTGATTCAGCAGCGCCTTGGCCGCCGCCTGCGCATAGGCACCGCCAGACCCGATGGCCACGATGCCCTGCTCGGGTTCCAGCACGTCGCCATTGCCGGTGATGATCAGGGAGGCCGTCTTGTCGGCCACAGCCAGCATGGCTTCCAGGCGGCGCAGCACGCGGTCGGTGCGCCAGTCGCGCGTCAGCTCAACGGCCGCGCGCACGAGGTGGCCTTGGTGCTTTTCGAGCTTGGCCTCGAAGCGCTCGAACAGCGTGAAGGCGTCGGCCGTGGCGCCCGCAAAACCGGCCAGCACCTGCTCGCGGTAGAGCTTGCGCACCTTGCGCGCCGAACTCTTGACGATGGTGTTGCCCAGCGTGACCTGGCCGTCGCCGCCGATGGCAACCTGCCAGCCGGTCGGCGTCTGCCGCCGCACGGAGACGATGGTGGTGCCGTGATAGACGGCGGGGGAGGACTCAGAGGACATAGGCATCCCAGTTTGGGCTTCACCCCCTTTTCGCAAGAGTGACTGCCTACGCCGCGAACGGGCGGCAGTACGACTCAACGGCTGCCGTGGAACCGGCTTTGCCGGGCCACTGGCGGCGCCCCCTTGAGGGGGCCGGCGAAGCCGGTAGGGGGTGGGCTAATTAATTCTGACTTTGACGCGGGCCTGCTCGTTGATGCCCATGGCGCCAAAGAACAAGGCCACCAGGCGATGTGCGTCAACGAACTGCACGGCACGGTTCTCGCTGCGGCGCGAGAAGACCCAGTTGAGCAGGTCGCCGGCGGCCATGAAGTCGAGCCGGATCAGCTTGTCGCACGAGATGCTGATGAGGCTGGCATCGCCCACCTCGCTCATCATGGACTTCAGCAGCTCGGAGATGTCGCCCGCCAACTGGCCGCGCAACTCCAGGTGCGCCACGGTCGGGGCACCGCCCTCGCCCACCGAAGTCTCGGCGAAGTGGGTGCTGTGCAGCTCGCTTGACTGCATGGTGCTGACGGGCGCCATGGTCTGGCCCGAGCCGCTGACCCGCACGCGGCACTTGACGCGTTCCCACGACGGCGGCGAGACCTCGTAGGTCACGCAGTAGTCGATGGCCGTCTCATCGAAGTGGTCGGGCCGGTTGGCCACGCGCAGCGCCTCCAGGCGCAGCATCCACAGCGCCGGATCCACTTCGCGGTCACCCACGGGCGTCAGAGTCTGGAGGCGACGCAGCAAGGTCTCGCCACCCAACCAGGTCTGGTCGATGGCCTGGTTGGCCCAGCCGCGCAGCAGCGCCTTGAGGGGCTCGACGGCCTCGGGCTCGACGTAAGCGAATGCCGACCACTCGAACACCCAGGGCAACGGCAGGCTCTCGGTGCGCTTGCGCAGCAGCTCCACGTCTTCAAGCGTCACGGTGGCAGGGGCGGTCCAGCCCGCATTGCTGGCCGGCGCGGCGCCGGCCGCACTGCTGGCCCGGGTGGTGGGCATGGTCTCTGCCACCAGCTTGGGCATCGAGAACCACTGCGGCGACGAGAGGTGGAACTGCTGGGCGTACTCGACCGCCAGCGCCTCGAAGCGCCCTTGCGCCCCCGTGGCCCGGTAGTGGTCAAACAGCACCAGCCAGGTTTCGGCATGCTCGTGGCGGCCGCCACCGGGCTTGACCAAGTCGGTCAAGGACCGCTCGCTGGTCTCGTAGTCGGCATTGGCAAAAGCGATCACTGCCTCGTCGAGCTCCGGGTCGTGGACGACCTCCTGCACCTCCATGGCCTCGGCAGGCGCAGCGGCCGGAGCCGCAGCCGCAGCAAGGCCATTTGGCGGCGCGCTGGCCACCGGCGCAAAGCTGAGCGACATCTCCAGCGGCGGCAGTTCGGGCAGCCGGCTCGGCGGCGCATCAGACAGTGGGGCCATGCCGCTGGCCATGGTGACGGCAGCGGGCGGCGGCGGCACCGACAGACGCTCGGACTCCTCGGCACTGGCGAAGTCGGTCACGCGGCCCCGCTTGGGCTCGGTGCGAGGCACGTCGGCGGCCTGCGGCGCAAAGGCCGAAGGCCGCGTGTTGGCATTGAAGAAGCTGTTGATCTTGTCCGAGCCGCCCACCGCCTGCGTGGTGGCAAAGCTCTCGCCCACCATCTGCTGCTCGATCTCGTCGATCTTGGCCTTGACGCCCAGATCCATCTTCGAATTGGGCTCGCTGGCGCGCTCGCCATCGTCGAGCTTGGAGGAGTTGGGCGCGCTGCCGAGCGCAGCAAGCTGGTCGGGGCTCAGGCCCTCGCGCCGGATGCGGCGCAGCATGTCGAGCTCGCGCTTGCGGACAAAGTCATTGCGGCGCTTGCGCTCGACCATGGCCTTGAGCTCGGCCTTGGCAAGGCCCGCCTCGGGGTCGTCCTGGCGGGAGTTGATCTCCGCCCAATCCGCGGTTGGGT
>ERZ724505.1953-NODE-1953-length-10659-cov-20.050170_pt1 | contig 10659 bp, 13 predicted proteins | sample MGYA00376038_ERZ724505 | MGnify/ENA primary metagenome ERZ724505 (study PRJEB28724, sample SAMN07190884) | wastewater metagenome | isolation source: effluent of sewage treatment plant in Hong Hong | place: Hong Kong | collected 2016-03-17 ...
ATCCCACCCGCTGCGGGTGCGGGAGCCCCACCACCGGATGCGGCGGCGGGTGTGGGGGGGGCAGTAGCAGCAGCACCGGCACCCGCCGCGACGGCGACACCAGCGAAGATGGCGGCGGACGTGAAATGGGTGGGCGCGGCGATTGGGTTGGACCCCAGGGCAGCGAAGCCCTCTGCAAGCTCGAACAGAGACTTGACCGCCGCTTGCTGTGCCAGGGAGGAGAGGGAAGCGGAGAGGGCCTTCTGCATGGCGGGGCCGATGGCCTCCCCTGCGATGGCGGCAGCGATGCCAGCCGAGACGAACCCGCCAGCCAGACCCTCTGCGGAGGACTTGAGGGCGTCCATCCGGTCGGACTGGAGCTTCTGGATGGAAGCCTGTTGTGCAGATTGGTTCTGCATGACGGCAGCCTCGGAGGTGGCGCGTCGCTGTGCATTGGCGGCATCTTCTGCCGCCGTGCGGTCTTTCTCACGCTCTGCCTCCAAGGCAGACTTGTTCTGGAGGGCGGCATCCTGGAGTGCAAGGCGGTCCCGCTCCTTGGTGAGTAGGTCCGCCGTCGCCCTTGCAGTGGCCTCTACAGAGTCCCTGTACGCCGTCTGTGCCTGGGTCTGGGCATTGAGGGCCTGTGTCAGGGATGCCCTCTCAGCGGTGGTGTGAGAGCCTGTCCGCAGGGCACGCTCTGCCAGGGCCACCTCACGGGTTGCAAATGCCAGTGCCCTCTGGGCCTGTGCTTGGCTCTCCGTCAGGGGGATGGTACGGCCTGCGTTCTCATTGGCCTCACGGGCGACCCTGAGGGCCTCCACCGCTGCACGCTGCTCTTGTGCAGAGGGTCCTGCCGCAGCCGCGGCTTGGGCAGCAGCACGGGCAGCCATGGCTTGCCGCACATTGGCAGCCTGCTTCTCTGCCTCAGTCAGAGACGACACCGCCGTCGTCTGTGATGCCGCCGATGCTGCTGCGGCTGTGTGCAAGGCCGCAGCACTTCCAACCGCGGCGTTCAGTCGGGTCTGTGCAAGGGTGGCAGCCTGTTCCGCGACGGTGATGTCGCGGGTGGCTTGCTCAAACGCCGCATCGGATGTCGCGTTGCCCTGTGCTGCCCGTGCTGCTGCCAGACGGGCTTGGGCCACCCGGTTGATCTCGGTCCTCTCCACGACGGATGCGGCTGCTGCCCGGTCACTTGCCTGTGCGATGAGGTTGAGTTGGTTTCTCTGCTCCACCATGGGGTCGGTGGAGTGGGTGATGGACACCCCGAACAGTTGCTGCTGTTGGGTTGCGTTGCCCGTGGCGATGGTGGCTTGCACCAATGCCAGGGCCGCAGAGGTTGTGATCCCCTCCTGGTGGGCGATAGCCTCTGCCAGGGTGTTGGTATCCCGAACCTGCTGTGCCGAAGTTGCAGAGTCATACCCCCTCCCCTCAAGGGCCAGACGCTGCTGGAGGACTGTGAGGAGTTCCCTTCCCGCGATCGTCCTTGCCTCCTCTGCGGTCTTGGCAGCCAGGATCCCCGTGGTGATGGTGTTGTACGAACCCCCCAATCGGGTGTTTGTGTCCTTGAGGATCTCAGAGTTCTCACGGACCCTGTCCAAGCGGTCCGTCTCTTCGTTGAGGGCCGCAACGATCATCCCGATGGCACCAACACCCGCCGCCGCCATCGCCCCATAGGGGCCAGCGGTCGCCAGGATCTTGACGCCCAGTTCGGCTACTGCCCCACCGGCCCCCCCGATGGACCGGGCGAACTCAGCACCCTTCTGGCCGAGCTCCTGGAGGGCTGCATTCCCCGTGACCTTGAGGTCGGCAAGGTGGCTCTCACTGCGGGCTGCACTTGCACCGATGGCAGCAAGGGCCTGTGTGGATGCCGTGCCACCGCGAGCCACCGAGGCCCCCATCTCAGTGGCACCATGACCAACCTGTGCAGTAGCCGCAGCAACACGCCCCAGGTCTTCGGCTGCCTTGTCGGCACCTGGGGTGGAAACTGGGATGACAAGGCCGTCGGTGGTTGACACTGTAGGTTATCCCTTGAGGCTGCGGAGGGCGTTGATGAACTCAACCCCCGTCATGTTGGCGATCGTGATGGTGTCAATGGCACCGATGGTGGCCCCACCCAGATCCTGGGAGAACCGGGTGAGTTGGGCGACCCTTGCCAGGGCCGACTGGATCGCTTGGTTGTCTCCCGGTGCCCCCTCAAGGGTCACCACAAGCAGCCCCACATAGGGCACCCGGTCTGGACCCTTGATGGGTGCCGGTGCTTGGGGTGCCGGTGTGGGCTCAGTAGCCACGTCCACCTTGGGCTGCGAGAGCTTTGCGCTGGGCTTCTTCGGCTTCTCGTTCACGGGCTGCGATTTCGAGGTCGCTCTTGAGGGCTTCATGCTTGGATTTCCTGAGGGCCGAGAGAGCTTGGAGATCGACGGCTGTGAGGGGCCTCCCCAGGTACTCGTGCATTGGTACCCCGTAGTCCGCCTGTGATGCCACCGCGTGGGTAAGTTCCACCACCCAAGGTGAGGCTGCCATCACACAGGCGAAGGGGCAGGTGTTGGGCACCTCCACGTTGGCCATGGAGGCCGCGTAGGAGGCTTCCTGTTGCAGGTCGGGGGGGAGTTCGTCCGGTGGGGTTTTGCCCGCTGCGGGGCATCCCCAGCGTTCCTGCTGGGACTTGGCGAACTCCGTCTGTGACTCGATGAGGGACTGATCCTCGGCACGGTTGCCCGTGCTTGGGGGTGGACACCTCTTGAGTTCTTCCAGCAGTTGGCACCCGCACATCCCCCTTGTGGACTTCAGACCGGCAGCATCAACCCACGGGGCAACAGAAAAGGGGCGAGTGCCCGAGGCGATGCCTCCGCACGCTGGAGCACGACCGCTGCGAGCTCCATGATGGCTGCGTTGCCGAAGTTCACCAGGAGGTGCTCCAGCCACTCGTCACTGCCGACGGAGAACTTGGAGTCCACCTCGATGGACCGACCGTGGTTGTGGGCCGAGTGTTCCATCCCCTTCTCGTCCTTGTACGAGTGGCACGCCGACATCACTGCCCGCTGGAGCCGAGTCTCCTCGTTGGCCGTCTCCTTGACGAACCTGAGGGCAGCCGCCGTGAGGGGCTTGAGGGTGAACGTAACCGGGGTGGCACCAGGAAACACAGGGAGGGCAGCACGGTCTGCATCCGACCGGGTGCGCTCATAGGCCGACAGGAGCCGGGGGGCATCCTTGTGGGACAGGTTGAGGGCCGGGTCACAAGCCTGACGGCTGATGAGGATGACTTCGAGGGGGGAACTTGGGTTCGACATTGCGGCTGAGTCTCCTTGGCGTTTACGGTCTGGCCTCACACTAGGTGAGTCCATAGGGTCCTTACCGTGACACTAGGTATATGGCTAAAACGGGTGGGTGTGCTATCCCCGTGGGGGTCGTTCCGATTTCTGGCGTATCTCGGGCCTATCAGAAGGGAGAAGGGAGCCACACCTGAGACCACACTGTGAGTCCATGTAGGTTGTTGGCCCGAGATACGTCAGAAATCGGAACGACCACGGGGATGTATGGCACCATAGTGCAGGTGCCATACATCCCCGTGGTGTGGGATCAACCGAAGGCAACTGTAAGGGGTGACCGGATGAAGTCGAGTGCTGCCCCGGTCTCGGGGGTGCCAGCGAGGGCGATGTCATCCTGGTACCCGGCGAACGAGAGCTCCATGTGGAGGCGGCTACCAATGGTCGTCCGCTTGGGCACCGCGACCAGCTTGGCGACCGGGACGTGGAAGATCCAGAACGATGCCGTGAGTCCCGTGCCGATCTTCTGCACGATGAAGCACTCGTAGGCGGTGTCAGCCGTGAACGATGCGTCGTAGTCCGAGTCGAACCGGAGCTTGACGCCCAGCTTGACCTCCGAGGGGTTGCCACCCGTGCGGACGATGGAGCTCACCGTCTGTGTGGCGCTGGGGTCGCGGACCAGTTCCACGGTGTCCTTCATCTCGATGGTGCAGCCCTCGTTGACCAGGGGAGCGATCCGGGAGATGGTTGTGCCCAGGTAGATGGAGGGTGCCCAGTGGGCCGCGGCACCCATCTCATCCGTGCCCACACCCGTGGTCAGGGTGTCACCGAGGGTGTAGCTGGTCGCCGTCATCCCGAGGGTCATGGACGGGAGCTTGCCCGGCTCGGGGAGGTCGAACGACAGGTCGCCGTAGCACCCGTTGTAGGTGTGGCTGGTTTCCTCGCCCGACCCCCCCACGAACTTCTGCTGGATGCAGAGGCTCTTGGTGTTGATCTCGGCGGGGGCGTAGTTGTACAGATTGCGGACGATCCACCCGTTGGTCGTGGGTGCCGCCGACAGGGCCGGGTACACAGTGACTTCATCGGGGGTGGTAGTCAGGTCCACGTCCACGACCTTGGCCCACTCGATGAGGGCAGCACCCGTCTGGACGGCGATGAAGCTGCCCTTCTTGATGACCGTCCCATCGGCCACGGTGAGCACCGTGGTGGACGACCCGGTGCCGCTGATCGTCGTGCCGATCTCCGCGTGCTCGGAACCGAAGGCATGACGGAGCATGAGCCGGGGGGTGAGGCTGGTGTTCGCGCCGAACACCACGGCGTCCGTCAGTTGACCGGATGCGGGGGTGGACTTGAGGAGGCACTTGAGACCACCGACCTTGCTGGCGATCTTGAGGCCGTGGACGGGGTGGCTGGCGTCCATGCGCCGCACCTTCTCGTCCATCACCGGGAGCATCTCCTCCGCAAGGTCGCCCACGATGAGGTTGTCCCCAAGGGGGAAGCACCGGGTCATGCCGGTCGCGAAGGATGCGTCCGCCGAGAACGTGGCAGGGATCTGCCCGAAGGACTGCTCCTCACCGATGGCCGTGCTGCGCTCCCGAGAAATTACGTTCCGCTGTGCCATTGAATGCTTCTTTCCTCCCTACGGGAGCGGTTTGTGATTGTGAGAACCACTACCCTTACCAAGAGGATAGCGTAGAAAACGTGAACTGACTACCGGGGTACCACGGTCACCTTGGCAGCGGTGAGGGCAGCAAGGGTTTCACCAGTGGCCACACCGATCTTGGAACCAAGTCCGTGTCGGGCCTTCATGGCCGCGTACCTGGGGTTGAGTGGTGCGAACCTTGTGTCACCACCATTGGACCCCAGGCGTTGAACGTAGGCCCCTTTGAGGGCCTCACCGCCAGCCAGCACTGCCCCGTCCATATCTGCGTCCACGCCCTTTCTGAGGGCATCCTGGACGTGGCGCTGGATGGCTTGGATGGACTCCTCGCGGGCCACACCCGTCACCGTGGTGAACGGGCGGTCAACCTCGAAGTGGTCCAGGGTCGCAACCGCAGCCGCGGGCATGGACATCTTGACCGACCGCTTCTTGAGGAGGTCGTCTGCCAAGTCCCGGATGCGTGCCGCGAGGGTGTTGGCGTCCATGGTTGGTTACTTGCTTCTACGGATCATAGGACACAGCCTGATTTGACTGGTACCGGAGGCTGTAGTTCGTCACCACAACCAGCCGCCCGTTCCCAAGGTCTTGAAGGGTGGTGAGCCCCTCACGGACACAGGACAGAGGTGCCGGGTCGATGGTGGTCCCACCCCTCAACAGGTCGGGGCAAGCCAGTGCCCGCTTGATACGGAGGGCGTCGTTGAGGCCGCGTTCCTTGGGGGTGAGGGCCACCGTGGCCTTGACCTCGGTACCGCTTGCCAGGGTCACGAACGCACTGGCAGCCGTGCCGTAGTACACCCCGTGGGACACCGACAAGTGGGCCAGCATGAAGTGGGCTGAGTCCAAGGGGTTGTTCACAACCTCATCGTCCTCGTCAGAAATCCAGTCCACGTAAATGGAGCGGTCGAAGTAGCTCGCAGGGTAGGTGGGGTCCGTGAGGGGGGCGCGGTCCACGGATGCCCTGAACCTCCCAAGGGGGATGGACTTCTGAAGTGCGTCCGCACCCAGGGAACCGTCGGCCCCCCTTGCGTTCACCACGATGTCAATGATGCGCTGCCTCAGGGTTTCGTAGGCCGTTGCCATGGGTCAGCCCCCGTCCTTGGAGTTGGTTGTCACTGCTTGGTCCGTTCAACCACAAGGGTCACTTGGTGGGCTCGGGTGGCCACAACCTCAACAAGCTCGAACTTCTCACCGCCGCTGTCAAAAGCATCGCCCTCCAAGAGGTAGTACACCTTGATGGCGTCCGACGCACTTGGGGCAAGCTGGTCCACGGTGTAGCCCCCACCGGGGTAGGTGAGGGTGATGGGGCCGATGGCGAACTGCCCAGCCAGCAGGCGTCCACCGGCACGAGTCGCATCACCGCCACCGAAGTAGCCAAGGACAAACCCGCCCGTCTGGACCTTGGGCCTTGGGGACAGAACCAGGGTGGAGGTGCTCACAAGGGTGGTGCTCGTGAACCCAACCCCGGCGCTGTACGTCTCGACGACCACAGACACCTTGGTAGGCCGGGCACCAACGGACTCTGCGGCTTTGCGGCCTACGTCCGCCGCCCGGCGGTGTGCGTATCGGAGTGCAAGGTTGTCGGCCATGGCGGTCCTCAGTACGCTTCCAGGTTTCCACCACCACCGTTGCGAGCCATGATGCTTTGCAGCACCCCCCCGATGCCACAGGCACCGGCGAGCTCCATGCGGAGTTGGTTGCGGCGAGCCATGAGGGCCTTGAGGGGGCTCTCCTTGCCCGTGGCCCACTCCACGTCATCCACACGCTTGAGGCCAGCCTGGGCTGGTGCAGCACGCTGGAATGTATCAAGGGCGTTGATGTCTGCGAGGATGCCCCTCACCAGGGTCAGCGGGGACTCCACCTCGACCGGGTAGGTGCCGGAATGGAGGTTGTTGCAGATGACCGAGATGGTGGAGCCAATGACGGCTCGGATGGTCACCGTCTCACGGAGGTCATCCGTGTCCACCACCACCCGCATCCCAGCCGCAAGGCCGGTGACGGATGCCAGGGTCAGGACCGTGGGGCCAGCCGCAGTAACTGCGGTGGTGCTGGTGGTTGGGGCGACGGTGCTTGAAACCACATGGTCTTGGATCACGTTGTACACCGATCGAACGTCGATGTACGGGGTCGCCCCGAAATCGAGGACGTTGTCCAAGATTTCTCTGCGAATCGCGGCCATCTCACTGTCAAGAAGGGTGCTCATGCGGGGCGACTCCGGGGGGTACTGGGTTGCGAAGGCAGAGGGGCCTTAGCGGGGGTGCAGGGACACCTACCCACTAAGGCCCCCATTGGGTCACTTGACCGAGTCGAGGCCCCCGGGGGCGACGAAGCGGTAGCGGGCCAGCGTAGTGTCCGCACCCGCCGTGGCCGCACCCGCGAGGGTGGCCACCACGCGAACCAGGGGGTACGCATGGGCGGACGGGGGGATGATCAGTGCCACGTTGGTGGTGACGGGTGCCCCGGTGCCCACCGCCGATGTCGCGGTGACTCCAGAGAGGTTGAACCACGTCGAACCATCGACCGACGCCTGAGCGCGGAAGGTGGCTGCCACATCGGCGGTGGTGATGGCGGACGTACACTCGAACACCAGTGCTCCGGGGATCGCGCCCTCCATCGAGAAGTTCGACCCCGGACGGTCGGTTCCGTTGGCGGACGTGAGCACGGCCAGGGCCGAGAGAGAGTTGCGCTTGCTGATTGCCATGATGTCTTGGTTTCCTTGGATGTTGGGTTGGGTGTGGGAGTCCAAGGGGTTGGTGTGACCCAACCCCTTGGACTCAACCAGCCTCAGTCCGAGTGGGCCGAGACGCCGAAGCGGTTGTCGAGGACCGCGCTGCCCTCGTAGGCGATCCACAGGACCTTCACGTCCTCACCGTAGTTCGACTCGGGGGCCTGCTCGACACGCACGCCGTCGATGCCGGGGGCGTAGCCGACCATGCCCGGACCGAACATCACCGCGTGGTTGATGCTGACACCCGCGACGGTGGACGTGTCCACCGCGTTGGTGCGGCACACGTTGATCTCGATGCTGGCGTTCACCACGAGGCTGCCCACCCCGCCCGAGGCGAGGAGGTTCTTCTCGGGGAGGAACACCGACTGCTTCTGGTACTGGGGGTCCGACAGAAGCTGGCGCATCTGCTTCGGGGTCAGCGTCGCGATGTAGCGACCGTTCGAGAAGCGCGGGATCTTGGCGTTGTGCAGCGCCTCCTCCATGCGGAGGAGGGTCTCCAGGTCGAACGGACGGAGGCTGCCCACCGGCACGACCGGCCACGCCGCGGCGTCGCTGGCGAGGAGGTTTGACGAGTCACCGGGGTACAGGACCGTGCTGCTGGAGTCGAAGTAGCCCGCGAACACCGAGTCGATGAAGGCGTTGCGGTCGTACCCGAGGGCAGCACCGACGCGCTCCGGGAGGCTGTGGACGCTGCGCTGTGCATCCATGCGCGAGATCGCGTAGGGCTGCGGCTCGGTGCCACCGACTGCGAAGGGACCCGCGAACTTGGCGATGGTGATGGACACCTGCTCATCGCTGAGGCTGATGGGGTTCAGGCTCAGGTTGCCCGAGAACTGGCGGCTTGCCAGGGTGTACCCACCACCCGAGAAGATGGGGCGGTTCATGCGGATCGTGTGGCCGGGGCCACGGGCGAGCTCATCCGACACCATGATGGCGTCGGCGCGGACCGGGTCCGCGATCATGTCCTGCATGGACGAGAACATCGGGTACGGGGCACCCGCTGCGGTCGAAGCCTTGCCGGGGGGCGTGAACGCCTCCGGGCCGACCCGCTGGAGCTCGGCCTTGGCCGACGCACCGAACAGGAGCTTGGCGTACAGGAACTCGTCAGCGGGCTGACGGAGGACGATCTCGCTGGTGCGGTCGTAGAACTCCGTGGGCAAAGTCAAGCGAGAAATGGAGCCTGCCATGGTGTGTGATCTTTCTGTTCAGACGGTTGTGATTGGGGGCTTGATAGCCCGAGAACCGAGCCGCAGCTTGTGGGCTGCGGACATCTTCGCTTTGGTTTCAGGGGTGTGAGTCTTGCCAATGCGGGCGACACGGGCCTTGGCGGCGTGCTCAGGAGAGAGTTTCCTACCCAGCCCCTTGCCCTTGAGGCCCGCACTCATCTTGGCGAGGTGCTCGGGGGTGAGGGTGCGCCCCGTGTTGGTCACTAGTGACTTGGCGTGGGCACCCTCTGGGAAGGGCCGTCCCTTGGCAGTGGCGGACATCTTCGCCAGGGTCTCAGGGGAGTGCTTCCTGCCCGTCATGGGGGCCTTGGCACTCGTTGCTTGGTTGAAGCAAGCCGGGCCGAAGAGGCCCGCAATGAGGAGTTCCTCGAAACCCAGCCGACGGGCCGGGTTGGATTCAACCCGCACCACCTCGAAAACCAAGTCCTCCAACCCGTACTTATCAACATGGCGCTGAAGGTGAAGGTTGGGGTGGACCCCCTTGCGGAGGTCCCTCTGGTGGACCCTCCACCTGTTGGCAGTCCGCACGGACGAACCCACGTAGACCTTGGAGGTCTTGCGGGACGTGATCGTGTAGATGCCCGAGGTGTTCATGACTGGTGGGTCTTGGGTCAGTTGTTGGACTTGGAAGCCATTGCCTTGGCAATGGCAGCGGAGTTCTGGCTGCGGAACTGCGATGCCAGGAGGTTGGCCCCCTTGGCGCGAAGGTCGTTGTAGGCGGCGAGGATGTCATCCTCGGGGCTGGTCACCGGGGCAGCCTTGGGAGCGGCCCTGGGGGCTGCACCCGTTGAGGCTCCATGGGAGATGGTCCCCCCACCGAGACCGTGGGCCTTGAGGGTTGCCAGAGCCTTGAGTTGGGCCATGGGGTTGTCCCCCGCCAGGGCCTTGACGGCGTTGCGGAGGGCCTCAGGGGCTGCTCCAAGCTCTGCCTCTGCGAACCCGTTGAGGGCTGCGAGGTGCTCCTGGTTGGAGGCCGTGAGGGCTGCGATGCGGGGGTCTTCCACTACTGCGGGGACGGCGTTTGCCTTGGCCGCGTAGGGGTTGAGAACCCGGGGCTTCTTGGGCTGTGCAGCGGGCTCCACGGCGGGGGCAGCGAGAACGGGAGCAACAGGCTCAGGGGGGCCAGCTTGGGCCGGGACGGTTGAGGGAGTGGCCGGGATGGCGGCACCGGGGGCTGGGTTGATCTGTTCGCTCACGTTTTCGTTTCCTTGGTTACTCGGCTGCGGGGGCTTCGGGGGCTTCGGCTTCTTCCGCCTTGTCCTCCGCGAGGAATGCTTGGATCGCTTCTGCCGGGATGACACCGCTGTCCTCCTCTGCATCGTCCGCATCCATCGAGGAGAGGGTGATCTCCCCGTCAGGAGCGAACTTGAACTTGAGAGCAGCGGGGGTCACCACATCCATCCCTGCCATGCAGGCCAGGATGATGGCTGCTTTGACTGCCTCAGCGACTGCTTCCGCAGCCGCCATGTCCTCGGGGTTCATCCGGTTCACGCCACGGTGTAGGAACAGGTGATCGCGTAGGGCGAGGTCACCGCCACGGTCGCAGTCGAGGCGATGGTGGCGTTGGAGGAGCCGGTGAGGTAGCCGTCCGACTTGGGGGTGATCTCCACGGCGTTGGCGGTGACCGCACCGACCACCGACAGGAAGCCTGCGTAGGTCGTCTTGGTGTTGGGCGATGCCAGGAGGGTGGTGACCAGCGCCTTGCTGATGCACGCCGACCGGATGGTCACGGTCTTGCCGTCGCGGGCCGCGTTCTGGATCGCCGTGTTGAGCTGGACACCGAGGGTGTCCGTGCCACCAGCGACT
>ERZ724505.1954-NODE-1954-length-10655-cov-4.200094_pt1 | contig 10655 bp, 9 predicted proteins | sample MGYA00376038_ERZ724505 | MGnify/ENA primary metagenome ERZ724505 (study PRJEB28724, sample SAMN07190884) | wastewater metagenome | isolation source: effluent of sewage treatment plant in Hong Hong | place: Hong Kong | collected 2016-03-17 ...
CGTATAACATTTATTTTTATTTCACCTGGATATCTAAGCTCCTGTTCGATACGAAGTGCGATCTGACGCGCCAAATCCCGTGCCTGCATGTCAGATACCAAGGTAGGGGTAACAAATACGCGTATTTCTCGCCCTGCTTGTAGTGCATACACACGCTCAATGCCTGAAAACGCGAGCGCAATGGCTTCTAAATCAGAAAGGCGAGTAATATACCTATCAACAGTATCGCGTCGCACTCCAGGGCGTCCACCGCTTACTGCATCCGCTACCTGCACAAGCACTGATTCGATAGTTTCATATGGATACTCTTCATGATGCGCCTGCATAGCGAGTATCACCCGCTCATCGACACCATACTTTGCCAAAATCTTTCTACCGATTTCAACATGTGTACCTTGAATCTCATGATCAACAGCTTTTCCGATATCATGCAAAAGTGCTCCAGCTTTTGCTACTTGTACATCTGCGCTGAGCTCTTGTGCAAGCATACCTGCGATATGTGCCATCTCAACTGAGTGATCAAGAACATTCTGCCCATAACTTGTTCGGAAGTATAGCCGGCCAATAAGGGGGATAAGTGGTTCAGGAATAGAAAGAAGCCCACATGCAAGCACTGCTTCTTCTCCTTTCTTTTTCATAAATACACCAATATCTTTTTTTGCTTTCTCTATATACTCTTCTATTTTTACTGGCTGAATACGACCGTCTTTGATGAGCATTTCGAGTGCATTCTTTGCAATCGCACGACGTACAGGATCAAAACACGACACAACAATTGCTTGTGGATGCTCATCGACAAGCAATTCAACACCTGCAAGACGTTCAAAGGTTTTGATATTGCGTCCTTCTTTCCCTATGATTTTGCCTTTTACCTCTTCATCTGCAATCTCAACAGTACTCGTTGTAAATGAAGAAACGTTTGCATTTGCAATACGATAAACATTGTTTACCAACATATCTCGCGCTTGCTCCATGAAGCGTTCTTCTCCATCTCGAGAGAGTTTGAGCATTCTAGATTTCAGATCTTCTTCAGATTCACGAGTTATTTTTTCAAACAACATCTGTCGTGCTTGTTCTTGAGTGATCCCCGCAAGAGCTTCACGAGCATGAACTACATCTTTTTCTTGTAGAGCAAGTTTCTCTTCGAGTGTTTCAAGTTCTTTAGACCTAGTTCTTAGCGTTTCAAGATCGCGCGCGACCTCGTGTTCGCGTTTATCGATACGCTCCTCTTGTTTTTGCAGTCTATCTTCGCTTTTTTCAAGTTCACTACGTATCATTTGCGCACGAGTGAGGGCTTCTTCTTCTATTTTGTGCGCCTCTTTTTTTGCTTCAAGCAAAATACTGTCTGCTTTTTGTTCTGCATTGCCTGTTTTTATCTTTGCGTAATAGTCACGCGCAAAGAAACCAACCAAAGCACCAACTCCGCCGGCTATGAGTCCTGCTTCTATAATAAGCTTTTCCATACGTAGGTTATGGGATCCTTAAGGGGTCGGATTATTTTGTCTTTGGTTTTAGAACCTGATCAACAATACCGTACTTCTTTGCTTCGTCAGCACTCATCCAATAGTCACGGTCACCGTCTTTTTCGACTTGAGTTTTTGTTTTACCCGTTGCGTCCGCAAGCATTGCATACAATTTTTCCTTAAGCTTAAGGATGTGCTTTGCTTTTATTTCAATATCAGAAGCCTGACCTTCAACACCAGAAAGTGGCTGATGAATCATCACTTCACCGTTTGGAAGCACGAATCGCTTCCCTTTTGTACCTTGCGAGAGAATCATCGCACCCATAGAAGCTGCCATACCGATACATACCGTAGAAACATCTGGTTTGATGTGGTGCATAGTGTCGATAATAGCCAAACCTGACTGGATTTCACCACCAGGGGAGTTGATATAGAGCGTAATATCCTTTTTTGAATCTTCAGACTCAAGAAAAAGCATCTGTGCAATAACAACAGAAGCTGTATGGTGGTTAACTTCGTCACTCAAAAAGATAATACGCTCTTTGAGGAGTCGTGAATAAATATCAAAGGCACGTTCGCCAAATTGGCTTTTTTCAATAACGGTTGGAATCAGCATAGTTGATAGTCAATAGTTAGTAGTCAATAGTAATACAAATCAAATACAAAATTCTTTAAAAATACTGAGCAATACTGAGTTTCTGTCGTGCTGGAATATTCGCACTATACCATTAAATGCTTGAGGTGAAACGATTGACAAAAGTATGTTTTTATGATATAAATAAGGGTAGCCGTGATACGAGCAGACATGCTTATATCATAATGAACATTGAATTTAACCTTTGGAGATCCTCATGGAAACCATTTTGAAAAAGGTGGGGCACATTCTGCTCCTCTGTCTCGCTATCGCCGCTACCTGGTTCGTAGTCTACATGATTGCGGACTATGTCATACATGAATTCTTGATGTATCGCAGAACTAACACAACCCTTGTGTATGTCCTGCTTATCACAGGATTCCTCCCGTTTTTTGTTGTATATGTGCTGCTAGACAAGATTCTTCAAGTAGCACAGGAGATCAAAGACATCCCCGCTTCCAGCGGAAAAACAACCACATCTTCCAACACAAGTCGCCCAAAAGGGGTCTTTATCGGTGGAAAGTTTGTGAAGGTTGACGACGTTGAAGACGTAACCCCGAAAAACGGGGGAACCTCCTCAACACCTCGGACACCGCAGGGTGGCAGCAGCAGTTCTTGGCGAGACCGGGCTGAAAAAGCTCAGGAAACAGCGGGAAAATGGGCAAACACAGCCTGGGAGAAAACCACGCCTTGGGCAAAAGCTCGTGGCGAAGGTGTCATCAGGCACGCTGAGCAAAAACCATTGATTTTCTGGGGTGGCGGACTCATTGTGGCAGCCCTTCTGTTTGCCAACAAAAGCGTTACGCTCTTTGCCTGCTTGGTTCTTGCAGCTATTGCATGTTTTGTTGCTCACAACAACAGGGCTGCAATCGGCGAAGCTCTGAGCAAAATCGGCCCTGTCTCAACGGCTTTCATTCTCATTGTTGTGGGCGGTATGCTTGCATACGATGGGGTTGAGGCTGGGCTCACGCTCATACTGACGGGTTGTGCATTTTTGGTAGGCCTTGCAAGCTATCACGTGTACAAACAATCAGACAGCTATGCCAAAGGTGTTGCAACTGCAGGTGTGTGCCTATTCCTCGTAAGCTTCGTATTCTTCAAACTTGGTCTGCCGGGGTACGCCCTTCTGATTGGTTTGTCGGGTATGGTCTTGCTTGTAGTTGCAGGGGTTATGTATTGGTTTACCAAGAAGTACCCTCCAGCAAAAAAGACGAAAGAAGATCTGGAAGCAGAACTTGCAAAGAAAAAGGCGGAAATGGAACGAGAGTTGATAAAAGTCCAAACCGCCATGCTCCAGAAGAAAATCGACGAGATTACAGCTAAAGCAGCTGCAATCAAAGTAATGCAAGAAGCTGGAGCGGATGAAACTGCGATCAGTGAAGCCGTCAAGCGTATGTTTGGCGGACAACAACAAAGAAAGAAAAAGTGAGGGGAATAAACCCTCAACAACCCAACCGGGTGCTACGGCACCTGGTTTTTTATTTGTTTTTGTATAAAATACGCGGTCTACAATAAAAAAATCCCCTGCGATCTGGATACGAAGCGGTGCTTCGCAGCCAGAATACAGGGGATTTTCGAGAGTTTTGAGCTACATGGGTTATCTACAACCTGGGTAACTTAATAAAAGAGCGAACTATGGTATTGAGTGTGCGGCAATCGAATGATGATTTTTATGAACCGCTTTTTGAAAGAACATACTGGGTAAAGAGTCGTTAGAAATCTGTGTGACCCCTTAAACAAGGGAAGGTTTATTTCAACGTCATTTACCTACCTCATAATTGTATTTTATATGTCTCTTATGCGCAAGGGCTTACCTGTGGATAACTGTCTCTTATGTAGACATCGTTATTTTTGTCTTTATAAAGATTGTCTTTTCTGTGCTCTTGCAATGTCTCTTTGATATTCGTAGTGTAGTGAGTAATGCGATTACATCGCTTCTACATAAACAAACCCCTTGGTGAAGAGCTTGTTGTAGTGGAAAAAGAATTGGTGCATCAGTGGATACATGTTTTTAGATATACAGTAGGTGACGAGGTTATGTTGTTTTCCCCACACACAGCGGGAGAAGACAGTGTGTATCGTATTTCCTCACACACAAAAACATCAGTTACGCTCTCTAAAGTAACAACACAGCCACATGTCATTCCACCTTCTAACATAACTCTTGTTATGGCGGTTGTTAAAAAAGATACCTTTGAAACTATTGCTCGTCAGGCGACTGAGCTTGGTGTTGCATCTATAGTACCTATACTTTCGGCGCGAAGTGAAAAGAAAAACCTTAATATGGAACGTTTGCAGGCTATCGTCACAGAAGCTGCTGAGCAGTCGGGGCGGGGGACAGTACCCACCATTGAAGCTATCTGTACATTTGATAAAGCTCTTCAAAAAACAAGTGCAATCACAAATATTGTTGCTAGCTTGCGCGTACAAGCACACTCTGTATCGGATACGTCGACATGTGCACTGTGGATTGGACCTGAGGGTGGATGGACAGAGGAGGAGGAAGAGACTTTTGCCGAAAAGGGCTTTATATCTCTACGTTTAACAGAAACCACACTAAAAGCAGACACAGCTGCGGTTGCTGCATTAACATCTATACTCGCTACCACCTGGTAATACAACTACAAGTAGAGCTATACTAGAGAGCGTAGGGTTGCACACTGTGCGACACCGCTATTATAAGTATTTTATACTCTACGTTTTTATGTCAAAACATTACGGAATGATTGCTCGTTCACTTATCGCTCTACTCTTTGTAGTTGCAGGGGTTCAGAAAGCTATGAACTTTACTGGAACTGTAGGGATGGTTGAGTCTCTCAATGTGCCTCTAGCAACACTTGCTGCACTTCTCGTTATTATCGTTGAAGTACCAGTGGCACTTGCTTTTGCTTGGGGATACAAAGTAAAAGAAACTGGGTGGACACTTATCGCGTTTACTATCATCGCGACACTCCTTGTTCACTTTAAGGTAACTGAGCTCGTTGCAGCTCTCAAAAATATCGCTATCATCGGTGGTATCATGCTTGCAATTCGTTGCGACACAAAGCACTAGATATAGTCAATGGTTGATAGTTTATAATCAACAGCAATACAAAACCGGCATCTACGATGCCGGTTTTGTATTTATGCCATTTCCTTGCCCCTAAACTGTTTCCACAACAAAAAGAAGAATTCTTTGAATTTCTCTGCAACCTCAGGAGATTTAATTACATACAACATCGGTGGATTGAAATAACTATAGAGAAGTACTTCATTCTTTCGAACCGTAAACTGAGGAAGCTTTTCAGGTAAGCCGTCTACATATAGCGTTTTAAAATCAACTTTTGAAGCTTTGTACTTTCCATACACTTCGCCATCTTCTTTTTTACCAATCACAAATGTAGTGAATTTCTTAGCTTCCTGAATCTTGATCATTCTTTCGTACTCATCATCCATCATACCCAAGAAGTCTCTCGAACTTCCCGCTATGATGTACTGAGTCTCGCCTTCAACTGCATTTTCTACGAATTCCATCTGGTAATCCCTAATCCTTTTATTCCCTACAACAATTTCAAAGTCCTGCTCATGCCCTACTTTTGAAATTTTGTTTAGATTATCGATCAGCGATTCGGTCTCATACACTCGTTTGCGTGCAAGCTTCTCCAGGCGAGATGGGCTGAGTGCGATATATTTTGCACGTTTTCCAAACAAAACCTCTTCTACAAGACCCATTTCAATGAGTTTCGGGAGTATGAGATAAACATACTGTCTATGAATAGCAGTTCCAGCGGCAATTTTTGTACCGCCCACCGCTTCTCCACGCTCTAAAAGGTACACATAGATGCGCGCTTCGTTATCAGAAAGACCGAATCTTACAAGAGAACTAAGCTCTTCAGATTGTGGTTTTCCCTTCTTTTTTGAAACCTTATCTTTTTCTTGGTTTTTATTAGTCATAGTCTACATATGACATAATAACATGCTTTCCTTGTTTTGCAATATAAAATGTAATAAAATCATGTCAATTTACATATTGACAAGTATGTTTTAAAATGGCATAATATTATCAGAAAGTTCGGGAAAGGTTCCAGAACTAAAAGCACACTAGGAGACCGCTATGACAACGCTTACCTTGGAGTCCTTTCTCGAAAAATACGAACTTGCACACGCCGTTAAAGGATACACTGAGTATCTGCAGGGCGGATATAAGTACTATGGAATACATCAACTGGAACAGCTTATCGACTGGATTAACCAGGAAAGAATTAACGTTGTAGCCATTTTTCTTGAGGATAGTCTATCTGGTGAAGTGGGCAAAAACACCGTGCTTCTCTGTAAGACAAGAAGCGGGGACCACGTAGCACTTTGGCTCGATGAAAAAAGCACCTTGAATCACATTTTTTCAAAGAACCGAGCTGAGCGTACCCATGGGTGCCACAGCATGCAACTCGCTTGCAGTTGTTGTGTGCCAGAAGTTTTTGAAAGGATGAGGAGTTTCTGTGAGCAAAAAGAAATCTCAAGGGTTTTTGTAAGAAAAAGTCTTGGGGACCTTTTTGTAGATCATGGAGACTACTATCTCGAGTAACCAACCGCAATCTAGTCCGCGCGGAATATAAGTAGGGCTCAAGCAAATCGCACGGCAACGTGCGGTTTTTTATTTGCAAAACTAAACCCGTTCATATGAACGGGTTTAGTTTTGCGTTTGTGTTACCAAAGTCAGAAATTATTCCAGACATGAGGCGCGGAGTGTGTGCGAGGACGCGTAGTTAGTGCTACGTTGACGAGCACGCGAGGCTCCGCAACAAAGTAAGTGGAATGATTTATGAACTTTGCTCCAAAAACGCAAGCACCTTTTCGTTTGAGAGTGCTTGATAGAGGTACGCGCGAGCACGTTCTTCATCTGCATCTTGAACTGTTGCCAAGAGACGAACGAGTTCTGTTTCGATTTCTTCGTCGGTTGGGACAATCTTTTCTGCACGAGCGATTTCAGCAAGTACAAGCTGACTCATTGAGCGCTTTACCGCATCATCTTTCCATGTAGTGCGGATTTCTTCTTCGGTTTTACCAGCGTGCTTCATGTAGTCTTCAAATGTGCCGCCAAAGCGAGTGATGTCATGCTTGAATTGTGCAAACATGCGATCAAGTTCTTGCTCAACCATTGCATCAGGAAGATCAGCTTTTGTTTCTGCGATGAGTGCATCAACAATTGCTGTACGACGCTTTTCACGAGTCTTTTGCTCTTTTTCAAGTTTAAGATTCTCTCCAATCTTCTTTTTGAGGTCAGTTACTGAAGTAAACTCAGGACCAAATGATTGCGCAAATGCGTCGTTAACTTCTGGAAGGGGAACATCTTTCTTTTCACCTTCGGCAGGTGTATGTTCGTGATCATGGTTATGATCATGTCCTTCGTGATCGTGATGATCATGCCCTTCATGGTTGTGATCGTGATCATGCTGGTGTACACGACCCTTGCGAAGTTCTTCAATAACATCTTCGATATCTTTGTCGCTCACATCTTCTACAACATGCTCCTTTGCTTTTTCTTCAGCAATCTTCTTGTACTTTGGAAGAGTAACTTCTGGAAGCACTGGAACAATGAGTGTAAGTTCAAGTGGGTTATCTTTTGCGATTTTATTGATAGTTACTTTTGGATCAGCAACAGGGATGAGCTTATGTTCCTTAACAGCTTCAACATATGCGTCTCGCAATGCGTAGTTTGCCATCTCTTCGAGGATAACCATCTCACCGTACTTTTGTACAATGATAGTTTCTGGTGCATTTCCTTTGCGGAAACCATCAATCTCTACCATTCCTTGAACATGTTTGAATCCTTTGTCGTGATATGCGGCAAATTCCTTTTCATCGAACACAACATCGAGCTGTACTTCTGACTTTGGAAGTTTTGTTAGTTTAATTTTCATGAGTATCTTTCCTAAAACGAGTAATTATTTGTTGAGTGAATTCTTGTAGAGAGCAAGCCCTTCAGTGATAACTTCTTTCGCAGCTTGTGCATCGCGAATAGTTGGAATAGTCACTTCTTTGTTCTGAATCTTCTTGTATGTAAGGAAGAAGTGTTCAAATTCCTTTACTGTGTGAGCGTTTAGATCAGCAAGGTCTTGCACATGATTAAAACGTGGGTCATCAACTGGAACAGCTAGGATCTTTGCATCACTTTCTCCACCGTCAATCATGTCCATCACACCAACAGGACGTACAGTAACTAAAACACCAGGGATAAGTGGGTATGTAGCAACGATAACAACATCAAGCGGATCACCGTCATGCCATAGAGACTGTGGTACAAAACCATAATCAAATGGAAAGTCTTGTGACGTATGCATAACACGATCAAGTTTGATCATACCTGTTTCCTTGTCGAGCTCGTATTTATTTTTTGAGCCTTTGTTGATTTCAACAATAACGTTGATTTCGTTTGGAACATTTGACCCAGGAGTAATATCGTGAAGTAGATTCATAGTGAGTGATATGTAATTAATTACTAGTGTAGATATCTATTTTGCGTCTTCTGTTACAACCTCTTCAGGTGATGCTTCTGTAGGTGTTTCTTCAGCTACAGCTTCAACTGTTTCTTCTTCTGTAACAGTAAGGTCTTCAATAACTGCATCAACTTCTTCAACGAGCGCTTCGTTTACAATAGGGGCGTCTTCTGTTACAACACCTTCTTCTGTTGCTTCTGCAATTGTCGCTCCATCAGAAATGATGTCGATTTTCCATCCAGTTAGCTTTGCTGCGAGACGTACGTTTTGTCCACCTTTACCAATAGCAAGAGATTGTTCCTGTGCAGAAACAGTAACTGTTGCCTTTTTGTCTTCTTCGTTAAGTTCGATAGAAAGAGCCTTTGCAGGAGAAAGCGCTGTTGCAATAAAACGACGAGCGTCGTCTGACCATTCGATCACATCGATCTTTTCACCTGAAAGCTCATCAGTAATTGCAGATACTCGAACACCACGCTGACCAACACATGCTCCGATTGGATCTACACGTTCGTCGTTTGACTTAACGGCAATCTTAGAGCGACTACCTGGTTCACGCGCAACTGCTACGATTTCTACTGTTCCTTGTGCGATTTCTGCACTTTCATTTTTAAAGAGTTCAATCAAAAACTTTGGGTGTGTACGTGAAAGTCTGATTGAAAGCCCACGAAAACCTTCTTCGATAGAGAAGAGGTATGCGCGGAGACGTTCTCCAGGGCGAAGGCGTTCTGATGGAATCTGTTCTTCCATAGGCATGATTGCTGTTGTACGACCAAGGTCGATAAACGCAACACCACGTTCAACACGCTGAACAACACCAGAAACAATCGTTCCTTGTTTGTCGTGGAATTCACCAACGATTGATTCTCGTTCTGCTTCGCGAAGCTTTTGAACGATAACCTGCTTTGCAGTTTGCGCAGCAATACGTCCGAAGTCGTCCTGGTTATCTAGCGGGAAAACAATTTCTTCTCCAAGTTCAGCATTTTTCTTGAAAAGACGAGCGTCTTTCAAGAACATATGACGCTCTTCGTTGTAACGAGGAAGGAGCTCTTCTCCTTCTGCTGCAATAGGTTCTGGAGTGTTTTCGTCTTCTCCTTCAACCGGCATACGCACTGTTGTTTCATCAACAACAACTTTTACTTGTTCGAAACGAGTTTCTCCTGTTTCAAAGTCGATAGCACAACGAACAATCTGTCCGCGCTTTCCGTACTCTTTTTGGTATGCTGCCGCAAGAGACTTTTCTACTGCGTCAACAACTTTTTCGTGAGCAATTTTCTTTTCTGCTTCGAGCTGTTCGAGAGCAATTTTGAGGGCTTTAATGTCTAACATAATGGTATTTTGGTTACTAAATCGTTATTATTTTGTATTTTTTCAATAAAAATGGCCGGCCAATGGCCGACTCACATGTACACACCTGATAATAGATACAGTATACCATTATATTAGAAAATAGCAAGTACTTGGTTGCGATGCGCATATAAAGAGGGTAGGATACATCTAGTGTTCTTTGGAACTTCACTATAAGGGGAACTTCATGGAAAAGAAGTGTTACACAATAGCGAGTACCTTTCCGGAACTGAGCGTTCTTGGAAAAACGAGCAGAGACCTCCGAGAGACTTTAAGTGACAATAAAATCTCTTTCAAACGCCCAGGTCTTGGGGACCATGTCACCTACGCTGCACCCTTTTTTATGAAAGAGGACAATGCAAACTGGCTTGCTAAGGGTCTCCACATAGCAAATGTGTTTGCAAGTAAATCCGACCACTGTTTAGCTGAGATTGACTCATGTAGTTTTCTTGGGGAAAGCAACGAAGCATTTGTAATTCTCCTTAAAACGACTTGGGATTTTCGACGTATGGTGGAGTATTTACGTGCAAGTATCCCATATGAGGACTGGGTGTACCCACCGGATAGATTCTCTTTGTACGCCCACGCAACAATTGCAGAAGCGGCAGGCAACAAGTTTTCATTCAAAAAAGAAGTAGAAACAATAGACGAGTCCACACTCAGCCGAATCATACTACTTGGTATAATGGTTCGTTTTGACCCGCCGAAAGTCTATGAAAAAAAGGATAGTGGGAAGTGGGC
>ERZ724505.1955-NODE-1955-length-10652-cov-25.123242_pt1 | contig 10652 bp, 13 predicted proteins | sample MGYA00376038_ERZ724505 | MGnify/ENA primary metagenome ERZ724505 (study PRJEB28724, sample SAMN07190884) | wastewater metagenome | isolation source: effluent of sewage treatment plant in Hong Hong | place: Hong Kong | collected 2016-03-17 ...
AACTTTGTTTTAGGGCGCAAAACTGACGCATAACATCGCTCGGTGAGTGACCGAAATGAATCCAGTTGGCGGAAAGATATCTCGCGCCAGTCGCCGACTTGAGATTGCGCGAAGACTGATGCGGATGGAAGAAGGCGCTGACGTACTAGGACGCATTAAGTCGTTGCCTACGGAGAAGCGCGACCATTTGCGCGATTTGGTTGATTGGGTAGAGGAGTATGAGAAACATGAGTAAGCAATGGGGGCATGGGTTCTATGCAGGTCTTGCCGGTCGAGATGAAGAAAGCAAGAGATTGATTGAGGAGTACCAACTTACCCCGAGAAATGGAGAAACTGCACAGGAAGTCTTTGCTAGGGAAGATGGATACTCTGAGGGATGGCGCGACGCAATGGAAATGTCCTTGTGGCAATTCTTCTTGGCGCGCCGAGCTTTTAAGAAATCCGCCGAGACCTGGCAGAAATTATGGAGAGAAAGATAAGCCTACTGACGAATTAGCGAATCCGTTTATCAAATAGGGACGGGGCAAACGGCGTAAGTGGGTGCTCACTATCTGGAAAAGCCGCACCGTTGCTTGTCAAGTGGAAACGGCAAATTTTTTCAATACCGAAACCCTTGCGTGGAAAGGATTCTGGTGATAGTGCCCGCTAACCACGGTAAAAAAATACAGTTCTCGGGGTACAATAGTCTTACTTCGGCTCTTCGCTGCCGCTACGAATCCGAACAAGGCACGGGGTCTAGGCCCCCCTACCCCGTACCCCGCACCACCCAGTCTGTAGGTGCGGAATGGGACGGAAAATATTTTCAGGACTGTCTTGACTTACAGTTTCTGGATGCCCTAAAATATTCCCGGGGAAACGTGCGTCCAGATTTTTGGCCTGCCCCTCGCCCTCCTAGCTGATGCCCGCCTTACGTGCGGGGCGCAAATCTCCCAGCGGGGGGCAGCCCAAACCCATTCCCTCCTCCGTGAATCCCCACGGTTCGCCCGCCTAGTGCGGGCTTTTTTATTCTGGAGATCATGTCAGCATTCCGTGACAGGCAGGGCGCGCATACGCGCATGCGAAACGCTAGGATGAAAATGGTCGTCCGTTACGGAATTGACGTGGTCGAAACGCTTGAATCATCCTCTGGATGGGATTATGACCCACCCCCGGGTGCCTTGGATTGGGACGGTATTTACCGACCAGTGGACCATGAAGAGCCTTCGGTGGGACTGACTTCCGTGGGAACGTGTCTGGAACGCAGGCCTAGATTTTCCATTCCGGATGCCCCGGATTGGCTGGTGCCGAACCCTGTGCGGCGGTCATTCACAAAGGATTACAAGGAATACTACGGCATCGCTGCCTGATGGCACTCCCGGCCATATTAGCAAACGCTAATAGAACGATATAGCGCCCCCAGCCTGGGGCAGATGGGAAGGAAACCAGGCGACTCCGGGGCTTGACCCGCCCCGCGTTGCAAAATCCCGCAGCGCAATAAACCCGCACCAAACTGGAAATGCTAGCGACGCCGGCAGGACGGTTATCGTCCATCGGGCGGACAGGCGCTTGGCCCTCGACATAGGGCGCGGGGAATACGGAGTGGCTTCCTGGGATGCCTAGCCAGCGCCTTCGGCGATTGGTTATAGGTCCAGGAGGATACGGGTCACGGCTGAAGGCTGGTAATGAGAGTAATTCTCATTACTGGATGCAAATAAGAATCATTCTCAATTTGAGCCATCATGGCTTGCAACAAAGGCAAGAAGCCCCAGAAGAAATGAGGACCAATCATGTCAAGTGCTGAATCTTGTGTTGTTGATACCGGGAAACTGACGTTCCGGGCGGCAATATCCGGCCTGGCTGCCGCTGCGTCCGGTACGGACATCTTCACCATTACCGGTTCCGCCCAGCGGAAAATCAAGGTTCTCAAGATCGAAGTGTCTGGCATCGCTACCGCTGCCGCCGCGATTCCTTGGCAGATCATCAAGCGGTCTGCCGCCAATACGGGCGGCACCTCGACCACTCCGACCTGCGTCCCCATGGAAACCAACGCCGGCATTGCCGCGCAGGCTGTTGTCCGGGCCTATACGGTCAATCCGGCTGGCCTCGGCACAAGTGCGGGGTTGATCGAAGCCAAACGAGGAACGGTTCTGACGGCTGCAGCAGGTACGCCGGCATCCCCGACCGTTTTCGACTTCACCACGTCCGGAGCAAAGTATCCGACCCTGAACGGAAGCGCGGAAGTCCTCGCCCTGAACCTGGGGGGCGGAACCTATGCCGGCAACGCTTACGACATCTTCTGCGTTTGGACGGAAGAGTAACAACCGAACGGCGCGGAACGCCGGTTGATTTCGTGCGAAAGCATGTCAGATGGCCGCCAGAAAAGACCCACGGAACAGGGATAGCAGCAACAAGCTAGCTTCCGCTACACAGTTGCTTAATCGTTTGATTTCCCATGGAAACGGTGAAATCGAAATGACGCCCACCCAAATTCAGGCGGCAAAGATCGTAATCGGCAAGTACATCCCCGATCTAAAGGCGGTTGAACTGACCGGGAAGGATGGCGGTGCCGTTCAGATCAATGTGTCGGCGATAGAGGCGAGTGTCCTATAAGCCGACTGCCCGCCAAGTTCAGGCGTTAGAGCTGCTAGGCGGGCCTGCAACACATTGCTTGCTGGTAGGTGGGTCGCGGAGCGGGAAGACGTTCATCACGATATGGACGATTGTCTTCCGCGCCCTGGCGTCCCCGAAGAGCCGCCATGCAATCCTGCGGTTCCGGTTCAACCACGTCAAAGCCTCGGTTGTCCATGACACATTTCCAAAGGTCATGGACTTGTGCTTCCCCGGAGTTAAGTGGGAGCTAGATAAGACTGATTGGTTCGTCTCCCTGCCGAACGGGGCGCAAATATGGTTCGGTGGCCTGGACGACAAGGATCGGACAGAAAAGATTCTCGGGCAGGAGTATGCAAGCCTCTACTTTAACGAGGCAAGCCAGATTCCGCATGGGTCCATGAGCATGGCTCTGACCCGCTTGGCTCAGAAAGTGGATTGCATTACGAAGCAGGAAACCAAGCCCCTTCGGTTGAAAGCCTATTTCGACTGCAACCCTCCGAGTAAGGGGCATTGGCTGTATCGGATGTTCGTGGCGAAGCGTGACGAGACCGGGCAGGGTGTGAGCGACCCCGAGGAGTACGCGCTGATCTACATGAACCCTGGGGATAACGCGGCGAACCTGCCGGCCGACTACTTGAAGCGGCTGGAGGCCCTTCCCGCACGGATGCGCCTGCGATTCCTGGAAGGACGGTTTGCGGATGTCACCGAGAACGCCCTATGGACGCTCGAAGGAATCGAGAAGTGGCGGACTCAAGACAAGCTGCCCGACATGCTGCGGATCGTGGTGGCGGTTGATCCCTCCGGGGCCGACGATGCGGATAACGCGGCGAACGACGCCATCGGGATTGTCGTGGCGGGCCTCGGGATGGACGGAAACGGGTACGTCTTGGAGGACTTGACCTGCAAGGCAGGTCCGGCAACCTGGGGAAATATCGCAACGACCGCTTATGACCGCTGGGCCGCCGATCTGATCGTTGGCGAGACCAACTATGGCGGGGCGATGGTCAAGCATGTCATCCAGACCTCCAAACGTGGAGTGCCGTTCAAGATGCTGACGGCCTCCCGTGGCAAGGCAGTTCGTGCCGAACCAATTTCAGCCCTGGCCGAACAAGGGAAGGTAAGACACGCCGGGCAGTTCAATGAACTGGAGGACGAACTTTGCGCCTTCACCACGGCTGGTTATACGGGAGACAGATCGCCAAACCGGGCGGATGCCTATGTGTGGGCGTTCTCGGAACTGTTTCCCGGCATCGTCAAGGAACGCACCGAAAAGAAGGCTGTGCGTGAATATCACCCGCCCTCGGGCGCAGAAGGATGGATGGCATGAGGTTCGGAACCCTCCCGGAAGCGGCGAAACACGCGGCACTGGCGATCTACATGCCGAAAACCGTGTCCAGTTGGATCGTCCTGATGTTTGATCTCTACGAAATCCACTATGGCGAACGACGACAAGATCATCGAACAAGCGCTTGACGAGTTCAAGACATGCGAGGAAGCGGAAGAAAAGAACCGCACTCGTTATCTGGACTCCCTCAAGTTCTCGCTTGGCGATCAGTGGCCCGAAACCATCCGAAGAGCCCGCGAATCTGATCCCAATGGGGCGCGTCCCTGCCTGACCCTGGACAAGGTGAATCAGTACGTCAAGCAAGTCGTTAATGATGCCCGCCAGAACCGCCCGAGCATCAAGCCGCGGCCCGTTGATGACCTGGCAGACCCGGAAGTGGCCGATGTGCTACAGGGTGTAATCCGGCATATTGAGGACCAGTCGAAAGCGGACGTTTCCTACGATACCGCTATCGAAATGGCGACCCGTGGCGGATTCGGTTACATCCGGGTCATGAACGATTACGCGGAAGATGAAGGGTTCAAGCAGGATATTTTCATTAAGCCTGTGTTGAATCCTTTGTCCTGCTACATGGACCCGAACGCGAAGGAACTGGATGGGTCGGATGCGCGTTACGCATTCGTGTTCGATGACGTTCCACGGGATGACTTCAAGGCGCAGTATCCGAAGGCCGATCCTTGCGATTTCGAGACCACCCGGGTGTCGGCAAAGAACTGGGTCAACGAAAAGACGATCCGGATTGCTGAATATTTTAAGGTGGAGGATGGGGCAAAGACCGTTTGGCAGGACGAGAACGGGAAGGCTTCCGAAGAAGAGATAAGGGGAGCCGTCTCCCGCTCCATCAAGACGCGCAAAGTGATCTGGCGAAAGATCACCGCCAAAGAGGTATTGGAAGAGCGGGAATTCCCGTCCAAGTGGATCGGCCTTGTTCCGGTCTATGGTCATGTGATATGGGTGGGCGAAGAGAAACGGGTTTCCGGCCTGATCTGGCCCGCCATCGATGCGCAGCGGGTCTATAACTACTCGGCAAGTGCCTATGTCGAACGTGTCGCGCTGGTCCCAAAAGCTCCCTATCTGGCCCCTGCGAAATCGGTTGAAGGCTATGAACGCATGTGGGAGCGGGCGAACACGAGCAATCAGGCGTTTCTCCCATACAACCACATTGACGAGGCCGGGAACCCGATTCCCCCTCCGTCCAGGGCTTCCACGGTTGATGTCCCTGCGGGTTGGCTGCAAGCCATGCAAGCCAACGAGCACGACATCCAGGCGGCTTTGGGAATGTACCAAGCTGCTGTTGGGGCTCCGTCTAACGAGAAATCAGGCAAGGCAATCCTTGCCCGCGAACACCAGGCGGATACGGCAACTTTCCATTTCACGGACAACCTGAGCCGCGCCATTCGGCAAGTGGGTCGGATTGTTTTGGACATGCTGCCGAGGATTTACGATACCCGTCGCGTGATACGGATTCTTGGGGAGGATGGCAGCGTCAAGATTGCGCAGATCGAGCCTGCGATGTCCATCCCGTACAAGGAAGAGCGGGACGAACGTGGGCAGGCCATCCGGCAACTGTTCAACCCGACACTTGGCAAATACGATATTTCCGTTCAGGTTGGACCGGCGTACTCCACCAAGCGGGCAGAGGCAGCCGACTTCCTGTCGAACGTTACGCAAAGCAATCCGCAGATGATGCAGATTGTTGGCGACCTGATGTTTAAGGCAATGGACGTTCCCTATGCGGACGAAATCGCCGAACGCTTGCGGAAACTCCTGCCGACCCAACTGAAGGAAGAACAGGGCGATCCGGCGCAACAGGTTGGAATGCTGCAAGGCGAATTACAGAAGGCCGGAGCGATCATCACGCAACTCGCCCAAGAGTTGCAGGCATCGCAGGACCAGATACAGGCGGCGCAATCGCAAGCCGAGGAACGCATCATCAAGGCTTATGACGCGGAAACCAAGCGGTTGCAGGTATTGGGCTCCACCCTGACGCCCGATATGGTGCAAGGGCTTGTTGTGCAGACCATCCGCCAGATTCTCACGTCCCCGCCGATTAATGAAGTGGGTGAAACGCCTGCGATGGAGGCGGCGGAAATGCCTGGACAGCAAATGCAAGAGATGCAAGGCGGGCAGGAACTGCCGCCTGCTGGCATGCCTTCGGGGATGCCGATGTGAGACCCTTACGGCGAGGGTAAATCGCCGGTCATGGACTGTCGAGATGACAGACCGATCCCGTAGCTGGAGCTATGAACACTGAAACCAGTATTGGCGAAAGCCAAGAGATTGCCACGCCACAATCTCAGGAAGCATCGCAAGGCGTTGAAGTCGCCACTCCGGAATCGACTCCGGAAACACAGCCTGATACCGCTGAAAAACAGGACGGGAACGCATCCCGGAATGTTCAGAGACGTATCGACCGCTTGACGCGCGAGAAATACGAACTGCGGGCGGAATTGAACCACCTCCGCAAACAGTTTGAAGCCTCCCAACCCAAGCCCGAGCCTCCCCAAGCGCCGAAACTGGAGAACTTCCAGAACATCGAAGAGTACATCACCGCACAAACCCGGTTCAACACCGAGCATGCTGCGGGACGCATCCGAGATGAATTCGCCCAACAACAACGGGCGATGGCGGCGCAACAGGATGAAATGCGGGTGCGGGATTCGTGGGGGAAAGCCCTGGAGCACGCCCGGGAAGCCTACCCGGATTTCGACGAAGTAGTCGATAGTCCCGTCGAAGTATCGAAAGCCATGCAGGATGCAATCTTGCGGGCTCCGAACGGCGCGGACATTGCCTACTACCTCGGCAAACATCCGCAGGAGGCGGAACGGATCGCGGCTCTTGATCCTTTCTCAGCGCTTGTCGAGATGGGCCGACTATCGGCCACGGTCACGCGACCGAAACCCAAAGCGGCCACTACCGCCCCTGCTCCCATCAGTCCTGTCGGCACTGCGGCGAAAGCCGAAAGCGACCCGGACAAGATGAGCACGCAGGAATGGCTAAGGTGGCGAAACGCGCAACTGAAGGCACAAGGCCGAAGGTAGCGCACCCCCTCGTCGGGATGACGAGGCTTCCTCTTACTGGAGATTCAAATGGCAAACACCTTTATTACCCCCACCATGCTGACGCGCGAATTCCTGCGCATCCTCCACCAGAAACTCAACTTCGTTGGCAACGTCAATCGGGACTATGACGACGCTTTCGCCAAGAAGGGCGCGAAAATCGGCACCTCGCTGAATATCCGCCTGCCGAACCAGTTCCCGATTCGTACCGGCGCTTCCCTGAGTACGCAAGACATCACCGAGGGTTACACGACCCTCACCGCTTCGACTCAGAAGGGCGTGGACTTCACCTTCTCGTCTGTCGAACTGACCATGCAGATTGATGACTTCGCCAAACGCTACCTTGAGCCCGCTGCGGCGGTCCTGGCGGCGAACATCGAAGCCGATGCGCTGAACATGGTGAAGGACGTGTATCAGGGCGTGAACAACATTGGGTCCGCGCTGACCTTCAACAAGCTGATGACCGGCCGGAAGGTGCTGAACGATGCCCTTGCCCCGATGGATGGGCGTACCGCCCTCCTGAACACGCAGGACAACGTCGACCTAGTGGACGCCCTCAAGGGATTGTTCCAGGATTCCGGTGCCGTCAAGGAACAGTATCGCGAGGGTTCGATGGGCCGCACTGCCGGGTTCGACTTCTACGAAAACACCTTGCTGGCCTCGCAGACGACCGGAAGCGATGCATCGAACTGCACCATCAACGGCGCGACTCAAACCGGCGCATCGATCACCATTACGAACGGTTCGTCCAAGACCTTCAAGCAGGGTGACATCGTGACGTTCGCGGGTTGTACCCGCGTCCATCCAGAGACCAAGACCGACACGGGCGTCCTCCAGCAGTTCGTGGTGACTGCGGACATTTCGGCGGGCGGTACGACCATGACTATTTCCCCGGCCATCGTGACCTCCGGTGGCAAGCAGAACGTGGCGGCCTCCCCGACCAACGGCGGCACCATCACCAAGGTGGGCAGTGCCTCCGGCGTCTATAAGCCGTCCCTCCTGTTCCACAAGGACGCATTCACCTTCGCGACTGCGGACCTCCAGATGCCGGAAGGCGTGGATTTCGCGGCCCGCCAAGTGATGGACGGCATTTCCTGCCGCGTGGTTCGCCAGTACGCGATTTCCACTGACACCTTCCCGTGTCGCTTGGATATCCTGTACGGGTACAAGACCATCCGTCCCGAACTGGCCGTCCGCCTCCTGAGCAACTAAGGGGCCGGCCATGAGTAACGGAGTCATTGGCGGCAACATCCTTGCGATGACGGTGGGGTACGTCACTTTCAACCCCTCCAACATCGAGGCGGCCGGATCGTCCGAGCAGACCTTTACTTTCACCGGCGTGAAAACCGGGGATATGGTCTTTGTGAGCAAGCCCACGGCTACTACGGCCATGGGCGTTTGCTCCGCTCGTGTCTCGGCTGCGGACACCATTGCGGTTACGTTCATCGCCACTGCGGCGGCGGACGGACCTTCCGAAACCTATCAAGTCCTCGTTGTGCGCCCGGACAACCCGACCGGAGCGCCTTTGTTGATTACCTGATCCCACAAAGGATCGGGGAGCCCCTTCGGGGGCTTTCTCAAGGGCGTTCATGTGAGCGTCTTTGAGAAAGAGAGCTATGTTCGTTGAATTCCCCAAGTCCCTTTACAAGGGCGATCAACTCCCCTCGGGAGAGTATCCCGAGCACCTCATCGTGTCGTCTGCGGAAGAAGAAGCGGACGCGCGTCTGGACGGTTGGCGAATGCTGACCGATCCCCCGGCCGATAGCGCCGTCCCTCAAAGTGACAACTCGAATGCTGAACAGCAGGCCCCAAAGAAACGGGGTCGACCGCGTAAGGAGTAATTACCATGCTTGTACGCTGCACGGCTCCCAATGCCATCAATGAGCAACCGTATTCCGGGCGTTTTGCCATGTGGCAACCGTCGCAAGTTGGCGACGTGTCCAATGCAATTGCCGCGCTACTGGTAGCGTCCGGGTCATGGGCTCCACATTCTGCGGGGCTGGCTGGACTGCAAGTGGCGGGGGGGACTACGATTTACGGTCAACCGATTACTCTGTACCAGTCCGCCGTCCCATTCATCATGTTGGGCGGCAACGGAACGACGGCCGGAATGCGGTGGTCCGACAACGCGGGGGGCTTTACCGTAAACGCGGCGAGCACTCCAACCGAACCGCTGACGGGACTCTTCACCGGCCTGACGAACTTCATGGCCCTGTTCTACCTGCCAGCGAGCGCGGGCGGGGCGAGCAACGCGGCCGGATGGTTCTGGGGCAAGATCACCTCGGCCACGGCAGGGATCATCTACGGCAACACCTATTCATCCGGCGATCCCGGCCAGCAGATTCCGGCATCCCCGTCGGCGTTTGTGTCCGTGTCGAACGGATGGATCACGCAAACGACATTGGAAATCACTGGGCTATCCGGCATCACCTTGCCTGCTGGCGTGCTCGGGCCGAACGGGTCGCTTGACTGGGACATCCGATACATGGGGGATATATCCTCGAACAGGACGTACAACGGCAAGTTGGGTGGCACGATATGGACCTACATCAACCCGACATCGAACCCGGACGGCGAGCGGGTGCTCAAACTGCAAAATGCCGGCGTAGCGACGAGGCAACTGATATCCCGCAAAAATTTGGGGGTAGGGTCCGAAACCTCATCGTCCGACACAACGAATTACGGTGCCTTCAACACGGCGGGCGACTTGGCCCTGACGGAGACGATGCAATTTCAATCCGCCGCGGGGAACTACGTGATGATCCGCGCGTCATCGCGGTACGTTGTTTATCCGGGATGATTTTGAAATATGTCGACCGCGCAAACAATCATCAACCGCGCCCTTCGCCTGATTGGTGCGGTAGCTTCCGGAGATTCCCCATCAGGGGATGAATCAGCGGATGCCTTGAATGTGCTCAATTCCGTGTTGGAGTGGTATCGGAACGAGCCGAACATGGCATGGACGGTTGATGACGTTTCCGGGGCAATCAGCGGGGGCACATCGTCCTATACTCTCGGGCCTTCGGGCGATATCAATACCCCCCGCCCAGTCATAATCGATAACGCCCGCTTGACCTTCAACGGGATTGACTACCCGTTGGAAATCATCAATCAAACGCAATGGGCGCAGATCAGGGTCAAGACGAACATTTCGTCCAACATCCCCCTATGGATATATCCGACCGGAGACTATCCGCAAATCACACTCCATCTGTGGCCCGTGCCAACCGTTTCCGGAACGCTGACGCTTGGGGTGCGGCATCCTTTTGCTGCCCTGTCTGCACTGACGGACACGATTTCATGGCCGCCGGGGTACGAGGAAGCGGCTGCCTATGATCTGGCTTTCCGTTTGGCTCCGGAGTACGAAAAGACCCTGAGCCCCGCTTTCCTGAATACTCGCACGACCCTTCTCAACGCTATCAAGCGGTCGAATTTCGAGGTTCCCCTCATGCGCAACGACATGGGGACCGGGCGCTATTACAACATTTACGCTGACCAATGAGACTCCCCCTCATCGCCCCGCTGGAATCCCGGGACGGGGTATCCAACAAGGACGCCCGCTTCACCAATATGCTGGCCGAGGAAAACGACGTGGGCGTTATGCGCGCCGTCAAGCGGCCGGGATTGGTGCCCGTGGCGACCCCTACGGGAGCGGCGCA
>ERZ724505.1956-NODE-1956-length-10647-cov-35.230079_pt1 | contig 10647 bp, 14 predicted proteins | sample MGYA00376038_ERZ724505 | MGnify/ENA primary metagenome ERZ724505 (study PRJEB28724, sample SAMN07190884) | wastewater metagenome | isolation source: effluent of sewage treatment plant in Hong Hong | place: Hong Kong | collected 2016-03-17 ...
CAAGCAGTTGAGCAGGAAATCCAGGCCAAGGGCCTGACGGCGCCGCGCGTTACGCCTGCGGACATCGAAGCGAATATCGCCAGCGAGCATTACTTTACTGCCGAGCAAGGGGCCGAAGCTGCCGCCCCTTCATATGGGGACAAGTACCCACAAGCCCTCGGCCTCCTGACCTTCTGCGTCCTCGTCCTGCGCAATGGATTCACCGTTACCGGTGAGTCGGCGTGTGCCAGCCCGGAGAATTTTGATGCAGAACTTGGCCGCAAGATCGCACGACAGAATGCCGTTGCCAAGATCTGGCCGCTGATGGGATACGAGCTAAAGTGCAGGCTGGTTTCTGTCTGAAGGGACAAGTCGATGAGCGCACAGGTGGATTTCAGAGAGTTGGAAAAGGAACGGACTTTCGGGCAGGGCCAGGACCTGCGTGCGGGGCTGAAGGCGATGCTGGGAGAAGACGGGTACGCCAGATTTCTTCAGCACTATGGAACTTCCAAGGCAACGCTGCGGGGACCCTGTGCAAGTGGGTGTGCTTGCAAGGAAAGGAGTCAGGACAATGAACACTTCTGCTGATCCCTTTGCCGATTTCGTCGAGCCCTCGCCGCAAGCCGAAAAGTCTCTCTATCCGTACCAAGAAGGCAAGGCCATCGCAAAGGTCAGTTATTCGCATGACGCGATGATTGATATGCTGATCGCCAATCCTCGTATTTCGCAGGGAGAGCTGGCCAACTATTTTGGCTACACGCAGCCCTGGATCAGTCTTGTTATGTCGAGCGATGCCTTTAAGGCCCGGCTGGCCGCCCGTCGCGAGGAGCTGATTGATCCAGCCATCCGCCTCTCCATCGAGGAGCGCTTTCATGCTGTGGTGACGCGGAGTCAAGAGGTTCTTCTCGCTAAGCTCAGCCAGCCCGCCAACCAAGTCTCCGACAACCTGGCCCTCCGTGCAATGGAGTTGGGGGCGAAGGCCCTCGGTCTGGGGACAGGGCAGCAGGCAGCCCCTTCTGTTCCCGCTGCCGATCATCTCGCCAGCTTGGCTCATCGCCTCATTGACCTTCAGCAATCTGCCCGTGCACAGGTCTACGAAGCGGAGGCCATTAATGCAACATAGTGTGTGCGCCTCCGGGACCATCGACCTGGATCTCAGGCAGCTTGCTCTGGAAGAACTTCTGGAGCACTCTCACGGGGTCATCATAGAAATCCCTCGCCGCACGATGATTCGGGTAGAGCTGGAATTGATTCGCATTGCTAAAGAAGGTGGTACATCAGATTTCCTGGAAGGTGCTCTCAGTACAATCAGATGGCTTAGCAACGGTGGTCCCTCCCCTTACGAAGCTATAATGGGGCTTCTGTCCTGATGGCTCAAGCGGAATCCATCAAGCTGACGGCTGAACTGGTAGAGGCCCTTGCAGGTACCTTCCTCAGCCCGATGTACGACAATCCGCAGCCCACACCTGACTTCCACCGTCAGGGATGGGCGTTGTATTGCAGCTCCGCAGAACTCGCTGCCATCGCTGCCCCGCGCGGGCACGCGAAGTCCACTGCCTTCACCCACGATTACGGATTGGGTGTTCTTCTTTTCCGCATCCAGAGTTACATGGTGATCGCCAGTGCGACAGAAGACTTGGCGATAGGCCACCTCTCTGACATGGCTATGGAGCTTCGCGACAACGAGGATCTTCGCAGGGAATTCCAGATTGAAAAGCTCCTTGTTGATGCCAGGACAGAGATCATAGTCCTCTTCAAGGATGGCTACCAGGCAAAAGTTGTGGCAAAGGGTTCTGGCCAAAAGATGCGGGGGATGAAGTGGCGAGGTAAGCGCCCTGGCCTCATCATCGCAGACGACCTGGAGGAGGATGAACAGGTCGAGAACAAGGCTCGGCGGGAGAAGTTTCTCCGCTGGGTCAACCGAGCTCTCATCCCCTGCCGCCGCCGTGGGGGACTGGTCCGTATGCATGGAACTATCCTGCATGAAGAATCCGTCCTTTCCAAGGCCATGCGCAGTAAAGCTTGGTCTTCCCTTTTCTTCAGTGCCCATTCTTCGATGGACGATTTCTCCAATATCCTGTGGCCCGGTGCTTTTACAGAAGACCGGCTGCGGGCTATTCGACAAGTCTTTCTGGAGGACGGGGATGCAGCGGGCTACAGCCAGGAGTACCTTAACAAGCCCCGCGACAACTCTGAGGCGTATCTCCGCAGCAGCGACTTTCTTCCTATGGGCGATGCCGACTATGCAGCCAAGAAGATTTACAAGATCGGGGCGGATTTTGCGGTCAGCAAAGCAGACACAGCGAACCGCACTAGTTTCACTGTTGGCGGCCAGTCTCTGGATGGCCTGGTTCATATTGTCGATCAGCGGGTAGATCGCTGGAGCACAAACGAATGGATCGATGTGATGTTCCAGCTTGCAGAGGAATACACTGTCGATGAGTTCGTGGTGGAGGGCGGGGTTATTTGGAAGGCGGTCGAGGAGATCATTTTCAGGGAGATGAGGGAACGCAACCTTTATCTTCCGATCCGCGTTATCAACCCTGTCAAGGACAAAGCTGTCCGCGCCCGCCCATTTCAGAAGAGGCTTCGCGGTCAGGGTCTCCGTTTCAACAAGAAGGCTGAGTGGTATGAGAACTATGAGGATGAGTGCCTCAGTTTCGTCCCTGGTTCCGAAGCCCGCCTGGACGACCAGTTCGATTCTACCGCTATCCTGGTGAAGGGTTTCGACAATCAGGCATCTCCCGAGGAAGAGGATTTCTTTTCTGACGAAGAGGTAGAGTTCTACACCCACGATCCGCGCATCTTCATGAACCGTTGCCAGACAACCGGATACTAATATGCTTGAGCTGGAAACCTCCCTAAGTACCTCCGATCTTGTCGAGTCGGTCAACATCGCCGAACTTCTGATGGAAGGGGAAAGGCGGCAGATTGCCCTTCTCGTCCAGTCCGACTTTGATGCTGATGTGACGGGGCGGGAAGACTGGGAGAGGAAGATGAAGGGGGCTCTGGAGCTAGCCCTCCAGGTCACAGAGCCTAAGTCCTTCCCCTGGCAAGGGGCAGCCAATGTTAAGTTTCCGATCATTACGATTGCTGCCCTCCAGTTTCACTCCCGCGCTTACCCCGCTATGGTACCGGGGCCAGACCTCGTGCGCTGCCGTACCTTCGGCCCAGATCCGACGGGGGAGAAGGAGGCTCGGGCTACGCGCGTAGCAAACCACATGAGCTACCAGATTCTGGAGGAAGATGAGAGTTGGGAGGAGGATCATGATCGCGTCCTCCTGACAGTTCCCATCATCGGCTGTGCCTTCAAGAAGATCTACTTCAACCAGGAACTCGGCCACAACGTCAGTGAGTATGTTCCGGCCAAGGATATCTATATCCCCTATTTCGCAAAGAGTGTGGAGGCCGCTGCTCGCTGGACTCACGTAGTTGAGACTTCGAAGAATGAACTGATCTCTTATCAGCGCAGAGGGTTTTTCTGCGAACAGGAACCCCTCAGCGCTCCGGTCGATCCGCTTAAGCCCTCCATCGGCCAGCCGGTCGAACGGATGTTAGGCACAGAGACTTCCCCCCGTCAGGAGGATTTGCCTTACGAACTCCTGGAGCAGCATCGCTACCTCGATCTGGATGGGGACGGATACGAAGAGCCTTACATCGTTACTATGATTCGAGGTAGCGGTCAGCTCTGCCGCATCGTCGCGCGCTACACCAGCCAGGATGTGAAGAGAAACTCGGCGGGGGAAATCTACTCTATCACCTGCCAGCAGAACCTTCAAAAGTACTCTTGCATCCCCAGCCCGGATGGCGGTATTTATGACCTGGGGTTTGGGATTCTCCTCCAGCCACTGAACGATTCGATCAACACGATCATCAATCAGCTTCTCGATGCAGGAACTCTGGCGAACACTGCGGGGGGTTTTCTTGGGCGCGGGGCGAAGATCAGATCGGGGGATACAGCCTTCTCCCCCTTCGAGTGGAAACGGGTTGATAGCCTGGGGGACGACCTTAGAAAGAGCATCATTCCCCTTGATGTGCGGGAACCTTCTGCAGTCCTTTTCCAGCTTCTCGGCCTTCTTATTGACTACTCCGAGAGGGTAGCGGGGTCGATGGAATCCCAGGTCGGCATATCTCCAGGCCAGAATACCCCCGCTGAAACCACTCGGACTGTTGTGGCGGAAGGGCAGAAGGTTTTTATCGGAATCTTCAAACGCCTCTACAGGGCAATGAAGGGAGAGTTTCGGAAGCTGTACAATCTCAATCAGGTCTATCTTCAGGAAGGCACGACCGTCTATTATGATGCCTCGGGAGAGCGGCAGAAAATCCTCAGCCTCGATTACCTCCCTGACGCCAAGACTGTCTGCCCAATGGCCGATCCCAACATGGTTACGGATATGCAGCGGATCCAGCAGGCCCAATTCCTTAAGCAATCCGCCATGACGACCGCGGGCTATGACCTCCAGGCCGTCGAGCGGCGTTTCCTAGAAGCCTTGAAGATCTCCGACATTCGCACAGTCTATCCTGGACCCGATAAAGTCCCGCCACTTCCGAACGCCAAACTGGAAATCGAGAAGATGAAGGTCCAGGAGCGCTCCCAGGCCCAGCGGATGGAAATGCAAATGGCTGCCCTCCAGCTCCTCGGGGAAGCCGAACTCAACCAGGCCAAGGTGCAAGAGCTTCGCGCCAAAGCTGTTCTCCATCTGTCCCAAGCAGATGGGGTGAAATCGGGGCACGAAATTGCCCTGCTCGAAGCTCAAATCGGAGCCGCGAAGGCCCATCAGGAAAGCTTGCTGAAATCAGCACAGCTCATTTTAGACAGTCTTCACAAATCAGAAGGAAGAGTAAATGATGCAAGGCAGAGCAGGGGAACTCCCCGCCCCGACGGCGGAGGAAATCCAGGAATGGCTGAACCACCCAGTAACCAAGTACTTCAAGGACTTCTTGGGGGACAAGGCGAGGGAGATGCAGGCGGCCTGGGCTGATGGAGTCTATACGGATCCCACGCAGAGTACAGTGGCAAGTTACGTCTGCCGTTTGCTGCAGGACATGTCCGAGATGACTCTGGATTTCTTTAACTAAAGGAAGAGGTATGAACACTTCAGGTATCCAACCGGCTGGCCACGTTATCCTGGTCAAGCCGAAGGTTGTGGAAGAGACTACGAAGAGTGGCATTGTGCTGGCGACGGCGACGCAGCGGTCGAGGGAACACATGGGCCAGACCGAGGCAACGGTCATCGCCCTAGGCCCTACCGCCTACTCCGATCAGGCCCAGCCGTGGTGTGTGGCAGGAGATCAGGTTATCTTTGCCCGTTACGCTGGTACAGAGCGCGTTGGGGCGGATGGGGAAGTCTACAGGCTCATCAACGACCTGGACGTGAAGGCAATCTATACGGGAGGGGACAATGTCTGATCTTGAAACCCCTAACATGCCTGACGCCCCAGATCCTGCAGAAGCTGAAGCCCGGCTGATCGGCTGGCGGCCGCGCGAGGAATACACAGGCCCGGAAGAGCGCTGGAAGACGGCGGAAGAATTTCTGGAGGAAGGCAAGCGCATCAATGGCTTTCTTCGGAAGGACTTGGACAAGCTTCGCAGTGAGCTGGCTCGGCGGGATGCCTCCCTTGCAGAGATGAAACAGGCCATCCAGGAATTCTCTGCTCATCACGAGAAAACAGTCAAGGCCGAATACGATCGCGCCGTGAGAGACCTTCGGGCAGCTCGCAAACAGGCTCTTCGGGAAAACGACGGGGAGACTGTGGTGCAGCTTGAGGAGCAGCTGGAAGCCCTTGGCCCACCACCTACGCCGAGACGTCCCACGCAGCCTGCCCCCAATCTCGCCCAGGACCCTGTGTGGGTAGACTGGCTTGGGGAAAACGACTGGTTTCAGAAGGACCCCAAACGGAGGGGGCTGGCGAATGGGTACAGCGAAATCCTTCGCGCTGAGCAGCCTGAGCTGGTCGGTCGGCCTTTTCTGGATGAAGTCACTCGGCGGGTGCAGGCTGATTTTCCTGAACTCTTCGGTCAGGCTCGGTCTCGCCCGCAGCAGGTTCTCACTGGTGGTCGAGGCTCGGCAGCTCCGTCTGGCCGCAAGTCCTACGCCGACCTCCCTGCTGAAGCCAGGGAAGCTTGCGACAAGTTCGTTCGCCTGGGGCTTGTGAAGTCCAAAGAAGATTACGTAAAAGACTATTTCGGAGTAGCATGATGGAAACAGTTAGACCAACGGTCCAAAAGCCGACTGAGCAAGTTCGCAATGAAGCAGAGCGGGTCCGTCGCCCGGAGCGCATTCCCTTTGGGGTGCCGCAGTCCCGGTTGAATGTCCCCCTGCAAATCCCTGGATACCATCTTCACTTCATCAATGACTCGCCAGGTCGCTTGCAGCAAGCCCAACTCGGCGGCTATACCTTTGTAGCTCCTTCCGAAATCGGCTTGTCTGGCGCCGAGACCCAGTACAAAGTTCTGGCCGGGCGCAATGAAGATGGATCGGCCATGTACGCCTATTTGATGAAAATCGAGCTGGAGTTTTACGAGGAAGACCAGAGATTTCACCAGAAAACAGTAGACCAGTTCGACGAAGCCATCCGGCGCGGCAAGATAGAAGAACGTGGCAACGAAAATCGCTACGGCAAAATGAACTCTCAAACTTTTTAAAGGAGCCACTAAATGGCAAATGCAAATACTCCGATCGGGCTGAAGCCCGTCAGGACCAATACCGCCGCAGGCTGGGATGGCTCGGCGAACTTGTACTACATCCCCTCGACTGATACGAATGCCTATCGTATCGGGGACGCGGTTGTTTCTGTGGCTGGTGGGGATACTCTTACAGGTGCTCCTGCAGTCACCCTGGCCGGCACTCGCAATGCTGCGATGACTACAGGAAGTCTGCGTGGAGCTATCATTGGTATCGGTACTGCTGCAGGCACCGCCGGCATGGCCGTTCCCCTGGCCGCTGACCCCAATGCCCTCGGCATCGTCAGTATTCCCGCAACGAAGACGCAAAACTACTTCGTGTGGGTTACGGACGATCCGGGACAAGTGTACGAGATCCAAGCCGATTCGATCGCCAGCACAGCTTTCAACAAGAACTGTCCGCTGTTCGTGGCCAATGATCCTTCGGTGCCGACGTTCAACTCCGCCTCGTATGCTCAGGGTTCTCAGGCTGATACCACGCAGGCCCTGCCGCTCAAGATCCTCGGCGCGCCGTTCCGCCCGGATAATGATCTGACTTCGCCGGGCACATACGCTCGCATCTTCGTCATGATCAACCAGCATGAGCTGGCCGGCAACACGGCTGGTGTCTAACCCACTAACAACCTACTCAAGGAGATTCAAAAATGGCTGGTCCAATCATGACTTCCAACCACCCCAAGTTTTTGTGGCCAGGGGTGAAGGGGATTTGGGGTCGTACTTACGACGATCATCAGACGGAGTACACTGATCTGTTTGACATCGAAACCTCGGACAAGGCGTATGAGGAGTTCGTCCAGATCACGGGCTTCGGTCTTGCGCCGGTGAAGGCCCAGGGCGCGGATGCTGTCTACGACTCGGAAGTTCAGGGTCCGGTTTCCCGCTTTGTCCATCTGGCCTATGCTCTGGGCTATATCGTCACGCACGAAGAGATCCAGGACAACTTGTATCTGGAAGTCAGCAAGACTCGTGCTTCCAGCAATGCTCGCGCCTTCCGGCAGACCAAAGAACGGGTGGCGGCGAACATCTACAACAGGGCATTCAGTTCGACGGCAGCTTACTTTGGCGCCGATGGTGTGGCCCTGTGTTCGACGGCCCACCCCAATACCAGTGGTGGTACGTACCAGAACAAGCCGACGATCGACGCCGACCTCAGTGAAGCTTCCCTGGAAGACCTCCTCATCCTGATGATGCAAGCTACCGATGATCGTGGTCTGCTCATCAACCTGATGCCGAAAAGTCTGCACATCGCGCCGCAGAACTGGTTCAACGCCAATCGCATTTTGCACTCGGTTTATCAGGCGGGCAACGCGAACAACGACATCAACGTTCTGCGGGCAACTGGCGCCTTCCCCGGCGGTATCAAGCTCAACCATTACTTCACCGCACCGCAAGCCTGGTTCGTTCGTTCCAATATCGAGCGAGGCAAGGGCATGGTCTTCCTGCAGCGTGAGCCCATTTCGTTCGACCAGGACAAGGACTTCGACACCAAGAACGCCAAGTCACTGGGCTACGAGCGGTACAGCTGCGGCTTCGTCGATCCGCGGGCAGTCTATGGGGTTAATGGTCCGTAAGGGGTAATTGTGTGTCCGTATATCCTCCCCGTTATACGGCCATGCAACCCCATGCAATCAGCAAAACTTTACGTGGCTTACCAGTCACGTTACCTGTAACGTAAAGGAGCAGCACAATGGGAACTCCCACCCGCTTTAAGAATGGCGTTACCAACGCCGCCGTCAATTCCATCTTTGGAAACCTGCCCATCCCCGATGTTACCATCAACGGGCTGACGGAATACTTCAACGACTTTCACACCTACGCCGCAGGAGATTGGACGGTGACGGCTTCGGGCTCTGGCTCGTCCGCCATCTCTGCAGGTTTGGGCGGTCGCCTCGCACTGACCTGGGGCACATCTGGCACTCAAGGCAATACCCTGACTTCTGGGGGGTTTAGCTTTAACGCGGCTTCGACCTCTGCCAATGGTAGCCAGTTTTGGTTCTCCTCAGGTATCATCAATCCCGCCAATGCCTCTGCCCCCAACTTTCTTGTCGGTGCGATCAAGGGCAATCCTACTTCCATTTCTGATGGCGTGTACTTTACAAAGGCTGCCGCTGGATTGCCTTGGCAAATCAACATCAAGGCGGCTGCGGCCTCGACCACAACGGTTACCCTTCCGACCTCGACTAACGCAGCGAATAATTCGGTGCAAGAGCTCGGCTTCTACTATGATGGCAGGGCGAATCCAACCCTGTTCATCTATGTGAACGATGTGATGGTAGGAACTTTCGGAGCGAACGGCAGCCTTGGCACTCTGGCCAACCTCCCTGCTTCGACCATCCTTCTCAACCCCTCCGCCGCCATCGGGACAGCCGCTGGGCCTCTCCGGGTCGACTACCTGTTCTGTGCTTGCGAAATCCCAGGCCGCCTGTAATCTCCAGAGGCTTCGGCCTCTTTTCCGAAAGGTACTATTATGGATAAAATGATTCACAGCGAGGGGCGAGCGGAGCAGCGCGGGCGGGCGGAGGACGGCAAGCCAGGGCTTCGGGAGAAGTGGAAGGTCTGGCCAGGGTCGGAGTTGCCTGGAGTGAAGAAGAAGCGGGCTGAGCCTGTTCAAAAGGAGCCGAAACCATGAACGAAGTCCATGTGTGTAATGGCTTTGGGTATCGTATGCCAGTATCAGGAACAGCTCTTACTACCAGTGCTCCTGCAACGGGTAATGCGATCTTTAAAGCCTCTCCCGGTTCTACCTTCCAGCTAATCGCGGCTGCTGCCGCCACTGCAATCATTGAAGTGACGAACGAGGATGCTACGGCGGCGGGGACGAATTCCAACTGGATCACTATGGGCACCATTACCCTGGCTGGGGCAGGTACTGACGGCTTCATGACTCAGGCCTGTTGGAAATGGGTTCGTGCCAGGATCACAGCGGCGTCTGCAGCAACTTCCGTTTTGATGGGGTCTTAATATGACCATTTCTCTTGTAGATAAAGTTGCAGGGACAACCCCAGCTGGCGGCGGTGGTGCTGTCTCCAGTGTCAATTCCCGAACCGGAGATGTTGTTTTGACTGCGGCGGATGTTGGGGCTACCCTGCTGACGGGCTCTAACACAGGTGACGAAACGACTACTTCGATTGGTACGTTGATCTCCGGGGCTTCAGAAAAAGCATCCCCGATTGACGCGGACGAGCTGAGCATCTGGGACAGCGTATCTGGCCTGCTGAAAAAATGGAGCGTCGCCAACTTCAAAACGTGGCTTCAGCCATTATTGTACGGATGGGGTTTCCCTCGCCGTATTTGCGCTGTTACCACGCCTTGGTTGTATTGCCCGTCTAGTACAGTGGTGGCCGGCGGGGCAGGGGCCGCTTACATCACTCTTGGAACCGCTTTGCCAGCGGCAATCAACGTGGCGGGAAAATGTTACGTCCCTGCCGTTGGCAGCATGTCCGCAGGTTGGTACGATTTCTCTAGCTGTACGACAACACAAGTCAATTTGGTTGCTGCTGTAGTTACGGGAGGTGCTTTTACAGCAACTGTCGGGGCGTATGCGACCGGGCCGAGTTATACTTTGCCTGCTAATTCTTTAGGTCCGAACGGCCGTATCGATACCGACCTTTGGATTATGCACAACAATACTGCCGGTCAGAAATATCCAAACCTTTTATTTGATGCTACGTCAATTTGGGTCAACTCTTCTACTACCAATACGATTGATTCCATCCGGTTTAGCACAGTCAACAGAAGCAATACTGGCAAACAACTAACAGGCATTAACGGGTCCGGTACATATTTCGGATCTGTATTATCGGCCACTACTACTTTGTCAGAAACCAGTGTCGATACTACTAACAGCATAACCGTTAGTATGGCTTTGAAAATTGCCACGGCGACTGATTTGATAGTTTTGATGGGCTGGAGTCAGACCTTAACATATGGAGCGTAAACCATGAAAAATTATTTTCCTAACAACCCTGCTGGATTGGCTAGCG
>ERZ724505.1957-NODE-1957-length-10647-cov-6.480268_pt1 | contig 10647 bp, 16 predicted proteins | sample MGYA00376038_ERZ724505 | MGnify/ENA primary metagenome ERZ724505 (study PRJEB28724, sample SAMN07190884) | wastewater metagenome | isolation source: effluent of sewage treatment plant in Hong Hong | place: Hong Kong | collected 2016-03-17 ...
GGTGGTTTCCATGACCGCTGACGCTCCCAGGGTTAAGGTCGACAAGGTCGGGTCTCGCGACGAAGCCGAGGCGCTTTGGAAGGAGCGATGTCTGGAGCAAGGAGTGATCGCCTGCTGCTTCTTGCTGATGGAGGAGGCAAAGATCGCGCCGAAGGCATATCTGCCAGAGGTGTGGCATGTCCATACCGTCTACAACTATTGAAGATGCATCAAACTGTTTGACGCTCTACCGCATCGAGGCTCGCCATTTCGTTGCCGGTATTGAAATCGGACGGCCTCGCCATCGCTGCGCACCAATCGTTCGCTACATGGCCGACTGGACGCCGGATGCCATCGTTACCTACTGCCGGTGCAATGGATGGACGATCACTCGTCTCGATCAATCTTAACTTAGACACGTACAATCTAGGAGACTACATGAGTAAACTTATCACTAGTTACGCGACAGAAGTCGCGAACGTTAATTTTTACGACGAAACTCTGTACATTAGACGTGATGGTAGTTGGTTTGTGTCATACGCCGATAGCATTAGCTTGATCGAGTTGAGCGACGACGAAGCGTTTGAGTGGATGAAGCGCAACGACTGCGCCGATGAAATCGAACGCTACTTCCCTGATCGAGTCGAGGATGCTTGAGATGAAAGACCAGATAGACGATCTGCTGTACGAATATGGATTCCGTCGCTATCCCAACATTGGTACCGACTTCAGGAAAATCCTCCTGGAGATCGCGCTGACCGACATTGAGTCGGTACACGGATTCGATGACGACGAGCTATCAGAGTGGGAGAAGAGTTGGTGCGATAGGGCACGCGAAGCGCTCGATCAAGATTGAAACGTCAGGCTCTGCCGTCGTTCGGGCCGGGTGGCGTCGATGCTACTCGGCCCGACTCGATGGTCGGCCAGATTCGGCACCACGATCCAATGCGGCTCGTTGTTCCGCTCTTTCCGCAACCAGTGGCGCAGCATGATATCGACGGCGGTCGGATTGCTGAGCCGCTTGGGCCAGCGGTCGGCGTATCCGATCAACGCCTTCGAGTAGCCCGCCGGCAGGTAGAAGCACACCGCCCCGACGAAATGATCGTACTCCCGCGATCCCAACATAGGATCGTCGGGATGCATCGAGAAGAACTGCACTACCAGACGTGGCATCTGGGCGATTTCCCACAGTGCTTTCACCATGAAGCCGTCGCATAGAATGGCGTCGTCTTCGATGTGGATGACCGGATCGTCGCCGGCCAATTCCATTGCTCGCAGAAATGTGTCCATCGGATCGCGGTAACGGTCCCACACGATCTCCAGGTACGGAATCTCACGAACGAGGTCGGCCAGATAAGAACGGCGGCTCTCCACCGCCCGACAGATCACCCTCATGCCATCGCTCCGTACTTGGCTAGAAACCGCTGGCGTTGCTGCTTGGTCAGCTTGGATCGCTGCATCCTGGGCAGCGTCGACAGCGTGCTGCTGGCCCGATGCTCGACGACAGCCGATGGCAGCACGGTCACAGACAATCCAGCCCGCTTCAGTTGTTCGACGGTGGCATCGTCGGCATACCAGAACGGAAAGTCCTCGTCGAAGCGCCCGATTGCTTCCCAGGCATCGCGTCGGATCAGGAAGCACCAGCCGGCGAAGTGCTTTCCGACCTCGGTGCCCGTTTCTGGCTGGAGCAGGCCCGCCTGTCGCGGATTGAGCGGACAGACCGGACAGACGACGGGAAGATCGTGAGCGATGGCGTAGGAATGCATGAGGTCGATGGAAGCGCGATGGAACACCAGGTCGTTGTTGCAGATCAGCAGGTGATCGCCATCGACCTGCGTCGCGCCGAAGTTGGCGAAGGCGTTGAAGTTGAAGGCGTCGGCCCGAAAGACGGTTCTGACATGCCACGCCTTCATGGCCTGTTCGACCACCACCACGTCGAGTTCCGTCGCTCGATCCGCAACGGCCAGCGAGCCCAGCATACGCCCGGTGACGGCGGCTAGCTCCGGCGTGCTCGCCTTGGACAGCACTACGACGCCGACGCTCATGTCGGCCTCTGCGTTGCGGTGTGACGTGACGAGAAGCGATACTGATAGAGGATTTGGTCGATCTTGACCTCGCGCTTCAGGTCTGGTCGGATCGACTCGGCGAAGGCGGTATCCTCGCCGAAGTTGCGCGAGGGGAACGGATGGGCCAATGCCAGATCGCGGCGGATGGCGCAGAGGTGGTTGGGCCAGCGCCAGTAGTGCGACGCGACTTCGCCCTGATCGGGATAGTGGATCGAGTAGTAGCACGGCTTTGGCGGTCCGCCATCGAGTGTGACCTCGACCGTGAAGGTCGCCACGTCTGGATCGTGCCGGAGCGCCTGGATCAGGCGGATGACGTAGTCGGGGTAGACCCAGTCGTCGTCGTCCACGAAGGCGACGTAATCGCCGCGAGCGATGGAAACCAGCCGGTTGCGCTTGTCGCCGACCGTCAGGAAGCGATCATCCACCAGAGCAAGCACTTCCACCCGTTCCACGACGGAGCGAGCCTGCTCGCCGAGTTCGATCAGCAGCGCCTTCATTCCGTCGAGGCGCTCGGTGAGGCCGCAGATCAGGACCGAGAGACGGACTAGCTCAAAGCGAGCACTTGGCATAGCCGCACGACGAGCACTGCTCGCAGCCTTCGTGCTTGATAAGGCGGTCGCCGCAGTCCGGGCAAGTTGGACCTTTCGATCCTACCGAGCGAACGACTTCGCTCGCCACGACGGCGTAGCCGACGATGCGTTGGGTGATGACGATCATGACTCATCGCTCCTTATGGCGAACCCAGCAGGGTGGGCAGGGCCAGCGTTTCGGCATCCACGCCAGCGAACCTGACTGGAGCGCCATTCTTACCGCGTTTGGCGATGAAGGTCAGCCCAGTGCCGCGCGGAATCTCCCCGCTCGCCAGGCCATCTTCATCGGAGGTCAGCACGACGGGCGCTGAATCGAACGCGCCAGCCGCGGTCGACCTCGTGCAGGTGATCGTGATCGTGACCCCAGGCTCGGGTTTCCCTGTTTCGTCGTAGCACGCGATCCATGCGGTCGTTTGTCCGGCGCCAGGCGGCGGGATGACGATGACTGGGCCGGTTGGAACCTGTTCGGCCATGCGCGTCTCCATCGCCAGAACCGCCGCCAGCTCCGGCGTAAGCTCTGTCCGCACGGCGTCGGCAATTTCGGCCTCGGTCGGCACGTCCGGCGCGTTCGTCAGCGTGGTCGTAGTATCGACGAGAGTCACACGGGCGACGGTATCGGTTGCTGGGTCGAAGTCGTGCAGGGCGGCGATGGCCGTCAATACGGCCGACAAATCCACATCGCCGTAGTCAGCCGCCGCCAGACGGCTGCTGATCGTCGCGTCCAGGTTCGCCAGCTTCGTACTGTTAGCATCCATCTCGGTGCGGATCGCGGAAACGGAAGGAGGCGCGGTATAGTTCGCGGCCAGCAATGGAGCGGTCGGGATGGCGTTCACGCTGGTTTGTGAGGCCGCCATCTTCGCCGCGTCGTAGTCGCCGGTCAGCGTCATGGCCGATCCGACCGCTGCTGGATCGGCTGGCAGATTGTCTGTTTTCGCCTTGATCGCCGCCACCGACAAACCAACATCGCTGTAGTCTGCTGCCGCTAATCGACTCGATACGGTCGCATCCATGTTGGCAAGTTTAGTGCTGTTCGCATCCATCTCGGTGCGGATCTGCGCCGCAGTCGGCGGAGCCGTCGCCAGCGCATATCCGTTTTTGTCATCGTTCGTGCCGACCGTCACCTTGCCGCCAGAAATCGTCAGCGCGCTCCCGATACGAGAAAGCAGCGTCGTGATGCCAGCCGAGTCGGAAATCGCCGTCAGCGTCCGGCTGGCAACCGACCAGACCGCATCGAGCGCACCAGCGGCAAACGTCGCAGCCGCAATCGCACCGTTGGCGATGCTTGCGACCTTGATGCCGGTCGATGTCAACAAGGTATTGGTGTCGGCAGGAAGGTTATCCGTTTTGGCTTTGATTGCCGCGACTTCAGTATCGACGTAGCCTGCCACAGTCAAAATATCCGCGCTCAAGCTGGCGCCCGATGGAGCGCCCAGCCGCGCATAGGCATCACCAGACTGCGGGTTGTGCGTACCTGACGCAATAGTACCGATGATACGAGAGAGAAGCGTCGTGATGTTTTGTTGTAACGCCTCATAATCACTCAAATATAAACTCAGGTGTATCCAGGCGTTTCCGCTACCGCGCTTCGCGGAAGCTCGTAAAAGTAATGGTTTATCATTAGCGCGCTGATAATTAATCGTGGTGGATTGCCAGCTCGTGCTATCAGATGAAATCCACGACACTAAGGCAGTTCCCCCACTCAGAGGGTCGCTAGTAGGGTCAATCAATTCCCATCGTACCCGCTCGGTACTACTAAGACTCGTTGCATCATTTTTCGCATGGACTGTTAGCGCAAGATTGAGTGGCGAGGATCGGCCAATGCGATATTCCATTTTCGTCCAGTAACCGGAATCAGCATAGGTGAATTTACTAGAGTACGTTTTCCCCGACGGGTAAACGCTGGTGTCATGCGTCATCGCGCCACCAGCGGACCAGGCTCTGGTATCGTTGTCTACCCCCGCATAATTGTACGCAATACCATCAACATATGGGCCTGTTTTTGACCCTGATGTTTCAACGTCTACAACATTTGCTGTAAACGATCCGCCATTCATAGTAAATTTACTCCATCTGATAGCAATCGCATTTCCATTAAATGAAGCATTATTTAAGATGACTTCGGAAAGATAAATTCCAAATATATTCGAACCTCTAACTGCTCCATTCAAAATCTGAGAAGAACAGGAAGATACTCCGTAATTACACCCGACTATAGACCCATAACTATAACATCCTGATGAGGATAAAAAAGCAGCGTCACACGACGAGATTATCCCATTCGATCCACAGTTATATGAAGCATAGAGTGCTATAGAGCTTCCATATATCAAACCAGAAATAATACAATCAGTACATCCAAACACCGAATAATTTGCATTTCCAATCAAATTACCAGACACAAAAAATAAAGTTGATGTGTTAAGCCCGTTTTTACAAGCGATAATTATTCCAGAAACAACAGCAGAAACTCCGCCATATAAACCTGAATGGCACCACCCAATAGAACCAGAAACAACATTCCCAGTTCCGCTATAGATCCCATATCCGTAATAGGTTGCTCCACCCCCGGAAGTATTGACAATCTCGCACTGAAAGACGCCAAATCGAGAGGAATTAGAGGAAAAATCGACGATGGCTTGGGTAGCAGAGGTTCCAGACGAGCGAATACTGACATTGCGTGAGACTAGCGCGATGATCGCACCAGGATATTGAATCGAATCGATATTACCGGATAGCGTCATCGATCCTGAGGAAATCGATGAGAGCGTCAAACGCTGAATATCCCCATTAAATGATACAAGCGATACGCGATTGTGCCCACTCGTCGCTACCCATGCCGCATCGCCCGTTACATCCTGAATCACATTAATTGTCGCGGTGGCTGTATTGGTATGTCCATCGTACATCGTGAGCGTTCCGCTGCCGGTTGACGTAATATCCACGATGGCCGAGTCGGAATCTTGCAATGCCAGTTTGCAGGTATTACCACTAACAGATCGGGTATAATAAATATCAGATACCGTGAGGCCACCGGGAAGAGTCCCAGACGATTTTACGATGACCTTGGTTCCTGCTGCTGGGGGCGCTCCAGTGAACGTAATCACGTCCGTAGTCGGGTTTACGTCCGTGCTTTGTGTGGTGCAGGTATAGGCGGTTTTGTAGGTTTCGACATATTTTTGGGTAGCTGTAGTGCAATACAATGCGATATCCAAATAAGTCGCATCGATTTTGCTGGTCCCTCCCAGCAAAATAACGGCTTTATCCGCAAAAGCCAGCATCCCAGTATTGCCCCACACTCCATCAGAATTCGCTAATAACCGACCCTTGACTGTATTATTGCTCCCGACGAGATTATAGCCGGTGCGAATTTTCAGATAGCCGCTGGTCCCGTTCTTAAAATACAGCATCCCAGGCGTGCCACTGGCTGCGCTGTTGATGGTAACGGTCTGCAATCCGGTATAGGCAGATAGGTCGGCATCCATCAGTACGGCATGGCCGGCGGCGATCACCACCGCATCGTTATCAGCGGGCGCGACTCCACCTACCCACGTCGCGCCGACACTCCAGTTACCCGATGCATTACTCGTGATCGTGGCCATTACTCGCCCCCCTCAGTTGTCGCGGCGATGGAGTCAGCTTGCGCCTTCTCGGCTTCCCATGCGACGAGCTTGACCACTTTCGCCTGAAGCCGTGCCTTGAGTGCCATGATCTCAGTGCCAGCCGTCTTGTTAAACACATTCCCAAGTTGGGTGTCGTTGCAATTTTCTAGCAGCCACCGTGCCGCACGAAAGCAGCGCAGTCCGGTCTCTGTCCTAAATCGATCTCGCATCACGCGGCGCATTCGCGGGAGAGTTGTGTAAACGTACTTCATGCCAGCACCTCCTCCGCGTTTTCGTTCTCTTCGGCCAAGATCAACGATTCGACGATTTCAGCAAGCGTAGTCGATTCGTCATAACGGCTGCGTGAATACGGACCGACGATCCTACCCGCTGCATACACCCAAACCAGATGCTCGCCGCCGATTTGATCGTGCTGGACGACAGCGGGCGGCGTGAGGGTTCCGGCGTTGTATTCAGCCCATCTATTCATTTGGTGACCTCGGTTATTTGCAGCCGCCCTGAGCGCGGCCAAATTCGGCGGTTTCCAGGTGGCGGATTCGTTCGCACATCACATTGATACATCGATTGATTTATTTTATCAACTATCGGGTTATTTGAAAGCGATTTAACGCCGCCTTGCGCCTCGAACAGCCGCAGTCCCATCCCGCCCGTCGTTCGATGGCTTTCACCGCTCGATGGACGCCGATCCGCTTCAGTCCGGCTTCGATCCGGTCGCCAAGCAGCAGCGATTGGCCTAGGCGGCGAGCTTCGTCGCGGTCCATCGACCGTTCGCCTCCATCAGAGCTGTAGCGATGTCGCGGTAGATGCGCCGCAGCAGCGTCGTTTTCTGCAAGCGCATCGACTGGCCGCCGTCTCGCTTCCAGTAACCGACTTCGGGCAAATGCAGGAAGTCGCCATGACTGGCCAGCACTCCGGCGATGTAGGTTTCCTCGTAGCACGGCGCGTTCGCCAATCCTTCGAGGTAAGGCAGCGTCGGAGCGCGTCGATACTGATGGTAGTGCAGCACTTCCCAGCAGGAACCGAGCAGCGCCAGCGGCGTCCATTGGCGTTTCCGCGTGCGATAGGTGGGGATGCCTTCGGGGCTGACGGCGTGATAGTCGGTGTAGACGCCCACCAGATCGGACCGTTCGTCCAGGAGGGTCGTGCAGCGCCCGACGATACCATGTTCAAGCCAATCGTCGGCGTCCACGAAGGTCCAGTATGGAGCCGAACCCAAACCGATTGCGTGGGCTCGGGCCGCGCCGATGTTTCCGGGAAATCCGCCGCGCACGATGACGATATTGATCGGCTCTGCGTCCAGGCTGGCCAGACACTGTTCCAGCCACGATTCCGGCTCGCCGAAATGCAGGACGTGGCAATCAACCGGAGCGCCTCGCCGTCGATGGTGGATTGTTTCAGGAGACGTAAACATACAGGTAATCGGTGTAGACATCAGGGCAGCCTGGTGCCGATATCTTCGCGTAACAGTAGGCGTTTCCGCTGCCAGACCCTACCGACCGCGAAATCGTGCAGGACGTACCGGACCCGGAAAACGCCGGTGACTCCGACGGACTGCCGGTCCAGACGAACGTCCATGCGAACGTCGTGCCCGGCGGGAACGTCCCGGAAATCGTACCGGAGTGCGACCACGAAGAACCGCTTTCCGATACCGATTTTCCCCCGCCGTTCCAACTGATGCCCGTCAGCCAGGAACAGCTCGCATTGCCGTAGCCATAGCAGACGTAGCGCATCAGGATCAGAATGATCGGACCATGCGTGACGCCATCCAGTTCGGCCGAAACCGACAGGATTCCCGGATCGGTAGTCTCCAGCGGATAGGCGACGAAATCGGATCCGGAGTGCCACGCACCCGGACCGTGACCGTTGGGTGCCTGAGGCGTCCACGATGTCGTCCAGGTCACTTCGCCATCGCATGTTTCACCGAGCAGTTTCGCCACGGCGAGCGTCGGACCCGCTCCACCCTCTGGCAGCAGGTAGGCCGCTTCCGCCGTCGCATCGAACGCGCCGGACGCATCGGAGAACCAGTACAGCCCCTCGATGGCGATCTCGCACGGCGGCGCTTCGGGAGCCAGCGGTGTCATCCGCAAGGTCAGCCCGACGTCCGGTCCCGAGGTTTTCGGCTTTAGCTTCATACCGTAATGTCCGCCTCGGTCGGGGCGTAACCCGCCGCTAGCACTTCGATGTGATGGGTTCCGCGCGGCGTCGTAAACTGCGCCTGTCCCTTTGAATCGGTAGTGCGGGTCGTGGTCCGATCCAGCGTCACCTTGGCGCCGACCAACGCCGTGCCGGTCTCGTCCAGGATGGTCAGCGTCGCCACGCCATCGCGATAGGCGACGCCGACACCTCCAGCCGGCAACGGAGCGAACTGAGCCGACTGCCGGGTGATGACGATGGTGGGTACGGATCCAGCGGCCATCCGACAGATGATGGACGCCTTGGCGGACAGCGGTTCTTCCGACAGATCGACCACCAGAGCCGTACCGTTCGGGATCCAGGGATGGGTCAGCACCACGTCGTCGCCCGGCATCAACTGGCGAGCGATCCTGGGCGGGATCGAAGCCGAAATCGACCATGAAGGACGCGCCTTCACCGAAAGAATTGCCCGACCGACCGCATCGGCCAGTCGCGGCGACCGAATCCAGCCCGCCGCATGAACCAGTTCGATCCGACCGAACCGGCGGATGGCCGTCGGCGCTTCCAGCGTCAGCGACTGCGTCGGATTGCCCGTCGCGTCGTGGGCGTATTCGACCCGCAGCACGGTGGCCAGATCGGTCGAGCGGGCCGAGGCCGACACCGATTCCAAGTCGCGCAAGGTCAGTTCGACGGCCATAGCCTCGCCCATCCTCTCGCTCCCGCCGACCAGACCGCGCCGACGGATGACAACAGATCGTCCAGCGCCGAGCGGACCGTCACGATTTCATCGAAGACGCCGGCGCAGACCAGTCCGGCGTTCGTGCACTGACGGCGGAACGCCATCCACTCCGATTCGGCGGTGACGATACCCGACCTGGCCAGCACGTCCCAGCCGATATCGGCGGGATTCTCCAGCAAAACGCCGGTCCGTGGATGCAGCGCTCCTCGCAGCGCGACCGAAATCGCCGCTCCGCTCTCGGGAGCCGTCGCCAGCTCGACCAACGCGACGGCGTGGCCGCTGCTATCCGCCGCATTGCGCCAGACGAAGGTCGCGTCGGAATCGCCGACTCGAACACCTTCCACGCCGGCAATCGCATGATCGGCGACCAGCCACTGCGTGCGATCCTGCGTGTAGACCACCGGAGCGACCGAACAGCGACCGTAAGCCCAGGGCAGCGGCTGAATCTCGCCGAACTCGCCCCAGACGGCGGTCGTTCGCAGCGGCAGCGGCATCGACAGCAGCATCACGCCTCCAAGGTCATCCGCACGGTGGAATCCAGGGATAGATCGCCGATGGAACCGGCCAGCAGCACAGAGCCATCGCGATAGAGCGTTGCTCCCGCCAGCAGCGGCGGATCGGCGAACGTCTCCGTCAGTTGGCCGCGAGCATTGTCGAGTTCGACGGTCAGGTTGGCGTTCTCGCCGCCCAGTGGTCGTCGCAAGGTGCCGACGCCGACCAGGGCCGGCAGGGCCAGCGCCGTCGTGTCGGGTTCTGTCTCGCCCGCGATGTAGAACGCTCGGGGCGGTTCTGTGGCGAGGTGGAGCCAGATCATTCGTAGATCGCTCGCAGCGGGATGGACGCCGACAGAATCCGCGTCGTGCTGTCCTGGAACCGACACAGTGCGTCTTCAAACGCCACTTCGTCGGCATCGGCCACCACCAGCGCGGCTTCCGCCAGCAGGGCGACGTTCGGCAGCAGAACCCACGGTTCGTCGCCGTACTGCTTGGACCGATCCAGAAGGTTGATCCACTCGGTCATGTCGGACGGCTCCAGCCAGTCGCCATCGCGACCATTCCAAGCCAGTTCGCCGGCCAGACCGACGCCACGGTAAAGGGCCGACGGGTTGAGGCCTTCGCCTCGCGCCATGCCGTAGGAGCGGGTCAGCTTGATCGAGGTGGCGTTGCCGGTCGGCGCCCACGGCGTACCGACCCACCACCAGCCGATGCGAGCGCCGCTGGCCGCCGTGATCCGCAGTTCGAGGTAGCGAGCGGTCCGAGCGGTCGAGGGAATCAAGACCATCGGCCCGGAATGAACCGTGAAGGTTTCGGTCCAGAAGGTCACATTGTCGTCGCTGCCGGCCAGCTTCAACGTCGCGGTCGATGGCAGCGAGTGCAGGGCCACCACCGTCGCCGGAATGGACGCGATGGATCCGAGATCGACCGCCAGCGTCTGCGTCGCGTCGATCCATTGATGGCCGACGGTACCGACCACCGGAGCGCGGACCTGACTCGCGGCGTAGGGCTGCGAGACTTGCCACG
>ERZ724505.1958-NODE-1958-length-10640-cov-5.555125_pt1 | contig 10640 bp, 3 predicted proteins | sample MGYA00376038_ERZ724505 | MGnify/ENA primary metagenome ERZ724505 (study PRJEB28724, sample SAMN07190884) | wastewater metagenome | isolation source: effluent of sewage treatment plant in Hong Hong | place: Hong Kong | collected 2016-03-17 ...
ACTTTGGCCGGAACAGCTCTTCGTGGCATGTTAATGGCATTGTATAACCCCACTCGTGATGAAACAAAACTCATTGCAGAGTTAGGTGAACGAATTGGTGGTTTGGGATTACAAATTCAGGATGCTTCGGGTAATTTTGTTGGTTATGGAAAAATTGTTAAGCAGTTAGAGCAAGCGGGGATTACAACGGGTGAAGTTTTACGGTTTTTTGGTCAACGTGCCGGGCCGGGTATGGCCGCATTATTGGCACAAGGGAGTGAAGCATTAAAGAATTTAGAAGATGATTTAAAAAATGCAGAAGGTACGACTGCTCACATGGCTGAGATCATGGAGCAGACGTTAAAAGGTCGATTGCTGTTGATGCGGTCGGCTTTTGAAGCGTTATTAGATAGTATTGGTCATAATTTAGCGCCCACATTAGCGGCTGCTGCTAATGCAATGGCAGAATTTGTGAGTCGTTTTGTAGCAGTTCGTCAAGAATTTCCTGCATTAGCAACCGCAGTAGATCATGTATTAGCTGGTTTTGCACTGTTTGCCAGTGTGTTAGGTGGTTTAGCCGTTACATTTGCATTTATCATTGTACCCGTTCGTCAATTCATGGGGTTTTTAAAGACTTTAATTGTTACAACATTAGCAGGTGCTGCGTCCATCACTTCATTAAGTGCTGCACAAGCATTTAATGCCAAAGTGACTGCGGCAACAATGGTTGCGGTTGAAACAGAGTTTAGAGCACGAATTGCTCAAGTTACTGCAACAGCCGGAGCAACAACGGCTGTTAATTACGACACAATTGCTAGAGAGATTAATGTTGTAGCGATTCGTGAACAGACTGCTGCATTATTGGGCGCAACAGCCGCAACAGGTGCGAATGCAACGGCTCAACTAAGTATGTGGACAGGTCTTAAAAATGTTATTTTAGGATTGGGAAGGAATTTACTTAATATTGGTGGTTTGTTACGGTTTGCATTTTTAAGTCCTTTAGGTCTGGTACTTACTGCAATTACAGGTGTTGTAGCATATACATTGCTACATGAAAAATCTGTTGCTCAAACAAATGTTGAGTTGGATAAACAGAGTCAAATTATTGAATACAGCCGTAAAAATATTATTAAATTGAATGAAGAATTATTAAGTTCTGCTGAACAATTAAAGCGTAATCAACAAGCTTTAAATGAATTGCGTAGTGGTGATGGACCTGAACGTAATTTATTAGCACCACAAGATCAAACAACTGAAGCTAATTTACAATTAGATATAGATAAAGGCAAAAAAGAAATTCAAAAACAATTAAAAGAATTGTTTACACAAATAACTGAATCTTCCACTTATAGAGATCTTGTTAATTTTAAAATTGAATTTGATGCCAGTGGTGCATTTAAACAATTTACAACGGTGTTAAAAGACGGTAATAAAGAATTTGAAATTCTGGGTGATAATTTAGAATTTAATACAGATCAATTAAAGAGATTTACTAAGGCATTGGATGAAACGGCTTTAGCGAGACAACGAAGCAATGCTGAAGAAAAAATAGCGAATGAATTGAGTAAATTGGCACAACAAAAACTGTCTAAAGAAAACTTTGGACAATTGGGAAGTCAGTTTAAAAACCCGTTTGCTTTTGATACAGATTTTGAAGAAAATAATAGAAATATAACAAGATTAACTAGGAGTCTTAAACATTACAGTGATCAAATTGAAAAATTAAAAAATGGTGCATCTTTAAAAGATGTTGGTTTTAGTTTTACGACTTTGGATCTTTTTAAGACACCAACAAATGAAGAAGCAATTAAAAGATTAGAAGATTTAAGAATTCGTTTAAATGATGAACTTGCTAAATTAAATGTGACTACAAATTCACAAATTGGTGAATTTGTAGATTATTTTGTAAAAACTGTTCCAGATATGTTAGGAAAAGGTTTAGATGAAATTGCTGTACAAAATGCTGATAATCCAGAAATTATTAAAAATATCTTAAATGGTATTTTTAATTTAAAGAATTTCGACCGTGCTGCCTTTGATCCGGTATATGCTGCAATACAAGCAGAGTTAAATCAACGTAACAAGAGTTTAACAACCGAACAATTAGTAGGTGAAAATTTAAAGAAACCCGTGATTGGTTTGGTCAATGCGACTAAAGATTTAGTTACTTATTTAGAAGCTACGAATAAAGAATTAAAAACAAAGATTGACGAACAAAAGAAAATCTTTGATGAAGCTAAAGTCGTTGTAGATGCTGTTAAAGCATATCAAATGGCAATTGCTACGGCTGCCAAAGATACACTTGATGTAAGAAATCAAGAAATTGAATTTGAAGCTAAAATTAAAACAGAAAACTTAGATAGAAGTTTTGAAGAACAGTTACGAGAATTAGAAGATGCTAATCGAGTTATTGAATTACCTTTCAAAGCTAAGCTCATTACTGGAACTACGGATATTTCAGGTTTTAAAGCTTTAAGTAATTTGTCAGGTTTGTTGCTTGATTATGAAAAGAAAAATACCGCAGAATTTGTTAAAATACAAAGTGCCAACAGTCAGCGAATCAAAGAAATCAAACTTGTTGAACTGAACGATAAGCAAGCGGCTACGACTCAATATTATCAAACGCTTAAAAATCATTATTCGGTTGACAGTGCAGATTATTTAAAAGCACAACAAGAGCAAGCTAATGCAACTAAAGAGAACTTAGATGCGCGATTGGAAGCTGTTCAAAATCATTTAAAAGATCTATTAAAGCTTTATCAAGATAACGCTAAAGCCATTATCGATCTTGAAAAACAGAAAAAACAATTTCAAGCTGCGATTGAACAAACTCGTGTCAATTTTGGTAATGCTCAATTATTGCCCACAGAGCAATTACAAAAAGCTAAATTTGATTTAAATACTCTTGATGCACAAATTCAAGGACTCTTAAAAGAAGAAAAATTTGATGATGCAATTGCGCGATTAAATGAATATCAAAAACTGGTTGATCAGATTGCAACGAGTGCGGGAGCGCAACCTGAACTTACATTAAAAGTTGCTAATTTAGCTGAAAATTTAGAATTTGATTTAGATCGAATTGACTTTGAAAAAGAATTCAACAAAGCAAATATTCGAATCACTACGGGCGCTAAAGGTTTAGGTGATGCATTTTCTTCAACCTTTACTAAATTTAAACCGTTAAGTAGTTCTTTTGTTCCACAATTAGAAAGTGGTGCAGTAGACGTTAAAAAAGCATTACAAACCGTTGTTAAAGTGTATGGTGAAGAAGTTGATAAGTTAAAGAAAAAAGATGAAGAAGGTTTTCGAGGACTTGGAGAAGGTATTTCAACATTACAATATGCCAGTGCAAATATCTTAAAATCTTTTAGCAAATCTTTTGATGATAACTTACAATTCAAAAAAGCACAAAAAGAAGTAGAAGCTTTTGGCAATACGATGGAAAATGCTTTTAACGTTCGTCCGGTGACGGATTTAGTTAAAGGTGTAAACGATTTAGATGCTCGTTTAAGTCAGATTACTCAAGCACAAAACGCTTTAAATGAGTTTGGTATCCCCGGTGAATCCACATCTGCTGTTCCGTTACTCAGCAATATCAGTGAAACAGGTGAAAAAGGAATTGTCACTCTTCGTAATGTGAAGGGTGAAATGATTGCTTTGAGCTTACAAGCGAAGACTGAAATCAAACCATTGGAAGGTTTAACCACTGATATACAAAAAGGTAAAGAAGCTTTAATCGGTTTTAAATCACTCATCGATACACAGATTGATGATTTATCACGCGGTGATAAAGTTGTTGAATTACCCATTAGTTTTAAAGCAGATTTTAATGCCTTTGATACGGCGGGACTTGCCAAATACAGTGCGGAAGTATTGAGTTATGAAAAGAATCTTAATAAAGAAGTTTTAGATCTACAATTAAAACGAATCAATGCGACTTTAGAAGCTGAACAAAAAGCAGTTAAAGATAAGCAAACAATTGTTACAAATCAAATTACTGCAATTGAATCTTTATACGATAAACAATTAGGAGATATGCAAAATTGGTCGAAACAAGATTTAGATGCGTATAAAACTAACATTGAATCTAAAAAGAGTTCATTAGTTTCATTCTTACAAGAAGAACTCAGTGCGACACAATCCACATACAATGAATTATTTCAAATCAGAGCTAATTTATTAAATAAAAATAAAGCTTTAGAGGAACAGTATATTTCGTTTCAAGCAAATGCTACTAAGAACTTCCAAACAATTGATGATTTAGGAAAATCAGATTCACAAAAAACTTATGAAACTCGTTTAAAGAGTCTGAATTTACAAGCCGATGCTGATGCTGCATTAGCTCAAGGTGATTATGATCGAGCGAAAGCTTTATTGGAACAACGGCAACAACTCATCGATGCTGCGGTCAGTAGTTTAAAACCAGAAGATACTATTGGTAAGTTCTTCCTAAAACAAGATCAGACTGAAGCAGTTACCGCATATAAGAAAGTTACTGATGCATTAAAAACACAAAATCAGAGTGCAGTAAAAGAAGTTGAAGCACAATTAAATTCTGTCAATGGACAAATTTTAGCTCTTAAACAAAGTGCCGATACAGCGAAAACGGCATTACAAGATCTTCTTAATAAATTATTCGAATTATCTACAAAGAAATTCCAAGCTGAAGTTGAAGTTATTCAAAAAAATACTCAACAAGCTGAAAATTTAGGTGAGCAAGCATATAACGGAGCTATTGCGCAACGTCAAGATATTGGAAAAACTTTATTACAAGATCGTGAAAAAGTTAAGAAGGAAGAATACGCATTACTTAATCTTTATAAAGAACAGATTATTGAATTAAGAAAAACAATCAATTTAGCTAAAGAAAAACAGCTTGTTAAAATTGGCATTGATCCTGAATCTTACGAAGAGGTTCTGGCTTATGCTAAATTTTATTTGGATTCAATGGATGCAATATCTAAAGATCAAGTAGAAAATCAATTAGCAAGAACAAAACTTGCTGATCTTGAAAATCAATATAAAGAGTTGCAAAAATTAAAACAAGCTAAAGAAGAACTTTTAGTAGTTGAAAAACAATTAGCAGAAATTACTGTTAGTCAAAAACAATTAAGTGGTTTAGTGGGCTTTTCAAATACCATAAACACAGCTACTGCATCTGCTGAAGATTTACAAGCTGTTTTTAATACAATGGAAGATAAGGAAACTGGATTAAATACAGAAGAATTAACAGTAGCAAATAAATTATTAGAAGAATTACGTAAATCTAGTCAAGGGGTGCGTGAAGATTTTAACAAGATCGAAGTAGATGAAAAAATTCAAAGCCGTTTAACCGATATTTTTAAATTATTTGAAACAGATGTTAGTAAATTAAAAGGTGAAGAATTAAAAAGTTTTGTCAATCAAATGACAACTGCTTTGAGTGACTTAGAAGGTTTTCAACGAGATATTAATTCTCAAATTGCTGGAGAAGCTAAAAATACCGCATTAAATACTATTGCCGAAGTTCAAGCATCTTTATTAAAAATAGATGGTATTTTAAAAGATACTAAAATCAGTCCCGAAGTTAAAGATATAAGTCTTAAAGATATTAGAAAACAACTTGAAGATCAGTTAAAAAATCTTCAAGTAACAATTGACACGGCGGATAAATCTGGTAATCAAGAACAAATTGCAGCTTTAACACCTCTAAAAGATCTGTTATTACAAGTTCGTGAGATTACCAAATCTACTTTGAGTGATGAAGAAAAAATTACTCAACTATTAAATATTAAAAATACATTAGCTCAAAAACAAAAAGAATTATCTTTTGAACAAAAAGATTCTATACGAAGAGCTACTGAATTTGCAGAAAAACAAAAAAGAATAGAAGAACAAAAGCTGACAACCGCTAAAGCTCAAAGTAAGGCTGCTCAAGATACGGCACAATCACAAGAATCCATAGCACAAGCTGCTAATGACACGGCTGATACATGGGCAAAAGCAACACCAAACGAACAATCTCAAGTATTAACTAATATTCAAGGTATTATCGATGAAATTAGTCAAGCTGGTTTACAGTTAATTAAACCAGAAGATCAAAAACAAATTTCTAGTTTATTCGATCAATTAAAGAATGCTCAAACTAAGTTAAGTCAAGCTTTCGAATCAGGTGATACCGCAGCTATTACTCAAGCCATTACTGAGATTAAAGAATTAGGTGTTCAATTTAAGAATACTGCTGGACTAAGTGAAGTTGCCCGTCAAAAATTTGGTGAATTAGCTAACATTCCGTCGTTTGATGTAGCTATCAAAGTTAATACATCAAGTATACCTCCAGCTAAACAAGCCGTAGCGGATTTAAAAACAACGGTACAACAAGATACTGCTATACAGATAACAACCGATGAAGTTACTTTGGCTGTTAATAAATTAGCTGACGTTCAAACAGAAATTGAAAAATTAAAAGGACTGAGTGCTGTTGAATTCAAAGGTTATACCAATGTAGATGTTGAAAAGAGTAAACAAGAATTAGAAGCCTTTGCTCAACGGGCAAAAGCATTATTGGAAGTTCCCATTTCAGCACGAGATGAAGAATTTAAAGCTAAATTAAGAGCTTTATTTGTAGACTATGATCAATTTAGATCTCAATTGCAGCCCATTAAAATTGAAGGTGATGTTCGTGGTTTTAATGAAACATACCAAAAAGCTTTGGGAATTGTAAGAAATCTTCGTGATCAAGCACAGTTTGATGGATCAATTAATGAAGCACAAAAATATAATAATATTTTAAATGCTTTAGTTCAAGCAAAATTGAATATTCAATCTAAAGATATTAATATTAAAACTCAAGGATATGAAAAACTTAAAACTCTTATTAATGTAACTAAAGAATTAACTTTTGTTTTAACTGAAGCTGAAAAGAAAGAATTAAATATTAAAATGACAACGGTTGGTAAAGATGTTGTTATTTCAGATATTACCAGTATTGGAACCGCGTTAGATAACATTAAAAATAAAGTACGTTCTTTAAATGACACTTTAAATGAAGTTCGTGGAAAGTTATCAAAAACAGCAACCGTTCCAGGATTGGAAAAACCAACAGATGCATTTGATGCATTAAATCAAAAATTAATCGACACGCGAAATCGATTAAAAGAAGCTTTCGAATCTAAAAATTTAAATGAAGCATCTTTAGACGCTTTTAAGAATAGTATTCATGGTTTAATCGATCAAATGAGTAAAGTCGAAGGTGTTACACCAGAAATGGTGAAAGCTCTTCGTGAAGCTGCGGATGTAGAATTAAAGGATTATACATTAGAAGTAAAACCAGAAATACAACCTGTAGAAATACAACCATTAGAACCTTATAAAATTCAGGCGATTGCTGAAGTTAACACAAATACAGAATCATTAGTATCTTTTAAAGAAGAATTGAATACTTTAACTAATACACCATTTAGTACGACGATCACTGCGTTAGTAGATCAAGCGGTTTCTGGAATTGGACAAGTTTTAGGAATGCTTAATAATTTACCTTCTTCACGAACCATTGTCATTAATACTGTATATCGTACATCGGGATCACCACCCACACAAGCAGCTAATAAAGGTGGACTAATTGGCAATTTACAACATTTCGCGGATGGTGGTTTAGCAAAATTTAAAGAAATGGCATCAGCTTTTGTACCAGGAATTGGTAATACAGATACTGTTCCAGCAATGCTGACTCCCGGTGAATTTGTTGTCAAAAAGGAACGAGTCAAATCCTTAGGTATAGGCTTTTTGAACGCCTTAAATAGTGGATTATTACAATTTAAATCTGCTGGTGGAATGATTTATAATTCGCCCATCAACACTTTAAATTCAATGTCAGAGTTTATAAAACCCAATTTTCAAATACCACAACAAGTTCAATCAGCAGGTGGACCCCCCATTGATATTAACTTGACAATTAAGGATAAAACATTTAATATCAAAACACCACGAGATGAGGCTAAAAAGTTGGTGTCCGCTTTACAGTATTTAGAGCGCGGAATTACTAAAAAGTGATCTTATGCAAATCGTGTCTTTAGGTTCAGTGACATTTAATGATATTGTGGAACAAGGTCTTTATATTGATGAAGAGCATAAATGGCTTCCTGTAGGTCAATCCATTCGTTACGCATTAGCTGGAAATCCAGTCATTATCGAAAATGCTAGATCTGGAAAACCTTTAACATTAATTGCACAAGAAGATCGTGGTTGGGTTACTAAAGCAACTTTATTAGAATTAAAAACATTAGCTTCTTTAGTCAACACCACACATGTATTGACTTTAGTGAATGATAGCAATGTCACTGAAACTAGAAATGTACGATTTAAACGAGATAATTATCCGTTAGATTTAAATCCTTTAGATTCTGCACATAATTATTATGTTGGATCTATTCATTTAATTCAAGTTTAGAGAGAAATGTAATGGCGATTACTGGCAGTGAACTGAATTATTATCAATCGAAGGTCGTGAATGATACGTCCTCGAACGGGGGGCGCATCTCCACCACCCTGATTACCTCGGGTCTGGCGAATACCTGGTGGCCGAATATCACGGAATCCCAGTTATCGACAGGGGCGGTTCAATGGCGCAAGGGCTTCGTCAGAATTGACAATGCTGCGAATGAAGTGGGAACAAACCTGCGTGTGGGCCTATGGCGACCGACGCCCGGCAGTGATGAACAGTACATCGCCAAGGGGACTCAGACCAATATCCAGTCGGCCTTCGGGTCGCCCGACTTGTACGGTTGCGGTCCCCTCGATACGAGTGTGACGACGGGCGGGCAGACGATTAAGGTCTTGGTAGAAGATGGAGCCGTCATTCTGTTTCGGGATAACGAGTTGATTCGTATCTCCAATGAAACCAGTTTGGGAACAGGCGGGACGGCAGAAGTCCATACGATCAATGGGACACCCACGATTGCCGGGGATGTCGTGACGATTACCATTGATGGCACTCTCGCCAATGATTACTCGAATACCAATACCTACGTTAGTTCGCTGATTGAAGAAGCGACGGTAACGGGAACCACGACCGGCAAGGTGGTGACGAGTACCGCAGGCACCTTCGCGGAAGCCTACATGGTGGTGGGCAATCTCGGCTCGATCTATCAAGTCCTGACCTTCACCTTTACGAACGCAACGACCTTCACAGTGACCAGTGATGAAGGCGTGACCTTGGCCGGAGGCACGATTGGCAGCACCTATGCGCCCACTCATGTGGCCGTGGGAGCCAGTTACTTCTCGATTCCTCCGGCCTGTTGGGGCGGGACGTGGGCCAGTGGCGATACCTTGGTGATCACCACGATTCCGCCGTGTGTGCCGATCCTGGAGAAACGGGTGGTGCCTGCGGGCAGTGCGGCCATTTCTTCCCAAGCTCGTTCACTGATGTTCTTTGTTGAGTCATGAGCGAATCACTGGTTGCCACACTGAATATCCAGTTTTCGAAAGAAGACGGGATTGGTGATCGAGCGGGTCAACACAAGATCACGCTGCAACAGATCAGCAAACGCATGGATACCAATGGTGAATTGTGCGCGCGGTGCTTTCCTGCGCGAGGCGTGACTTTTACGGCATCCGTGGGAACAGTTCGAACGGGAGAAACTCGCGTCCAAGCCATGCGGGAAGGATTGAAGTTCTCGAACAGTGCGAAGGCTAACCTGAAATATGCAGGGGCTACCGATGTCGTGATCGATAGCGAACGCACGGTCTTGATGACCAAGACAAAAAATAATTATGGTCAAACCGTCATCGTTCCAGCATCGAGAGTGACTCTTCGTTACGATCCTGAACAGAATGCGGTGATCGCCGAACGAGCCGGTTATGACGAAGGCTATACACCGACCGAAATAGCGGTCTATGGTGCTTGTTCTGTTTCGTATAACGCGAATTATTTAATGTTGTATTACAAACCCACTTCAGAACGGATTGGATTTACGGGAGGTTTTTCGTGGGGTGTGGGCACCCTTTTCGGATATAATGAATACGATGTAGAAACGCTTGATATGGAATTGGATTTATCATCACCGCCTGATTGGGTTGAATTTGGACGAGTAACTTCCAAGATCGTGTTGGATGCACGAGGTGTGTGGGAGTTCCCAGATAATTGGAATACGACATATACAGAAAACAAAGAAAAGAGTAATGAACAAAAAGAAGATTATGCGACGCCTGGAACTTATGATGTAGGAGTCAGTGAAATTGATCCTGATCAATGTTTTGTAGACGAGCGGGTTCATTGTATTATTACTGTTAATACGATGGGTACTTTACAATTTGAAGATTTTTGTAATGGCGGTGATGGTTATTGGGCATGGTACGATCCTTATTTTGGCGATTCAACTTATGATCCAAAATATGAATGTAAATGGACAGCCCCGCCCGGTGGAGTGAAGGCGAGTAGTGCCGAAGAATTTAAATATGACTTAAATCATCGTACTTGGCGAGATGTTTTTTTAGCTGTGGATAAAGCTGCAATTAAAAGTCGTTTCAGCGATGAATATCCGGGAATCACTTTTGAAGAGACTTCACGATGAGTGGAACGGGGTTTCAAAAAACAAAGGGAATGCAGTTTGCAATCAGTGGGTTGTATTATCAGTTTATGACCACTAATGGTTATGTTGTCACTACACCTTATAATGGGTTAT
>ERZ724505.1959-NODE-1959-length-10633-cov-4.099263_pt1 | contig 10633 bp, 10 predicted proteins | sample MGYA00376038_ERZ724505 | MGnify/ENA primary metagenome ERZ724505 (study PRJEB28724, sample SAMN07190884) | wastewater metagenome | isolation source: effluent of sewage treatment plant in Hong Hong | place: Hong Kong | collected 2016-03-17 ...
GAGGCCAACGGCGAAGGCAACCGCGACGGCACCGACAACAATCGCTCGTGGAACTGCGGAGTCGAAGGCGAGACCAGCGACCCGGAGATCATCGCGCTGCGCAAGCGACAGGCCGCCAACTCGATGCTGTCGCTGTGTCTGTCTAACGGCGTGCCGATGCTGGTCGCCGGCGACGAGCGCGGCCGCACTCAAGGCGGCAACAACAACGCCTACTGTCAGGACAACCCCATCAGCTGGCTCGACTGGTCTGCTGCCGATACCGGCACGCTGGACTTCGTGTCCGCACTGCTGGCGCTGCGTCGTGACGAGCCCCTGCTGCGCCACGCGCAGTGGTTTGCCGCCGCCACGCCCCCGCCCGGTGAGGCGGCGGTGCGCTGGTACGCGCCCAGTGGCCACGAGATGCAGGGACACGACTGGCACCGCACCGACCAGCTCGCCTTTGCCGCCCAGCTCAGCGAGCCCGACGCTGCGCTGCCGCGCTTGATGATCGTCTTCAACCCCGAGCGCGAGGCGCTGCCCTTCCTGCTCTGCTTTGCGCCCTGGCAGCTGCTGCTCGACAGCAGCGGCGAACTGTCGCCCGGTAGCCGCGTTGCCGTTGGCCAGCCCCTCGCCGTGCCCGCTCGCTCGGTGCTGGTGCTGCGCCGGGCCTGACCCAACAGAAAGCCGCACCATGGACCTGAACGAACGCTGCTCCGGGGTGCTGCTGCACATCACCTCCTTGCCGGGGCCCCATGGCGCTGGCGACCTCGGGCCTGAGGCCTACCGCTTCGTGGACTGGCTGGTCTCCGCCGGCCAGACCATCTGGCAGATGCTGCCCACCACGCCCATCGGCCCGGGCGACAGCCCCTACCAGGGCGAGTCGGCCTTTGCGGGCAGCCCCTGGATGGTGGCGCTGGAGCCCCTGGTGGCCAAGGGCTGGTTGGCGGCGCCCGACGCCCCGGGCTTTGCCGCCGACAAGATCGATTACCGGCACGTGCTGCCCTGGCGCGAGGCCCAACTGCGGTCCGCCGCCGCCGGCTTTGCGGCCCAAGGCTCGGCGGGGGACCGAGCCGCCTTTGCGGCCTGGTGTGCACGCGAGGCCGCCTGGCTGGACGACTACGCGCTCTTCATGGCCCTGCGAACGGCGCATGCGGGCCAGCCCTGGTGGCGCTGGGGCGCACCGTTGACGCAGCGCGAGCCTGCCGACTTGCGCAGCGCGGCCGCCGAGAACGCCGAGGAGGTGTCCTTCTGGCGCTTCGTGCAGTGGCAGTTCGACGAGCAATTTGGCCGGCTCAAGCGCTACGCCAACGAGCGCGGCGTGCGCCTGATGGGCGACCTGCCCATCTTCGTGGCCCACGACAGCGCCGACTGCTGGGCGCGGCCCGACCTCTACTTCTTCGACGCCGACTACCAACCCACCGTCGTGGCTGGCGTACCGCCCGACGACCTTGGGCCGCTGGGCCAGCGCTGGGGCAACCCGCTCTACCGCTGGGACCGCATGGCCGCGGACGGCTTCGCCTGGTGGACGGCCCGCATCAGCCGCGCACTCACGCAGGCCGATGTGTTCCGCATTGACCATTTCCGAGGCTTCGCCGGCTACTTCGAGATCCCGGCCACTTGCCCCGACGCGACCGAGGGCCGCTGGGTCGAAGGGCCAGGACTCGCGCTCTTCACGGCCATCCGCCAGAGCCTGGGCGACCTGCCCATCGTGGCGGAGGACCTCGGCATCATCACCGACGACGTGCACGCGCTGCGCGAGGCCTGTGGCTTCCCGGGCATGGCGATCCTGCAATTCGCGTTTGGCGGCCAGGGAGACCACCCCTATTTGCCGCACAACCTCAAGCCCGGCACCGTGGCCTACACCGGCACCCACGACAACGACACCGTGCTCGGCTGGTGGCACAAGACCTCAGCGCGCGAGCGGGCCTATGCGGGCTCCTACCTGGCGTGCAGCGAGCGCGACGTCCACTGGGCCATGATCCGCGCCTGCGCCAATTCGGTCGCCAGCATTGCCATCTATCCGATGCAGGACGTGCTCGGCCTGCCCACCCAGCACCGCATGAACGTACCCGGCGTCATGGGGGGCAACTGGGAGTGGCGCTTCCACTGGGACATGGTGGGCGCGGAGCCGGCGCGCGTCCTGGGCCTGATCACGGCGGCCGCTGGCCGTGGAGATTTCACGCTCCTGCGACTCCCGACTTGAGGGGGGTCCCTCCCCGAGGGAATCCGCTGGCGGAGCTCGAATGACAGCGTTAGCATGTTTTCATCATGCGTACGCCAACCACCTGCTTGCTCGTCCTGACGCTGCTGCTCTCGGCCTGCGCCAGCCCTGAACCCAAGTCCCCGCTGGCGGACCGATTGCTGGTGGACGCCGCCTTTGCGGCGCCCAGCAAACCGGTGGACCTGCGCCAGGCCATGGCGATGAGTGATGAGATGGCGCGCTTTGCCGCCGGGCCGCTGGCGGCGGAGGTGCGCATGCACGGCGCGCGCGGGGGGCTGATCTCGGCGATGAACAACCGCTCGGGTCTCAAGCTCGATTACGACACCGCACGCACCCGTACGGCGGGCGAGGCCTATGAGGCACGCACCGGCAACTGCTTGTCGCTGGTGCTGATGACCGCCGTCTTTGCGCGCCATCTGAACCTGCCGGTTCGCTACAACAGCGTCTACCTGGACGAGACCTGGACGCGCAACAACGGGCTCTTCTTCGTGACGGGGCACGTCAACATCACGCTCGGGCGCCCGGTGAGCCCAAACGGCGCTGCGGTGTATCACGAGCCCGAGATGGTGACCCTGGACTTCGTGCCGATCGAAGAAACCCGGCGCCAGCGCGCGACCGCCATTGACGAGCAGACCCTGCTGGCGATGTATGCCAACAACCGAGCGGCTGAAGCGCTCGCGAGCAACGAGCTGGACGACGCCTACTGGTGGTCCCGTGCGGCCATCAAGGCCGACCCGCGCTGGATGGCGTCCTTCAACACGCTGGCTGTGCTGTATCGACGCAAGGGCATGGGGGCCCCGGCCGAGGCGGCGCTGCGCTTTGTGCTCGACCGCGAGCACGAGAACGTGCAGGCGCTCTCCAACCTGGCCCTGGTGCTGAACGACGCTGGCCGCAAGGCCGAGGCCGACCGGGTCACGCACCAGCTCTCCCTGATCCAGCCGGTGCCACCCTACAAGTACTTCGACGAGGGCGTGGCCGCCATGCGCGTGGGCGACTACAAGACGGCCAAAAACCGCTTTGAACGCGAACTGGCCCGGGCTGCCTATGTGGCCGAGTTCCACTTCTGGCTGGGCCTGGCCAACTGGGGCCTGGGCAACCCGACGGCCACGCGCGAGCACATCGCGCAGGCGATGGAGAACAGCGCCACGCAGAAGGACCGCCGGCTCTATGCCGCGAAACTGGCCTGGCTGAAGCGGAACACCGAGCTTGGCCAGGACAGCGAAACCGACAACCAGCGCCGGCTCGACGCCTACCTTCGCCAGCGCTGATCAGGCCAGCGCCAGTGGCTTGAGACCGATGCGGGTGCGAGCGCGGTCACAGGCCTCGTCGCCCAGGCCCATCGGCGCACGCAGGCCGAACTCCCGACAGGGCGCGGGTCGCCACTCGTGGATCCCGCAACTGGCGGCCTCGCCCACACGGCCCACCAGGGCCGCGCAGCGCGGGGATGCATGGTCGGTGCCGCGCATGCGCACGATGTGGCCAGTCACCGGCACCGTCAGACCGTCAGGCACGCAGCCGCCTTGACTCTGCAGTTCGCTGGCGTCGAAATCGACCCTGAAGCTGGCACAGCAGGCGCCGCAACTGAGGCAGGGATTGGGGACCTTCATGCGGCGCGAGTGTATTGAGCCTGCCGCCACCCCAATGAGACACTCCGGCGTCTTCCCTCCCGTCCGACGACCATGCGCCTCGCTTTGACCGCCTGCCTCCTGGCCATCGCCCCGCTTGCTGGCGCGGCCGACCTCAATGTCAGCGTGCTGGACCGCAACGGCAAGCCCCTGCCAGAGGCCGTGGTGCTGGTGGACAGCAGTGTGCAGGGCACGCGGCCGGCGCCAGTGCTGGAGGCCAGCATCACGCAGGAGTACCTGAAGTTCGTGCCCGCCGTGACCGTGGTGTCGCCGGGGGCCAAGATCACCTTCAGCAACCGTGACGGCTGGGATCACCACATCATCCTGGGCTTGATGGGCGCCGGGGGCGTCTATCTGGACCCGGGGCAGAACACCCAGATGCGCCTCGCGGGCCGCACCGGCGTGCGCACCGCCAGCGAGACCCGGGCCTTGCCGCAACCCGGCGCCTACCTGTTGGGCTGCCACATCCATGGCTCGATGCGCGGGCATATCTACGTGGCCGACTCGCCCTGGGCCAAGCTCACGAACAGCGAGGGCAAGGCGGCGGTGCAGGGCCTGCCCGAGGGGCCGGTGCGGGTGCGTGTCTGGCACGCCGACCAGTTGGTGGAAGGTGCGGCGGTGTCAGCGCAGGTGGCGGCGACGGGCAATGCCCTGGTCGTCAACACGCAGATCGCGCCGCAGCGCCGCCGCACGGCGCAGAACTTCGACCACTACTGATCTTTAGGCGCGGCGCGTTCGGTCTCGCGCACCACGGTCACCGTGCACGGTGACTCGGCCACCACCTGGGCCGACACGCTGCCCAGATAGCGCCGCAATGCCGACGAGGCGCGCGCGCCCATGACGATGTGGTCGGCCCCATTGCGGGTCGCGAAGTCGATGATGGCCGCGGCCGGGTCCGGGGCCTCCAGCACATGGAAGGTCAGCCGGCCATCTTCCAGATTCAAGGCCTTGCTGATGGGTCGCGCCCAGTGTTTGAGGCCGATCAGTTGCTTGACGTGCAGGCTGTTGCCGGCCTTGTCGGTCAGCTCGTCCACCCCAATGCGGTTGGTCTTCATCACGCTCACGCAGGCCAGGCGGGCACCGGCCTCGGTCTGGACGATGCGACGCACGGTATCGCGCAACTGGTTGAGCAGGCCTTGGGTTGCGTGCTCGATGTCCACCGCCGCCATGATGATCGGGCTCTGGGCCAACTGCTCGCCCGGCTGGTAGCTGGACTGGGCCTCTGCCCCCAGCGCAAAGAACCAGCGCCGCAAGCGGCGCGACAGGCTGCTGACCTTGACGCGCTCGGCGCGGGCCGTCAGCACCACGCCAGCAGGTTCGCGCAGGTCCAGCGCCAACTGAGCGGCGCTTTGGTAGCGCCGCTCAGGCTTGACCTCCAAGCAGTGCAGGATGATTTCCTGCAACCAGGGCGGGATGCTCGGATCAATGGCGCGCGGTGGCACAGGGTCCACCCACAGGCGCCGGCGCAGGCCACGCACCGAGCTGGGCTGGCCGTAGGGCCGCTCGCCGGTGGCGAGGTGATACAGCATGACGCCGAGCGCGAACAGATCGCTGCGCGGGTCATTGCGGACGAACTGCACCTGCTCGGGCGACATATAGGGCCCGGTGCCCATGGGCAGGCTGAACTCCTCCTCCAGCAGGTCGGGCAGTTGCTCGTGGCGTGAAAGGCCGAAGTCCACGAGCACCGCCGTGCCATCGGGCCTGAAGACGATGTTGCTGGGCTTGATGTCCAGGTGCACCACATGCTGGCGGTGCAGGTCGGCCAGCGCGGTGGCCACGCGGGCGCCGATGTCGGCCACTTCCTCGGGCGGCAGGGGGGCGTCGTCGAGCCGCGGCCGCAGGCTTTCACCGGGGATGTGCTCCATCACGATGTAGGCCTGGCGCGTCCAGTCGCCTCGCGCCACGAAGCGCGGCACATGCGGGCCGCTGAGCTGGGGCATCAGCATCTGCTCGACCTCGAAGCCCACGATGGTGGCCGGATCCTCGCCGCCCTTGATGCGCGGCACCTTCATGATCAGTGGCAGGGTGTCGCCGGGCTGAGGGTCCACCCGGCAGACGCGCCAGAGGTTGGCCATGCCACCTTGGTGGATGCGCTCGTCAAGCCGGAATCCGTCCAGGACCTGGCCGGGCTGGAGGGGCGTGTTGGCGTCAGCGGTGGTCATCTCACTCGCCCGCGAGCAGCCGGCGCGCCAGGCGCTCGGCCAAGGGGCGGGGCAGGGTGGTCTGGCGCAAGGCATCGGCGGCAGCCTCGACGTCATAGGGCACGCGCTCGAAGCGGATCCAGCCGTCTTCTGTAACGCCGTCGCCGGGGTGCCAGATGGCGTAGCAGGCGGCCGGGTTGCCGTCGCGCGGCTGGCCGCAAGAGCCGGGAATGATCAGCCATTGCCGATGGCAGGGCAGGGGCACACGCACGCCGGCTTGCGGCCGGAAGTCACCGGCCTTGCCCACGCCCGACAGGTGATACAGCATGGGCTCGTGCATGTGGCCGCAAACGTTGACGCGGGCCTGCGCATTGCGTGCGGCCTGCAGGCTGCGCATGGCCTCGGAGCGACCCATCACATAGTCCCAGCCGCCAGGGTCGTACGCATTGGCATGGGTGAAGAGGCCGGCGTCCTCACGCACGCGCAAAGGCAGTTCCGCCAGCCATCGCAAGGACTGCGGCCCCAGCTGCTGGCGCGTCCACTCGACCACGGCGCGCGCATCGGCATGCATGCCCGGACGCTCGCCGGCCGCAACGGCAGCGTCGTGGTTGCCCTGAACGGCAACGGCGCCTTGCGCCTGCAAGGCCTGGACTTGTTCCACCACCCAGGCGGGGTCGGCCCCGTAACCGACGAAATCGCCCAGCAGCGCGAATCGCTCCACCCCCTGCTCTCGCGCGTGCGAGAGCACGGCCTCCAGGGCTTGGCGGTTGGCGTGGAGGTCGGTGATCAGGGCCCAGGTCATGGGTCCAGCATGCCAGGGCCGCCTGACGTCGGGCTGATGCGCTGGATCAGCCGATGCGGCCCAGAAGCAGGTACTCCATCAGCGCCTTCTGCACATGCATGCGGTTCTCGGCTTCATCCCACACCACGGACTGCGGGCCGTCGATGACCTCGGCCGCCACTTCCTCGCCGCGATGGGCCGGCAGGCAGTGCATGAAGAGCGCGTCGGGCTTGGCGCGGGCCATCATGGCGCTATCGACACACCAGTTGGCGAACGCCGCCTTGCGGGCTTCGTTCTCGGCCTCGTAGCCCATGCTGGTCCAGACGTCAGTCGTAACGAGGTCGGCGCCGGCGCAGGCCTCATGTGGGTCCTTGAAGACCTTGTAGCAACTGGCGTCCTTGACGCCAGCGACCGCAGGGTCGATCTCGTAGCCGCTGGGCGTGCTGACATGGACGGTGAAGCCGAGGATCTCGGCCGCCTGCAGCCAGGTGTTGGCCATGTTGTTGCCATCCCCAACCCAAGCGACCACGCGGCCCTTGAGGGCGTCCAGGTCAATGGCGCCACGCCTGTCCATGCCCCGGGCTTCGAGGAAGGTGAAGAGGTCGGCCAGGATCTGGCAGGGGTGGTACTCGTTGGTCAGGCCATTGATGACCGGCACGCGCGAGTGGGCCGCAAAGCGTTCGATCTTGCTTTGCTCATAGGTGCGGATCATCACCAGGTCGACCATGCGACTGATGACACGCGCCGAATCCTCGATGGGCTCGGCACGGCCCAGTTGGCTATCGCCGGTGGTGAGGTGCACGACCGAGCCGCCCATCTGGTACATGCCCGCTTCAAAGCTCACCCGCGTGCGGGTGCTGGCCTTCTCGAAGATCATGGCCAAGGTGCGGTCCTGCAGCGGCTGGTAACGCTCGTAGTTCTTGAAGCGCCGCTTGATGCTGGCGGCGCGGTCGAACAGGTAGGCGTACTCCTCGGCGCGCAGGTCCTTGAATTGGAGGTAGTGGCGCATCAGGCTCATCCCAGGCTTCATGCCCGCGGTTCCGCGAGGAAGTCCTTGATCAGTGGCACCAGCCTGCGCACGACTTCGTCAATCTCGTCGGCGCTGATGATCAAGGGTGGCAGCAGGCGTACCACGCGGTCGGCGGTGACGCTCAGCAGCAGGCCGGCGCCCAAGGCCCTGGCCAGCAGCACGCCGCAGGGGCGGTCGAGTTCGATGCCGAGCATCAAGCCTTGGCCGCGGATTTCGACGACGCCGGCCACGCCAGCCAGGCCAGCTTCCAGCGCCGCTCGCAGCTGCGCGCCGCGGGCCGCAGCATTGCTCAGCAAGCCATCGGAGGTCATCACCGTCAGCGTCTCGACGCCGGCCCGCATCGCCAGCGGATTGCCGCCGAAGGTGCTGCCGTGGCTACCCGCCGTCAGCACGCCGGCGGCGCGCGGGCCGCAAACGACGGCGCCAATCGGCACACCCGACCCCAGGCCCTTGGCCAGGGGCATCACGTCGGGCTGAATGCCAGCCCACTGATGAGCAAACCACTTGCCGGTGCGCCCCAGGCCGCATTGCACCTCGTCCAGCATCAGCAGCAGGTTGCGCTCGTCGCACAGGCGGCGCAGGCCCTGCAGGAACTCGATGCGGGCTGGGTTGATGCCGCCTTCGCCCTGGATGGTTTCCAGGAAGATGGCCGACACGCCGGGGTTGGCGTCCAGCGCGGACTGGACGGCGGCCAGGTCGTTGAGCGCCACACGCACGAAACCAGGCACCAGCGGCCCAAAGCCCGCCTGGATCTTGCGATTGGCGGTGGCCGACAGCGTGGCGATGGAGCGGCCATGGAAGGCGCCCTCGAAGACGATCACCGCAGGTTCGTCGATGCCCTTGTCGTGCCCGAACTTGCGGGCGATCTTGAGCGCGGCCTCATTGGCCTCCAGCCCGCTGTTGCAGAAGAAGACATTGCTCAGGCCCGAGGCCTCGCACAGCAAGGCCGCCAGTTGCTCCTGCAGCGGCACGTAGTAGTAGTTGCTCGAGTGGATGAGCTTGGCGGCCTGGTCCTGCAAGGCCGGCACCAGTTTGGGGTGGTTGTGCCCCAGCGTGTTGACGGCAATCCCCGCGAGCGCGTCCAGATATCGTCGACCCTCCACGTCCCACACCCAGCAGCCTTGGCCGTGCGACAGCGCAACGGGCAAGCGTCCGAAAACCGGCATGACGTGAGGTTCTGACGACGGCGACGCAGGATTCAACGAGGTCTCCTTGAAAAGGAAAGGATGATGGGGCCGCGATTCTAGGGTTCGCTCCGCAACTTTGCTGCGGCGCAGCACATCCAAGGCAAAATAGTTGGAACCGCAGTTTGCAAATTGATGGAAACCCCGAAAAAGCCGCGCGAAGTCTTCATCCAGGGGGTCACCCTGGAAGGCAAGACATTCCGCCCCAGCGATTGGGCGGAGCGCCTGGCCGGTGCCATGTCGAGCTTCCGCCCCGGCGGCGCGCCGACGCGGCCCGGGGCCCACATCGGCTACTCGCCGCTTTGCGTTCCCCGTGTGGTCAATGGCGTCAAGTGCGTCATCGTCAGCGAGGCTCTGAAGTCGGTGGAGCCCATGGCCTGGGATTTCGTCATGAACTTTGCAAGCGACAACCATCTGCAAGTGGTCGAGGCTTGTCTGTTGCCCGAGCCGGGCAGCTCGACGAGCTAGGCCGAGCCCGGATGGGCATCGCCAGCCGTTCCTTCTAAGCTCGGGTCAAGGAATGAGGGTGGTCTGTCAATGACACTGCAGCAGCACGCCGCAGCGAGGAGCAAATCGACCAGTAGGACGGTGTCTTGGGCGGCCCTGCCAGGTCAGCCCACGTGGGTCCTGCTGCGCGGCATGTCGCGCGAAAGCGGCCATTGGGGGCGCTTTCCGCAGGCGCTCGGCCGCTTTTTGCAAACGGCCCAGCCCGGCTCCGGGATGCGCATGCTCGATCTGCCCGGCATGGGCGAGCGGCGCGGCGACACCAGCCCGACCCGCGTCAGTGCCATCGTCGAAGAATGCCGGGCGCAGCTGGCTGCCGCCGGCGTGCGTGGGCCCGTCTACCTGGTCGGCATGTCGCTGGGCGCCATGGTGGCCACCGACTGGATCGCCCACCATCCGGCCGAAGTCGCGGGCGGCGTGTTGATCAATGCCAGCGTGCGCCCCTTCAGCGAGCGCTTCCGCATGGTGCGGCCGATGAGCTATGTGACGCTGATGCTGCTGAGCCTGAGCCGCTTCAGTGCCCGCCCGCGCGAGGCCCGTGTGCTGCGCCTGACGACGCGACTGGTTGAACGCGAGGCGGTGCTGGACCACTGGGTCGCGCTCGCACGCGAGCGGCCACTGGGCGTGCGCAACAGCTTCCGCCAGCTTTACGCGGCCTGGCGCTACCGGGCCAGCCGCACGCGGCCGGGTGCGCCCATCCTGCTGCTGTGCAGCAAGGGGGACACCTTGGTGGACTGGCGCTGCTCCCAGGCGATGAGCCGGGCTTGGGGGGCGCCGCTGCGCCTGCACACACAGGCTGGGCACGACCTACCGCTGGATGACCCCGAGTGGGTGGCGGGCGCCATCACCGACTGGCTGGCCGAGCGCCAGCGCCATGGGCTGGACTCTGGTTTTGGTTGACGCTGCAATCTGGAGCGCCCAGCAAAAAGGCCCGCTGACGCGGGCCTTTTCACTTTGCACCTGGGGGTTTTTATCAGGCGGCGAGCGCCTTGATCTTGGCCGACAGGCGGCTCTTGTGACGAGCGGCCTTGTTCTTGTGGAAGATGCCCTTGTCCGCGACCGAGTCGATCACGGCTTGAGCGGTCTTGAACAGCTCGGCGGCCTTGGACTTGTCGCCCGCGACCACGGCCTTTTGCACGTTCTTGACGACCGTGCGGAACTTGGAACG
>ERZ724505.1960-NODE-1960-length-10630-cov-4.433475_pt1 | contig 10630 bp, 8 predicted proteins | sample MGYA00376038_ERZ724505 | MGnify/ENA primary metagenome ERZ724505 (study PRJEB28724, sample SAMN07190884) | wastewater metagenome | isolation source: effluent of sewage treatment plant in Hong Hong | place: Hong Kong | collected 2016-03-17 ...
CGTAGGCGACGCCAAGCTGCAGATGCTCGAACAGCGAGCCGCCGCTGGCGGGCTCGGGGGCGCTTTCTGCGGGAGGCAGCTCGTCGAACGAGATGTCCACCGCCGCCAGGGGTGCGGGAGGCGCGTCGTTGCCGGACAGGTCGAGGTCGAGCGTGCCGTCCCAGTTGACGCCGGCTTCGTCCACCAGGCCGAGGGACTTGGCTTCATCGGGCGTCAGGCGCTGGCCGACATCAACCGCTTCCGGTACCGGCTCGGCCTGGGCGCCGGCGCGTTGCAGGTCGGCCTCGGAGGGCGTGGCGGCGCCGAAGACGGCATCGAGCTGCTTGAGCAGCAGGTTGGTCTCCAGCGCCATCGGTGCCTGGCCCTTGAGACTCTCGGCATGCGCGGGCAGCAGGGCGGCGAAGAAGTCCTTGCGAGGCGACTCCGGCCAGCGGATCAGGTCGAGGCCTTCATTCAGGCCGCGCATCAGGTTGGGCAGCTCGCGCAGGAAGTCCTGCCGGCCGGCGGGGCCCTTGGGCTGCACGCTCATCACGAGGCTGCGGCCCAGCTGGCGCATGCGCGTGGCACGTTCGGCATTGCCGTCGCGGGCCGACTGCATCACCGCCTGGCTCCAGACATCGGCCAGGAACTGGCGCAGGAAGTCCGGCATCTTGACGCTGGTGAGCGACTGCTGCAGCTGGCGGGCGTAGAGCTGCTGAAGGCGCAGGTCGGTCTCTTTGCGCTCCACCAGCGCGGCGGCGTCGATGCTCTCGGTCGTGAGCAGTTCGCGCGTTTGCTCGGCGATGAAGGCGTCGAGCTGGTCGAGCTGCGCGGTGTAGACGTCGATGCGGTCGAAGTCGCCGGTGGTGACGGCCTGCACGAGGTCGCGCACGCGCACCAGGAAGGACTTGCCGGGGTCGTGGCTGAAGTCGTCGAACGCGCAGGCGAGTGAGGCCAGACGGTTGACGAACAGCCGCACCGGGTGGCGGCGCGACGAGAAGAAGGTTTCGTCGCCCAGCGCCACGCGCAGCACGGGCAGCTGCAGCCGCGCCAGCAGGCGCGCCATTTGCGGCGGCACCTTGGGGTCGGACAGGATCTGGTCAAACAGGCTGGCGACCACGTCGATCACGACGTGATCGAGGCGGCCGTTGGCCATGCTCCGCAACTCGTCGCGGTGCTGGGTGATCAGGTTGGGCGGCGCAGGGTGCTGGGCCCAGATGGCGTCGCCGGCGGCGGCAAAGTCGAAGCTGCCGGTCATGCCGGCCAGGCCGCCATCGCCTGCAGGCACCTGAGCCAGGCGCCGCAGCAAGTCCATCATCTGCGGCTCAACGACGCCAAAGCTTCCGCGTCCGCCACTGCGGCTGGCGGTGCCATAGCCGCCACCACCGCCGCCACCGCCCATGCCACCAAAGCCGCTGGACGGCCCTCCGCGACCGCCACCGCCGCCCATGCCGCCAAGGCCCCCGGGCGAGGTGCCGCCGCCCAGTCCGCGCGGCATGCCGCTTTGGGAGCTGAGCGCGCCGGAGGTGCTGTCAAGTCCGCCGAAGCGGCTGCCCGCCCCGCCCCGCGCGGGGTCGATGCCACGCACCTTCAGGTCTTGCGGGCGCAGGCCGCGCGTGCGCAGGATCTCGGCAATGTCGGCATAGCAGCCGCGCATCTCGGTGGCAAGCGCGCGGGTCAGCTCGTCGGTGAGCGTCTGGCGGGTTTCGGCTTCCTCGGTGACGGCATGGATGCCGTCGAGCAAGGCCTGGCCCACCACCTCGGGGCGCAGCGGGTTGCGCTCACCGATCTGGATGCCGGCCACGTAGGACTCGACCTCGCGCAGCTCCCATTCGCTGTGGTGGCCAATCGCCAGGCCAATGCGGTCGGCCGCGACCAGGTTGTTCACCTGGTCATCGTCCATCAGCGAGAGTTCGCCCCAGACAGTCTTGGCGGCAGCGGGAGGCGGCTTGTTGTCGGCCTGCTCGCTGGCGACTTGGCGGCGCAGGCTCTGCATGAAGCGCTGCGAGAACAGACCGTGTTGGTTGCGGAAGATGTACTGCGCGGCCAGCAGAGCGTCACGCCGCTTGACCTGGGCTGCAGACAGGGCCGACAGCCCCAGGCCCTCGGCGCAGCGCTCCGCCGCCTGCTCCGCCGACAGGCGGATGCGGCCAAGTGCAGCTTCGAGGTGCGGGTTGAGGCGGAGGTCGAGGGCGTCCATGGTCAGGCAGATCGCTCTCTGGAGCGACCGTACTTGGCCAGAAGTATCGCGCCCGCCGCAAGACCCTCGGCGCGCGAAGCGTTCTCAGGTGCGCATTCCGTGGCGGATCGCCAAGGCGTAACGCATGCTTACGGCGGCAGGCCTTCGCCTATGGCAGGCCAGCCCGGCGCTCGCTGGGGTTCACTTCTTCAGCGAGTCGCGGATCTCGCGCAGCAGCTGGATGTCTTCCGGCGTGGGCGGCGGCTCTGCCGGCGCGGCGGCCTCGGCAGGCTTCTCGCGCTTGAGGCGGTTGATCTGTTTGATCATCACGAAGATGACGAGTGCCAGGATGATGAAATTCAGCGTCACCGTCAGGAAGCTGCCGTAAGCCAGCACGGCGCCGGCCTTCTTGGCGTCCGCCAGCGTGCTGGCGTTCTGCCCAGCCAGCGCGATGAAGTAGTTGCTGAAGTCCAGGCCGCCGAAGATGGTACTGACCACCGGCATGATCACGTCACCGACCAGCGAGTCCACGATCTTGCCGAAGGCCCCGCCGATGATCACGCCGACGGCGAGATCCATGACATTGCCCTTGACGGCGAATTCCTTGAATTCGGAGAAAAAGCTCATCGAAGTAGTCCTGTTGCTGAAGGCTGCTGCCTTGACGCTGGCGCTCCCGCTAGATACAGCCGTGCGGTTGTCGGCAGTCTACGGCGCAGGGACTGGCCGCGCGTCCGGGTCGGCCCGGGGGCGGCAGGCAGCAACGCCAGGCGCCTGGGCGTCCGCTAGAATCCCTGGCTGCCCTGCATCTGAAGACCCCGGTTGAGGACCCTCATGAGTGACCAGCAAGTGGACCAAGGCAAGCGCACCTGGTTGATTGCCACCAGTTGTGCCGGTGCTGTGGGTGGCGTTGCCACCGCTGTGCCCTTCGTCAGTACCTTTGCGCCGAGCGAGCGCGCTAAAGCCGCCGGGGCTCCGGTCGAGGTGGACATCTCGTCCATCAAGCCGGGCGAAAAGCTGACGGTCGAGTGGCGTGGCAAACCGGTCTGGATCGTGCGGCGCACGCCAGAGCAGCTGGAGGCGTTGAAGAAGAACGACCCGCAGCTGGCTGACCCTGCTTCGGCCCGAACGGCCTACCCGACCCCCGACTACGCCAAGAACGAGCATCGCTCGATCAAGCCCGAGTACTTCGTGGCGGTCGGCATCTGCTCTCACCTTGGGTGTTCGCCCTCTGACAAGTTCGCAGCAGGCCCCCAGCCGTCGCTGCCTGACGACTGGACCGGTGGCTTCCTGTGCCCCTGCCATGGTTCGACCTTCGACCTGGCAGGGCGCGTGTTCAAGAACAAGCCTGCGCCGGACAACCTGGAGGTGCCGCCGCACATGTACCTCTCGGATTCCAAGCTGCTGATCGGCGAAGACAAGAAGGCATAAGGAACAGCCATGGCCGAATTCAAGGAAGCCCCCGCAGGCGCGTCGCTGGGCGTGAAGACCCTGACCTGGTTCGAGAACCGGTTCCCGACCGCGTTCGATGCCTACAAGGTCCACATGGCGGAGTACTACGCTCCGAAGAACTTCAACTGGTGGTACATCTTTGGCTCGCTGGCCATGCTGGTGCTGGTGATCCAGATCGTCACCGGCATCTTCCTGGTGATGCACTACAAGCCCGACGCCGCCAAGGCCTTCGAGTCGGTCGAGTACATCATGCGCGACGTGCCCTGGGGCTGGCTGATCCGCTACATGCACTCCACCGGGGCCTCGGCCTTCTTCGTGGTGGTCTACCTGCACATGTTCCGCGGCCTGATCTACGGCAGCTACCGCAAGCCGCGCGAGCTGGTCTGGATCTTCGGTTGCGCGATCTTCCTGTGCCTGATGGCGGAAGCCTTCATGGGCTACCTGCTGCCCTGGGGCCAGATGTCCTACTGGGGCGCCCAGGTGATCGTGAACCTGTTCTCCGCCATCCCCTTCATCGGGCCGGATCTGGCGCTGATGATCCGCGGTGACTACGTGGTGGGCGACGCGACGTTGAATCGCTTCTTCAGCTTCCACGTCATCGCCGTGCCGCTGGTGCTGATCGGTCTCGTGGTGGCGCACTTGCTGGCGCTGCACGACGTGGGCTCCAACAACCCCGATGGCGTCGAGATCAAAAAGGGCCCCAAGGGCAACCGCTGGTCGCCCACGGCGCCCGCCGATGGCGTGCCTTTCCACCCCTACTACACGGTGCACGACGTTTATGGCGTCTGCCTGTTCCTGATGGTGTTCAGCGCCATCGTGTTCCTGGCGCCTGAGCTGGGCGGCTACTTCCTGGAGTACAACAACTTCATCCCAGCCGACCCGTTGAAGACGCCGCCGCACATCGCGCCGGTCTGGTACTTCACGCCGTTCTACTCGATGCTGCGTGCCACGACCGATGTGATGGTCAACGTGCTGTGCGTGATCATCGGCCTGGGCGCGGTGGTGACCTTCCTGAAGAGCCGTCTGCAAGGCCTGGCCAAGGTGGCCGTGCTGGTGGCGGCTGCCGTGATGGTCTTGCTGCTCAAGACCTTCGACGCCAAGTTCTGGGGCGTGGTGGTGATGGGCGGTGCCGTGATCATCCTGTTCTTCCTGCCCTGGCTGGACAACAGCCCCGTCAAGTCGATCCGCTACCGCCCGAGCTGGCAGTTGTGGTTCTACGCGGTGTTCGTGGTCTTCTTCATGGTGCTGGGCTATCTGGGCATCCAGCCGCCGAGCGACATGGGCACCCTGATCGCCCAGGTCGGCACGCTGTTCTATTTCGGCTTCTTCCTGCTGATGCCCTGGTGGAGCACGATCGGCACGCCCAAGGCCGTGCCGGATCGCGTCACCTTCCACGCCCACTGAACCCGACGCGGAGCACACACAGAATGAAAAAGCTGATTGCGATCTTTTTCGCCGCGCTCAGTCTGGCGGGCGTGGCCCGCGCTAGCGGTGGCGGCATCGAGTGGGACCGCTTCCCGAAGGAGAAGATGTCCGACATGGCGGCGCTCCAGAATGGCGCCAAGCTCTTCGTCAACTACTGCCTCAACTGCCACGCGGCGGCGTTCATGCGCTACAACCGCCTGCGCGACATCGGGCTGACCGAGGCGGACATCAAGAACAACCTGCTCTTTGCGGCTGACAAAGTCGGCGAGCAGATGAAGATCGCCATGGACCCCAAGCAGGCCAAGGACTGGTTCGGTGCCACGCCGCCCGATCTGACCCTGGTGGCTCGCTCGCGCGCCGATGGCGCCAAGGGCTCGGGTGCGGACTACCTCTACACCTACATGCGGACCTTCTACCGCGACGAGTCCAAGGCCACGGGCTGGAACAACCTCGCCTTCCCGAGCGTTGCGATGCCGCATGTGCTGTGGGAGTTGCAAGGTGAGCGCGTCGCCAAGTTCGAGGAAAAGGCCGACCCGCACGACCACAGCAAGACCACGCATGTCTTTGCCGGTTTCGAGCAAACCAAGCCCGGCCAGTTGACGCCCCGCCAGTACGACGACGCGGTGGGCGACCTCGTGGCCTACCTGCAGTGGATGGGCGAGCCCGCACAAAGCGCCCGCTTCCAGCTTGGCGTGATCGTGCTGCTCTTCCTGTCGGTCCTGACCGTGTTTGCCTGGCGCTTGAACGCCGCCTTCTGGAAGGACGTGAAGTAGCCCTTGACCGCATCACCCAGCCGCCAGGCGCGGCAGGGTGAACCACGCAGTGGGACGCGCCCGCCGGGCACCCACTGCGTTTGCTTTTTCCGCAGCCACCGCCCTGTGCCGGCTGCACCTTGATTGACTGACCCCTCGGGAGCCCGCCGCCATGATGGTGCTTTACTCTGGAACCACCGACCCCTATTCGCACCGCTGCCGCTTCGTGCTGTTCGAGAAGGGCATGGACTTCGAGATCCGCGACGTTGACCTGTTCGCCAAGCCCGAAGACATCGCCTTGATGAACCCGTACAACGAGGTGCCCATCCTCGTTGAGCGCGACCTCATCCTCTATGAGTCGCACATCATCAATGAGTACATCGACGAGCGCTTTCCACACCCGCAGCTGATGCCTGGGGACCCGGTGGCCCGCGCCCGGGTGCGCTTGTTCCTGCTCAATTTCGAGAAGGAGCTGTTCGCCCACGTCAACCTGCTTGAAGGCCGCGGTACGACGACCAAGCCGACCGACAAGCAACTGGAAAAGGCGCGCGGGCAAATCCGCGACCGGCTGACCCAGCTGGCGCCGATCTTCCTGAAGAACAAGTACATGCTGGGCGACGATTTCTCGATGCTCGACGTCGCGATCGCGCCGCTGCTGTGGCGCCTCGACTACTACGGCATCGAGATGAGCAAGAACGCGGTCCCGCTGCTCAAGTACGCCGAACGCATCTTCAGCCGCCCGGCCTACATCGAGGCGCTGACCCCGTCTGAAAAGGTCATGCGCCGCTGATGGAACCCATTGCTGGTCAGCCCGCAGGCTCGTCAACGCGCCCCTACCTGATCCGTGCCCTGCACGACTGGTGCACGGACAACGGCTTCACGCCCTACATCGCCGTGCATGTGGACCGCAGTGTCCAGGTGCCGATGGAGTATGTGAGCAATGGCGAGATCGTGCTGAACGTCGGCTTCGACGCCACCAGCGGGCTTGACCTGGGCAATGACTACATCCACTTCAAGGCCCGTTTGGGAGGTGTGGCGCGCGAGATCGTGATCCCGGTCGATCATGTCGTGGCCATCTACGCCCGAGAGAACGGCCAAGGCATGGCCTTCCCGGCGCCTGACACCACGGCCGGTTCGGCATCCGCAACGACGCCTCTGGGCCACCCTGCTGCCCCCGCGCCGGCGCGGGGTCTCAGGCTCGCCAGCGATGCCGAGTCCGGTGACGCTGTGTCAGACCTGCCAGAACCGCCGGACAGCCCGCCCAGCGCACCGCGCCCCTCGCTCAAGCGCATCAAGTAGCAGTGGCTGCTACGTCGCGGCGCCTATGCGCTCCGCCTAGAATCCAGCCCACGCCGGCTTAGCTCAGTTGGTAGAGCAACCGCCTTGTAAGCGGTAGGTCATCAGTTCGAATCCGATAGCCGGCACCACATTCAGCCCAGGCCCTGCAAGGTGCCTGGGCTTTTTGTTGGCTCATGCGCGGCGGCAGAGCTTGATGCGGACCTTGACGTCCTGCAATCCGGCCTGCGCCAGGCGCTCTTCGATGCGGGGCAGCAGCTGGCGCAGCTTGGCCGCCACGGCGGCGTTCTCGGCGAACAGTGACCAGCCCAGCTCGTCGATCGGGCCCGGGCTGACGTGCGGCCGCAGCGGAGGTGGCAGCACCGCCGAGATCTCGGCCAAGCGACGCTTGGACGCCGCCAGCCGCTCCGTCAGCTGGGTGAGCGCATCGTGCTCACGCAGCGCGACACGCACTGGTTTGGCGTCCGGAATGCTGGGGCCGGAATGCATTCCTGGGCTGTGAGCGCGACGCTGGAACGACATGGCCCCAGTGTAGGCCCCTGCTAAACTGCCGCGCTTTGTTCGCCCAGCGTATGCCCGAGGGCGCTGACCGCCGCCCCGGTGTGTTAAGCGACCCATTGCGGGGCTTGGGTTTCAGGAAGCTGCCTCCATCTGAGGCGCTTCGCCCTCACCTCGGGCGCGGTGTCGTGCCGCCTCGATGACTCGAAGATCTGCCGCATGTTGCCCAAGCTCCTCACCTCGATTTTTGGCAGTCGCAACGAACGCCTGCTCAAGGGCTACCGCCGCATCGTCCAGCAGATCAATGCGCTGGAGCCCAAATTCGAGGGTTTGAGCGACGACGAACTGCGTGGCAAGACGGCGGAGTTCAAGCAACGCATCGCCGAAGGAGCGACGGTCGACGACATCCTGCCCGAGGCTTTTGCCGTCTGCCGCGAGGGCAGCAAGCGCGCACTCAAGATGCGGCACTTCGACGTGCAGCTGATCGGCGGCATGGTGCTCAATGCCGGCAAGATCGCCGAGATGCGCACCGGTGAAGGCAAAACGCTGATGGCGACCTTGCCCGTCTACCTGAATGCGCTGACCGGCAAGGGCGTCCACGTCGTGACCGTCAACGACTACCTGGCGCGCCGTGATGCCGAGTGGATGGGGCGTCTCTACACCTTCCTGGGTCTGACGGTGGGCATCAACCTGCCGCAGACGTCCCGCGAAGAGAAGCAGGCGGCTTATGCGGCCGACGTGACCTACGGCACCAACAACGAGTACGGCTTCGACTACCTGCGCGACAACATGGTCTACGAGCCGCAGGACCGCGTGCAGCGCGGCCAGGCCTACGCCATCGTTGACGAGGTGGACTCGATCCTGATCGACGAGGCCCGCACGCCGCTGATCATCTCGGGCCAGGCCGACGACCACACGGACGTCTACCTCAAGATCAACAGCATCGTCCCGGGGCTCAAGAAGCAGATCGGCGAACTCGATCCCCGCACCGGCGAGGGCGTCATCGAGCCGGGCGATTTCACGGTGGACGAGAAGTCGCACCAGATCCATCTGACCGAGGACGGGCACGAGACCGCCGAGCGCCTGCTGGCCCAAGCCGGCCTCATCCCAGAAGGCGCCAGCCTCTACGACGCCGCCAACATCACCTTGGTGCACCACCTCAATGGTGCCCTGCGGGCTCACCACATCTACAACCGTGACCAGCACTACGTGGTGCAGAACGGTGAAGTGACGATCGTGGACGAGTTCACCGGCCGCCTGATGACCGGCCGGCGCTGGAGCGATGGCCTGCACCAGGCCGTCGAGGCCAAGGAAGGCGTGCAGATCCAGGCCGAAAACCAGACGATGGCCTCGATCACTTTCCAGAACTACTTCCGCATGTACGGCAAGTTGTCTGGCATGACCGGCACGGCCGACACCGAGGCCTATGAATTCCAGGAGATCTACGGCCTCGAAACGGTCGTCATCCCGCCCAACCGGCCGACGATTCGCAAAGACGAACTCGACCTTGTCTACAAGACCGACAAGGAAAAGTACAACGCCGTGGTGGCCGACATCCGCGCCTGTCACGAGCGCGGCCAACCGGTGCTCGTGGGCACCACGTCCATCGAGAACTCCGAACTTGTCTCCTCGCTGCTGACCAAGGCCAAGCTGCCGCACCAGGTGCTCAACGCCAAGCAGCACGAGAAGGAAGCGCAGATCGTCGCCCAGGCCGGTCGCCCCGGCGTGATCACCATCGCCACCAACATGGCCGGCCGCGGCACGGACATCGTGCTCGGCGGCAATGTCGAGAAGCAGATCCAGTTTGTCGAGGCGGATGCCAGCCTGTCCGACGAGCAGAAGGCCGCCCAGATCCAGCAGCTCAAGGACGAGTGGCAGGGCCTGCACGAGAAGGTCAAGGCCGAAGGCGGCCTGCGCATCATCGCCACCGAGCGACATGAAAGCCGCCGCATCGACAACCAGTTGCGTGGCCGCTCAGGCCGCCAGGGTGACCCGGGCTCCAGCCGCTTCTACCTGAGCCTGGACGATCCGCTGATGCGCATCTTTGCGGGTGAGCGCGTCCGGGCCATCATGGACCGCCTCAAGATGCCCGAGGGCGAGGCCATCGAGGCCGGCATCGTCACGCGCTCCATCGAGGGCGCCCAGCGCAAGGTCGAAGCACGCAACTTCGACATCCGCAAGCAACTGCTCGAGTACGACGACGTCTCCAATGACCAGCGCAAGGTCATCTATCAGCAGCGCAACGAAATCCTCGATGCCGAGAGCCTGGAGGCTCAGATCGCCAGCCTGCGCGAGGCCACGCTGACTGACGTCGTCCGCACCTACGTGCCGGCCGAGAGTCTGGAAGAACAGTGGGAGCTGCCAGCTCTGGAAGCCACGCTGCGCGACGAATGGCAGATCGAACTGGCGCTGGCCGACAAGGTCAAGGCCAGCGACTCGGTCACCGACGAAGAGATCCTGGAGATGGTGCTGGAGGCCGGCAAGGCCAGCTTCCAGAGCAAGCTTGACCGCGTTGGCATCGACCAGTTCAACCCCTTCATGCGCATGGTGCTGCTGCAGAGCATCGACCAGCGTTGGCGCGAGCACCTGGCTGCGCTCGACTACCTGCGCCAGGGCATCCACCTGCGTGGCTACGCCCAGAAGAACCCCAAACAGGAATACAAGCGCGAGGCCTTCGAGCTCTTCTCCCAGATGCTCGACATGGTCAAGATGGAAGTCACGCGCATCTTGATGAACGTGCGCATCCAGAGCCAGGAAGAGGCGACCCGGGCGGCCGAAGCGCTGGAGCGCCGTGCCGAGGCGGTGTCCAACGTCACCTACCAGCACCCCAACGAGGACGGCTCGGTCTCGCAGGAAACCGATCCCAGCACCCTGGCGCAGCGCTTCCCCGGCGTCGGCCGCAATGACCCCTGCCCCTGCGGCAGCGGCAAGAAGTTCAAGGCCTGCCACGGCAAGAACGACTGAAGAGGGCCGCGGCCGCCGCCCGGCTGGCCGCCACCCTCGAACCGCTGGTCGCCCTCCGCCAGGTCGCGCCAGAAGCCGATGTTGGGAT
>ERZ724505.1961-NODE-1961-length-10624-cov-3.729587_pt1 | contig 10624 bp, 6 predicted proteins | sample MGYA00376038_ERZ724505 | MGnify/ENA primary metagenome ERZ724505 (study PRJEB28724, sample SAMN07190884) | wastewater metagenome | isolation source: effluent of sewage treatment plant in Hong Hong | place: Hong Kong | collected 2016-03-17 ...
GTCTAACCCTAGTATGTTTATGGTCGGCATGCTCGGTAGTTGCTCATTTTTATGTATCGTTTTTACACTGACTTATCTTAACAGTCATCGTCATAAAAATGGCTACCTAAATGCCCATCAAGCTCAACACCAACAACCATCTACTACCCTCCAACGTGCGGGTAGCTGACGTTGCGCGACAGGCGATAGACTTGCTTGCACCTGTGCAGCGTCTCAAGTATCACCAAGCTTTCATTCCACAAGGTTACGAGGCTATCGTGTACCATCGACTCACCTCAGGAGTCCGGTGTGCATGTCATTCCAAGTCAGCAGCCCTCAAGACGAGGCTCGGCGAGGACGGCAACGGAGACGCGTCCTTCGTGAACGAAATGCTAACCAACGGCATGCAGTTCGGAGTTGAACAATACGGAACACGTCCTGCTGATCAGGTCGGTGCTCTGATTGACAATCCTCGCAAGCCTAGCTCGTTGTTCCACATAGACCAAGAGCGCATTGACCAGGATGCTCACCCCGGGCTTCCCTCCGTGTGGGACTCTGACTCGTCTCCTGCTCCCGAGCGCATCATAGGGACGCATTCGGACGTGTGGTCTAACGACCCCAACAATCCGCTTGCCACTACGCTCATCCCAGACGGGGTAGGACCTAATGGCCCTGTTGACACGCTCATCGAAGTTCTGCCTGAAGGATTCGATGACTCTTTTGGGATCGGGATAACTGATCGAGCATGTCCTGTATGCTTCGGCACGAACTTCGTTGGAGGCTTCGACGTTTACAACGGCTGGCGCAAGGTATTGAACTTCCAATACCCAGGAGCTGATCTAGGTACCGACGGTATCGTTAACTTCGAACTGTTTGTTCCGTCAGTAACTGGCACGCAAGCTACGTTCCAAGTTACCTTTCCCAATCACGGGTTTGGCGTGGACGCTGTGAACTGTTGGAACGGACGTAAGTCAGTCCCATGTTCGTTCTTCGTTGACGACCATCAGTTGCTTGCGCCGTCTGACCTGCTCAAATACTGCGACGGTAAGCCTCATACGTTGAAGGTCACGTTCCCACAAACAACGGAATGGACGCACGTCGAGATTCAAGTGAACCAAAGCCAACAGCTTGCTTACTTGGACTTCCCGAAGTTGCAGAAGGGCTCGATCCAAACTGCCCTTGAAGCTCTGCAGGACTTCTCACTGGTTGTTTCCCCTATCGTCCCTCTTGTTCGGCCTAACGACATCATTGCTGAATCGACCTACGGTAAAGTGCTTCACATAAAGAGCACCAATATGTCCAACGACAAACGCTGGAACATCCTGGGTTGGGAATGCGACGTTCGTCCTGTTCAGCCGTCTGAGCTATACAACATGTTGCCACGCCGTAGTCAGGTTCACACACCTCGCACTCCTGCGCTGGCCCGAGACAATCTCACTGGATACAGAAGGGTATAAACCATGACCAAACAAATCACTCGCCACAACGTTGCCTCTGCTAACTATCGCTACGTTGAAGAATTCATGAAGGACCTGGTTAAGCTGGGCGAACAAATCCAAGACGCTTACCAGTTGTTCCGCAACTCGAAGAAGGCACTGTCCGCGTCCCTGTTCACCATCAATCAGGAGGACATGAAAGACAGCCCCAAGATCAAGCCAACTACGGTCGTCAAGCTGAAGCCCTCTGAACTGAAAGCTCTGCAGGACAACTACGCCTACACCCGCCAGCTTTATGACTCGCTGCAAACGTTGGACACGATGCACTCCAAGATGTTGGCCTCGTTTCCGCGTGACAGCCGTGAAGCCCGCAACGCCGCAGCACACGTGGAGTCCATGCGTAAGGACGTGTTGAACAAGCTGAACGAGACCTTCACGTTCCTGCGTGACCTGGGCAACAGTCATGCACCTCAGGAGTTCACGCGCTTCGTCGCGGGCGTGTGTCAGGTCTTGGAACGTAGCATCCAGTACGAGACCAGCGATACCTGGCTGTATATGTTCGATGCTGACGGCGAGATTGCCTTCACCGAGTACATCGAACTGAACGGCCTGGTGTCTGAGACTGGTGAGGAGATGAGCAAGTTGTTCATCGCTGTGTCTTACACCAACTCGGTTGAGCACGGCCCTCAGTTCTACCTGGCTACCATGAACAACTTCGAGCCTCCCTCGTCTGACCTGCTGCGCAAGAAGGTTGCTGACATCAAGGCCGCCATCCGAGGTATCAACACGCTGCTGGACTTGGACGGGTTTGCTAACTCTGTGGGTGCTTTGCCTCTCGACCTGCTTCTGAAGCCGGGTTCTATCCCCAAGACCTTGTTCGAGTACCAAGCGCGCATCAAGTCCATCGACATCACGCCAGACGGCCTGGTTCAGTTCTACCTGAAGCCTACCGTCAAGGACAGGAAGGAAGTTGACGAAATCACTCGCCAACTCTATCTGGACATGAAGGGGATCACGAAGATCTCCAAGAACAACAAACTCAGTGTCACGCCTAGCAAGACGGACACTGGTTGGGTGATCAAGTTCTTCATCCAACGTCGCGACAACGAGGCCTTCGTGCAAGAAGAGGACCTGGACTTCCTGAAGTCCCGCTTCAAGCTTTCGGATGCTGACGTGAAACGCGCCGTCAAGACTCTGAACTCCAACCGCGACTAATCAACCTCTAATCGGAGAAACCAATGACCGACCAAATCATCCGCCCTGGTGCTTACCTGCAAGTCCGTTCTTTCATCAAGGATCGTCCGAGTGTTCAAGCCTCGATGGTGAAAGGCGATACAACCGCACTGACCGAGTACCTGAACACCTACGCGGTGCTCCCTGGCGTGTCCCAAGAGCAGGTTGTAGCCTTCGCTCACGTGGTTGGCTTGAAGACTCGCGCAGAGGAACTGGCCTTCACTCATGGGATGAAGCTACAGGTTGAGGCCCTGGCAAACGACTCCTGGTGGAACTCGTTGAACCGTGACCAACAGCAGCAGTACATCGAGATGCACCCTACCTCGAAGTACGCCCACGAACAACTGAACCAGCAACAACAGCCTGCTCAGCCCCAGGTGCAACCGGCTCCTGTGCAACAGCCTGCACCCGCTCCTGCAGTTCAGCCCCAAGCGCCCCAACCTGCACAGCCTCAGCCTCCTGCTCAACAACCTGCTCCCGTTGAGCAGCCTCCTCAGCAGCCTGCCCCTGCTCAACAACCAGCTGTCGCCCCCGTCCCACCTGTTCAGCAACCCCAGCCTACGCCTGTTGACCCTAATCAGCAACCTGCGCAACCCGCACCAGTTCAGCCCGTTCCGGCACCTGCTGTTCCTGCTGTGGCTCCTACGCCCGCCCCTGCTCCTGCTCAGCCCCAACCCGCTCCGGCGCAACCTCAGGCTCAACAACCTGTCGCTCCTGCTCAAGACCAAGTACCAGGCAAGCCAAAGCTGTCTGAGCGTCTGGCTCAGTCTCTCAAGAAGATGCCTTCGACGGCTGCAAAGTTCTTTCATGACGGCGGCACTGCTCCTGGTAGCAACGAACGTCGTACCGCTGCGCAGCATGTGCGTGACAAGTCGAAAGCCTTCGCCAAGCACTTGGTGCATCAGGGTAAGGAGGTCAAGGACGGCGTACATGCCATCGGCAAGCTGGTGCACACCCGCAGTTGGTCGGGACTGTCTGATCATGATCGCCACGCTATCAAAGCCCTGGGTGTCGAAGCTGGCATGCTGGTTGGAGGTATCGCTGTGTCTGGCGGTTTGGCTCACCTAGTGCACGCTCCTGCAATGATCGCGCTGAAGCATCTGGGCGGTCACTGGGCAGCTGAAGCTGCCATGAAGGCGGCTGGTCACGCAGTCTTGCACGCAAGCACCGAGACAGCTGGTCTGGACGAACAGAAGGTTCTGACTCAGTTCATCAATGCGCTTGCTGACATGCTGGAAAGCGGTGACATTCCTGAAGACGCCTGGGACAAAACTGCTGATGATATTGTTGGCAGTGGCTCGGAAATGCACACGCCTCCTACTGACGCCGTGAACCCACACCCCTGTGTCAAGACGATCACAGACAAGGTTACCGACACTGACCGTCCAGGCGTGTCCAGCGAAGACCTGGAAGACGGTGAAGACCCTGAGATTGAGGAAGCTCCTACTGAGTCCGTAGGCGACGACCGTCCCGACGCAGACTCGGATGAAGACATCGAGGAAGCTCCTACTGACGACGAACAACGCGACCAGGCTGACGACGGCAAGGACGTGAGCAGCGGCCCCTCCGCTGAAAAGAAGGATGACGCTACCAACCCCGACGCCAAGGCGCCAGAATCGGACGCAGCTCCCTCGGATGAGCCTACGTCGAAAAACACCGAATCTGAGCCTGAAGACGACGTGGAAGAAATTCCCGTAGAAAACGAGGATTCGGGTGACGACAGTGAGAATGATCAGATCGACGAAAAAGAGGTCGTTGAGGACGGTGCAGAGCCCTCTCAGCCACCCGCTACGACCGAGGACTCGTCTGACGAGGACGACATCGTAGAAGAGCCTACGGAAGATGAAGAGGACGAGGAAGACGGCGAAAAGAAGGAGAAGGAAGAGTCCGCTGCAACCGAGCCAAGCCGCAACGTGCAGAAGATGGTGAAGTACGAAACCGTCCAGTCGCTGAAGCTGAAGATCGAACAGTTTACTGAGACCTTGCAAAAGCTGAAGAAGGAAGGTCCTTCTCAACTCATCCCGGGCGTCCAGAACGACCTTGCTGACGCCAAGGAGGCTCTCAAGCTCAAATCCAAGGAGACCTCTCGCATCAAGGGTGCCGATGACTACACCTGGTTGCGCTACACGGGCAAGCCTGTCATCCTGAACTTCCGAGGCACGCGTTTCACGCTGACGAACGGCATGGAGTTCGGTGTGCGGTTGTCCAGCAACAAGAAGGACAAGCGCTTGGTTGTTGACCATCCCGACATGGGCTTGACGAAGGTGATCACTCTGACTCCTGAGTTGGAGAACCACTTGCGTACCCGGGTTGAGAAGGCTTCAGGTAGCACACTCAGCTTCCGGGACTCACTGACTCGGCAGAAGAAGGTTTACACTGAGGTGACTTTGCACGGTCGTGACGGGCTCGGTGCTTCTGTGTACTCTGCCATGTCGCCGATGGGGTGGCCTTCTGTGTTGGTCGTTCTGGACAACAAGCTTATCGCTAGCTCGGTTAACGACGGTTCATGCAAGACCCTTACCGACGCCAAGGAGAAAGCTCAGTACCAGGTGGACAAAGCGACTACTCGTTACTGGGACTCGAAACAGCCGATGGAAAGGTTCTATAACGCCTCTAGCCGTCCAGATTCCGTTACAGCCTTCTCTGCGCCGGACGAACTGTTGAAGGAAGAACGCGACCTCAAACGTGCCAGGCGTCTCTACTCAACGAAGGCGGCGGCGTCCATCAAGGTGACGTTTACCTTGCGTGACTTGACCGATGTCTTCTACGAAGGCACAGGCGACGACCGCATCAAGGGTTTGAACAACATGGACGACGCGGAGAAATTTGCGTATCTGTCCAAGAAGTCCAAGGAAGGGACTCTTAGCATCAAGATGAAAATTGCCTCTGGCCAATTCAAGGATGCGGTAGCTCTAAACAGCTTGATCCGCAGCCCGTGCAACTATAAGTTCAAGCTTGAGCCCCGTGTTGGTTACAAGCTTGCAACCTTCGAAGTATCACCCAAGTAACCTGGAGAGAGGGATGTCTAACCCTGTCAAAGAAATTGCCGCGCGTGTAACTGCGCTGGTAGAGGACTTCAAGACCAAGATGCTCAAAGCAGGCGTCCCTGCCAACGTGGTCGAGTCCATCTTGGTCGTTTGCGCCACACCCTTCAGTGACCCCTCAGCCCGAGCTTACGCTGGTGCCATGGAAGAAGCCTTTGACGACTACGGTGTTCCAGGCTTGGCAACACAAGTCGCTTACTTCCTCATCAACGCGGGTAAGTGGCAAGGTGACGAAGCTCGGGCTCACAAAGTTGTACTGAAGAAATGGTCGAGTAAAGCCACATCGTCATTGCAAACAGCAGCTTCCCACGGATGGGTTACACCACTGCCAGGGGGCTTCAAAGCCAAGTGTATGGGCCCAGGTAAGTGCTCCATCTGTAACGAAGAACTCCGTCAGAAGGAACGAGCCTGGACGGACAACGTTGACACTACGTGGTCTCCGCCGGAAGGCTTCTTCAAGCAGACGCCGGACAAGATCGCTAACGGTCTGAAGGCTACCCACAAGGACTTGAAGTCAGCTATGGGGTCCTTGAACTTCTACATCAACCGTGCTGGCAAGAACCTAGATCCTGCAGCCAAACACAGGTTGCAACTGGCAAAGGACAAGTTGTCCAGCCTGTACTCTACGCAAGCTGCCCTCAACCCAGAGTACATCTTGCGCAAGAATCCTGAGTTGGTCAATCGTGTACGCGAGGCCATGAAGGACCACGCGATGCCCTCGGCCATGAGTGACACACTCATCGCCATAGCGTTGCAAGACCTCATCGTCCAGCACGGTACCTTGGCTCTGTCGTCCATGCCTGACGCCATCTTCAAGTCGACCATCCACGCTTACCTGGATGACTTGCATCGAGTTAACGGGCCAGGCGTTACCAAGACAAACCCGCACCCTATTGAACGCCGTAAGGCTTGAAGGAGATTACGTGAAGCCAATCCAAGAAATCGCCAGCCGCGTTACTGAACTAGCCGCCCAGAAGTTCACACCGGAACAGATCAGTGTCCTTTCGGAAGAGGTGATACCCCGGCTTGAGCCCTTAACGCGAGCGTGGAGCCAGCATAACAAGGTCACTTATCTGAAGACGACGCCTAGCAAAGACCCCTATGGGTTTTCTGACAACAAGGCGTCACAGCCGTTGCATACAGTGCAGTTTGCTATCTTCCACATTGTGGAGCTACTGATGGCTGCAGTGGCTGATGACCACGTAGAGCGAACGATGACCCTTTCTGCGTATAAGTTCAAGGGTGATCACTACGACGGCGCCTTGACTCACAGGGTCGTACCCGAGGATCTGCCGAAGACTGTGGCGACAGGCCTTACTGAGTTGTTCAAACTCAAGGACTGCCTCACTGCTGAAGGCTTGAAGGCTCTCAAAACTCTCGAAAGTGATCCTTACTGGAACAAGCTGAAGGGGTCTTGGCCTTACATCGTGGACGCCCTAAAGCGCGACTTGGCAGAAGAAAAGAAATCCGGGTCTATGGTCAAGAGCACTGGGCTAGATCACGTTACTCACGCACTGAAAGAGTTGTTACCTACCTGGACCGTGGAGCCTAAGCTGCCTCATGAGGTAACATTCACGGACCCAACAAGCTGCTTGATGATAACAGCCGCTCGTCCGTACGATAAGGACGTTTACAGGTTGATTCCTGCCTTCCGGCTGACACCGACTTCCCTCAAGTTCTCTTGGGGTCGCTTAGGTGTGGACGACGGCGCTGTGGAATTCCCGCTTACTATGCCAGTCAACCATGCAGTTCAGGTTGTTCTCACTAAGATCAACAAGGCGAGAGACAAGCAGCTGGACAAGGAAAAGCATGGCAGGGACTACGACTTTGGGCCACTATCTCGCAAGATGTTGACTACTGACTACGAGAAGGTAGTGGAAAAACTGAAGACACAGGGAACGTGGGAAACAGGCCCTGGAGGCTTCGGTACTTACTATCTGTTTACTACCAAGCCTGGACCAGGAAGGTCCCCAGCGAGCTCCCAACTATCAAAGGACGTTGGCAAGGCTGTGTACTGGTACAAGCAAGACCGCGACTAATTTAGAAGGAAAGCATGACAAACGATCAACAACCCCTGGTCTACTTCAAGGACAACCATGCAGCGTCCTTCGCAATAGACCTGACACCTTACCTAGTGGGCTTGGAGACAGCAGTGACGGCGAGTGTCGTGCAGACCCAACCTGCTACGTCGCCTGCCCTAACTCACGGGACGGTTACCATCAACAACCCAGCAACGTCGCTGACGCTCCCTCTGGACGGAGGTGTACTGGGTACGACTTACGGTATGCAGATTCAGGTGACCACGTCCAACGCGGCGACCATCGAACTGACCATCGCCGTGCTGGTTGACGTTGACCTGAACGTCCCGTATTCCACCAAGAGCCCCAATGCGTTCCAGTCGCTTGTGGATAGCATTCAAGCAGGTGACGCCTCTGTGGGCACTGCCTACTTCATGCTCCCCGCAGGCACTGACGCGTCTCAAGGATCTGTGCGCTGGTCACTGATTGACAGCGTAGGCACTCTCTACTCCAGCGGCAACGCCTACAGCTACTCCATCGAGAACAGTTCGATGGCCACGGCTGTGACTGCTCTTGCCGTGGTGAACGTACCGTCGTCCACACCTGCAACGCTGGAAGCTCAACGCTATCAGATCCGCTGGGAGCTGTACCTCAACCCAAGCAACGTCGCGCCTGATCAAGTCCTGTCTGAAGGCGTCACTGTCCTGGGGCAGTCTTCCGTTCCACTGGGCCCAGACAGCCCTGTCGAAATGGCAGGGGACATTGCACAGCCAGGAATCGTCATCGACCGCTTGTACGCAAACGTGGCTCTGGAGATCTACTCTGGTAACCGCGTGGTGCAGACAGCTATCCCCGTCGTGAACAAAGCACGCGTGTCCGGTGGATGGTACTACTCGATGCAGATCGACACCAGCGGTATGCCTGCTACACTTGAGCCCTACACACTCAGTTGGAAGTACTCGGACGTAACTGGCCCCGTTACGCGTGAGACTGGACGCTTGCTGTTGGTGAATCCCTCCATCCTCAATGCCATCGAGGACGTGCGTGCGTTGGTGATGAAAGCGCGTACAACCATGCTGGGTTTCCCGGATACCCTCTTCGACACGACAACCATTGTGTCATGGCTACGTCGTGCCAAGGACATGTTCAATGCTTCGTCCGGCATGATCACGAACTTCGATATGACCAACGCCACGGGAGGTATCCGTGAGTACTGGTTGTCCTTCGCTGAAGTCGCCATGCTTCGCGCACAGTACTTGGCTGAAGGTGAGAAAGCTTTCGACTTCCAAGGCCAGGCTATCTCGCTGAACACCGACAAGACGCAGTACTACCAGACCCTAGCTGACACCCTTCAGCAACGTCTGGAGAGTGAAATGAAACCCTTCAAGCAGAACCTGAAGATTATGGCGTTCACGTCAGGTGACGGTAACCTCGACAACGCTCAAGGTCAGATGGGTGCTATGGGTGCCGTGGGCATTAGCCTGAACGTTGTCTCTCCCGGGTACGGCTACCGACGTACCTAAACTATCAAAAGGATCAGTCATGACAAGTAACCTTGTGAACAAAATTGTCACCGCTGCTTTTGCGCAGGGCTTTAACGTATCTCGCAAGCCTTCGGTTGACGTTTCTTACGGCGTGTCAGACACGTCTCTCCCAAATGGCGTCAAGCGCCCGATTAGGGTAACGGTCTCGCTTACTCAACCTACCTCACCTTCTATCGGATCAGTGTGGCTGAACATGGACGCGTCTAGCGCTGGGTACAAGCAGTTCCACTCTTGGGACGGCCGGGAGTTTGTCCCAGTACCGGACTTGAATACGCCTACTCTTCTAGCAGTGCAGCAAGCTGCTTTGAGCGTGTCTTCAGGGTCCAATCAAACTCTGTCTGACGCCAGTGTGAAAGTCCTTTCTTCGAGCGGGTATGTCAGCAACCTTCGAGCCAAGCTGACTGCGCAGGTTATCTCAGCCAAGCATAACAACTCTATTGATAACACCCCCTTCTACAAGCCGCCTACCTGGGCTCAGAACACCTACTACGGACAAGGGGCTATCGTGACTTCCACTGACGGTGTCAACGCCTACGTGCAAGTTTATTCTCTAGGTGGCCAAGGCGGCACCAGTGCAACCACTGGTGCTGGTCCGACCGGCAAGCAGGCCGCTGCGTACACAGACGGCACCTGTAAGTGGCTGTGGGTGGGCCAGGCGCGCGGTCTCAGCAACTTTGACGCTACTGTCGTGACCTACTCTTCGAGCGCTACTGCTAATGCTCTGTACGCTCACAAAAGGACTATCACCCTGAGTGAAGCTGCCTACAATGCAGGTGGTCTGCCATTGAAGGTGATTGGTGGTATCCCTGGTACATTCCGCAATGGCTTGTGTGCTATGGATCAAAACGGCGCGACGGCTGCAGCACCTGACCTGACCGCTCCAGCAGAATGCGCGGGTATTCGTTTCGGTACTGACGCTGACGTTATCTCTATCGGTACACTGTATCCAACCTGGGGCTTCGGTAAGGACAACTTCTCCACTTGTGTGGTAGTCGTGAATGGTCGCCGAATCTGTGATTCGATGTTCTATTCGTCAGCAGTCAATGAGTACCTGACGATTGACTTGTCCAAGGTGGTACCTGCTGGTAGTGACAAGGACGTGGTAGTTTACTGCAAGAGCGGTTTGACCAATATCATCGCCGATAGTGCTGCGCGCTTCTGGGACCCTTCTAGCGCAGCAGACTTGACAATCGCTTTTGAAGGAGACTCCTCAACCCGAGGTGGCAATACAGCCAATGCCCAGCCTGGCGGCTGGCCTATTCGTGTTGGCCAAAAGTTGCGTTTCGCTAACGTCATCAACTATGCCATCGGGGCTACTCGGTTCACAAACAGCTCTACCAAAACGTCGTTCGTCGAACGAATCGACAGAC
>ERZ724505.1963-NODE-1963-length-10613-cov-12.561375_pt1 | contig 10613 bp, 14 predicted proteins | sample MGYA00376038_ERZ724505 | MGnify/ENA primary metagenome ERZ724505 (study PRJEB28724, sample SAMN07190884) | wastewater metagenome | isolation source: effluent of sewage treatment plant in Hong Hong | place: Hong Kong | collected 2016-03-17 ...
GCGGCGGGGGCGGGGCGTGCGGGGGACGCAGCGAAGGCGGGCGAGGGCGAGCGGGGGGCGTCAGCCCCCTGTTGCGCGTCGCTGGCGAGCGGGGGACGTGAGTCCCCTGTTTCCGAAACAGCGGGCTGACGCCCGCCGCTCACCTCTTCCCATTCGCCGCCGTAGACCTCCTCGACGCCCGCCAGCGTCGGGCGGTATCCCATGTCGAATATTTTCCGCTCGCGTTCGGCCCGAGCGGTAAGGTCTTCCTCCGGCTCGGCGTGGCGGAACACGCGCGGCGGCGCGGCGCCGGGGAAATTCCATTCGGTCAGCCAGCGCGCCGGGCCGCGATTGAACGATTCGCAGATTAGATCGGCGTCGGCTTTCACCAGATCGCCTTTCACGCCCGCCTGTATTTCTGCTTTGTATTGCCCGCCAACGGCCTCCGAGGTCATCACCTGGCCCAGGCAGATCTTCGCGATGGCCTGGTCCATGTAGATACACAGGCGCTCATAGTCGATACCGGCGATCCGGCTGGGCTCCAGCAGTTCGGCGCGCATCCCCTCGGGCAGGATGATGCCGGAATCGGTTTGGATGGCTTTCAGCGCGGCGAGCAGGCGCGTCCGATCCTCGCTGGACGTGCCCGGCGGGAACCAGCCGACGGCGGTCGGCGATCCGAACTTTTCGGCGGCGATCAGCCAGAATTTCACGTTGCCGCGTTTGAAGCGCACCGGCCAATAGAGCCAGTGCGCCAACCCCATGCCATAGGGTTCGTCGTCGTGATCGGCGCCGGTGGCGAACGTCCAGAATTTCCGCTCGGGCAGCGCCTCGCCGCGCATCGCATCTTTTTGCGTCAACAGGCACAGCTCGCCGGACGGCAGGTAGCAGAACCGACGCCGGTCGCGCACCCGGATGGCGTCCATGGCCACGGTGGAACCATCCCGCGCCCACAGGCATTCACCGATCGCGAAACCGTAGAAAACGCCGTAATGCATTCCGACGCTGGCGTCGTCGAACCCGACCGTTTTCAGCATTTCCTCCAGCAGCGCGGCGGCGTTTTTGTCGGCGCGGCGCGTGCCGCCGGGCTCCACCTCCCATTCGGCGGCGACCAGGGCGAGCTGGCGCTGTTGGAAGGTGCTGCGCACCTGCCAGTCGCTCAGCACCTCGCGATAGAGGTCGTAGGGCGATATGCCCTTCCCGAATGACTCCAGAATCTCGTCCTGCGGCGGCAGGCGGAAATCGTCCGACAGCCAGCCGCGCGTGATGTCCTTTCCATCCCGCGTCGTCGCCACCTCGGCATAGACGGGTTTTGCGGGTGCGGCGAACTCGGCGGGCGGGGCGTCAGCCCGCTGTTTTCCATCCCAGGATCGGAACAGGGACACGGGGTTTTCAGAAACAGGGGGCTGACTCGCCTTTCGCCAGAAATCGAACATCACCACCCCCTCGTTATGTTGGAACCGCTCACGCCGCCCCAGCCGACCTTTTTGCCGGCGTCGGCAAAAAGGTTTCCATCGCGCCTGCCTTCCTCGGCCGCGCCCAGCCGGGTATCGCCGGCCGCCTGAATTTCGTCGAACGCGACCACGCTCATCCGGCTGGCGTAGTAGGCCAGCGCCAGGCCGATGGCGACGTCGGCGTGCCGTTTCTTCCCGTCGCCGCCTTTCCCCTCATAGGTCTCGGGGATGCGCGCCACGCCCCGAATCAGCCGCAGCGCGCGCAGGTCGTCGCGCACGTCGGCGTCGCGGGGAATCAGAATCTGGGCGTCCTGAAACGCGGCCTGCAGCGGCGGCATGTTCGCGCGGTACCACTCCTCGGTCAGCATCACGGCCTCGATCCGGCCGGCGCCATATTTCTGCTGCATCAGCTCGGCGATCTGCTGGCCGTTACCGCGCGCGTCGTGGGCGCCGTACTGGAACCGCGGCAGCCGCTCGATTATCGCGTGCAGGATTTGCTCCTGCTGGCGGAACGGCACGTTACGCAGCTCGACGACGAAGGGCGCGCGGCGCACCAGGTCGGCGCCCAGCTCCAGCGGTACGATGGCCGTCAGGTCGATTTTCCGACCGAAATCCATGCCGTAATAGTGTTTTAAATGGGGGTTTAGCCGGTCCAAACAGGGGGCTAAATGGGCGTCGATCCAGTCGCGGCAGTCCTTCCACCGGCGATAGTCGGACCAGGTTGCGAACTCGTTCGAGCAGCTCCAGCGCAGCACCGGCGCCTCGATCATGCGCGACTCGATCAGCACGGTAGACAGGAACACCCCGTCGCCGCTGGAGGGCACGACGTCGAGCTCCTCGGCCGCCGCGTCGCCGTAGAAGCCATAGACCTCCTCCACCCAGGCGGCCTCGTCTTCGGCGCTCCAGGGGCGGTTGAGCCGGGCGCACACGCGGCGATACAGGCCGTCGGCCACGGCCGGCCGGAACTCGATCCGGTGCACGCTGGCCTTGGCGCCGCGCTTGCCGGCGCGGGCGTCCTGAATCAGGCTATTGAACGGGTTATCGGCGCCGTTGTGGGTGCTGATGACTCGCACCGACCCGCCCCAGATCAGCAGCGCCAGGGCGGCCTTCAGCAGTTCGTCCAGCTTGTCGTGGAACGCGGCCTCGTCGATGACTACCACGCCCTGTTTGCCGCGCAGGTTCGTGGGACGGGAGGACAGCGCCACGATCCGAAAGCCGCTCGGGAACCGGATGGTGAAGGTCTTGATGGAGCGATCGCGGTCGGCTTCGTCGTCCCAGATGCCCTCCTCGATTTCCCCGGCGGCGTAGTCGAACGCCCGCGCCCACATGCCGCACGCCTGGATGTACTCGATCGTCATGTCCTGGTTGTAGGCGATGTAGTACACGTTCTGGCCGTTCTTCGCCGCGGCCTCCAGCACGTCGTCGGCGGCCTCGGCCCAGGTCAGGCCGGTCCGACGCGATTTCTCGGCGATCTTCAGCGGGGAGCGATCCTCCATCCACTTCGCCTGATAGGGCAGCATCACCGGCGGCACGGACGCGGCCGAGGTGTCCGGCAGCACGACCGGCACCGGCGCGGCGGGCTTGCGGCGGGGCTTCATGCGGCGATGCCCAGAATCTCGCGGCGGATGTCCGCCACCACGGTCGCGCTCAGCCCGCCGGTACGGGCGATGGATTCCACCGCCGACGCGGCGGCCTCGGCGCGGGCTTTCAGGTCGTCGGCCCACTTTTTCTGCGCCAGCGAGGCGCGCGCCAGGTCGGCCATGGCGTGGGCGGCGTTGCCGAGCAGCTTCACCCGCGCGGCGGCGTCGGCGTCCTCGGCCTCCTGGAGGTTTACCAGCAGGTCGAACATGTCGGTCTGTACCAGGGACAGCACGGCGGAACTGAGCGCGCCCGCTTCGTCGGGCACCGATTCGGCCAGCAGTTGCGCGGCCTGAGTCGAAGTTTTGATCGCGTCCAGGCGGCGCTTCAGTTTCTGGCCGTGGACGTGGATGGCCGATTTCGAAATCTCGTACCCCTGTTCGGCCAGCCAGGACGACAGATTGTCGTAGCCGGAAAAAGCACCGCGAACCAATCGGGCATCGAGCTCGCGGCGAACGGTCTCAGGGAGGAGGAAAATCTTCGGGGGAGAGGGCATCACCCCTCCCTATTTCTGCGGGCGGTCGATGCCCGGCTCGCAGTCCACCGTGTACTCGGCGATGTCCACCCCGTAGCGGGTCAGCTTCGCCCGCCACTGCGGCGAGTCGCGCCCCTCAAGATGAATGAGCTCGCGCTCCAGCAGATAGTCCAGCTCCAGGCGGATCTCGCGCTGGGTCACATCGGGCACGGCCGCGCGCGCGAAGCTTTGGAGCAGCAGTTCCCCAGCGCCTATCGGGCGCGCAACATTCAGCGACATGAGGATCGTCCAGCGCAACGTCTCGCGGCGTTGTTTGTCAGGGTCGAACGGCAGGGTCACGAGTGGCCTCCGGGGGGACTATCGCGGAGCGGGCAGACGCGCAGGTCGCAGCGCAGCGCGGCGTCAATCTTCGTGTTCAGCGCGTCCAGGCGGTGGATGACGGCCACTTCCTGGCGCACGGCGTCCTCGCGGCGCTGGTAGTACATGGGCAGGTCGATGGCGAGTTGGGTCAGGCGCTTGTCGTTATCGCGCGTGATGGACTCCAATGTTTCGAAATTCGCGCGCCAGGTTTCCGTCGCCGCCTGCCGGGACTGATCCATCGCGGCAAACCGCAAATCGAGCCGGCGTTCCACTTGTGCCAGCAATAATTTCCCCGCGCTGACGCAGGTCGCCAGCACGGAGGCGATGATGGTCAGGAGCTGCCAGGGTTCGAGCGTCAGGGTCATTGTTGGGCGATGCCTTTCAGCTTTTCGTAGGTTCTCATGCCCGCCAGGCCCAACATGCCGAACAGCAGCTCGTACAGCACGTCGGACAGGACGGGGCGCGGAGCGACGATCTGCGGCCAGAACGCCGTCAGCCACAACAGGAGGGGATAGAGCACGTACTGATAGGCCAGCGACAGCACGCAGATCCAGCCGACCGCCGGCCGCCAGCCCGACACGAACAGGTTCGGATTGGCGGCCTCGGCCTGGTTGACGGCGATTTGGGCCTGTCGGGCTTTCGCCTCGGCGTCCAGTTCGGCCAGGAAGACCGTCAATTTCGTCTTTTCGGCCTCGCTGGCGTCCGGCCAGACCCGGTTCAGGATGGCCGTGCCGAATTCCACGATGCTGCCGATGCCCGTCAGGTCCATCAGGCGAATCCTCCGGCGGCGCGGATTTTTTCCACATAGAGCTGATTGGCCCAAGACCCATCGGGGTTTTTGCGGGGGCTGCCGGCGTTGTAGGCGGCGACGACGCCCTCATAGCCGTAACGATCGAGGTGGCGTTTCGCCAGCAATCCCAGGTAGCGGCAGCCGTATTCCAGCCCGAAATCGGGCTCGCACAGCCGGGCGAGAAACGGTTCGGCATAGCCTATTTCCCGCGCGGTCTGTCCCATGAGCTGCATCAGCCCCCACGAGGTGGCGCGGGCCTGGCGTTCGGTCTGGAGCGAACAGGGACAGACGGGAGAGATTTTCAGGTCGCGAACATAACGGTCGAAGAACCCCGGCTCGTAGCGGATGGCCCAGGGGTCGCCGCCGCTTTCCACCTCGACCACGGCGCGTACCAGGGCGATGGGCAGTCCGTGCGCGCGGGCGCACCGGTCGGCGGCGATGGGGATAAGATCGGTCATGGCAGGCTCCGGTAACGATGGCCGGAGCCTGACATGAGTGGATGGAAGCCGCTATTTACGGCAGTAAAAATCATCCAACCAGGGCGGCGGCGGGATGCCGTTCGACGAACCGGCGCCACAATTCCGGCCACAACTGGCGGCTGAGTTCGGCACCGCAATACGCATGATCGGTCCAGATCGGGCCGACGCGCTGGCGCTCCAGGGCGATGCCGGCGGTTTCCATCACGTCGTAGGCGGCATTGTAGGGCGTGCCGGTGTCTGCGAGGTACGTCCAGATGTCCTCCGCACTCCATTCCGCCACCGGGTAGCATTGCCAGACCCCGTTGTCCTTTCGCTCGAACAGCCGGCCGCGACTGCGGATATGCACGCGGCGGCGAGTATTTTCGTCCATGCGCAGGCCGATGGCCGCGCCGTCGAAGCCCTGCCGCGCCAGCCAATCGGGTCCGCTTTCTTTCCCGGTCCAGATCGCACCGGCCGGCAGATGCGGCGGCGGTGCGGGATAGTTCCAGGCGGTGAAGCCGGGCGCGTGATAGGCCGTGTTCGCGATCCGAACCAACCCCGGGATGCCGGCCAGGTAGGTCTCCGTTTCCGGGTACTGCCATTCATCGTCGAAAAACGCGGCGGTGAGGTCGGGATCGACGCGCCGCGCCAGCGCCAGGGTGACGGCCGAATCTTTCCCGCCCGAGAGTGCGACGTACGGTTTCCGGCAATTCGCCCGCCATTCATCCACCCGCGCCAGCGAGCGCGCCACCCGCCGCCGATAGGCCGGCAGGCGGGCGCGCAGGCGCCACTCCGGCCGGTCGATCACGCGGCGCATGGCATGACGCAGTCGGCCTGATTGGCGGCGATGCGCGCCGGCGGCCGGATACCCCAGCGCATGACGGGACCCTCGATGCCTTTCAGGCGCGCGTACTCGACGGGCAGCGGCCGATGGTAGAGCGCGGTCTTCAGATCGCCAGGCTCTATCGTCCACTCCCGCACGCGGCCGTAGCCCTGGCTGGGCTTCGCGCCGATGTGGTGGCAATGCGCCAGCAAAGCGCGGATGGCGGCCTCGTCGCCGACGCAGTGCCAGACCACCGCATCGGTCACCCGGAACAGCAGGCTTTTTCGGTATGCCTTGTATGCGCCGGCCGCCGTGGCGACCGTTTTCGTGCCTTCGAGTAGAAACCGTTCGTGCTGGTCGTCGAAGCGGCGGTGGAAATAGGCCCGGTGGGTCTGGTGCAGCGCGTAGATCGGCGACGAGCACGCCCACCACCAGAGATCGCCATCGTCGACTTTTACCAGCGGCAGGTCGTCGGCGGGATCCATCAGGTCCGAGCGGCCTTGGGTCGTCAGGAAGCCGTCCGGGTCGGCCAGCCGCAGTTTCCAGTAGGCCAGAATGCCGTCCAGAGTCGGCGACCAGTCGTCGGCGGCGGCGAAGCCGTTGTACAGGCGGGCGGTGATTTTGAGCGGATGCATCACGCCGCCCCCAGCAGTTGGCGGATTTCGCTCTGCTGGTTCGCCAGCAGCGCCGCGTACTGCTCGCGCAGGAACACGTCGTAGCACTGTTTCGCGCCCTCCGCCAGCGGCGCCAGCAGCGGCATTCCCGCCGTCCGAATCTGGAGAAAATCGCCGGTTTCGCCGGTGTCCAGGTTCGCATGGCGCACGTCCACGCTGACCCGCCCATGGCCCTTGTTGCCCTGGCCGCCGAGCACGGGCGAGCGGCTGAACGCATGAATGGCCGCCGTGAGACAGCCCAGTTCGGTTTCGGACACGTCCAGACAGTCGATTTCGCCGTACAGGTGGACGCCCGGGGCCAGCAGCTCCGAGGTCATCCGCATCTGCGTGGCCACCTCGTCGTCCCCTTTTTTCTTGCCTTCCAGGAGGAGGGTTTCGGTATCGGGGATCAGGTGCGGGATCAGCCGCACGTCCTTGGCGTCGTCCTTGCGGCTGAACGACTGCTGGTAGGTCAGGCCGCGATATTCGATCATCCGCGCCCGCTCGTGTAATTCGTCGGGCAGGACCGGGATCGCCTCGGCGCAGACCGGGTACAGGCAGGACATGCGCAGCTTTCCCGCCAGGATCTGATTCCCGACCCCGCCGCCGAAAATGGACAGGTGCGGCAACGCCTCGCGCAGGCGGCGCGCGGCGGCGATGTCGGTTTTCTGTTCGCCGCCGATGGCCCCGCCGGAAAACAGCAGGTGGAAGGTGTTCAGCGGAACGCGGGCATTCCCCAGCTTTTCCAGCAGATAGGTCGCGGACAGGTCGCGCAACTGGCCCCGCACGGCATTCCCCGAATACGAGAACACGGATTCGATCCGGCCGTCCGGCTGGATGATGGGCTGCTCCACCAAAAACGTGGTGGTGCTCAGGGCTTCGCCGATGTGCGACAGCGGCGACCGGGTCAGGTACAGGCAGGACAGGCGGACGTTCACAGGCTTTCCTCCGGATCGGCGGGCAGTTTCGATTCCAGGGCTTTCTCGCGTTCCAGCCGGTCGCGAACCAGCAGCACGACCCAGGCCGTTTCCCGGAACAGCCGGGCGAGCACTTCGCGATGATCGGCCTTTTCCAGGATGCCGGCCAGAAACTCCCGCTGTTCGGCCAGTTGGACGTACTCGGTATGCCCGGCCGCATCGGTGTAGGCGGTCAGGCCGCGATAGCCGACCGCCAGCCAGCGCGGCTTCAGACTGCCGGCGCACAGGCGCGGCATGAGCGCGTCGAGGAACTCCGGAATCGTGCGCGAGCGCTTGGCGCTGGCTTTCACGAAGCGGGTCACCTGGTCCCAGATGTCCGGCGTGATTTTCAGCCGGGCCGGATCGCGCGAGCGCCAGGTGGCATAGAGCAGCAGGGCCGCCACGGCGGCGGATTCGTCGGCGGTATCGAAGTGGTAGCGCAAGAGACGCCCTCCAAAAATAGTTAAAAAAATCGCTTGACGTAGTATAACGACACATGTAGTATAACGACATACCGGCAATCAAGCCGGGGATTGGAGAAGACAATGAACACCAGCACGCTAGAAAGCAAACTACGTACCCTGATCAATAAACTGCGGACCGTCGACTTTCCTGGCTACGGCCAGGATGGAGTCGTGTGGGTGAGGGGGGATTATCCCCACCTGCAACTTGAAGTCCTGCCCGCCGGGCAGGGCGGGCTTCCCGGAACTGTGCCCGTGCATGGGTTCCGCAATCTGTTCGACGACGGAAAAAAGGTCGGCGCCTACAAGGCAGAGTTGCTGGCCGCCGTTGCCTCTATCGCCGCAAAAGTGCGGCAGGCGATGGAAGAAGAGCCGAAAGGCTGGCATCCGGTTCACCGCTCGCGCCAGTCTGCTTACGATCAGCGGCAGCGGGAGAAGGGCTTCAAGACCATCGCTGTCAGGCTGGACCCTTCCAGCCTGGAAGCCCTCGACCGCGCCGCAGAGGCGCACGGCGGCGACCGCAGCAGCGCGATCCGAGCGCTGTTGAAGTAGCCCGATCAAAACAGACTCTGCTGCCCCCGCTCCAGCGGGGGTTTTTGTTGCGTCATTTTTTTTGACTCTGGCAGATCTGCCGGCGCGTACTCCACCCGCGCGGGCGGTTCCCATCCTTCCGGCCGCTGGGCCACGTAGTGACAAACCGCCCACAGGTGCGGGTCGCGGCGCCGCCATGCTACGGCCAGCGCTTCCGCCTCGCGCCAGCGACTCAACCCCACGTCCAGCAGCGTCTTGTTGTGATAATCGCCGCTCAGGATGCTGTCCTTCGAAAAGCCCAGTTGGTACAGCCGGTCGAAATCGGCGAGGGCGCTCCGGAATCGATCGGGGGCGATCATGATCGTGTCGTCATCGAACTGGAGCGGGAAACGCTGGCCGTTCAACGCGACGCGGCTCTTGAAAATCAGTTGTTTTTTCCCGCTGGTGGCCATGATCGCCAGAAACGGCGCAGGCGGCGGATCGGCCAGAATCGCCCGCCAGCGGGCTCGGTCCGGGCATTCGTGCCGATCGGGCCACACGAACAGGTGATGGGAGTACAACCAGTTCCAGGCGCGCGGGGGCGCGTCGCCTTTCTGCGGGAAATGGGACGACAGCCCGCGTTCCGGATGCGCCGCAACGTACTGAATCCAGCCCTCGCTTTTCGACGTGGCCACGCAGGACTGGCACGCGGTCATGCTGGCCGGCCGGGCCAGCCGGGCGAAATCGGTGAACGTCGGGCCGATGGCATCCTTGCGATGCCAGCCGGCGCCGGCCGTCTCCCCGCCGCACAGACAGCAGACGGGATCGGCTCCGAATCTCGGACCCCGCTTCACCTCGGGCGGCGGGAAATCACCCGCCCGACAGCAGGCCCAGGCGAATTGAGACGGAGTTACCACCTCTTAGGGATGCGGAGCATTAAGCGCCAGTCCATCGCGCGCGGTTGCCCCGCTAACCGAGATCGTACTGGACAGCCATTGCTCCATGCTTTGCCACCCGTAATATTTGACTTCTGCATCTTGCCTGGCCATATTCCAGGCCTGTTGCATCAGCCATATATCCCTTTTTCCTAAAATCCGTTGCGTTTGGCACTCACGGAGCGCGGATTCGATCTCATCCGTTCCGAGCTGCGCCGTTCTGTCTGCATTGTCGATCTGCACGAGTAAATCGGCTGCGGCGCGTATCAGTTTTTCATACATAGTATCGGCCATTGTTTTTGCCTCCACCGTCATCGGCGCGGACGGTTTCGCGTTACGCATCGACCTGTCGGCAGTGGACGCCCGTTGCGCTTCGGTCATATCTGGCGCCGCTACTTTCCCGGCTAGTCATCGCGCACTATTTTCCCTCGTTTGCTCGCCCCGGACCGCACCTAGGATGCGCCGCTCGCCTCATGCACGGGCTGTTCCCACCGTTTCACCTTCGGCGTTGAAGCGCTCGCGTTGACCCGCAGTTTTTTGTGGCACGCCGGGCAACCGATGATGACCGTCGCCGAGTTCCGCCTGACAGGCAATGCAAATTGCCCGCCGCACCAGGGACATGTGGCGTTGGGTTTGATTTTCACGAAAATAGCGCCTGTTGCCGCCGTTCGCGTTCGCGATCGACGATTTCGTAGATCGTTTTTACCGTGCAGTCGTATTTCCGGGCCAACTCGACGTAGTTCCGCCCGTTGAAATCGCGCCAAACGGCAGAATCGCGGCGCGTCCGTTCGAAGGAATCCCCGCGCGGGATGTAGATGGCCCCGCCGCCCCATTTCCGCCGTACGTCCTCGGCCAGGGCCAGGGCGACGGCGGCGGCGCGGGCCGGGTCCAGGTGTTGGGCCAGACGTTCGTGCAGCAACACGGCCAGGTCGGCCAGCGTTTCCGGGTAGTGCTCGGGCACGTTCAACACGCAGGTTCCTCCGTCGATGATATCCCCCGCAGTTTCGCCGCCAGGCCGGAAAAATCGCGCGGCGGCGGGGTTCGCCGCGTCGATGCAGGCGAGCGGCGGGCGTCAGCCCGCTGTTTCTGGCTCGGCGCCGGCTCGGGGGGTTCGGAAACAGCGG
>ERZ724505.1967-NODE-1967-length-10605-cov-34.996967_pt1 | contig 10605 bp, 15 predicted proteins | sample MGYA00376038_ERZ724505 | MGnify/ENA primary metagenome ERZ724505 (study PRJEB28724, sample SAMN07190884) | wastewater metagenome | isolation source: effluent of sewage treatment plant in Hong Hong | place: Hong Kong | collected 2016-03-17 ...
CTGCTCCTGTGGTTATTGCCTCTGATCAAAGCGCTATTGCTACTAAGAGTGGTGGTGCTACGATCGTTAATAAGTCAGTAAACGATTACACTTCAACTTCCGTTTCTACATCAGCATATACTCAGCTTATTGCTTCAACATCTGGCGCTATTAACGCTATAGAGATTTTTGATTCAAGCGGTCAATATTTAGTACTTGCTACAGGTGGTGCTGGAGCTGAAGTAGATCAGCTTTATATTTTTCCGGGAGGTAACGGAAGAATACCTTTTACGATTGCAGCATCAACTCGTGTTTCTATTAAGGCAGTAAGTGCTACTGCTTCAGTCGGAGTAAATTTGATTAACTATTACGCATAAACGTAATACTACCCGAAGGAGGGTACTTATATCGGCTCACCCACTATTTTCAGCGGTTCATATACAAAGCTTCTAACATCTGGTGGTGTTCTTCAACAAAATGGGTCTATCTTAGAAAACTCTGGCCCTATCAATTACATTAAGAATGGTACATTTGATGTAAATACTGATGGCTGGGTTGCTCGTAACTGGCAGCAAACTGTAACTATCACTAATGCTTCCCCCGGTGTGTTTACTGTTACATCTACAACTGGCTTCTATAATGGGATGCCGATTTCGTTTACTACTACAGGTGCCCTTCCTACAGGTTTAACGGCATCTACAACTTACTATGTAACTAACCTTGGAACTGATGGCGCTAATAAGTTTCGAGTAAGCGCTACCCTTGGTGGTGCCGATGTTAATACTTCAAGTTCTGGTTCCGGTACACACACCAGTTACCCATTAGTGCCAATCAACAATACAACCGTGGCTTTATCTGGACTTACTTTCTCTCGTTCCACTTCGACTCCGATGATTGGAGCTGGACAAGGATCACTTGTTCAAACTAATTCTACCGTAGTAGCTGGGCAAGGTGTTGCTTATCCGTTCACGATTGATACAGGGATGCGGGCTCAGGTTCTTTCTGTACGATTTACATTCAATGCCTCTTCTACTTTTGTCGCTTCAAGTGGTCAGACTGGTTCTGGTTCTGACATTGAAGTAGCGATTTGGGACGTAAATAATTCTGTATTAATCCCAGTAAGCCCAAAAGTAATTACAGCTAACGGTTCAAATTACTTTCAGTTTAACGGAACATTTCAGACTGCTTCTAATTCAACATCTTATTCGTTAGTGCTTTATACGCCTACGATGAACGCCAATGCTACGGGATGGACGTTTTTGTTTGATAGCGTTTATGTAGGCCCTCAGAACATGGCTCAAGGTGCGCCTGTTACTGATTGGGTAGCTTATACTCCTACTTTTACTGGATTTGGAACGGTAACAGCGAAAGAATTTTATTATAGAAGAGTTGGCGATACTATTGAGATAGCAGGTGATTGGACAAACGGAACAGTTTCCGCAACAGAGGCAAGGATCTCGCTTCCAACTGGTTTCACCTCTGCTGATACAACAAAAATAACTTCAATTAGAATAACTGGCAACAGAACAAGAACTACAGTTAATGCGGAACAATCAACAGTTCTTATCGAACCATCTGTTACTTATTTTACATTTGGCAGACAGACTGGAGCTGTAGCTGGTATCACAAAACAAAATGGTGATGCCATCTTTAACACTGGTGAAAAATGTACAATGTTTGCTTCTTGCCCTATTCAGGGCTGGTCATCAAACGTCCAGATGAGTAATGATACTAGCTCGTCTGTTGTGGCTGCGCGTGGATATAGATCAGCAGCATTGTCTGGATTAAATCCAAATAACACATCAGTTAAGATTAATTTAGATGCTGCAAACGGAGACACAAACGGAGCTTGGGATACAGCCAATTCTAAGTATGTAATTCCTGTTTCGGGCTGGTATCAAATTAATTGCGCAATAACAATTAACTCCACAAATGTTTTAAATGCCCAGTATCAAACCGTTATTTATAAAAATGGAAGTCTTTTAGATTACGGTCAAAGTATTTACCCTCCATCAACAAACGGTTTTAAAGTAATGGGTTCATACTTAGGTCAGTTTGTAGCAGGTGATTATTTAGAGCTTTATTTGTACGGAGCGGGGAACAACTCGGCAAGTACATTGACAGCCGCAGTAGGTGCCACAAACGTATACATGGAAGTTCAACGCGTATCAGGCCCATCGACAATCGCGGTTACTGATACGGTTGCTTGTAGTTATTGGGCAAGTGCCAATACTTCAACAAGCACAAGCACTCCGGTAAATTTTGATTCAAAAGTATTCGATACGACAGGGAGTGTGACCACTGGGTCAGGCTGGAAGTTCACCGCGCCAATTAGCGGTAAATATCTAATAACTGGATATGTAAACCTAAGCGGTACGGGTGGAATTAACGGTCAGCTTTACAAAAACGGTTCTACTTATTCAGTGCTTTGCTGGCTACCAACTGGAGCGGCTGAAAGTTTTAGTTACACAATTAACCTACTAGCTGGCGATTATATCGACATTAGAACAACTGGAGCCGCAACGATCACAGGTAACGCAACTCAGTCTAATGCTGCATCTTCAAACATACAAATATCAAGGATAGGGAACTGATTGAATGAAAAAGAGATTATTGATGTTCTTAGTTTTTTGGTTGGCTGTGCTCTGTTCTTCTTGCTCTACTTCGAAGATATTAGTTAAGAATTGTACAAAAATTGGTGAGATAGTTTACGAGTGTGAAGAAATAAACTAGAATTTGATTAGTCAACGGAAGGACGGATGGAATGAGAATATCAAACGAAGTTTTATGGAATGCTATAACGCTTGACGGCAATAAGACATCAGATCCGGTATGGCTTGCCCATATTGGATTATGGTCGGCTCAAGCTGTTTTTACCGGCACACCTTCCGGTAATTTAAAGATTCAAGTTAGCTGCGATGATGGCCAAAATACTCTTGGTGCTGGTGTTGTTAATTGGACAGATTTAACAGACTCAATCACTACCGTTAGTGCAGCCGGCACAGTGACATACAATGTTAGAGAAGCTGGTTACAAGTGGATTCGTGCAGTGTGGACCGATACCGGTTCATCAGGCGCAACAGTTAAATTAACAGTAAACTTGAAGGGCTTCTAAAATGGCTGATACATTTATTGATTTACCGTTAACTGGCGGGGGCGGTGGTGGTAGCGGTACTGTTACCAGTGTATCTCTTTCCTTACCTTCAAGTGTTTTTACTGTTTCTGGTTCACCTGTTACAACTTCAGGCACTTTATCAGGTACTCTTGCCTCTCAATCGGCTAATACTGTTTTTGCTGCTCCTGATGGTTCAAGCGGCACTCCTACTTTTAGAGCGCTAACAGCTACTGACCTTCCTGGAACCGGTAAAGTCACTGTCATTACAGGAACCACAACGTGGACTAAGGATTCTAGATCTAAATCTGTCCTCATGTATCTTTGCGGAGGAGGGGGGGGCGGAGGTGCTGGAAGAAAAGGCGCATCTGGCACAATTAGATGCGGTGGTGGCGGTGGTGCTAGTGGCGGAATGACAACCACTTGGTGGAATGCTTCAGATATCACGTCGTCGCCTATAACTGTTGTTGTTGGTTCAGGTGGAACTGGTGCAGCTACTCAATCGACAAACTCTACGGATGGCACAGCGGGCGGATCTGGTAGCACTACAACTGTCACTGGTTATGCACAAGCGGTAGGCGGTGCAGGCGGTTCAGGTGGCGGTCTTGGTGTAGCTGGCACAGGCGGAGTAGCTGTTATCACTGGTACTGGCCCAGAATCATTTTTACAAAAATCAGGCGGAACTGCGAGTGCATCGGGTGTGGCTGGTTCAAACGGAACAACCTCTACAGATATCTCCCCTTGCTCCGCTGGTGCAGGTGGCGGGATAACCGCAGCGAATGCAACGTCTGGCGGCGGGAATGGTGGCGGTAGAACTGGTACTACAATGGGTAGAATCGGTATCTCGCAAGGGATATCAACCGGCGGAACCGCAGGCGGAGGTAATGGAAGCAACGGTGGGGTTGCGTCTGGTACATTTTTTGGCCTTGCTGTTGGCGGAGCAGGCGCAGGCGGAGGATCTTCAACTTCAGGAGCCGGCGGGAACGGTGGTAACGGAGCTGGGTTTGGTTCTGGCGGTGGTGGTGGCGGAGCTTCTACCGACTCTGTAGGTGATAGTGGAGCTGGTGGGAACGGTGGGAACGGCTTTGCAATCATGTTTGAATATTTTTAAAAGGAAAACAAAATGGATTCATTTGCAATATTAGATGGAAGTAATATAGTAACGGCAATCACAGAATCTACAAACGTAGATATGGCTGCTACTGGTTTAACGTATGTGAATCTAACAACGGGTAGCTTTACTGGTGTTAATGTAGGTGATACGTGGACTGGTTCCTCTTTTACGCCTCCATCAAATCCAACGTTACTGAGCCCATCCGATCCAATCGTTAATAGTATACCTATTCCAGCGAGCGCTTTCATTGGAGATGTGCCAGCGTTTGAAGCTGTAAACCCAGGCCCTCTCGGTAATTCATATCCTGCTGTTAACCCTGATGGTTCATCAGATTTCAATACGATCGTAGCAGCGTACAATGTAGCTAATCCGCTAACACCAATACAACTCACTCAGTGGTTTAATGGTGATGATATTCCATCTTCGGACACACTTCCATTTTCTGGCGGTGGTTTTGTCTCGAATGTTTTGGGGCTTGGTATAATTAACGAAAGCACACAATCGTCATCTCTTACATTTAGTGACAATGAAAAAAATACAAGCTCCGTTTTTTCGTCATCAAGCGGTTCTGGTTTGTATAAAAAAAACATAGATGAATATACAAATGTCGCATCAATAACAGATAATGGATTTGTTGTTAATAGTTCAATTAACGGAACGGTTCCAACAGCTGTGGGTATTTCATCAACAATTGAAGAGGTTGGCGGTGGTTCTGTAGCTGAATGTAGAAATTTTGTAGTTGGTCCAAGCTCTGCCACAACAAAATATGGTTTTTACAATCAATATCTAGACTCTAACAATTACTTTGCTAAAAACGTTTTGGTTGGAGGAAATCTAACACCATACAATACTGAGCAACTTTCTGTACGCGGCAAAGCCTATGTTTACCAGGTAATCGAAGACTCTTTGAATGAACCGCCTGGGATCTTGGTTAAGACAGTCGTAAATAATACCGCTAATGTTGATGGTCAATATGTGAATTCTATTAATGGACGACTCCATGTTGAAGATAGCTTTAATCATTCAAACAGTTTTTATCTCGGTTCAGTTGGTGAAGTACTATACAGGTGTGATGATGGGTCTACAGCTACATGTGCAGGGTTACAGGGTAATGTCGACTACAATGCAAACGGTACGTTAAACGATGCTATTGGTGCAACCGCAAGCGTTGTTAATAGTAGTGGAACTGGTAGCATTACAAATGCTATTGCATATATTTCAGAAGTTGCAAACGATGGTGGTGGTGGAGTAACTAACGGTTTTAACTTCAGAGTACAGGCAAACGCGGCATCAAATGCATGGGGCTTCTATTGCGATCAAGACATTAAGCATTTTCTTGGTGGCGAAACCCGTTTTGGTGGAACTAATGATGCCGTACCGAGTGCGAGCATCAGTACCTCGGGAACGGTAACGGCTCCCAAGGGGGTTCTTAAGAAGATGGAGATGCCAGATCAGCAAAATGATTCTGGAGCATCAACCGTTGATATATCAAACAATGTTAACTATTTGTTTTATGATGCCACAAGCTTGGTTGCTACATCTACTGTTAATCTGCCGTGTGACGGTCTTGGTGTTACATCGGATGGATCAGAAGTAACGATTGTTTTCGGTGGAACAATTTCAGTAGGCGCACCGGTTGTTACCGCATTGACTATTGCGTGTTTGAATGGGACCAGCTCGATTTATGGAGTTGCTCCAACGACTGCAAATGGCGGTGATGTTCTAAAGTATGTTTACAGGGCCGGGAATGATACATGGTATAGAGTCCAATAAATGAGCAAGGAGTCGGTTCGCTTTTTTGCAGGGCTGATACTAAGTGTGATGGCAAGCGGTGCGGGGATTATCACTTACGCATTCACGACGTTTGAAACCAAAGAGCACATACAAAACGACATAGCAAAAAGGCTTGATCGAATTGAAGACAAGCTAGACCGCGCTTTGACTGATCGCCGCTAAGATATGCTAAAAAGGTTTGTAATTAACCTTAAAACCTTAGAAACTTTAGCCTTAAGGAGAAATAAACATGGATGCTATTATTCAATTACTAAAGATCGATCCAGCAATCATTGCTAAGATTGTTGCTATCGTTCTTATTATCAATGCTGTTCTTTCAGGACTTGCAGCGACTCTTCATAAGGTTGCTGAAATGACTGACAATCAAGGGATTGATAAGGCTGACAGTATTGTGCAGAAGATCGTTTTCTACGCTCAAAAAGTAGTAGATTTTCTATCAGCAAACATTAAGCACTAAAAAATTAAGGGCCGACTTTTTGAGTGGATAATCTCTGTAGGAGGTCGGCCCCTAAAATCTAGCGAAGCGATAAGCTAGTAAAAATCGAATACCACACTAGAAAGAGTTTTCAATGACTTTTGCAACAATCTTAGAGCTGATAACTTTAGTTTTAAAGTTTCCAGACACGATCACAAAGCTCGTTAAAATGTTTAAAGATACGCCTCAGGAGCAACATGAAAAACTCATCGCAGCGGCAGAAAAAGAAAAACAGAATTTTAAGGATACGGGAAGACCTCAATGGGATTAAGACAATTTACGATCGGCCTTATCTTGGGTGCTTTACTGGTTGGGTGCGCGTCATTCAATTACCGTTATTATGGTCTAGAAGCGGTGTCGTACGAAGGAAAGCTTTTAGGGCCGAAGCCGGAAAATGACATTCCTTTTTCTCAGTGTAAGCCTGACGATGTAGTGAAGGGTAAGTGCGTGGTGATGCTTGTCGATGATTTCTTCTCAATGAAAAAAGACTACGAAGACACTAAAGCGCAGTTAAGAGCGTGTCAGGGACGATGAAATACCCGAAGCATGTGGAGGGGACTGATTCTTGTGGTGGCTGTGAGGCTCGCCTAAAGGAGTGTCACCAATATATGCGAGATTGGTTTGAATGGGTTAAGAAGGCTCATTCTACCGTCCATGTTTCATGGGGCTTTAGGGATGAGCAGTCTCAGAACGATGCTTTTGCATCTGGGGCCTCAAAGCTTAGATGGCCTTTAAGTAAGCACAATAGAATGAACGGAAACACGCCTGAGAGCGCCGCTATTGATATTTTTGAGATCATTAATGGGGTAGCTAAGTTTGACCCTATTTTATGCGCTAAAATCGCTGAGGAGAGCGCTGATAACGGCTGGGGCCTACGCTGGGGAGGTACCATGAAGTCTCTCGGCGATAATAACCATTTTGAGCTTCCTTCTACCTCACCTTTGATGAAGCTAGAGTGACAATTTTTGTCACCACACAAAGCGTTATAACAATCAATTAACAATTGTTTTCTTGAAATGTGATGTAATGCGTTATATCATGTATTCATAACAATCAACAAACTCAAGGGAGGGTTCAAACCATGAGTGACTATAATCCTACAGCAGACGAAACATTTCCACGCATTGAAGAGTGCGATCATGAATTCTCAAAAGGTATTTGCAATCATTGCAAACACGAATGTGACCACGAACGAAGAGAAGAAGGTCAATCAGAATATGAAAACACCGCTTGTCAAGGTTGCGGTGATCTCTGCGCGATTGAATACTGCTCAGATTGCGATGAGTATCTAGGCTCAGATTGCTGCGGTGAAGATGTTTATGATGAAGACAGACATCGCATGGAATTAGCAATTGATAGAGCTTGTGATTCAATTAAAGGCGGGGATTACTAAGATGAAATTACACGTTGAAAAAGTTGATTACCAATACTGGCTTATGAATGAAAATGGGGAGCGTGTAGCTGTTTTTGATTCAGACTTTGAAGACATCGCAATCATAGCCGCAAGTGAAATTAACAATTACATAAACGAACCAGAAGAGAAAACACGATATTTCGAGAAAGAAGGGTTAATAAAATAATGTACCCGCTACTCTTGTTCGTAAGTTTTATAATATGCAGATCTTTAATTAGGAGATTTTTAAAATGAAATTCAGCGCATTTATCATACTTTTAACAATGATTTTTTATCCATCACAATTATTAGAAGTTCTTATAGGCGCTGGAATCATCGCACTTTGGGATATACAAAAACTAATAGAAAAAAAGGAGCATAAATGAAAACTTTTAATGAGTTAAGAAATATTAACGTTAGCGAACACATTGAGAAGAAGAACGGGCTATCTTATCTAAGCTGGACCTATGCCCTTGATACACTCTTACAAAACGATCCTGGGGCAACCTGGGAGTTCCTAGAGCCAATTAAGTATGGAGATACGGTAATGGTTGGAACATCTGTCAGCGCATTTGGAAAAACCTTAAAAATGCAGCTAGCAGTACTAGACCACAGAAATCAGGCAATAATTAATCCGGGAGCTGACAAGGTATCAAATTCCCAGATGAGATGCCTAACGAAGAATATCGCTTGTTTTGGAATTGGTCTTTACATCTATGCAGGAGAAGACATGCCAGAAGAAAATATTGAAAAACCTAAAACTGAATCAGGATATGTTAAGCAGGTGGAGGCTCCAGTTGGGAATGGTAATGAACCTAATAGGTACATAATCCCATTTGGTAAATTTAAAAACAGACGTTTAGATGAAATTGACCCAACTGAATTACGAAATTACTGTGAGTTTCTTGAAAGATCTGCACTGGAAAAGAAAAAACCTATTACTGGTGATGTGGAAATATTTTTAACCAAGGCGTATGAACTTATTGATACTATGATCCAGATGGGTATGTTTGATGAACAAGGTAACCTGGATGCTAAGCTTTAGTTTCGGTCTAGGATAAATTTAATAATTTTTGAGAACCTAGATCGGCCTCGCTCATGATTGAACCCATGGGCGGGGTTTTTTTAACCTAAAATTGTTGCGAAAATCGTAAGTATGAGATAAACAACAAGCTCACTTCTTCGGTGAGAACACAGTTTGCTGTAGGGATGGGAGTCGCGGCCCATCCTGAAAGCTCTCCGAAGACTCAACTGGTTCTACATCGGAGGCAAGTTTCTTGGGCAAAACAAACAACACTTGGTTTAAGCATTACAACACGGCGCACGAAGGCCAAACAATGGCCAATCTTTGGGCACAAAATAAAACCGAGCAAATCGCTTTTTATTGGACTCTGTTAGAGATCGTTTCGAGGTGGGAAGACTATGACGAGAGGGGTAAAATTAAACTAACTTTAGCTATTTTTAGACTCAAACTTAACATGAAGTCAACACGATCTCGGAGACTTCTTAATGAGATCTCAGACACATTTGGACTCAATCTTACGTGGATCTCAGACGAATCTTTCGAACTTCTTGTTCCTAACTGGTTGATATTTCAAGAAACGCGTGGAGGCAAAAGGGACGCAAAAGCAGAGCAAACGCCCCTAGATGTAAGATATAAGATAAAAGATAGGGAAAAGATAGAAGATGTTGAGAGCGGAGCAGATAAAAAAAATACAAAAACAACACCTGACATATTTGGTCCAGCAATAGACAAATTAATGCCACTTTGGAAGAAGTTATATCTCGACGAGTCATGGATCTTATTTTCTGTGGAAAAAGCTAGAGCGCATGTTGCCGCACAGGGCGGTATCAAAACCAACCAGATTGACGTTTGGCTAAACTCATGGATTGCGCGAGAATGGGCATATCAAAAAAGCAAAGGGCAACAGAAAAAGAAATCTAGAACAATGACCGAAATCCTCGAAGAGGAAGAAAGGCTACAGAATGAACAGCAAGGAATTTGATACTGAAATGATTAGGCTAAAAAACACCTTTGGCGAAAAGAACTACTCCGAGGAACGGATGCGGATTATTTTTAAAGAAACACAGTTTATCGATTTTGCTTTTTTTAGGTCATGTGTTGACGAGCTTATAGGTAGCTCTAAATTTACACCGCTCCTCCCAGAGTTTAGAGAAATAGCAACCAAGTTTCGTGAGATCAAAGAACGTCAAAAGGATCAAGCTAAACAGCATCGCTATGATAACTCAGACGGATTAAATGCTGAAGAAAGTTCTATGATTTTAAAAAAAATAATAGCGCGTGGGAATAATTTAATTTCCGACAAAGAATGGGAAGAATGGAAGGCGTTAATACGTTCAAGCTATAAATTTCAAACACTACTTTGTAAACGATGCGAAGATTCTGGGCTTATATATAAATCATCAGAAACAGGTGGTGAATATGTTTTTCGTTGCACATGCAAAACCGGTATGGCTAGACCTGAGAGGTATCCTTTCGCATGAAAATGTTTCGACGATCGAAGTACGGCGCTAAGAAAACCAATTGTTTAAAAAACCATAGGCACGACTCGAAGGCTGAAGCCATGTATTGTAACGAGCTGCACGGTAAATTAAACGTGATTAAGATAATTCAGCAACCGAAAGTGTATCTCACCGCGGCAAAGATACTGTATAAACCCGATTTTTTGGTTCACTTCCAAGATGGCTCTGAGAGCTTCATTGATGTGAAGGGCATG
>ERZ724505.1971-NODE-1971-length-10586-cov-7.153547_pt1 | contig 10586 bp, 19 predicted proteins | sample MGYA00376038_ERZ724505 | MGnify/ENA primary metagenome ERZ724505 (study PRJEB28724, sample SAMN07190884) | wastewater metagenome | isolation source: effluent of sewage treatment plant in Hong Hong | place: Hong Kong | collected 2016-03-17 ...
GGCAAGAATGGAAGCGCCCGCTTCTCAGCATGTGCTCAATCCACTCCAAAAAGGAGGAATAAATGGTGCAAGCGTGCCATCGTTGCATCCACTTGGACAACCTTCAGATCATGGACGACCTGGAGGGTGTTCTCTTCGATGACCTGAATTGGGCCAACAAGGCTTGTGCACTCTGATAGAGTGCGCAGCGTTTTTCACGAAGGAGATTGTGATGAAAATTAAGCATAGGTATACACAAGAAGTCTTGTTGGAAATTGAAGCAACTAATCTGCGCGGAGCTGATCTATGCGGAGCTAATCTGAGCGAAGCTGATCTGCGCGAAGCTGATCTGCGCGGAGCTAATCTGTATAGAGCTGATCTGCGTGAAGCCAATCTGATCGGAGCTAATCTGAGCGGAGCTAATCTATGCGAAGCTGATCTGCGCGGAGCCGATTTGAGCGAAGCTAATCTGCGCGGAGCTGATCTGTATAGAGCTAATCTGAGCGAAGCTGATCTGTATAGAGCTAATCTGAGCGGAGCTAATCTGCGTAGAGCTGATCTGAGCGGAGCCAATATGTGCGGAGCTAATCTGCGTAGAGCTGATCTGAGCGGAGCCAATATGTGCGGAGCTAATCTGAACGGAGAGAAGTTGAAAGAAGCTCCTTTGTTTATTTACGGACTGGCATGGGATGTGCTCATTACAAACGAGTTTTTGACAATCGGATGTCAACGTCACTCACATGCTGAATGGGAAGCTTTTAGTAACGATCAAATTGCCAAAATGGAAAGACGGGCACTTAGGTTCTGGCAAGAATGGAAGCGCCCGCTTCTCAGCATGTGCTCAATCCACTCCAAAAAGGAGGAATAAATGGTGCAAGAAGTACGTGATGCTCGCACGCAGCGTAACTGCGTCGACAAGTTCTTCGTGGAAGTTCTCCATGATGCTTTCACGGAGATCACTGGAACTATCTCTCAGTTCCCAGCTGTGGATCGTAAAGAACTTTACGACGCAGCTCAGGGCCTTTTAAACGTGGCACTTCGCCACGATATTTACGGAGTATTCGAGAAATGAACGCGAAGTTCAACATGCTCTATCTTTGCTGGTTGGTTAATACCATCGCCAATCTCCCTGACACTTTTTGGACGGGAGTCTTGGAGCGTCGTCGGGAGGAAGACGAAGCCTTCAGGGCTAATTTCCGTCAGCGCGAAGAGCAGATGGAACGGCAGCGGGAGCAGTGGAAGAAGCGGTCCATCCCATTTGTTTTCGCACCTATCGTTCCTGGACCTACCGCGCCACCTCCATGTAACGTCCCAGTTCATACCTCCATCGAGCGTACCTTCCCACCGTCTACCTATCTTCCGCCTGACCACCCTGTGCGCCAAAATGCTGTGCGCGATGCCAAGGCGTGGGTGGCTAACAAAGTTTTCGACGATTTTATTTGGCGGGATCATCGCCAAGTGATTGTCATTCCGCCAGCACCACCTGAAGCCAAGGTCAAGCAACTTAAGAGGGCTTACTTTGCCGACGATTCGGATATGTATCCTGGCTATTCCCCTCCTGAATTCTGGCTCCCTGAATATATCCGGGAAGCCGAGTTGTCCAGTTCGGACGATGATTCACTCATTCAGTTGCTGCGCCGGGAGGGTGCGCATGATGAAGCTGCGCAACTCATCGAGCAGCATCGGTCGCATACTGTGCAGACCGTAGTCAAGCTCTACATGGAGCAGCGTCCGGACAAATACCCGCAAGCCGCACCGGGCAAGGTGTGGATTAAGCAGAGGAAAGTGGCATGATCAAGCAAATTGAACACCTTGCAGTAACTCCTGCCAACGCCAATACAGTGAATGTGGCATTGTTTGCAGAACGTGAGGCATGGGCTGCGTGGGCACGCAATAGCAGTGAAACTTTGCGGCGGGAGTGGGCCACAATAGCAGTGGTCCATCAAGAGAGCCTGGATGGTGTAACTCTGGCAAGAATGGTTGAAACTGCCCTACGGTTAGAAAGGATGGCAAACGAATGAATACAGTGAAAACCGAGGACACGCCCGAGTATGCTGTTGCCCTTGTCAGGGACATCTCGGAGGACGATGTCGTGACCCAGGCTCTCGAAATTCTGGAGCGGCGCTTACGCAAACCAGGGGAAGCATTCCAGTCTCCATTCACAGTGAAGAACTACTTGAGCCTTTACTTCGCCGGCCTATCACATGAGTTATTTATCATGCTACTTTTGGATAGCCAAAACAGGTTGATCAGTGTTTCGAATATGTTCAGAGGCACGTTGACACAAACCAGCGTCTATCCGAGAGAAGTGGTTAAGGAGGCGTTGCACTTCAACGCAGCGGCTGTGATCCTGGCTCATAATCACCCTTCTGGCTTTGCTGAGCCGAGTCGGGCTGATGAGCTGTTGACCGAGGAATTGAAAAAAGCGTTGGCACTTGTCGAGGTACGCGTACTGGATCATTTTGTTGTCGCCGGTAAGGACATAGTGTCGTTCGCAGAACGCGGCTTGATTTGAGAGGAACCGTAATGTACACAACCCTGAATGATATAAGGGCGTTTAACCCTTGTAAGGAAGGGTGGAAAACCCTCCTAAAGTCCCTGGGTAAGACCAAGGCAGATGATGAGCCCCTGTCTTTGCTCCAAGTCCTGTCCAGTAATGGATTGAGTGACACACTGTGGTGTTTTGGTGTAGTGGACGATTTCGAGAAAGAAAAGCGGCTATTGGCTGTGGCCTTTGCTCGTGAAGTGCAGCACCTAATCAAGGATGAAACACTGTTAAGTGCCTTGGACGTGGCTGAGAGATACGCCTATGGGCTGCTTACTGAGCAGGAGCTAGCTAGGACACAAGATGCGGTATATGCTGTGACAGTTAAGGCGTGGGGCACAGAAGTCACGTCAGAACCTGCAAACAGTATTGGTTTTTTAGTAGAAGCCTGCGTAGAGGACCATGTCTACCCTCTAGATGCAGCAAGTGCTGCACAGGATGCTGTGTGGTTCCATGCACTCTCTACAGACCACAAAAACTCTGTAGATGCACTGGATCGTGTACAGGAAAAACAACAGGGTTTGTTGCGCTCTATGCTTGAGCGATTAACTTAGGAGGTAGCACATGTACACTACTCTGAACAAAATCAGGTCTCATCTACCATGTGAGAAGGGGTGGAAAACCCTCCTAAAGTCCCTGGGTAAGACCGAAGCAGATGATGAGCCTTTGCCCCTGCTCCAAATCCTGGAAAGTAACGGCTTGTTCGATGCTTTGTGGTGTATCCGAGCTGTAGACGGTTTTGAATCTGAGAAGCAGCTTCTCGCTGTGGCTTTTGCCCGTGAAGTGGAGCATATGCTGCAAGATTCCAGATTATTGAATGTCATAAACGTAGCCGAAAAGCACGCAAAAGGCTTGGCTACGAAAATGGAGCTAAAAGAGGCATGGTACTCTGCACGCGCCGCACATATCGCAGGGCTCGCTATGGATACTTTGTATACTATGTATACTATGAGATATGCGACATTAGTTACACGGGCTTCCGCAATGGGTGCTGATTTTGCTGTGTATGACACCGTATACTACGTAGTAGCTGCCACATGTGATGCTGCATTGAAAAAACTAGACGCCATCTTCCGTACTTTTCTTGAACGCACGATAAGTGGAGAGTAGCGAAATGCTTGACTATTTGAATATTCAATTCGCAGCGTTTCTTCTTTTGGAATCTATCCGTATGTACCATTTTCCTTTTGCGTTTTCTGAAGAAGATTACCTCGACTTTGAGTGCATGTACTGTGCAAAGGACACGTGATGACCAGTTTCACCAATGAGCTAAGCCCTGCTTTTGACTTGGCAGCTTACGAGACACTGTGTATCTTTCCTGCCGATCCATTTGAAATGACTGAAAGTGATTGGGAGGATGTTTTCTTGATGTACTGCGCAAAGGATAAGTAATGAACATTTCATTCTTTAACGGAGAACAATCATGAGCACTATCAGTACCGAACAAATGAAACAAGCTTTGGCAAAGTCCGGTGTTACTTTAGTTCCGGCACCAGTCGAGAAATCTAAATTTTCACTTGCTGATTTCTTTGCTGATTTCGGTAGCGGTGCAGTCGCCACCGTCGAAGAAGCAGTGGTGGGCACGGCGAACTTCTTCGAACGTGTTGGCGTGAGGTATGAGTACAACCGCGCCGTGGCAAAGGGGTTAATCTCACAGGAGCAAATGACATGTTCGGACTCGGGCATCTAGATATCTTTCCGTTGCTGTATGGGGTGGTGATCTTTATCGGCTTATGGTCGATCTGCGCCAAAATCACCACTGGAAGGATATTCTCAGCCGCAGCGGAAATCGGGGTGTTCATCCTAGTTTTCCATCTGCACGGTGGAACCGTTGCAGGGGGATTTGCTGCAACAGTTGCTGCATTGTTAACCGGAATGCTTATTAGTTGGAAGACACGGGCATGAAGAAGGCACGGGAGCCTACGCTTGACACGCTCTCACGCCCTCTGACAGACTAGGAGGTCTACTACCAACGGGGGATATATGCCATTCAAATTAACATTCCTTAGCGCCGATGTCCCCTTGACCAAGACGATCACCCGCAAGGCGGATGGGTCGATCAAAAAGTCTGGCTACCCTATGGTCGGCAAGTTCACCAGTGAGACCATTGAAATCAGGGACTTGCTGCACTTCAACGAGGCTCTGGTCAAACGAGCGAACAGTCCTGAGAAGCCCTGTCTGCTCAAAGGAACAATCAACACCTCTCTCGTCAACGCAAGCCGGGCAGGCTCAACGAAGACGAACGACACGACTCAATGGGTATGTCTGGACCTGGACAACGCCAAGTTCAGTGCTCCCGAGGAGGTCATGCGAGCCCTGGGCTTGGGCGATCTGAGCTACATCGTGCAGTACAGCTCGAGCTACAAGCTCTCGACATCAAAGAACCTGTCATGCCACATCTTCTTCGTTTTGAGCAAGCCTGTTCCTGCACCGCGCCTCAAAGCGTGGCTCATGCATCTGAATCTCAATATCCCAGCTTTCGAGACTGGGATTACTCTGTCTTCCAGTCAGCAGTGTGTGCATTGGCCACTGGATATCACAGCCTGTCAAAACGACAAATTGCTCTATGTGTCCCCGCCGATCTTTGTCGGTATGCAGTCTCCAGTGTCAGACAGAGAACGCATTCAGCTCATTATTAAAGGCACAAACGCACTGGACGTTAGCAAGATGCCTGAGCACCCTATTGCCGGACTGAAGCAGAAACAACGTGCAAAACTTAATCAACTCCGCACAGCTGCTGGATTAAAGCCGCAAACTATCAAGATCAAGCAGGTTGGTGAGTATGAGGTCCAAACAGGTGCGGACGAGATTTCGAAATATGAAGAAATCGATTGTGGGGAGTACGTTCGCTTTAACTTGAATGGTGGAGACAGTCAAGCATATTGGCATCGTAAAGGGGATTTGACCTATCTCCATAATTTCAAAGGTGAGCCCAGTCTGATTTTGAAAGAGGTTCTACCTGCATATTACGCCGAGCAAGTCAAAGATCAACGCGCTGGAAACCGCACACCTTCTGGTACAGGGGATTTGGTCCTGTGCTTTCAAGAAAGAGTGACCGGTGAGTACTGGTGGGGTACATGGAACCCAGAAAAACAGACATTGGATATCAACTCGGTAAACACCGCTGATAAATTGAGCAACGCTGTTCGGAGCTATGGTGTTCCTGTACCAGACCCACTTCCAATTTGGGAAAAGGTATTTAATCCTCATATGAACGAAACGGTTGATGAGGAAAAAAAGGTTGTTAACAGTTTCAAGGCGACGCGGTACATGTTGGAGGCCAAGAAGTTTAAGAAGGGTGAATTTCCCATTATTCAGAGGCTGCTAGATAGTGCCGTAGGTACAGGGGAGATTCAGGACCATTTCGTTAACTGGCTTGCTGTGATGTGGCAGTTTCGCGTAAAGCCCCAAACTGCATGGGTACTTCACGGTAATCAAGGAACTGGAAAGGGTGTATTTTGGAACCGTGTGATTCGTAAATTATTCGGTTATTCCAATACAAGCTACAGCTTGGCGCATTCTTTGAAGGAGCAATTCAATGGATACTTGGAGAATGCCCTGGTAGCCTGCATCGATGAGATCGATGCGGACATGTTCACAGACGGCGCGGTGGTTGAAGCTAAGCTGAAAGTTTTCATTACGGAACCAACGCTCAAAGTGCGAAGAATGCGCACTGATGAGTATGAAATCCCAAGTTACACAGGGCTTCTGTTTTTCTCCAACATGCCTCGACCAGTATCAATTCCGGCGTCAGACCGAAGATATAACATTGGAAAGTTTCAACCTGACCGATTTATAACAACTTCTGCGGAATTGGATAAGATCGAAGATGAATTGGAAGCTTTCACTGCATTCCTTACAGCATACAAAGCAGACCCTCATCGTGCAGCGCAGGTACTGGACACTGAAGATCGCCGGGAGATTCAACGCTTATCCATCACCAGTACACAAGAAATCGCCACGGCAATTCTTAAGGGTGACTTGGAATATCTCTGGTCGTACGTAACCAACGGGAGTGTATCGAATATCATTGACCCAATTGAATCGCAATACAACGCGGTAGTCTACCGCCTTACTCGAGACGTGTTAAATGGGCAGAAGTTTCAAATTTCTCGTGAGGAGATACATACAATTTTTCAATTAAGCAATAAGGACACTCCGAAAGGAAACAGATTTACAAGCTTTCTCCGTCATCAGGGTGTTACGCTAAGCCGCTTGCGAGTGAATGGGGCTCTGATTTACGGGTACGAAACAATGGTGAAACTGGAACCAGAGTTGCGAAGAATGTTGGTTGAAAATCTTGCTGCAGCAACGAAACCATTACTCAGAGGAGTTACATGATGGACGACTACAAGCGAGGGCTCTACATGGAAGCCCGTAGGCTGATTGTCTGGAGGTAGTATGGTCATTCTGGAAATCTTGTTAGTCTTTGCTTGCATTGTCGCTTGTGGAGTTCTCCTTGTCGGAATTACAAAGGACTAAATCATGTATCGAATCATTTTTGATCCCAAAGCGTCTCGCTTCATCGTGCAAATTCTTGTTTGGGCATGCTTGTGGAGGAGCTGTATCAACCAAATAAGCCAAGAACCGATGCACTTTGAGACTCTTGCCGAGGCCCGAGCGTGGGTTAATGATCTCGGTATCTCTGAGCTGTACACAGAGCAACTTCCCCTTGCAATGTTTAAGTAGCTGTGTGACACTCTGACGTTTTCATATAGGAGCCTCCAATGATCCGCAGCACAAGTATGTCGCGTTTGCAGGAATACGAGGCCTGCCCGTATCGCTCCAAGTTGAAACTGGTTGACAAGATTCCTGAACCAGAAAGACCTCTTCCTCCAGGCAAGACGGAGCATGCCAATGACAGAGGCACACGCATCCATACCGGATGTGAAGAGTTCATCAACGGTAAATCGACAACCTTCCCCATCGAAGCGAGGAAGTTCAAAGAAGAATTACATAGTCTCAAGTCCTTTTTCAAAAAAGGGCTAGTGTCTATGGAGGGAGAATGGGGGTTCTCCAAAGAGTGGCAGCCAGTCGACTGGCGTCTCGCATGGCTGCGCGTGAAGCTCGATGTCCTGGTTTTCTTGAAACCCACAAATGCCGTGATAGTTGACTGGAAAACAGGCTCGAGCTTCGGTAACCAGATCAAACACGGCGAGCAGACACAGCTTTATACGGCAACAACCTGCATTCGTTATCCAGCGGTACAACACGTGACTACGGAGCTTTGGTACCTCGATCAGGATGAGTTGGTACAGAATTCTTTTTCGAGAGAGCAGGCTCTTCGCTTTGTCAAACCCTTCGATAGGCGTTTCAAAGCGATGACCGAAGCGACTGAATTTAAACCGCGACCTAACCCCATCAGTTGCAAATACTGTCCATACCATCCTGTGCGTGGGACAGGCGACTGCAAATTTGGAGTATGAAACTAACTGCCAAAGCACGAACGGATGAAAGAGGGTACGATGTCGCCACCCCTGTGAGTTGGGATGTTTATAGTATACGGCCGCCTCCGTCCGGGCCGATTCCTATATATCGTGGTTCTCAAAACAACACACTGTTCATATGGTCGAAGGAGCTGCAAGAATTCAATGATCAACTTATTCGCACATCAGAAGGAAAGCGTTAAACGTCTCGCAGCAAGCCCGATTATCTTCGACACCAGCGATGCAGGTACAGGTAAAACCCTCCCCGAAGTAGTTGATTTCGCAGCACGCCGCCGCAAGAAGGGTAAATGTCTCCTTGTTCTGGCAACAAAATCATTGTTGACTAGCGCGTGGCAAGCAGAATTCCGCAAGTTCGCACCAGACATGAAGGTATCAGTGGCGTATGCAGAGAATCGTGGCAAAGCGTTTGCTGAACCGGTGGATGTCTACATCACCAATCATGATGCAGCCGTCTGGCTGGCTCAACAACCAGCAGCGTTCTTTACTAAGTTTGACAGCATTGTCGTTGACGAAAGCACAGCGTTTAAGCATCATACCAGTCAACGTAGCAAAGCTTTGGCGAAGATCATCAAGTATTTCAAATATCGCAGACTGCTAACCGGTACACCAAATACAAATGGCGTGTGTGATCTCTGGCATCAAGTTTATCTGCTCGATGATGGGAAGCGGCTGGGTAAGAGCTTTTTCGCATTTCGCAAAGCAGCGTGTGAATCGGTTCGCACCACAGCTGCACCAGTATATGTTGTTGACAAAGACAAAAACGGAATTCCCCGCAGAGGAGTGGACGGAAAACCGTTAATGAAGTTGATTACACCCGTTACTTGGGTCGACCGACCCAGTATCGAGATGACTATCGCTGCATTGATTCGTGACATTACAATCCGCAACAAGTTCGAGGATTGCGTCGATATCCCTGCCAATCATATGTATGCAAGGAGCTTCTCGCTTTCGAAAGCGCATATGAAGGCGTATGAAACGATGCGTGACGAAAAGATTTTGCAGTTAAAAAGGTCCACAATCACAGCTGTGAATGCTGCCGTAGTGGCAGGGAAGTTGTTGCAAATCACGTCAGGCGCAGTTTACAACGATGACGAGGACTACTCTCTCATAGCCTCTGAAAGATATGAAATGACTCTCGATCTTGTGGAAGAGCGCTCACATTCAATAGTATTTTTCAACTGGAGCCATCAACGCAATGAACTCATCAGACTTGCTACCAAACGAGGACTTACTTTTGCCGTTTATGACGGAACTACGAGCAGCCGGGATCGAACTGCACTCGTTACGGATTACCAAGCGGGGAAATATCAAGTACTGTTTGCGCATCCACAATCGGCAGGACATGGGCTCACCCTTACAAGAGGAAGTGCAACAATCTGGGCCTCTCCAACATACAACCTTGAACACTTCCTTCAAGGATGTAAGCGAATTCATCGTATTGGTCAAACCCAAAGAACCGAAACGATCATGATTATCGCAGAGGGCACGCTCGAAGAAATGGTCTGGCAAGCGTTGCAAGATAAAAATGTGAAGCTTGTCGATCTCTTGGAGAATTTGAAATGAAATTTCGTCAGTATTACGTAGAAAAGTTTGAACGGGCAACGTATCAACCATGTGAGCTGCTTCTTGGTCCGTTTCTCAATCACGGCCAAGCTTACGACGCTATGGTTGAAAAGTTTGGGGTTGCCTTGACGGATACGGAGTGGTCGAGAGTAGCTCCTTTTCCGTAAGATTTTCTTCGTTATAAACGAATTCAGGTGGGTCGCAACTCAAACCAGGGAGATTGACCTGGCTATAAAGAAAGGAGAGTCCTTTTGGATCGGTCAAATCCAGCGGCTCATCTGAATTTCAATTCGACAAAAGGACCACCACATGTTAACTGACAAATCTCTTCGTCGCTTGATCTTGCAAGCACTTTACGATAAGGGTGTTTGCACGGCAGAAGGGCTCACAAGAACATTCGTAGACGCGGAAGGGGGTTGTAGCCGCATGCAGTTGCTTACCGTGATAGGCACGTTGCTGCATTGTGGGTATATTGTCTGCGGAGAGCACCAAACGACATACACAATTATGCCCAATGGCAAGTACATGTTGACAAAGCTCAAGGAAGCAGAGCAGGAAGCAGAGCAGCTAACAGCAGCCCCTCCTACGGAACCTGTGCAGATGAACTATGAGTATTCATCGTCGTTGGTGCAAATACGGAAGAGGTTCTTTACGCTGGCACCGACGTGTCAAGCGCCATTAACGATGCTGAGTTTGAAGCACGGACGCGGAAGGATAATGCCGTCCTTTATCGCGCAGAAGTTATTGGAGAAGCAGTAATTTCTGCAAAGTTTATTAAATTTTGATCAACGCCGCCCCGAAGCCTATCTTGTTTCATTCTTATGAAAGGAGGTACGTGTGCATCGGGAAAATGCAGGGGCGGCACCAACATCACGTAGGAGAATTGCTATGAGATATCACTACGAAATTGGTACAGTTCGGTGGTTGCGCCATACAGGTGGAGAGATTAGATGCCATAACCCACCTAAAGGGTGGGAATCATGGTCCGGACAAGCCTTGGAGCTGCCCGCCAGTGTCCTTGCCGGTGAAGCGGTGAATGCGCAGGCTGATGC
>ERZ724505.1972-NODE-1972-length-10586-cov-5.047194_pt1 | contig 10586 bp, 11 predicted proteins | sample MGYA00376038_ERZ724505 | MGnify/ENA primary metagenome ERZ724505 (study PRJEB28724, sample SAMN07190884) | wastewater metagenome | isolation source: effluent of sewage treatment plant in Hong Hong | place: Hong Kong | collected 2016-03-17 ...
GGCCGTGGTGCTTGCGCAGCATGGCGGACAGCTTAAAGGCGCGGCCGTGCATGGGGGCGTCAAGGAAGGGCGTAAATCAGCCCCGTCTCATGCTCGATCTGGTAGGCCTGGCTGTAGCTGCCTGAGGAGATGGTGACCGTCATCGCAGCACCGGTGCTGGTGCTGGTGCCGCCACTGTTGGCCGCGTTGAAGGTGACGGTGCGGCTGCCGCCTTCGGCGATGCAGGGGCTCTCGGTAGCGGGGCAGTTGAGGGTCTGGAGCACCGTCGCGCCGTCGGTGTAGGTCACGCTGCTGCCGGTGATCGTGGCCACGATGGGCCGCCTCTGCTGCAGCGCCAAGCGCAGCATGGCCTGGTGCTGGGCCTGCATGTCGTCGCCAAAGGCCCTCAAACGCCAAAGCCCAAGATCGACGATCTTGGGCAGGGCAGTAACGGCCAGCGCGGCCGTGACGAGGATGACGAGAACCAGCTCGACGAGCGTGAAGCCCTGGTCCCGTGCGTGGGGCTTCAAGTCACAGGATGCCGGTGGCCGTGAAGTTGGCGGTCTTGCTGTTGGCCGTCAAGGTGCAGGTGGTGATCGTCGTGCCCGCCGGGACAGCCAGTGAGGTGATGGTGTAACCAGACGGCAGGGCGCCGCTCTGCAGGGCGTTGGCCACGTCTTGGCAATTGGTGATGGCCACTGTGCCCGAACTGCCGGCTTTGCGGGCGGCGTAGTTGATGGCGGACGCCGAGCTCAAGGAGCCGGCCACGCCGTCGACCGCCGCTTGCTTGGCGTTGTCATCGACGGCGATGAACTTGGGCAGCGCCACGGCCGACAGCACGCCCAGGATGACGATGACCATCACCAGTTCGATCAGGGTGAAACCGGACTCTTGCTTCTTCATGTCTTCAGCCTTTCTTGGGGACCTGCAGGAGGGACAGGTCAACGTTGCGTTGAGGTGGACTATCAGCGAGCCCCCAGGGCTTGAGAAGCCAAATGCTTCTCGCTTTGCGGCGCTTGCTACGCCGTGGCGACCAGGGCCGCCGGCAAGCGTGAAACACCGCACACCCTCTGCCGCCCTCAGCGCTTCATGGCAGCCTGGCCGAGATCCCACATGGGCATGAATACCCCCAATGCCAACACGAGTACCAGGCCGCCGATCAGGGTCAGCAGGATGGGCTCGATAGCGGCTGAGAGCCCCTTGATGGCGTAGTCGGTTTCGCGCTCGTACATCTCGGCGATCTCGACCAACAGATTGTCCAGCTCGCCAGTCTCTTCACCCACGGCAATCATCTGCAACACGACGGGCGTGAAGACCCCCGACGCGGTGGCACAGCGCGAGATGCTCTCGCCGCGCTCGACGCCGTCGCGCATCTGCTCGACCCGCGCGGCCATGTAGGCGTTGTCCACGGTCTGGGCCACCACGGTCATGCCCTGCGAGAGCGGTACGCCCGAGCTGGACGCGAGCGAGAAGCTGCGCGCAAAGCGCGCCAGCGTGGCCTTGAAGACGATGGGGCCAGCCACCGGTAGGCGCAGCTTGAGGCGGTCCCAGACGTAGCGGCCGTGCTCGGTGGCGAGCCACTGCTTGAGCGCGATCCCGAGGGCAATCAACCCGCCCAGCAGCAGCGGCCACCAGCGCACCGTCCAGCCCGAAAAACCGAGCAGGATGCGCGTCATCAAGGGCAGATCGGCCTTGAAGTGGGCAAAGATGTCAGCGAACTTGGGCAGCACGAAGAGGTTGATGACGACCAGCGCGATGCCCATGGCGACAACCACCATGATGGGGTAGCGCAGCGCGGACTTGACGCGGGCCCGGGTGTCCAGCTCGAACTCGATGTGCAGGGCCAGGCGCTTGAGCACTTCGGTCAGCTTGCCGGTCAACTCGCCCACTTGGATCATGGCGAGATAAAAGGCGCTGAAGGCCTGCGGGTGGCGCGCAAAGGCGCTGGCGAGGTCGAGGCCCTGGTCGAGGCTGGCGCGCACGTCCTGCAGCATCTTCACGACGGTGGGGTGCTGGGTTGAGGCCTCCAGGCCGGCCAGCGCGCGCAGGATGGGCACGCCGGCCTTTTGCAAGGTGTAGAGCTGGCGCGTGAAGACGAGGGTGTCTTCCATCTTGATGGGCCGCGCAGTCAGGGCTTCGAGCCAATTGGGCTGGCCGCCGGGGGTGGCGCCTTCGGCCGCCACGTCGATGGCGATGGGGATCACGCCGCCGGCCATCAGCTGGGCGGCCACGGCGTCCACCGTCGGGGCGTCCACCACGCCCTGGATCAGCTCACCCGCCTTGTTGCGGCCGCGCCAGGCGTAGTTCACTCGGCATCCACGCTGATGCGCATGGCCTCGGCGAGCGTCGTGCGGTGCTGCAGCACGAAGCCGAGGCTGCGGTCGGCCAGGGTCTTGCCTTTGAGCGACTGGCGCGCCCGGGTGAGGAAGGCGCCCGCGTCATTGCGCTGGATGGCGAGGGCCATGTCGGGGTCGATTTCCAGCATCTCATAGACGCCGACACGGCCGTGGTAGCCGGTGCCGTGGCACTCGGCGCAGCCGCGGCCGGAGACGCTGGCGACCGGCGTGGCGTTGGCTTCGTCGATGCCATTGAAGGCCCGCACCTGGCGCAGCCAGGCCAGCTCCTGGGCCGTAGCCTCATGCGGCTCGGCGCAGTGCGGGCAGACGGCGCGCAGCAAGCGCTGGGCCATCACGGCCTGCAGCGAGGTGGCCACCATGAAGGGCGGGGCGCCCATGTCGAGCAGCCGGAAGGGCGTGGACAGCGTGTCCTTGGTGTGCAGCGTGGACAGCAGCAGGTGCCCGGTGATGGCGGCGCGCAGGCCGATCTCGGCGGTCTCGGCGTCACGCATTTCGCCCACCAGGATGACATCCGGGTCCTGCCGCAACGCGGCGCGCAGCACGCGCGAGAAGCTGAGCTCGATCTTCTCGTTGACCTGCACCTGGGTGAGGCCGGGCAAGCGGTACTCGACCGGGTCTTCGACCGTGATGATCTTGGTCTGCTGCGCGTCCAGCTCCGCGAGCGCCGCGTAGAGCGTGGAGGTCTTGCCCGAGCCGGTGGGGCCGGTGACCAGGATCATCCCGGAGTCACGCCCCAGCAGCTCGCGGAAGCGGGTCAGCAGGTCTTCGGGCAGCCCAAGCTGATGCAGCCGGCGCAGCGCCGAGCCTTGGCCCAAGAGGCGCATGACGACCGACTCGCCGTACTGGCTGGGCATGGTCGAGAGGCGCACGTCGAGCGTGCGGTCTGAGAGGCGCACCGAGAAGCGGCCGTCCTGCGGCAGGCGCTTCTCGGAGATGTCGAGGCCGGCCATCAGCTTGAGGCGCTGCGCCAGGGCGGGGGCGATCCGCAGGTCGGCCGTCATCAGGGTCTGCAGCAGGCCATCGACGCGGTTGCGGATCTGCAGCTCACCTTCCTGCGGTTCGATGTGCACGTCGGAAGCGCCGGCGCGGGTCGCGTCCTCGAACACCGACTGCAGCAGGCGCACGACGGGCGCGCCTTCCTGGCCGACGCTGGCCGTCAGGGCGCCAAAGTCCACGGCGTCGCCGAGGTCCTTTTCCAGGGCCTTGGCCAGGCCGCTGATCTCGTCGCTGCGGCGGTAGTGTTTGTCGAAGACAGCGGCCAGTTGGCTTTCGGCCACCACGGCCATGGCCAGGCGGCGCTTGAGCAGCTTGGCGATCTCGTCAAAGCCGAACAGGTCCAGCGGGTCGGCCATGGCGACCAGCAGGGTGTCGTTGCGCTCCTCCAGCACGACGGCCTTGAAGCGGCGGGCTGGCGTCTCGGGCAGCAGGCGCACCAGTTCGGCCTTGAGCGGGAAGGTGCGCAGGTTGACGAAGGGCGCGCGCAGCTGGCGCGCCAGCACATGGGCCAAGGCCTCCTCTGTGATGAGGTTGGCCTCGATCAGGATGCGGCCGAGCTTCTTGCCCGTGGCGCGTTGCAGCTCCAGCGCCTGGGTCAGCTGGGCGGCCGAGATGACGTTTTGCTCGACCAGCACGTCGCCGAGCCGCAGCTTGGCGGCGCGGGGCGGGGCGTCAGGGCTGGCGGTGGCTTCGGGGGTCGTGGACATGAGGCGGTCTATGCGTTGCGCGCCGTTAGGCGTTGCTGGTGGCCCGCACCTCTGCCAGGGTCGTGATGCCCTGCAGCACCTTCAGGATGCCGTCCTGGCGCAAGGTGCGCAGGCCGTCACCCAAGGCGGTGTGGAGGATCTCTTCAGCCCGCGCGCCGGTTTGGATCTGCCGACGGATGCCGGGGGTGACGCGCAGCAGCTCGTGCAGGCCGGCGCGGCCGCGGTGGCCAGTGCCGCCGCAGGCGTCGCAGCCGGTGCTTTGGTAGCGGACGAACTTGCCGTCTTGCGCATACGCGTCACGCCATTCGGCGAGCACGGCGTCCTCAGTGGGACGCGCGTCATTGGGGAAGACATGCAGGTAGTCGGCCAGCAGCTCGTCCAGTTCAGGGCCCTCCAGCGGGCCGCGCGTCTGGCACTGGCTGCAGCAGCGGCGCACCAGGCGCTGGGCCAGCACGGCGAGCAGGGAGTCGCCAAAGTTGAAGGGGTCCATGCCCATGTCGAGCAGGCGGGTGATGGTCTCGGCGGCGCTGTTGGTGTGCAGGGTCGAGAGCACCAGGTGGCCGGTCAGCGATGCCTCGACGGCAATCTCGGCGGTCTCGCGGTCGCGGATTTCGCCCACCATGATGACGTCCGGGTCGGCCCGCAGGAAGGAGCGCAGCGCCTTGGCAAAGGTCCATTCGATCTTGGGATTCACCTGCACCTGGCGCAGGCCGGCCTGGGTGATTTCGACCGGGTCTTCAGCGGTCCAGATCTTGCGCTCGGGCGTGTTGATGTGGGCGAGGGCGGAGTGCAGCGTGGTGGTCTTGCCCGAGCCGGTGGGGCCCACGCACAGCACCATGCCATAGGGCCGCGCCACGGCGGTTTCAAGGCCTTTGCGATTGGCTTCGGTGAGGCCAAGCTTCTCCAGCGGGATGGGCTTGCTGGAGGCCAGCAGGCGCATCACCACGTCTTCCAGACCGTTGTTGGTCGGGATGGTGGCGACACGCAGCTCCAGCTTGTGCTGGGGCGAGAACTTGGCGAAGTTGATCTTGCCGTCTTGCGGCTTGCGGCGCTCGGAGATGTCGAGGTCGCACATGATCTTGATGCGGGCAATCAGCGCGTTGCGGTAGGTGTGCGGCAGCTCCATCTGCTGATGCAGCACGCCGTCGCGGCGGAAGCGGACGCGGACCTTCTCCTTACCCGGCGAGGTCTCGATGTGGATGTCTGAAGCGCCCTGGCTGTGCGCGTCGATGATCAGCGAGTTGAGCAAGCGAACCAGGGAGTTGTCGCTCTGCTCGACCGCGCCGTCATCCTCGCGCTCGTCGCCCTTGCTCGGGGTTTGCTCGCGCTCCAGCGAGTTGAGCAGCTCGATGCTGTCGAGCTTGAAGTCGGGCGTGAAGGACGGCAGGTTGAAGTCGCTGCCCGCGCTGCCACCCGTCGGGTCGCTGCCGTAGCGCTCAAAGGCTTGCGGGATCGAGAAGACCAGGGTGCCGAGCTTGGTCAGCGTGGGCACGATCTTGAGCTGGGTGATGAACTCCAGCTCGTCCAGCGCGTCGCGCCGGGTGGGGTCTTCCATCGCGACGACGAGTCGGCCGTCACGGATGGCGAGCGGCAAGACCTCCAGTCGCTTGGCCGCCGCATAGGGCAGCTTGCGCACCGCATCGGGCTCGACGGCGAAGTTTTCGACGTCCACCACCGGGTAGCCCATCTTGCGGGCCAAGGTGGACTGCAAGGCCGCGCGCGTGATGACACCCTGGCGGACCAGCAGCTCGCCCAGCGGCACTGATCGGTCATGGCGTTGCTGCTCCAGCGCGACATCCAACTGCTCGGGGGTGACCATTTCCAGTGCCAGCAAGGCCTCGCCGATGCGCACCATGGGCATGCGGGCTTGCTGCTCGATGGCTCGCATCAGCTCGTCCACGGTGACGACCTGCTGCTCGACGAGGATGTCGCCCACGCGGCGATTGCGAAGTTCGGCCTGCGTCACCGCGGCCGCTTCGATCTGGCCCGAGGTGACCAGCTTGTCCTTGAGCAGCATCTTGCCGAGCGGCTCACCCACCTCGAAGTGCGCAATCGCCTCCTGCGGGAAGAAGATGCGCCGCACCGAGTCGTCGGACTCGCTGACGGGCGGAAACAGGAACAGGCCAAGTTCGTCGTGCAGGTAACCGATGGTGGTGCCCTTGAGCTCGTCGCCCCCTTGGAAGACGAGCTTGAACTGCGTGCGCGGCCGCTGGTCCACGGCAAAGCCGTTGTCGTCCTCCTGGCTGCGCGGCGGCACGGCCAAGGCACGCATCAGCTTCAAGGCGCGGAACTGGCTGAGCCGCAGCGGCATGTTGTTGCGGCTGGGCGGCACGTTGACCACGATCTGCCGCTCGCCCGGGATGAAGCGCAGCAACTGGCCCTGGGTGCGGCCGTTGTTCAGGCCCAGCAGCTCGCAGGGCTCGGGCCCGACCTGGGCGCGCGCCTGGGGGTAGGCGGCGTAGGGCGGCGACGGCCAGACAAAGCCGGGTCGATCCGCCGAGGTCGCGTCCGCCGCAGAGCCAGTGGCCATGGGCGGCTGGGCGGACTGGGGCCACTCCAGAGGAACGGAAGGATCGTGCATGCGGCGTCCAAGCGGGCTGGGGCAGCCCGTTTCAGGTCGAAGGTCGAACGATTTTGCGCTGCCGCACTTGGCCACACGGCAGGAAATGGCGCAATCCCGGGCCTATTTCTCGGCCGCGCGCCTTGACAAGCCGTTAGTCGTCCCGCGCGCGACGCAGTTCGGCAAAGGCGTTGCGCATGACCACCAACTGGCGCGCAAAGCGCGGGCAGGTCGCACAGATGCGCATATGCAGATGGATGCGCAGCCGCGCCAGCCAGGGCAAGGGCTTGTCCTCGGCATGCAGAAGGAGGTGCGTGACCACTTTGCAGGTGACCTTGAGCTTCATGTGGCGGGGTGGGCGTCAAACCAGCCAGTTTGCAAGCAGTCTCGCAAGCGCAGGCGGGCGCGGTGCAGCATGACCCAAAGATTCGTCGGCGAGATCGCCAACTCCTTACAGATTTCGTCGGTGTCCAGCTCCAGCCACTCGCGCATCATGAAGAGCCGGCCTTGCTGGCCCGGCAGCTTTTCCACGCAGGCCTCCAGCACGCGCATGAAGTCCTTCTGGCGCAGCGTCTGCTCGGGGTGGCCCCAGTCCTGCGGGGCTTCGCGCCAGTGGCCGTCTTCCTTGAAGAGCAGTTCGTCCAGGTCCTCGGCATCGTCACTGGAGGCGGTGGTCACCTCGCGGCAATTGCGGCGGATCTGGTCGACGAGCTTGTGCTTGAGAATGCCGATGAGCCAGGTCTTGAGCTGGGATTGCCCTGCGAAAGATTGGGGCTTCTCCAGTGCGGCGAGCACCGTCTCGGACACTGCATCGTCGGCCCAGGCGGCGTTGCGCAGCTGCAGCAACGCGAACTTGAGCAAGATCGGGCGCAGGTGCTGAACCTGTTCGGCAAAGCTGGGCGTCGTCATCGTGCGCGCAGTGTAAGGATGGGCCAACCCCGCCGACTGCGTCTTAGCGGCCCCCGAGTGCCCCTCTAGGGGTCGTCAACCTGTCACTCACCTTTCGGAGTTTTGTTCATGAAGACCCCCCACGTTGCTGCCTCCGCCCTCGCCGCTGCCTTGGCCTTGGGCCTCGTCGCCCAAGCTCAAGCTCAGGACAAGAATGCCAAGGAGAAGTGCTTCGGCATCGTCAAGGCCGGCCAGAACGACTGCGCCAACCTCAGCGGCTCGCACTCCTGCGCCGGCCAGTCCAGCAAGGACAACGACCCCGGTGAGTGGAAGTTCGTGGCCAAAGGCAGCTGCAAGGCCGCCGGTGGCCTGAGCCAGGACGAAGCCAAGGCCAAGGCGAAGAAGTGAGGCTGAGTGGCGCGGCCGTCGGCATCGGCTGGCGCCAGCCGCACTACGCCGAGCTGCTCGAACGCCGCCCGGCGCTGGGCTTCCTGGAGGTCCACGCCGAGAACTTCTTTGCCGATGGTGGCGCCAGCCTTGCGGTGCTGGACGCCGCCCGCGAGCACTATCCGATCAGCCTGCATGGCGTCGGCCTGGGGCTCGGCTCCGACGCCGGCCTCGACCCCTGGCACCTGGACCGCCTCGCGCGCCTGTGCGAGCGCGTGCAGCCGGCCCTGGTGTCGGAACACGCCTGCTTCAGCCGCGTCGCGGGCGGGCATGCAGCCGACTTGCTGCCGCTGCCGCGCACGCGGGCGGCGCTGACGCGGCTGGCCGACCAGGTCGATGAGCTGCAACAACGCCTGCAGCGCCAAGTGCTGGTCGAGAACATCAGCGCCTACGTGGCCTGGGAGCAGGACGAGCTGAGCGAGCCCGCCTTCTTTGCCGAGCTGGCGCGGCGCACCGGCTGCGGCTTGCTGCTGGATGTGAACAACCTCGTCGTGAACGCCCGCAACCTGACCGGCTGCTCACCCGACGAGGCCGCCCTGGCCGCCATGGCCTGGGTGGACCAACTGCCTGCCGGCCTCGTGCACGAGATTCACCTCGCCGGCTACACCGAGCAAACGGGCCTGCTCATCGACGACCATGCCACCCGGGTGCGGCACGAGGTCTGGCGTGTCTACGAACACGCGCTGGCGCGGCTGGGCCCGGTGCCGAGCCTGCTGGAGTGGGACACCGACATCCCCCTGCTCGATGTGCTTCTGGACGAAGCCGAGCAAGCCAGGCGCTTGCTGGTGGACCTGCAAGACTGTGTCTGAGCTCGACCCCCAAACCGCCTTCGTCCGCGCCTTGCGCCACGGTGGCGAGGTGCCAGGGCTTTGCGGGCTGCGCCCCGGCCTGAGCCTGAACGAAGGGCTCGCTGCCTATCGCGGCAATGCACAGGCACTGTCGGCCCGGGCGCTGGGCGCCGTGTTCCCGCAACTGCAGGCGGTGCTGGGTGAGGCCGACTTTGCGGCGATGGCCTGGGCCTTCTGGCGCGCGCATCCACCGCTGCGGGGCGACCTCGGCACCTGGGGCGATGCGCTGGCGGGCTTTCTGACCGAGGCCGCAGGGCCAGACAGTGGCCTGCCCGCCTTGGCGCAACTGGAATGGGCGCTGCACGAGGCCGAGCGTGCGGCCGATGCGCAGCTGGACGCCGAATCGCTGGCGCTGCTGGGACAAGCTGAACTGACCGCGTTGCGGCTGGAACTGCGGCCCGCCGTGCGCCTTGTGGACCTGTGTGGCCCTGTGGCCGGGCACCCTGAGCTGGTGGAAGCCTGTCTTGTTTGGCGCGAGGGTTGGGCTGGCCAGCATGCGACGGTGGACGCACGCACCGCCGGTTTCATGCGGGCGCTGTTGAAGGCTGAGTCCCTCGGCGCTGCACTCGATGCAGCGGAAGTGAAAGGTTTGCCCCCGGCCGCCGACTTCGACTTCAGCGCGTGGCTGCAAGCTGCCTTGCGCCACGAATGGCTGCACCGCGTCGTGCGGCACTCCTGAACCCCGAACCCGAGCCCTGCCATGAAAGCCATCCTGTCCGCGCTGCTGCGCACCTTCATTCACCCCGGCGCCACGGTGCCCGATGCCAGCCTGCCGCAGCCGGTGGGACGGATCCTGGTCGAGGCCCAGTCCCTGGCCTTGCTGGGCGCACGGCTCTACCTGGCGAATGTGTTCTTCAGCTCGGGCCTGACCAAGCTGCGCGACTGGTCATCGACGCTGGCCTTGTTCCAGGACATCTACAACGTGCCCGTGCTGCCCCCGGTGCTGGCCGCCTACATGGGCACGGCGGGCGAACTGGTGTTGCCGGTACTGCTGGTGCTGGGCCTGGCAGGGCGCTTTGCCGGCGCGGGCCTCTTCGTGGTCAATCTGATGGCGGCGCTGTCGCTGTCAGCAGACGACTTCTCGCCGGCTGCGCAGTGGCAACACACGACCTGGGGCTTGCTGGCGCTGGCGCTGGTCCTGTGGGGCGCCGGGCGCTGGTCGGTGGACCGTTACTCCTTCGGTCGCATCACCAAGTCGATGTAAGCCGGGACCCGGCCATCGATGTCGCGCGGCAGGCGCTCGGCCTTGTCGATGCCGCGCAGCACGGCGCGGTCCCAGTCCGGGTTGGGGCTGCCGCGCAGCTTGGTCACTGAGACGATGCGCCCATCGGGCCAGAGCGTGACGCGCACTTCCATTTCCGGGTTGTCGCTGCCCTCGGCGTTGAAGATGATCAGCGGCCGGATGTGTGCCTTGATGCGGCCGGCATAGCCTGAGGACGGCGCCGCGTTTTGCTGGGCGGTGCCGGTGGCGTTGGGGTTGCCCGTGGCGCCAGCCAGGCCTTGCAGGCGGCGCAGTTGCTCTTGGCGCAGGGCCTCGCGCTTGGCCTCCAGCTTGGCCTCGGCCAGCTTGGCTTCCTTGGCCTCTTTGGCGGCGCGCTCGGCCTTGTCCTTCTTGTCCTTTTCGAGCTTGTCCTTGCGCTCCTTTTCGGCCTTGGCATCGAGTTCGGCCTGCTTGCGGCGCTCGGCTTCTTCGTGCTCCTTGCGGGCCTTGTCGCGCGCGACGACGATGTCGGCGTCGCGCTGCTGCGGGGCTTCGGCCTTGGGCGGCTCGGGTTCGGGTTTGGTTGCCGTTGGGGGCGGCAGC
>ERZ724505.1973-NODE-1973-length-10580-cov-6.099857_pt1 | contig 10580 bp, 24 predicted proteins | sample MGYA00376038_ERZ724505 | MGnify/ENA primary metagenome ERZ724505 (study PRJEB28724, sample SAMN07190884) | wastewater metagenome | isolation source: effluent of sewage treatment plant in Hong Hong | place: Hong Kong | collected 2016-03-17 ...
AGAAGTTGGTCGGTCACTAGAAATTTACCGTGAAACTGAGACACCCCACCCGCCCCCCGAAGGGGGCGAGCAGGGCATCTTTTACTCGTTGTCGAGATCAGAGAACTCAACCTTCCAAGAAGCAAGATTGAATTCCAGAAATGGTGTTGCAATTTTCTCAAGTTCAACGCCTTGAGAGTCTGCCTGCATAACAAGCAGATTTGAAGCACTGAAGAGATGCTGACCAACGAAGTCACTGATGGCATACAACCTTTCGCCAATCAGCATGGCTTCGTAGTTCATCCCTTGGAAGAACTCGATCAAGTGAACGATGGCGGCTGCTTCTACCGCCGTCATGCTGAACGTCAACTGAGACTCCGAGGCTTTTTCCTGACCTTGAAGAATCTCAATCTTCTGTTGCAGCACCTTGATCTTTTGTTGGATGTCTCTGCGCTCCTTGTTGGGATCGCTCATAGGACATCTCCTTCCTTGATCCATTGGAAGACATGTTCGGTCTTGAAGTGAATGACATCGCCTTTATCAAGCGGGATGGTGTATGGAACGTCCACCAACTTCCCGTATCCAAAGGCATTGTCGTACCCAAGAACCTCAACCCAAGCGAACTCATGAAAGTTCTCGTAGTTGAGTTGCAACTTGATGGAGTCGTTCACGTGTAAGTCCGTCACGCTCTGTGGGACGTTCTGAACGTACGTGATGTCTGTGCTCCATCGATATGACAGCAAGACCCCAGGCTCTCTGGTGTACCTGGGGAACGGGTCAACATCATCGGCCATAGAGAATCTCTCCCTTGTCCGAGATGATGCCCCGCTCGATGAAGTCGCGAGCAGTTCTTCCGTAGACGCCTTGCAGACGCCACGCAGTACCCGTCTTGATGAGTTCTGCAAACAACTCGATGACCTCATCCTCTGGCATGTCCTCGTGCTCATACCGAACTATCTGATCGATCAGTTTCTTCTGATTCATGGTGTTCCTTAGTACGCAGCCACTGCGTTACGCCATTTGACGTATCCGCAGTTTTCTTGATGTGTGAGGCTCATGCTGGAACCATGTGATTCCCACTCAGCCTTACATGCGGGACAAGAACTGAGTTCGCCTTCGTCTTGCGATTCGAAGTGCCACTTGGCCCACTTGCGCTCGTTGAGCAAGTCCACGACCCAGATCATGTCATCTGCGCCGATCATGGTGTCAAGGTAGTCTTGCGTGTCTTGATCGTTGTCCAACCACTCTTCTGGAATGTTGACAACAACTACCTGACCCAGGTCTTCGATACTTTTCGTATCGACTCCGTAGACAATTCTCATTGCTCGTACTTTCTACGCGTGAATCTGTGAGCAAGTTCCCGGCCTACGTCGTAGGCCTGAATGAGTTCAGAGTCGAAGTGTGTTGTCCACGAACTCCTGAACTCTTTGACGCCAAGGAGAAACGCCTTAATGCGATTCATTGGTGTACTTCCAACTTGCGCGAACGTAGATCGGGCTGGTAAGCGCATCGCCGCATTTCACGCAACGATCAGTCACTACCACAAACCCGTCTTCGTCAAACTGCTCTTTCAGGCGAACGGGCTGGCGATCCCCGGCGATCTTGTGCCAATGGAAATCGCACACTGCCACTCTGAACCACAGTTCGTTCATTTGCGTGCCAAATCGTACAGCGACAACGCAATGGAGTACTGAATGAGAAAGTTCGCGTACACGATTCTGTCTTCATCGTCCATGACATCTCGATTGCTCGGGATCGCAGCCTTCATCAACTCCCGTGCTTCAATCAGAGCGGAGTAACTGCTCGGTAGATCGCCTCTAGCCATCAGAGTCCTCCATCAACTTACGACGAAGTGCGTCAAGCGCGGGGTCCTCTTCTTCCGGCTCGTCATAGGTGTGACCTTCTTGCGTCAAGAAGCGCACCAGACCGACAGAGTTGTGAATGACTGCGCCGATGGCTCCTTCGATGTCGCTCTCGTGAAGAACAGCCTCTCCGGTCACAGAGTCAGTCTGAAGAATGATGTGCTTGGTGTAGCCATCCTCTTCGCATTCGAACACCACGTAGGATGAGTCATCCTCACCCACGAAGTGATCGACTACCTCTGGGCAATACCCGAAGGTCTGAAGCATGGAGATCATCGCGTCACCGATCTCCCTGAAGCGGCGCGCGGTAGAGATGACATCCTTGCGATGATCTTGGAAGTCACTCATGATCGCGAAACGATCACTTGCGCCAATGAAATCTTCACTCATTGCTCTTCTCTTTTCCCGAGTTTGTCCAACTCGCCTGGGGGAACCATTATTTGACCGTACCCAGTACCTAACCGGGGACGGGAACCGCGCATTGAGTCAACTGCACATTGGGAGCACGTGAACCCCCATAGACGACGTTCTCCGATCTTGATGTTCAAATCGAACGCCAAGTCAAACTCAGAACTCTCGCACCAGTCACATACGCCTGTTCCGTAGTAACTGGCGAAGATGTTGAAGACGCTGCTCGGTTTGGGCTGAACGTCGTCTTCTTCATCGCCGTCTTTGAAATATGGTGCTCCGAGAACCATGACCGGACCCATGATCCAGTCAAAGCCTCGGAACGTCGAATACAGCCACGTAGCGCGAGCGTTGGGGCTGTAAAAGTGCTGCGGGTGAGTGGTGTACGGAGGGGTGCTGAAAGGGCCAACCTTACCGTGATCTGCAACCATCATGCCGAGATCAGGAGTAAGGCTGGCCCAATCAGCGTACCCTCCAACATACTCATTCGCGTCCGTGACGGGGCCTACCGAAACAGGCCCCGTCACAGGCACGTAGATAGCAAGGATCACTTGAACCTCCGCAGCAGAACTGCTGTGAAGGTCTTCTGCAAAGCACCTTGCCGTGTCTCTGCGTCAGTGTGGTACAGGACTCTTCCGTTCTGTCCAATCACCGACACGTACGTGATTTCCTCGTGCTCATTGACGATCAACGAGTACTGCTCTTCGAACGAATCGCTCTCAACGAGGAAACTCTCGGGGGACGGGAAACGGATCACGTTATCCACAGTCCACCCGCAGTCGTCACACGTTGGCTGGATGTCGCCTTCGTGGACGGTTACGGCACTAGAACCGCAGTTAAAACAATCACTGATTGTCCCCTTCTTCTTACTCTTTGTTGCCATTGATCTCTTCTCTTTCTGGGAAGCACAACCTGACGGTGTGTGCGATCCCTTCTTTCCTTGTCGCCCCTGTGGATGGGACGTAGAAGCGGCCACACTTGCAGGGCATATGACCTAATGCGCGTTGCGACGAGTCGAAGTGCTCACCAATCTCGTCTTTCCTGAACTTGAAGTACGTCAGGACGATGATTGCAATCATCACAGCGGCTACTGCGAATAGGTACGGCATTACAGCCCCTTGAATGGTGGGAGTTCCCCCTCCAAGACACCGCCATGCTCCCTGATCACTTCAGCCAGCAACTTCACTGGCACGTGGTTGTAGGGAGTGTCCAGCGGGTCTTCCGCATCCACGGCGAAAGGCAAGAGCCGAGGATCAACGAACGTCGGAAATCCGACCTCCACAGCACTGTACGGGCCTTCATCGTTAGAAGGCACTGACATGTGCTCCTTGGACGCCTGGATGCTCATTGACTCACCGTCACAGAAAATTACACGACGACGAACATGAGCGTTTCCAGACTCAATACCGAGTACTTTGTAGACTCGGTTTATCACAAACTCCCGGCCCCTCTTTTCGTCCACGTTGTCGATGAATATCTCAGCAACGTATGAGTCAAGAAGTGCGATCCACAGTGCGATGTTCATGCACATTGAATCGTCACCGAGGAACTGACAGCGACTGAGCCATTCCATGAACTCGTCATCGATCCAGTTACCTCGCACCAAGTGGGAGATTCCGGCGAAATCAGCCAATCGGTTGGCGCGTCCGGTGTCTTTGTCTTCCTCAGATTCCCAAGCCAGAGAAAACTTGCGGTACCCATATTCACCGGCGTTCAGCATCATGATGTGACGCATGTACGCGTACGCGCCATCCTTTGTTTCAATTTCCACTTTCTACACCTTCCTCATTTCCACAGATATGACTACGAGCGGCTCCATGTCTCTGTAGTGAAGAGGATAGACCCGCGAGTTCCAAGTACTCTCGCCATACTCAAACGCAAACGCATTTGAGCCTCGCCAACCCATGAAGATGTCTCGCGGGTCAACGTTGATTCTGTCGTCAACTTCTACGACGACGAACTCTTCCTTCAGCGATCTACCATCGAGGTGATGGTTTGGGCCGAAGGTGTAGTAGGACTTCATGCAGGTTCCCAGAACTGCCTCGACAAGACCATCATTGAGTTCTGAACGATGTGTTCTGCTCTCTTGATGTTCTCTTCTGTAAGAACGCTCAGAAACTTACGAAGGCCGTTTCTGACTGCTCTAATTACCGCCAAGAAAACGCGCTTGATGCGCTCGATGATTTTCTTGAACAATGACGTTTCCTTACTGTGTGAGATGATGCTGGGGGAGCGCATCCGAAGACACGCTCCCCCAGCGATGGACATCAGGCGTAGTACTTCTCCACGCCCTTCGTCACAACCTCTTGGAACAATGCCTCCAAGTGGTCGTCACGAACTTCAGCAGAGGACTGCATGAAGATTTCGTACTGCCGCTTCAGGCTTCGCGCAGCGCGCACGTAGTCTGCCGTGGCAGGCTTACCCTTGCGCCCCAAGCAGAAGGACTTGGCGCGCTTTGCGACCTCACCGTGGAAAGCAGGAGTGAACTCCTTGGTCTCGGCGTAGATCGCGTCCAGATCGAGCGTGTCCTCCGTAGAGGCTTCGAACTGGTAGTTCAGCAGATCGCGGCTCGCGGGGTTGCCGTGGAACACGGAGTACAACTCCTTGACTCCCGCTTCATCGAGGGATTCGAAGAAGAACATCCCGTCGATGCGTCCAGGGCGCGTCATGCCCTTGGTGATCTGTGTGTGATCGTTGGTCGTGAGGATCGTGTAGACCCTACGAGCCTTGGCGGTCAGGCCGTCGAACTGCTCAAGCAGATCGCTGACCTCACTGCGCGTGGTGGAGGAAAGAACCTCCGCGTCCTCGATCAAGACGAGCGACGGCTCAAACCGACGAGCCACTTCGAACGTCTTGTCCAAGTTGCCATTGGCCTTCGCGCGGATAACAGTGTATCCATGCTGGATGGCGAACTGCGCGACCAGAGCAGTCGTGATCGACTTGCCCGTGCCGTAGTCGCCAGCCCAGAGGAAGGACCGCTTGGCGAGTTCCTTGGTCGGGAACTCCATCGGGTTCAGGATCAAACCCCTGATGTTGTCCAAGTTCTCCGTGGAGAGAACAACATCCTCACTACGCACCGTGCTGAACGGGTCGTAGTACAACTCGGACGAGTTCGGCTGATCGATGTCTCCGTTGATCGCCGTACCCTTGTAGATCGAACCGCTCTTCAAGAACGCTTCGACCTCTTTGAGAAGGTCCTCGATGATCGTCTTGTGCTTCTGACGAACCTGAACGTCAACACGCTTCTCATCGCGCAGATCGAACAGCGCGAACGGCGTACCGTTGTTCCTCATTTCGAAGTACATGCTGGGGATACCAACCTGCACCTCCTGCATCCGCACGACCACACCGCTCTCGATCACCTTGGTGACGAGTTCTTCGCGGTTGGCCTCAGTCAGCACGCCACTGGCGGAAGCGCGCTGAGCCAAATCGGTCAGTTCCAGAGCAGCGATCTCGTCGCTGTTCATCTCCTTGCCGTCTGGAAGACGGTAGACCTTGAGTTGACGACGGATTTCCTCCATCGCCCCCTCTTGAATCGTCAGGTCGTCGTACTTGCTGACGACCTTCTGGATGGCGTGCCGAACGTCAACGCTGGTGTGCGAGAACACCTTCTGCACGTTGACGGTCTGCTCCATCCAGTTTGCCCACTCGGACACCTCAACGGCTGCACGAGCGGGGTCCAACTTCTCGGGGACCAAGATGTTCTTGGTCTTGCCATCTTGCTTAACGGTCACTCTGATCATGCCCTTCTGCTGTTGTCGTAGATTTCATAGCACTCTGAGCAATCGTCGCTCAGATCGTGATCGTGCCAATCCTGTTCCATGTCCACGTTGAACGCACTAGAAGCCGTACGGATGTGGTTCATGATGTGCTCAGCGAACTCACCCGCATCCGGTCCTTGTACGTCAACCACGACTTTCCTTGACCAACTCATTTCTTCTCCTAGAAATGCTTCCTGATGTAATCCATCGCCTGTCCCTTGGTGGGGAACAGGAGAGGGATTCCTTCTTTGTTGACTAGCAAGTCACCCTGTTTGGTTGAGTAGACTCGCCAGCCCTTGATGGAGTGACCATCAAGAACTTGGAGGATGTTGAACTGCGATTCGCGGTCCACATATCCTTCTGTGAGGAACTTGTCTGTCCCCCACCTGAAGAAGACGATTTCCTTCTTCATGCTGCTGCACCGAAATTGACATGAAGAATGTTGTCGATCTCTTCATCCCAATCCATCTTCGGCGTGAATGTGAATTGCCTCCACATTTCGAAGTACTCTTTCCACGCTGCCTTGGTGAACATCAAGAAGGTTGGGATGATAGTCAGAATCAAGCCAACCGCCCTGACAAGGATTGAGCGAACTGCTCCTAGAATTGTCGTGAGTTTGTGGTAGAAAATCTGAACCCACGATTCGACACGAACCAACGCGCCGAAGAACAGTTCGCTGAACCACTGCGTCACTTTGCGAATCCCTTTCAGGATCGACATCGCAGTATCGCGCACTTTGCGCCATACACGCTTGAAGAAATCGATCATTTCCTCTTTCCCTTCTTCTTTGTTGCCTTGGGCTTCTCCGGTGGCTTTCTCGTGACACCGAATACCTTCAGGCTCTCTCCAACAATGTTGTCTGCGTATTTGATCAGACTCATTCTTGCTCCTTAAACAAGAAATCCCAGCACTTTGAACAGTGCTGGGAAATGAGCATCTCTCGATACTCCGCTTTGAGGTTTGGGAATTCTTCCTGAACCATCGTTCCTTTCTCTTTGAACTCATTGAACTGTTTTCTCGTAACGGGAACATAGACGTTCCGGTTACACATGTGACATGTGATAATCACGTGCCCAGAAGAGGTGACGAGCCTCTAGCGCGTTGCAGCACGCCCTCTCGCAAGGCTGGGCTACCGCACTGACCTAGCCGAAAGTGGTGAGGAGAAAAGCCATTCAGTGCTGCACGGGTTGTTTCGTAATTAAGGACACTCGCGTGCTTGTCCTCATCTCAGCAGATTTTGAATCCTCCCGAATAGCGACAGAATGTCATGAACTCCTTGACGAGATCAACCGCAAACGGCTTCAATTCCATAGAAGCCACAAACGGAACATCTCTGATCTCGTTCTTGCCGTCACACATTAAGCACTCGTCGTGCTTTCCATCTTCCGGCTGCATAGGACAAGGCTTCATAGGGAACTCAGCAAGTGCTGCGTTGTAAGCCTCTTCCTTTTCCATCGCTGTGCCTGTCAGCAGTGATAGATCAAGAGCGTTGGCGAGCGCCTCTGCATCTTGCGCATCCAGCCCGTCCCCATCATTGCTGTAGGCATATTCGACGTTGTTAGTGATCTCTGGCGCTACCTCTGTGCAGTAATCCCACAGCGGAGGCCACCACCAAATGTTGGCGCGAAAGTACTCGCCCTGCTTGTTCTTGGGGGCGTTCCCAAAAACGTCATAGCCCATTGGATCGCGCTTCCGCGTAATCTTCCAGGCCTTCTCTGGTTCCGCAGTCAGAGCACACGTAGTAGTCTCCTCTACGTGACAAAGCGCCAGGATACTCACCCTGACGCTCAGTGCTCGGAATGCCCTGCCAACAAGCGGGGCAGCACCACGGTTCCAGATCAGCCCACCACTCCGGTGTGAAATCGGGTAGTTGCTCGCGCAATCCCGCATACACCGAAGGTGGGAAGAACTGCATTCCTTCGTTCTGACGGGCGTTCTTAAGCGCTGTCTTCAGTGCTTCCTGAATCTCCGTCATGAATTTCGGGTCCTTCATCTTCCTCCATCCCATTCATCATGCCCAGGAACAATTTGATCCTGGCTTGTTTCGCCTCAATGCGCTCCATCAAGTCGAACGAGATATCACAGAAGACCTGTGCAGGTTCCATAGAGTCGCGAACCTTCAGCATCATCTGCGTACGCCATTCGATTGCATTGTGCATCATCTTCAGCGTGATGAGCGAGAACCCTTCTGGATCGAGGTCTCGCTCAAGTGCTTCGATGTCCAAAGCGCGATTGCGATTCTGTGAATCAACTGCGCACTCCATGACATCTTCTGCTGTCAACAACAGCGGGTCTGTCAAGAACATCATCTGTCCCAAAGGTTGACGACATCTCTGTCAACGAAAGGTCCGTCCTCTGGTCCAACAATCGTCGGGAGGATGTAAATCTCTCGTTGATACCTGCTTTCGCCTGACCCGTACCACTGCTTGCGCCAATGACCTCTGCGCAGATAACGGTAGTCAAGCGTCCACTTTCCGGCCTTGTTGTGTGTCCCCTTGCGGCGACGAAGCCTCACAACAGTGATCGGACTGTTGGGAATCCCCTTGGGAAGACCACGCATAGTCTTCTTGGGTGGGAACTCCCGTGTGCTCTCGCTCAGTTCTGACTGCATGAGATGCCATGCTGTCTTCAAGAACTGAACAGTACTGTCAGGCTTGACTCTTATTCGGTGGCCTGACGCAGTGACCAAGATGAAGAACTCACCGTGATCTTCAACCACTCTTCCGTCGTGGATGTTGTCCATCGCGTTCCACTGATCCACGATGTCTCGCGCGTTTGCTGTGTCCTCTGGAAAGATGTCCCACGACATTTGTCCGTAAGAGATAGTCATCAAGTTGTAGAGACTGTCTCTCGGAACTAGCGGAAGGTCTCTCTTTTCCAGCCAGGGCGGACGCATTTCTTCGATGAGATTGTCGGTCAGCAAATAGATGACAACTCCTTCGTTGACCTTGGGCAATGGCTTGCCGTCAACTCCAATACCTTCATTGCCACCGTGACCGATGATCTCTTCTCTCCACATGATGCTTGTTACTGCGTTCTTCTTTCCCCTGATGTCAGTGGAGTAGAAGGGCTTCTCAAGCATCAAATACCCTGACGGCGACGGAAGATCGACGTTTATCAGGGTTTGTGGCGGCAAAGACTGCGCTGCGTGCTCAGTCAAGTCCATCATTTCCGATGTCATGACGAACAACTCTGACTCAGCAGCAGCGTATTTGACTCGCAATGCAAGGTCGTACTCATCCCATTGCGGATCGAATATCTTGTCGCCGTGCATTCTCGCGCTATGCATCATGGCGCGATACCACGCTAACTGGTAGTTGGACTCGCACTTCTCGTACAAGTCAGCGCGGCGTTCTACTACGTCACGCGGGAGGTTGCGCTGTTTATTGCGCTTGCTCATGGTTACTATCTAGCGCATTGCGAACAGCCTGCCAAAATTCGCTTTCGCTGTCAGAGCAGTAGTAATCAAGTACGTCTTCAACTTGCGTGATGGCGTGACTTGCTCTTTTCCGCTCATACCTTGCCCCTACGTAGAAGAACTCAGCGGCGATTGTGCTCATCATTGTCATGATGCGCGTGTCCGTACTGGTACATCACCAGAGAACAGGAATGAGTTGCCCTGCACATAGTTCATCAGACGCTCTTCAGCGAAGTTGACGAACTCTTCGCGGTCAACGATTTCCAACAGCATCTTCCACATCTCTGCACCTTCTGGGATTGGGTTCGCGATTACTCACGATTCCATCTCAGCAGATATGTCACTTAGCGACATAGCGCGTGTAGTAGTCGCTAAGCAGGATGATCTGGTCGATGACATCTTGCTCGATGCCGTGGTCAAGGAGGAAATCAGTGAAGTCTTGCGTTTCTTTGCTTTCCTCATCGATGACGACGACTGCCTCAGTATTCTCGCTGGAGATCACTGCGGTTGGCTTTTCGCTCTTGTCCCAGACGTAGGTGTAGACACCACGGCTGACGCGTTCCAACTTGCCCTGTTCAGCAAGTTGGGTAACTGCACCAGACACCTGCTTGTACTCCAACTTGGTATAGTCAGCCACCTGTCGGGGTGTTGCAGGACTGATCTTCTTGTAGGCCGCGAGGACCTTGTTGCGGATGGACATTTTGTTCCTTTCCCTGTTCTTTCTGACCTATGCGGTTGCTGCCGCTTTTTCTTGCGCAACCCACTCTTTGTGGAGTTGCGAAGCCTTCTTGTTGGAGTTCTTCGACTTCTTTTGCTTAGGCGTAGCCGCTGCCTTTTTGGCGCTGTTTGCCATGTGCTCGTCCTCTTTCTTCTTGGTGAAGAAGTCCTTGATCTTGCTGAAGAACTGCTTCAGTCCGTTCCACATCTTCTGGGCTGCGTGCTTGATGTTGTTCCAGATTTGCTTGAACCAATCGAACATGATCTTTTCCTTTGCTTTGTACCGTGAAACTTGGGCCTATGATTGGTGGCCCAAGCGAAGGTGTTGACCTTCAAACTTGGGCCACCAATCTGGCCTCCTATTTGGCTGCGTTAACAGCAGCCTTGATGATGAACATTGGAACGCTGATGCGATCCCTTTTCGCGGCTACTTCG
>ERZ724505.1976-NODE-1976-length-10572-cov-8.179804_pt1 | contig 10572 bp, 21 predicted proteins | sample MGYA00376038_ERZ724505 | MGnify/ENA primary metagenome ERZ724505 (study PRJEB28724, sample SAMN07190884) | wastewater metagenome | isolation source: effluent of sewage treatment plant in Hong Hong | place: Hong Kong | collected 2016-03-17 ...
GTACATACCCGGATCGATGTTGCACCTGCGAATATGCCCGCCCCGGTTGTATTGCGGTGCACCATTTCACTTTCAGGTTACATTTGGTTGTAAGTCATTGAAATCATTGATGAATTTATGAATGAGTCATCATCGATCATGATCTAACTCATTGATATCATTGAGCTTTTTATAGATGTCCACATTTCGGCCTGATGGCACACCTTGGACCGGGGTCAGGGACCATGTCGATTTATGTAATTCGATCCATAATTATGCTTGACCATCATTGGTGATCAGACTATATTCCAATCATAGACAACACGGAGACACGGACATGAAGACGAAGATTTGGTCGACTCGCTGGACAGCCGCTCGTGGCAATCACTTCGTTATGGAACGTGAGTGCGATGAATCGGAAGCTCGCGCATGGCTTGACATATTTCAAGCCGACGAACCGAATGTCTGTTTCTTTGCTCACAATCGCAAGCCATCAAACAAGCGCAACGCCTGACACCACACAGCCCGCTCACAAGGCGGGCTTCTCATATCGGAGCACCACACACCATGCCAGCACCTACCAAACGCCAAGCCAACAAGGCGATCAAGGACGCAATCGCGTATCATCGGATACCTGATGACCCTAACCACATCGGCTATCGCTACGGAGAAGGCTACACGGCCGAATACGGCCTGTACTGGCAACACCGTGGACTGACAGCGACATTCCGTCAGCGTGCCGATCGGACGTGGTATGTCGGATATACCAGCGATATTGATAGGTCGTCACATATGGCGCTGACGTTGGTGGCTTGGAGTCCGTCGGCATGACCAAGCGTTATCACATCACAACAGGGTACTACTGGCGTAAGCCTATGACCAAACCATACCCAACCACCATGATCTGCGTGGACTGTGGCGTCAACATTGGCGAGATAGCCGAATATTACATGGTCCATGATCGCATATGGGCAGAAGCCGGGATGACGTCGAATGGCGGTATGCTGTGCATAGGGTGTTTGGAGAGCCGACTGGATCGTGACCTAACGCCGAGCGACTTCACAGATGCACTGTTGAATTCCATGCGGTTTATGCGCTCGGCACATCTGCGTCACCGGCTCGGTCTGGGCTAAAACCCAAACTGTCGTTCAATCGCAGCCGCTTGTTTTTCCTCACGCTGCACAATTTCATCATGTGCTTTTTTACTTGTGGTTTCGACATTGTCCAAATTGAAAAAAAGCAGCGGATCACCCTTATGCGGAATCCTGTGGTTTGCCACAGGTGCGTTGTCTTCCTGCCCTGTGCCACCAGGAACGCACATAACGCCGGTTCGCTGGCAAATGTAACCATCCCGATAGAACGCCGCTAGTCGTAGCTCCTGCCATTCCTTGGTCTGATACCACTTGCGCCACGGCTGTTCGACATAACGCCGTTGGTCACGATCCTGGACCACCAGGCGGGGTTTCTCACGTCGAAGCATAGGCGGTAGTGATTTAAGGCGGGGCAAGTGGCCTGTGACCTTCTGTAAGGCGAAGCGGTCGGCTTGGTTCGGGAGGAGGTGAACGGCCGACCGGTTTCATCGCAATCAACAGTCTGGCGCATCAATCCTGCAGAACGTCAACAGGATCGACCGCACCACCTTTCTATCTTGGACAGAAGCCGCAGGCAAGATCGTTAGTTTGACTTGCTATGACTTATCATCAACTTGATTTTTAACTTCCATTCTATCCCATTGTTTTTACTACTTTTAATTCAATAGATAAGTCAATAAGTCAATAATAATAGAACCAGAGATATAGCTAAAACACCGTAGTAATATATAGTGTGTTATATAAAGGTGTATATATTACGACATAGGGGAGTGTGGGGGCTGGGAGTAGGTGAATTGACTTTGACTTAACCCATTGATTTCATTGAAAGTCGATTTTTCGGCTTTGACTTCGACTTAGCCGCTATAATTATATAATTTTATATGATTTATATAAGTTTATGTAAAAATATGTAATTTTATATGATTTATATAAGTTTATGTAAAAATATGTAATTTTATATGATTTATATAATTTTATGCATAATTACGTAAAAAGCGAGCGATAATTATGATACCACTCAGAGACGAAACCGAAAATATGCATAATTACAAAAACCCGCTTGACAGGTGCCGACGATGTGGTCTATATTCCAATCATAGACAACACACAGACCGGAGACACCGACATGACCAAAACAGAAGCGGCGGCAATCAAGATTATCGTCAAGACCGGCTTCAGCTTTTATGGTGACAGCTTCTTTGCATCGTTCGCTTCCGCCAAGCGTTGCCTCGACGGTCTGGTCCGCAAGGGTTATGCAGTCGTTGAATCAGATGATTTCGGAAAATCCTTCAAGCCGACAGAAGCCGCTAAGGACTTCGTAACATACGGTATCAAGCTTTAAGGCATAAGCCCGCTGTAATAGGCGGGCAATTCCGCCAGTGTCCACCAGCCCTAGGAGGCTTCCATGCTTACCACTCTTTCCGCTACCTGCGTCGCCATCGCTGCCGCTCACAAGGCCGGCACACTGCGCATTTATGAGCGGGAAGGCCGGTTTGGCATCCATGCTGTCATCGCCGATCATGTCGGCGTGATCGAAACCCCGGACAGCCTGTCCGAAGCCAACGAACGCGTGGCCGACGTGGTCCGGAGGATCGCAGCATGAGCCGGCCGCGCTTCGACTGGATCAAAGCCGATAACGGCGTCTGGACAGCTAAAATCGGCGACGTGACGCTGGTTGCCAGTCCGGACATGTTCCGCAACGGCAAACCGGCGCGCGGGACCAAGTGGCACGCCATGTGCACCCACTGGAACGCCGCAACCGCTACAGCGACCAGATTCGGCCGTGACGTCTATATGGACCTGCAGCCGACGGCGCAGGCGGCGAAGCGGCTCGCCGAACAGATTTACACGGAGGAACGACCATGAAGACATACGATATGCACGAAATGACGAAAGCCGTCCTTTGGGAGGAAGCCAAGGGCAAACTGCGCGCAATGGTCGCCTGCGACGGTGCGCTGATATCGCCACGCGGTATTCCCGGAACTGATCGACCGTTCCGGTTTGAGATCGTCCAAGAGGCGATCGACGACTTTATTAAGCACATGGAAGAATGGGAGTTTCACATATGACCCGCGATCAGTGGAAGGCTCTGCACAGGTCCGTCAGGGTCAAGAAACGTTGGTATCCGGCCGGATCGTTCTATCTGACATGGGACGGCAGCGGCCGGCTTGGACTGACCCAACGGCACCCGAAAGGCCATGTCCAGACACAGGCGGCAATCGCCAATGTGTTGCGCCACGCTGCAGCCAGTCGAGCGGTCCAGGTCGACCATCGGATATATCTGGACCGCGTTCGGCAGCTGCGAAAGCGCGGGACATGGCTGTGATACTGGTAGCAGCGATTATTCGTCCGATACTGTAAATAGTTGTTGACACCGACGGTGGTCGTCTGTATATTCCAATCATAGACAACACGCCAACCGGAGACACAGACCCATGACTAAGATATTCGGTTACGATTGGGACGATATCAGACGGGCACAGCAAAAGACCGGTTCATTGTCTGTTGCAATTCCTACGACAAAGCCGGGTCAAGATTATGGTGCCGATCCCGTTGGTGATGGTACGTTTCGAATGGTCCCAAGCGGTGACATAGTCGATTTCGCAGAACGTAACAGGCGGCTGTCGCGGTGACCGACTTTACCGCCCAATTCCGGAAAGCCACCGACGTCCGCAAGGCACAGCGCTATTTGAGCCGGCGCAGCATAATCGCCAAGATCGACGACACGGCATTGCATATTCTGGTCCCAAAGCGGATTGGTGGCGCTCGCCTTGCACAACAGATGATGCAGGCTGGATTTGTGTTTCTGGTCCGTCTGCCGGCCGCTGGTGCCGGCGTGACCGTCGACCACGTCGACGACACCGTCCAAGCCCTTGAGCATAGGAGACACCTGATTATGACAGCACCGACAAAGCGACAGGCTACCAGGGCGATCAAGGACGCGATCGCCTATAAGCGCATTCCCGACGACACCGACTATATGGGCTTTCGCTACGGCACCGGCTATACGGCCGATTATGGCCTGTATTGGTCCAAGCGCGGTCTGTGCGCGCGATTCCGACGTCGCAATGACGGGTCGTGGTATTTGACCAGTACCGACGAAATCGACGCCACGTCCCATATGGCTAGAACGTTGGTAGCATGGTCGCCGATCTGATGACCGGTCTTTTACGTGACAGTCTGCAGTCGACGGATTTCGCCGATGCGGACCACCGCGTCGGTAACTGGTATCACGCCGACTTCCACGGCACAGCCATCGCCTGCCGGGTCCATATGGTCCGGACAGGCGGTCATTGGTTTCAGCGTCATGAATGGCAGCACCGTGGCCGTAATTCGACGACCCTGGACGACTGAATATATCTCGGTTTCCGACCGTCCAGGCCGTGGCCTAACGGGTATCAGAAATATTCAGACAATGTGTAAATAGGTGTTGACAGGTCCGTTGGTCGTCGGTATATTCCAATCATAGACAACACATTGAGACGCGGCAATCCCGCCAGCGTCCACCAGCCTTAAGGAGGCTCTCATGTCCGCAGCCCTTACCGCTTTCGCCGTCCGTTACAATGTCGTCATTGCCGACGCTTATGTGCTGCCGGCACTGTTTGAGCGCACTGCGCAGAAGCTTGGACGCGCGCAGACTTGGCTGGTCCAGGAAGCACTGGAAAATCGTCCGCTTGGTGAATATCTCGCCGGATGCGCGGCGACCGTTGCGCAGGAGGACCGTGTATGACCCGGCCGCGATTCGACTGGACACAGGCCGACGGCGCTGTCTGGACCGCCAAGATCGGCGATCTGACCTTGGTCGCCGCACCCGATCGCTATAAAGGCGTAAAACCGGCACGCGGCACGAAATGGCATGCGGCCGTCAACCATTGGGACGAACGGACACGAACGATCAGCCGATTCGGCCGTGACGTCTATTCCGACCTGCAACCGACGGCACAGGCGGCGAAGCGGCTTGCCGAACAGGTTTATTTGGAGGCGACCGTAAAAACCCGTTGACACCATCCGTCAACCGTGGCATATTCCAATCATAGACAACACGCACCGAGGACGCCGACATGACCCGCAACGAAATCAACGCAGCCATGGAAATCTACAACGAAGCCAGCCGCGTGTTCGACGCTGCAACTGCCGTCTATGACGTCGCGCGCGACGCCTATTTCGCTATCAAGGGTAAGTCGTCCAAGGAACAGGACGCCGCTTTCATCGCAGCCCGCGACGCTCACGAAGCCGCCCATGTCGTCTATGATGCTGCTTTCCTGATCGCATCGGAACTGCCGGAAATCGCATCTGACGACGTGATCGACGGTGACGATTCAGCCGACCAGCTGGCGATGTTCTGACATGATCGGTCAGTCCGTCTATCCGCGCTATTTCAAGACACCGACAGGACGGCCGGTCAGCATCGCCACCATGTCCAAGGCTTTGCGCGTGATCCGCCAGAAGCCGGAAGCGGATTATCCCGGTTGGGAATGGTATCCGCTACCGGGTTATTACATCCTGCGGTCTTTCCGAGACGGAATGCACGACCGCATCAACAGACGCACACAGGAGCACAGACCATGACCGACAAGCACACACCCTCACCATGGATTGTAGCCGGAAACACAGTCTATGCATTGGACGAAACCGATCGCGTCAACCGATTCTCTGCGCATGTCCAAGGCGGCTATGTCGTTGACAATCCGGATGTTCGACCAGTCAAACGCACATCACCGGAAGAACTGGCGGCAAACGCTCGCCTGATCGCCGCTGCACCGGACATGCTGGTGGCTCTGCAAAAGATCGTCGAGATCGGCCGCACAGACTACGGTCCGGCTGCTGCGTCCCGAATGGTCGACACCGCTATCACCGCACTGTCCAGACTGCAGGAGGAACGCATATGACCACCACCATCAACGCCAGTCATCTTTTGTGGCCTATGAGCTATCCAGATCGAACGTTTGGCCGCTATGCCGTCTCGGTCCCGTTCAGCGATATTCCTGCTGACCTGCATGGACACGTCACGCCAAAGGCACCCAAGAAAAGCACGGTCGAAAAGTATCCCTATCTCGCCGATGCGCTCTTGGTCCGGATCATACAACCATTCGCGCCGCGTCTGACATTCACCAACGGCGTCGACGGTCTGCGCGGGTTCGCTGAACTGCAGGAGCTTGCCAAGACCGCCAACATCGGACCTGATCAACTGTTCCATGAACTGCCGGCAACTTTGATCGTCAAACCCGTCGAGTCGATCGAAGCGATCCCGATCGGTCGTCGGCAAGCGGTCAAGCGACTGCAGATCGTCGCCATCCGTGCCGATGTTGGCGAGATACGCGACAACCTGGACAAACTATTGAACGAGGGATTCGGGATATGACCACCAAGCGAGTAATCGACCATATCGCTGAACGAGCCGGTGTGACGTCCGAACAGGCCGAAGCCGTCCTTGCAGCGATGCGTCATCCGACCGAGGACCAGTGCAACGCCGCCGACGACCGATCGGGACCGTCTTTCGACTGGTCACACTATCCGTCTGAGGTCGTCCAGCATTTCACCAACGAAGGTTGGAACGGCATGACGTCGCTGCAATTCCGCTTCGCCAAGCATGCCCGATCCTGGCGGATGATGTGTGATGCGCTATTGCGGCCGGCAAAATATGATTATCAAATCGAACCATTTCCGCATCCATCCGGGGATATGAAGCCATGACCACCTATCGCAGCCTAGTGAGCGAATCCGGCGGACACTACTATTCCGACGGTCGTCGGGTGTTCAAGGCACCGATCGAACGCATCTATAGCGACGGCTCACACGTTCACACAATGGGTTTCATGGTGTGCGAGTGCAGCGAATATGTCGACGGTGCGGCGGACGAAATTGTAACCGCCTTGAACGCTCAAGAGGGACTGACAGCGCCATGACCAGCGACCGCATCAACTATTTGCGCGTGGAATGCCGCATCGTCCAGGTTACCCGCAACGCGGTGCTAATCGATGCCAGCACCCATCCCACATGTCCGACAGTAGAATGGATTCCGCTGTCTCTCCTGCACACGCTCGACGAACGCGACCTGGTCGGTGGCGAGCGGCTAACTGTCATTCGCATAGCAGACTGGAAAGTCCGTGCTCTCGGTCTGCCGAGCTTGGACCGCACACGCTAATCACTCCGCAGCATGCGGCACCGGCCACATTGGCACTACAGACGATCCGCCAGCAGCCGGTTCATATCCTTGTAGCGTTCCAAACGTCGAAACGTCCGCGCCTTCCATCACTGAATAGAGCGTTGCTTTGTACGGTGACCCCTCTTGCTGGAAAACACGTGGCGCCAATCCGATACGATAATAACCGATGGATTTGAAAATCATCCCGAGTGTTCGGGACACGGGCAGTCTTTGACCGTTATCCTTTACCAGTTTGCTGACCGCACAGCTGGACACCCATCCGCCACGGAATCCCTGGTCCTGCCGCTCGACTGCTTCAAGGATCATAGTTTCCAACCATCCACGCGATTCCGCCAAAGCTTCGTCCGTGCTCGATGTGCGCGGTGCACGAGTGCAACCGATCTTTCCGTCCAAGTCGGCGGGAACCGCGTATTTCATGAGATAGTCGACGACATGCGCCATACCGCCTGATTCCGCCCAATCATATAGCTTTGAGAAATATTCATCTGTCATGCCAAGACGTGCCAAATCGGATGACGATTGCAGAGCGCTATACATGATGGCATATCGTCGACCGTTGGCCGTGACCGGAATTGCATCCTTGTGGTTCGTGAACATCAGCCAGTTGGTCGGATTGTCGGCCATGTCCTGGTCCTGACCCTTATTCTGCATTTCAATCCGCTTGTCCGTGATCCATGGTTTCATCACTTCGACTAATTCGCGTTTTTCGTCGGACTTGACCTCGTTGATGATGATCATCAGCTTGTTGCGCATCCATCCGTTAAACTTGCCGCCACCCTCTGTAAGTTCTTTTGCAGCCGGAACATGGACATAAGATGGTCCGAGCGCGGCGGCCATGATATATTCGAACAGAGTTTTACCTAAACCTTCGACGCCTTGAATGACTACAGCCCATTTGACTTTAACACCGGGTCGTTGAATGCACTGCGCCATGAAAGCCAGCAAAATATCCCGATCGCGCTGGACAGGAAGCACACGCGCGAGATGGTCCAGAAACGGTGTTACATCACCTGGAATACCGACATATCGGGCCGGTCTATAGACATTGACACCGATACGTCCAAATTCATCTTCAGTTTGATCACCAAAAGGTCGATCCGGCAAAAACCGCATATTTGTTACTTTGGTGATTCGAAATAATTGACCTTGTAACGCCGCTTCCCATGGGTTCTTTCCGGCCTTGCCGACGTCGTCCAAGACGAACGACCTTCCACCATATGTGCCGTTGAATTTGTTCTGATCCATCAGGATCAGATCAGGTGTGAGAATTCGCCCGAGACTCGATATCCAATAGCAGTCACGGAAGTAGACCGCTTGTTCTTCTGGTCGCAGAAAATTACCAAGCGCCATCGGCTGTGCAGCCGGAACCGCCTGTGTCGGCTGCACAGATGCAGCGGCCGGTGTGGTCGACATCGACGGCGCCGGCATGCCGGCCGCCATGAGATCGCCCTGTATGCCGGACCGCTTGACCAGTGCCGACCAGCCGGCGGATGTGGCGTCGATCGACCGCCATTGCTTGTTATATTCGTATGGCGTCACCGGCTTGTCAGACTGGAACCGGCTGCACCACTGGTCCCATATCGAACGCACTACCGGTTCACCGAGGAACCAACCGGCTTGTTTCATCGCGGCAGTGGTTGCCAGCCACGCCATGCGACCTAGTCCATTCGGATCGATCCGACCTAGAGCATAGACCAGCCATTCCGCTGATGGTGCCTGCCATGGGGCATAGCCGAGCGGTTGCCGATCAGCTGACCCGCTTTCGATCGATACATGCAGCAACGCACCACAGATCGCCCATGGATCGTATTCGGCCTGACCCCATAACGGACCGGCCGACACAGTGACCAGATGCGGTTCCCGCTTGTTATGATAGAACCCCGGCAGGCGGGCGGTGTGGGCTGCGTCGACGAACTGCTCATCACCGTTGAATTCGCCGAACAGCCGACGCTGGTTGTCTTCGTGTAATTGTATATCGGCATGCGGTCGAACCTTTAGCCAGTTCTGAACCTTGCCTGGTGAAGTGTGGACGATGATATGTGGTGGTGTGGTGCTGGCACGCAATCGTTCAAGCTGTTGACCCGCGTCGAACCCGTCCAGGTCTAGCAGTTGCGCGCGACAAGCGACGACATTGGTTCGTCGATACGATATCCGACCCGTGTCAGGTTTGACCGCGTCGCCGATCTGGTTGATTACGATGTGGATGCCATACCCGGCGGCGTTGGCTTCCCATAAAGCTTGCTCGACGTCGACGAATCGACCGCGCCATGTCTTGGCCGGCGCGGTCTTGTCCCGGTCATGCATCGCACGGAAATCATAGACGGTATCGACACCATAGAAGGCACCAAGAAACGCAAGCGTGTGATCTCTCGGTGTGGTCATTCCATGCACTCCGGAAGCCATCCGAACACGTCGCCCAAGCGTTCGCATGCAATCCCAACATATTCATAATTCAGTTCACAAAGGACCGAGTTACGGCCATTGCGCTGCGCGACCAAACCCGTGGTCCCGGCGCCACCGAATGGATCAAGGACTGTTCCGCCGGCAGGACAACCGGCGAGGACACAGGGTTCAATCAGGTCGGGCGGGAACGTGGCGAAGTGGGCGCCCTTGAATGGCTTGGTGCTGACTGTCCAGACCGAGCGGCGGTTGCGAAAGTCTTGGACAGGGACGGACATGTCCCGATTAGCGTCGTGTCGTGAAGCATCGATATTCTTGTTTCCGCCCGGTATGCGACCAGCCGACACAGACCGTTCCTTGATTACTTCACTGTCGAAATAGTAGCGCGGTGATTTGGACAGGAGGAAAATGTATTCGTGCGCCTTCGTGCATCGGTCCGTGACGCTTTCCGGCATAGGGTTCGGCTTGGACCAGATGATGTCCTGTCGCAGATACCAACCATCAGCCTGCAGCGCGAACGCGACGCGCCACGGAATGCCTAGTAAATTCTTTGGCCGTAGAGAACCGGAATATTTACGAGAATTACCTGCGCTTTTTGCGTTTTCCGCTATTGCCGATTGTTTGTTATTTTCTGATGCACTACCATGATACCGTGCATTGAACCCTGTGAATATGTCGCCACCACTTGACCCGTATGAGTCACCCAAATTGAGCCACAACGTCCCGTCGTCCCGCAGCACGCGCTTGACCTCGCGAAAGACTTCGACCATGGCCGCGACGAATTCGTCTGGCGTCGGCTCAAGTCCGATTTGCTCTTTAACTTGATAGTCACGAAGTCCAAAATACGGGGGTGAAGTAACGCAACAATTAACGGATTTGTCGCGCATGGTTTTAAGTGTGTTACGGCAGTCACCTATCAAGAGCATAACCGTCATG
>ERZ724505.1978-NODE-1978-length-10571-cov-10.051921_pt1 | contig 10571 bp, 8 predicted proteins | sample MGYA00376038_ERZ724505 | MGnify/ENA primary metagenome ERZ724505 (study PRJEB28724, sample SAMN07190884) | wastewater metagenome | isolation source: effluent of sewage treatment plant in Hong Hong | place: Hong Kong | collected 2016-03-17 ...
CCGTGATACACAACCAGCGGGCGGCCATCCTTATCCACCACCTTGCTATCGCCAAACCAGCGCCAGAAGTTGCGCAGCCCTTCTTCGGTCTGTGCAATTGGCTTGCCGTTGCTGTTGGTAGTCGGGCGCGTTACGCCGTCAACTTCGATGGTGTCGGATGTGTAGGCGGATTGGTTTAGTTGTTGCGGCCCCGCAACGATTTCAAAAGCAGGAGCCTTTGCGCCTTTGCCAAATGCCGCACCATCTTCAAGCGTTCCGCCTTCAAGGCGGCGCACGTCATAACCTCGTCGCTGCAGCGCTTCGTATACCCGTACCGCATCAGCTTCAACGGTAGAATCGCTGAACACTTTTAAACCATCCGCCAGCGCTTTATCAACGAGAGCGGTGTATAGCGCAACGCCCTCGCCCTTTCCACGCATGGATTCCTGAACCTCAGCCGTTGTGATATGCAACGCGCCGCCACGCACGTGTCCGCCAACCAACCCCGCATCTGTTTTAGCCGACATGAAATTGGTATCTGGATTTAAAGTTATATCTGGCTTGGCTCCCTGCTCCAACGCCTGCCCATCTATGCGCTCAGCCATAAAACGCAGCGCCCGCCCACGATAAAACTCTTCCGGCATCATGCCGAGTTGCGCAGCACGAACGGCGGTGCGCGCAGCAATCAGCGTGGCATCAATCTCGTTCTTCTGAGTGGTAAAGCGATTCAGCGCATTAAGCTGCTCCAGCACCTGCTGTTTGACGGCCTCTTGGCTGGCCTTGAATGTGCTGTCTCCCTGCTTGTCGGCAAGCACTCGCTCAACCCATGATTTCAACTCGTCACTGTGCTGCTGCATGTACTGCTGCGCTTCGGCCCGGCTAAAGCCTTCTGGCTCAGTCTTGATGTGTTCGGCAATGGACTGGTAAAACTCAGTCGGCGCAATGCTGGCGGCAAACTCTCCGACAGGTATGGCGATCTGGCCGCCGATCTGCAGCGCGTTTTCCAGCTGGCTGGCAACGGCAGGCGATACCGCGGCGATCTGCTCTGCAACGCCGGATTGCATCAGCGCATCAGCGTCAATAAACACCTGCTCAGCTCCGCCCTCTGCGGCTTGCTCAACAAACTGCGCGAAGGCGTAAGGGTCGCGCTGCAGCACCTTGCTGGCCTTGGCAAGCTCTGCCAGCTTGTCGAGCGCTGCGCCGGATTGTTCGGCTTGGGCGGATTTCTCGGCATACTGGCCGATCATTGACGCCGCCTTCATGACTGCCACCTGACCCCCGCCGCTGAATGCGGTAGAAAGCGCCGTTTGTAGCGCGGCCTCTGGCCGTGCTTTCAGGTAGTCGCCAATCGTCTTGTTCTTGTTCTCCGGCAATACCGCCCATTCGTTCAGGTCTTGCAGCGCCGTTGCCACCTGCTCGCCGCCCTGTTCTTTGATAAGGTATTCGACAGCCTTTGTGCCGAACTTGCCCGGCTTGAGCATCGAGAACAGCGCCGGCATGCCAAACATTTCAGTGCCGGCCTCAACAACGCCTTGCGATGTTGCAAACGATAGCGCGGTCGGAACATTAACCCCCTTGTCGCGTGCCTCACCATATGCCTGGCCTCCTGTGCTCAGGCCCATTGATGTGAGTACCGGCGCCATCTTCCCGCCGATGCCAAGCGGCAATTGCAGTAGATTAAGCCCCAGCGACTGCATGCCGGAATACCACGACGCAGAAACAATGTTCTCGCCCTTCGGCATCATGCTGTCGGCAACGTCGCGCTGCATCTTCCCGTATTGCGCGAACTTGTCCGCCATCGGTCGGCCAATGAAGGATGGCAACAAATCTGCGCCAGCACGCGCCAATCCCCATGCGCCCTCATTGAACTTTGGCGCAGCAGAAACAATGGCCGATCCTGTGCCTTTGATGAAGCCGATTGCCTGCTCGATGCTCGACATATTCTCAACGTCGTCATGGGCGATTTGCGCATTCTGCGTGTTGCGCATGAAGGCTTCGAGCTTCGGCGCACCAGCCAGCATGCGCTCGTATTCGTCTAGCTTAGCTGACCTCTCTACATCGGCAAAGTTCGCTTGCACAGCCTCGTATGGTGCGCCGACATTCCTCGACAAGCGAACAGCTTGCGCCGCCCTATCCGGGTTGGTTTCCATCGCGCCAATGAGAGATCGGCGCAAATCTACGAGCGACTCTCCTTCAATGGCCTTCATTGAATACGGATTGCCGCTATCTTGCGACGCCCCGCCTTGAATCTCTGAGATGGAGAATGGATTAGCCATTATCGAAGTCCGAATTTAAGATTGAAGCGAGCGGTGATGTTGTCATCCGAGGGTTGGATGCCTTCTGATTTGAGCGCTGAAATGATCAGCTTTCTGTGGTCATCACTGATCTTAGGTTTGGCTACGCCCTCTTTCGACGTTCCGGAAACCTCGTATAGCCGCTGAGTGCCGAACCACCCTCCGCCCGTAGTGGGCAGCATCAGCCGCTTTATGATCTGGTCGCGCTCCTCGAATGTAAGGTCGCGCTTCTTGTTGCGTACCTCTGCGGCAATAGATTGGGCAGCCGCATCATCGAAGCGGCCCTTCTTCTCTAGGTCGCTATCTTTAAATCCAAGCAGGCGGTGTGCCGTCTCCAATTGCTGCGCCAAGCTAACTACGTCTGGCTGTTGCTTTGGGTCTTTGGCCTTCATCTGCAAATCGACCAACTGCTCACGCTGGGCAGGCGCAAGATTCGGGTAGTAGAGGCGAAGATCAGTTACACCGAATTTGGTCGGATCATTGACGGCCATTGATCGGAGCTGGGTGTACGTGTTCCAGTCTGTTGTTACTGGCTGCCCGGATGCTATCTTGCCCGCATATGTGAGCATTTCATCATACTTGCCGGGTGGAATTGCCGAACGAATGGAATGCGGCAGTGCCTGAAACTGTCCGCCATTTGCTACCAGCGCAGACTGCGCCTGAACGATTGCATCATCCTCTCGCTGCTTGATGGCTTTGGTCTGTTCCTCAAATTGCCGCGACGCTTCTTCTCTGGCCGCTTTATAGCGTGCCGGGCTGTTGGCAAGTCGTGGGTCTGCGCGCAGGGCGTTGTCAACTTCCGCAAACGTCGGGCTTGGCAATTTCCCCCTGCCCGCCTCGTATTCCCGCATGTTTTTTTCGACATATGCTCGCGTTTCTGGCGGCATAAACATAAGCCAATAATTTTGGTCATTGACCGAAACAGCCGGCTCTCTGACCCGCGAGTCATGCTCTTTTTTGAGAGCTTCCTTCAGCCTGCCCGCCCCGGCGTTGTAGGCGGCATAAGCCTTTGCAATGTCGCCGCCGTTGTCTTGCAGCTGCTTCTGAAAATACGCCCTTCCCAGCGCCAGGTTATATTTCAGGTCTGTCTTGTAGCGGTTTTCATCCCACGGCAGCCCAGCCAGCTTGGCAGCTTCAGGGGCGGTTCCGGGCATGACTTGCGCAATCCCGATTGCACCTGCTGAGCTGGTAAGCGGCTTGCCATCTTTGCCGAACTGGCGACCGCCAGACTCGGTGCCAACAGCGATATTGAACGCCCGCTCCGCATCACTGGTCTGCATGCGTGGCAGCATACCCCGCATCACTTCACCGGCTGCGGACATGCCGACACGGTTATCCATTTCGCGGGTGATGTGACCACGCACAGCAAGGATGTCGTCGGCATCCATCTGGCCGCTGTATTTGCCTAGATAGCTGTCGGCGTATTCCGGGTTATTGTTTTCCAGCGCGGCCAGCAGTGCAACCTTATGGCCGTTACTGGTCAGCTTGCGCGCCTGCGCTTCCTGCCATTCAGCGGATTTACCGAGTAGCTGGGCCTGGCGGTAGGTTTCCGCGCGGATGCGCTCGACGGCGGAATTCACCGCGTCGGGGTTCTGCCAGTTAAGGCCGATGTCGCGCAACGCCGTGATCTGAATGCCCTCGGATGTGGATAGCGCGTAATTGCGGAACTCGCCAGCCTCATGCTGCGTGGCTTGAGAACGTAGCGCGGAAAGGATGTCATTCGAGTGCAGCGCAAATGCCTGACGTTGCACATCGTTGCCCAAGGTGCTGGCGATCTGCGAAATCTGATCTTTAAGCGCGCCGCCGTACTCGTCCGCAAGCGGCTTGCCATCCGGTCGCTGCAGAGCGTTGACACCCTTCAGGCTGGTGAAACCCTTGTCCTTGTCGTAAGTAAGGCGAAGCGCAGCCTCTTTAGCTTGATTGAGCGCGTCGTCAATGCGCAACTGATTCGCCTGCGCCGCAATATCATTAGCCACTTGCGCCGCTGCCTGCCCTGCCTGCATGGCGCCTTGGCCGAACTGCTGCGCCTGCTGGCCGGCGATGTCTGGCATATCCGGCGATGTGACGCGGGCTTGTGGCAGCGACGATGGCGCAGCCTGGAAATTGTCGTATTTGGGAACTATCGGCATGCTTAAACCTTGCCCGGCGTATTGAACGCGCCGGCCTTGTTCATCGCGTACCACGACCCCGCCACCTGCCCAGCGCCACCCAGTAGCGAGCCAGCAGCAGACAGCGCCGGGTTGATCGCCCCAGCAGTGGCGCGCTTGATATTGGCTTCGTTCTGCAGGTTCGTGGCTTGTGTGCGGTAGCCCCACGCGGATCGGATGGCGTTGGCTTCGACAGTGTTCTTGTCGACTTCCTTCATGATGTCCGTGGACGCCTGAATCTCTGCTGCGTTTCCTTCTCCAAGGTCAACGCCATTGGCCGCCAGCGCGACACGCTGCGCGCTTTTCATCTGCCCGGCCTGCAGGGTAAGTCGTCCGACTTGCTGCTGGCCGTTGCGCAGCTCCTGCTGTGCGCCCAGCTCAGCGATACGGGCGTTGATGTCGGCAAGTTCAGCCTGCCCATTAAGCGCAATCTTGGAATTGCGAGCTGAGAAATAAGCGCCGGTGGCATTGGATATAGCCCCGGCGCCCTGTAGTGTAATAGCAGTAATGGCGTAAGACATGGCGCCCCCTGTGTGTATATCACCCACAACATAGCGCCATGCCGCTGCGCTACGGACACCTTACCCGCCAAGCGCAACCTCGGCCGTGATCGAAACAACCGTCAACGGCAACGGGTCGGACTGGCGGATATACACCTGCCCGCTATCGCCCCAGGACGGCGGCAACACAAGCTGTATTTCTTCGCTCTTGAGCGCTGGCGGCAAGCCGTACATCTCAGTGCTGCGCTGCTTGGCTTCGGTCAGGTGGTCGGCGTCAGGCCCGGCAAAAATGCCGCTTGAGCGATAGACGCGTAGCCAGATGCGGTTGGTGTTTTTATACCGACCCTGGCCGAAACTGCCGTCGATCTGCGCCACCATTGGCAAGGTCTGCAGGTCGGCAGTAATCGGCAGACCGACCTGGACTTTGCTTGCCGCCTGATCCAGTGTGACGGAACCGCCCGACACCACGCGCTTTGGATGGACGGCGCCATCAGCCAGAATGTTGACCGTCTTGCCCTCAAGGTGCGACAGCCCGCTGATGGTTGTTGCCGGAGCGCCGGAGTAGGTAGCGCCAGCGTCAACAAAGAAGGCGTCAGACTGATTTGCAAACTGGCGTGACGCCATGCGCTCAACGTAGCGCTTGCTGCTTCCATTGATGGTGCGGCGGATGACGCAGTAAAGCCGATCCTCTCCGCCTTCTGCCACTGCGGCGCACGACTCGAAAACCCCGTCTGTGTCGTGCTGATGCCATGCGCCAATCTGCTGCTCCGGAACGTAGGTAAGGCCCAACAGCTTTCCGCTTGACGACACGAACCAGATAACCGGCTGCGGCGCCTTGGAATAGGCCATGTCGGTGATGTCGTAGCCGTCGAACAGGTGCGGCGCACGCAGCGACAAGTCTCCAGTCACAAAACCATTGGCCTGCCACGAGTAGGCCAGCTCGCGCACATGGCCGCCGCGTGCCGCGCCGTACAGGCAAGTATTGTTGATCGTTACCGGCTGGACATTCGATGCGCCGATATACGACTGTGGCCGCACGCTGATTGTGGTTGGAGTGATGGCATCGCTATTGACTGATGTCACGCGCCATTCTGCGGCAGATGTCAGTAGCAGCAATTGCGTCAGCGGCACGATATGGCGAATGGTATTGGCCTCACGCGCAGCCACGCGGAAGGCGATACGGTCGTCATCCCTTATCGGCAGCGAATAAGACATGCTGGATTCGGTGCCGCTCTTGGTCATCCATATGTTTTGCGGCTTGTTGCTGGAGCCGGCGAAGCAGCGGCGCTGCTCGAAGTAGGACACTGCGCCAGGGTAATCGCCCGTGCCGCTGAAAACCGCGTCATATATCGGCGGGGTTTTCGACAGGTCAGGCGCAATATTGTCGTCAACGATGGATAGGCTTGTTGTAGATCCGATGTAACCGTACAGGCCGCCGCTTTGCTTATAGACGTTGTACTTGCTGGCGCCTGCCACGGTTGACCACATGATGGTGTTGTACGCGCCGGTCACGAAAATGTTATTCAGCTCATACGCTTCCGTGCTGGCGACTGATTCACTCAGCCCGTCTGCAGCGACCGCTGTTACAACGTAATACATCCCGATTTTAGTATCGGCGTTGACGCTGGCCGATGCCGGCGTGTACGGAATGATGGTCAACCCGGTAGGTGCGCTGATAGCCGCGGCAAAGCTGATGGTTGTCAGTTGCCAGTTGGTCGCACCAAGCCGGCGCAATTCACGCGGCGCATAGTTCGGATGCACCAGCGTCAGCACGTCAGCCGACTGCACAAAATGCACGCCAAACAGATCAGCCTCTGCATATGGATTTGCCACCTCGTAAGGCGAGCCAAGATTCAGCAGTGTTGCGCCCTGGGTGTGGAACCGGAAATATCCGGCGCCCATCTCGATGACCATAGTCTGATCTGTCGAGTAGGTAAACGGGATTAGCCGCACGGCCTTTGTCGAATCCTTTACCTCACGCACGAACGCGAAGCCTGGCCGGTTTTCTGCCGGGCCTTGCGGCTTTGGGATGAAGTTCAGGCACTTGGCCAATCCGGCTTGATATTTTGCGTCGTCAATGCGCCCGAACATTTCCGGGCTGACTTCGCCGCCAACGAATGCGCGCTGCAGTGTGCGGATATTGGCCACGCTTTATCTCCCCGCCATCCAGCCGACATTATGCTGCGGATTGATGCGACGCTGCCCGGCGTCCGACTCCTTCGCCTTGGACAGGTAAGCCTGCGCCATCGCCGCACAGCGCTTGGCCTCGGCGGCGCCTGCGTCGCCCTTAAGGATCGGGCCAGCCAGCATGCTTGCCAGCTGCCACGACAGCGCAACGATGAACAGCGGCGAGAATTTTGTCGGGTCGGTAACCAGTGCGGTGTATCGCAGCACTGCCTCTGCCTGATCGGTGTAAATGACATCCGCGCCGTTGGCGTCGATCTCGCACGAGAACGGCTGCGGGATGTACGAGCCACCAACAGCAATCGAAACGCTTGCTGCGCCCGTGCTGTAGTCATCAGTCGCATACGGCGGCAGCACAGCGATGATGTTCAATGCGTCCGCCGGCTGAGCATAGCTGTAATCCCATTCCGGCCAGCCGGTACCAAGCTGGGCCAGCTGCACGCGCTTGGTGGCAAAGCCCCAGGTATGCAACTCAAGCAGCGAGTCGCGGGCAATAGGATAGAACCGTGCGCAATGCTCTGCCTGCGCCGATCCTTCTGGCGGGTCAATACTGGCGATGGTGGCAACGTCGCCAAGATGACCGAGCGCCAGATTGCAGATGTCGATTTCCGAGGCCATAACTCCCCCATATGAAAACGGGGGCTTGCGGCCCCCGGTTTAGTTCAGGCTGCTGCGCGGTTATACCAGCGCTTCGCCGTTATCTGCTGCTGCAGCCTTCTTGCCCTTGCCGGACTTGTCGACGTCCAACGGCTCCAGGTTGACCGAAGCCTCGCCGTCATACTCGATAATATCGCCCTCTTCGACGATCTGGTCGTTGATGAACGACTTTTGCAAAACGCGATATTGCGCCATGGCTCAATCTCCTTACAGCACGGCAAAGCCGGAAGGGTAGAACTTCTGGCCGTCCTGGACTTCCAGACCAAAATCAGTCACGAAAGTACCGGCAGAACTAGTGCCGACGATCACGTAACGCGCGCCGATGTAGCGCTGACCTTTGCTTGCCAGTCGCGGGTTGATCGCCGTTGCAAAGCGCGCATTGGCTGTCAGCGACGCCAGCGGGATTGCGCCGGTTGAGCCAATCACGGCCACATTGGACGACAACGCAGAATCATCAGCAGCAATCGCCTGAATCTCGACCGACGTACAACCGGCCTGCGCGGTGCCGACTTGGGTGCGCAGGTAAAAGTCTGCGCCTTCGCCAATGTCGCGCGCCTGCAGCAGGTCGATGGTGTTGGTGCTCAGAACGTTGCCGGTGCCGGTTACGGTCTGGCCGGACACTACGCCAGCAGCCGAAACCGCGCCGGACACCAGAAGGTTGTTATCTGCAATCATTGTTTCATCTCCTGTTCAGAGACAGGGGCCGAAGCCCCCGCCATTACACCACGCGGGCCTCGGTATTCAGCAGCTGGTCAACCTTGCGAATCGGCACGCCCAAGAAATCCAGCCACTTGGTAGGGTGGCCAAACTGAGTCAAGCCATCCTGCACGCTGATTGCATTCTGCGACTTGTTCAGCGCCTGAATGCGCAGCATGCTGTACAAGGTACGGTTCATGTAGAACGCGGCGCGACCCATCGACAGGTTCGGCACACGATCCAGCGCGCGGCTCATCAGTTTAATCAGATCAGCAGCAGCCGATTCCGCAACCAAGTTGGCGGTGTTGATGTTTGCGATGCGCACCACATAGCGCCAATCCTTGACCACCAAGCCGTTTTTCCACTGGTAGTGCGTCTGGTACGCCTTGAACGGGTTGCCGTTCGAGTCGTAAATAGTCAGGATGCCGTCATCCTCGCTGATAAGGCCAGCCTTCGAGCCTTTCGGGAACGGGCAGAACACCGAGTTTTCACCCCAAACAACCAGCCAGATCGAGGCGTTATTCGATGCAGTACCGCCGGCATCAAGAATGTTCTGCGCATTTCCGGCGCCGGAAATGGTGCCGTAACGGGTGGACAAGCCCAGGTACTGACGCGGGTCACTGCCGGGGTTACCGTAGAACAATGTCTGCGCCTGCGACTGGTTCATCGCTTCCAGGAACGCCACATCTTCCGACAGGCGGAAGGCTGCGGTATTGCCGTTCAGCTCGGCCAGGTCTTTATCGACTGCGCTGTACGCTTCCAGCATGCCGCACGACTCATCCACCTGCGAAGTGGTGGACTTAGAACGCGGCACGCCCTGATTCAGAGAGCGCCAGTAGACGGCAGGCAGGCCGGTGCGGACGGTGACGCGGTGGCCGGTCGGCAAGTTGCCTTCAACGAATACCGCATCGTCCAGAACTTCATTGGTCTGTCCGAGGATCTCCGCGATTTTATATTCGACCTTGCCATCAGGGTCGAGGCGTTTGGCCCAATCGGCCAGGGTCAATTGACCGCTTGCAAGTGTTGCCATGTGTTAAAACTCCTATGTCAGATTGCTGTTCGGGTACAAAGACCGCGCATCGCTGGCGTTGGGTGCGGACGCCTTGCCGCCAACGAAGGAATCCTCGCTGATTGCCTTGCCGGCCCGGTAAAACGCCCGGATTATTTCCGGGTGGTTGCCCAGTCCTGATTCGTTCAGCAGCGTGCGCAGCTCCGGCGACCCGAATTTCTCCAGCGCCTTTTGTGCTACCGCCAAGTTCTCGTCCAGCTTGCCGCCGCCGAATTCCTTGTCGCTGCGCGAATCGTTCGCCCACTGCGTGCGCGCCTCAGTCATCGCCGCCTCTTGCCGTTCCGCAAAAGCCGGGCCGATCTTGTCGAGCATCTTCTGCGCCGCGTCTTGCGTCAGGTTCAGTTCCTTGGCCGCATCGGAGAACGCGCTCAGTACCTGCGGGCTGAAATCCTTGCCCTCAGGCGCCTTGAACTCGTATTTTTCCGGAGCGCCTTCTGGCTTGGACTGCTCGCCCTCTGCTTGCTCGCCTTCCGGAGTTGCGCTTTCAGTGCTCGATTGCTGCTGTTGGCTGCCTTCGCCTGCTTCAGTAGCAGGCGCAGCGGCTGCCGGTTCAGATGCGGCCGAGCCTTCATTGGTCGTTGCGGCTGTTTCCGTCATCAGAGTTTCGGTTGTCATGGGCTTGTTCCTTGACCATTACGGGATAAAGCTCAGGGCATAGCGTGTGAATCTGCGCCAGCACGCGCAAGCCTTCGTTCCGGTTACCTTCTGCAAACGCCATCTGCATTGAATTGGTGTTGAACGAAAGCCGGAACACGCCGGCCCGATCCAGAAGGCGCCACACAATCCGGCGCCCCCGCTTGCTGCTCATAAGCCACTTGAGGTCAGACGCCTCCGCATCGCGCGCAAGTCGGTTGCGCTGTTCGGCATCTGCCGTCATGCGCGACTGGCTTTGCGTGTCGAGAGGGTCGTAAGTGCTCATGTGTGCAAGATAAGGCTGGATGGAATCGACACGGACACCCCAAAAGACAAAGCCCGCACTAGGCGGGCAATGGGCAATAAAAAACCCGCCGGGGCGGGTGGGGTGTTGGGGAGATGTGTAATTACG
>ERZ724505.1979-NODE-1979-length-10570-cov-5.185449_pt1 | contig 10570 bp, 10 predicted proteins | sample MGYA00376038_ERZ724505 | MGnify/ENA primary metagenome ERZ724505 (study PRJEB28724, sample SAMN07190884) | wastewater metagenome | isolation source: effluent of sewage treatment plant in Hong Hong | place: Hong Kong | collected 2016-03-17 ...
CGACGTGATCCAGGTGATCTTCATGTACTTCCAGAGGCCACCCATGTTGCGGATGTCTTGGTCGTGGTGCATGCCGATGATCACGGAGCCGGCGCCGAGGAACAGCAGGGCCTTGAAGAAGGCGTGCGTCATCAGGTGAAAGACGGCCACCGAGTAGGCGGAGGCGCCAAGGGCCACGGTCATGTAGCCCAGCTGAGACAAGGTCGAGTAGGCGACCACACGCTTGATGTCGTTCTGGATGATGCCCAGGAAGCCCATGAACAGGGCCGTGATCGAGCCGATGACGAGCACGAAGTTCAGGGCCGTGTCCGACAACTCAAACAGCGGCGACATGCGCGTCACCATGAAGATGCCGGCCGTCACCATGGTGGCGGCGTGGATCAGGGCCGAGATCGGCGTCGGGCCTTCCATCGAATCGGGCAGCCAGACGTGCAGCGGGAACTGGGCCGATTTGCCCATCGCGCCGATGAACAGGCAGATGCAGGCCACGGTCAGCATCATCCAGTCGCTGCCGAAGATGCCGGTCAGGATCGGCGCATTGAACTTGACCTGCGCCAGGTCGTTGGACTTGGCGAAGATCTCGGCGTAGTTCAGCGAGCCGGTGTAAGCCACCAGCAGACCGATGCCGAGGATGAAGCCGAAGTCACCGACCCGGTTGACCAGGAAGGCCTTCATGTTGGCGAAGATGGCCGTCGGGCGGGTATACCAGAAGCCGATCAGCAGGTACGAAACGAGGCCCACTGCTTCCCAGCCGAAGAAGAGCTGCAGCAGGTTGTTGCTCATGACCAGCATGAGCATCGAGAACGTGAACAGCGAGATGTAGGAGAAGAAGCGCTGGTAGCCCGGATCCTCTTCCATGTAGCCGATGGTGTAGATGTGCACCATCAGCGACACGAAGGTCACCACGCACATCATCATGGCGGTGAGTCCGTCGATCAGGAAACCAACCTCCATCTTCAGGCCGCCCAGCACCATCCACTCGTAGACCGTGCCGCTGAAGCGCGCGCCGTCCGAGGCCACGTCCTTCAGCGTCATTGCCGATAGGATGAAGGCCACCAGCACACCCAGGATGGTGACGGTGTGCGCGCCGCGCCGGCCGATCACTTTGCCGAAGAAGCCTGCCAGTACCGCCCCGATCAGAGGCGCGGCAGGCACGGCCACCAGCAGGGATTGCGAAAGTTGTTGTGACATCGTTCGTATCGCCGGTCTGGGGGTCAGCCCTTGAGGGCGTCGAGTTGTTCCACGTCAATGCTGGCCCGATTGCGGAACAGCACGACCAGGATGGCCAGGCCGATCGCAGACTCAGCCGCCGCCACCGTGAGGATGAAGAAGACGAAGACCTGACCCGCCATGTCGCCCAGGTAGTGCGAGAAGGCGATGAAGTTCAGGTTGACCGCCAGCAACATCAGCTCAATGGCCATCAGCAGCACGATCAGGTTCTTGCGGTTCAGGAAGATGCCAATCACCGACAGTGCGAACAGCAGCGCACCCAGGGTCAGGAAGTGCCCAAGCGTCAAGCTCATGCTTGGCCTCCTTCATTGCCAGCGGCCGGTGAGGCCGCATGCACCGTCGGGGCCACCTTGATGACGCGCAGGCGTTCGGCCTTGGTGACCTTGACCTGTTCGCTCGGGTCCATGTGACGCGAGTCCTTGCGCGCCCGCAGCGTGAGCGCGATGGCGGCCACGATGGCGACCAGCAGCAAGACGGCCGCGATCTGCAGCGGGTACAGGTAGGCGGTATAGATCTCGATGCCCAGCAACTTGGAGTTGCCCATCTCGACGGCCGCCGCCGAAAGCTCAGGCGCCTGCTTGAGCTGGAAGCCCTGCATCAGCACCACGCCCATCTCCAGCGCGATCAAGGCGCCCACCGCAGCGGCGAGGGGCAGGTGCGACCAGAGGTTCTCGCGCACACCATCCTTGTTGAGGTCCAGCATCATCACGACGAAGAGGAACAGCACCATCACGGCGCCGATGTAGACCAGCACCAACGCAATGGCCAGGAACTCGGCCTTCAGCAGCATCCAGACGCAGGAAGCGGTGAAGAAGCTCAGGATGAGAAAGAGCGCCGAGTGCACCGTGTTGCGAGCGGTGATGACTCGGAAGGCCGAGCCGAGCAACACCAGTGACAGGGCGTAGAAGATCAGGGAAAGGGTGTCCATGGGAATCCAGCCAAGGCTGACGGCAAAGGCCGATCAGCGGTACTTGGCGTCGGCCTCCTTTTGTGCAGCGATGCGAGGCTCGTACTTGTCACCGACGGCCAGCAGCATGTCCTTGGTGAAATAAAGGTCGCCACGCTTTTCGCCGTGGTATTCGAAGATGTCCGTTTCGACAATCGAATCGACCGGGCAGCTTTCCTCACAGAAGCCGCAGAAGATGCACTTGGTCAGGTCGATGTCGTAGCGCGTGGTGCGGCGGCTGCCATCGGCGCGCACATCGCTCTCGATGGTGATCGCCATTGCCGGGCAGACGGCCTCACACAGCTTGCAGGCGATGCAGCGCTCTTCGCCGTTCTCGTAGCGGCGCAGCGCGTGCAAACCGCGGAAGCGCGGCGACAGCGGCGTCTTCTCTTCCGGGAACTGCACGGTGATGTTGCGGGACAGGAAATGCTTCCCGGTCAGCTTCATCCCCTTGAGCAATTCCCAGAGGAAGAAGGTCTTGGTGAAATTGGTGAAGGTGCTCATGGTCGCCGCCTTACTTCCAGATGTTGAACGGCGTCTGCATCCAGACACCCACAACGATCAGCCAGATCAGCGTGATGGGAATGAAGATCTTCCAGCCCAGGCGCATGATCTGGTCGTAGCGGAAGCGCGGGAAGGTGGCGCGGACCCAAAGGAACATGGTCACGACGACAAAGGTCTTGCCGAACAGCCAGGCCCAATTCCAAAGTGCCATCGTGTTCTGGATGAACTCAGGCGTCTGCATGCCGAAGAGGCTCCAGGACACCGGGGCGCTCCAGCCACCAAGGAACATGATCACGGCCAGTGCGGAGACCAGGATCATGTTGGCGTACTCGGCCAGGAAGAACATGGCGAAGCTCATGCCCGAGTACTCGATCATGTGGCCAGCGACGATCTCGGATTCGCCTTCGACGACGTCGAACGGGTGGCGGTTGGTTTCAGCCAGGCCAGAGATGAAATAGACGACGAAGATCGGCAGCAGCGGCAACCAGTTCCAGGACAGGAAGTTCAGGCCCTTGGCTGCGAACATGCCCTGCTCTTGTGACTGGACGACGGCGGTCATGTTCAATGAGCCGGTCACCATCAGCACCACCACCAGGGCAAAGCCCATCGCAATCTCGTAGCTGACCATCTGGGCTGAAGCGCGCAGCGCGCCCAGGAAGGCGTACTTGGAGTTGGACGCCCAGCCGGCAATGATCACGCCGTAGACCTCCAGCGAGGTGATCGCCATCAGGAACAGCAGGCCTGCGTTCACGTTGGCCACCGCCGCATCAGGCCCGAAGGGAACCACGGCCCAGGCCGCCAGCGCCGGCATGATGGTCATCACCGGGCCCAGGAAGAACAGGCCCTTGCTGGCAGCCGAGGGCGTGATGATCTCCTTGAAGATCAGCTTCACGGCATCGGCAATCGGCGTGAGCAAGCCATAGGGGCCGACGCGGTTCGGCCCTGGGCGGATCTGCGACCAGCCAATGGCCTTGCGCTCCCACAGCGTCAGGTAGGCCACGCAGATCATCAGCGGCGCCACGACCGCGATGATCTTGATCAGGCTCCAGACCACGGGCCACAGCCCCCCCAGCAGGGAGGCACCGGTTTGGAAAAGGGTCTCGATCATGGGGCTCAGACCTTGCTCAGCGTGAGGGTGCCCAGCGCCGCACCCAGGGCTGCGGTTTCAGCCAGGCCGGCACTGACACGGACGACGTTGGCCGGCAACGCGGCTTCGAGCTTGGCCGCCAGCTGAACAGCACGACCATCCTGGACGACACGCACCCGATCACCGGCCGACAAGCCCAACTCAGACCACAGGGCTTGGGGCAGCCCGGCCATGGCGGCATCGCGCGCGTCGGACGTGGCCTGCAACGAGGGCGAATGGCGCACCAGGTCATCGACCGCATAGATCGGCACCGGGGCGTAGCGCTCAAGACCTGCCGACGTTGACGTCGCCACCGGCGTGGCCAAGGTCGTGTTGTTCAGGCGAGCGCCGAGATCGGGCGAGGCACCGAGAGCCGCGTCGCGCACGGCCTCGCTGCTCTGGAAATCAAAGCCGGGCACGCCGAGCAAATTGCCCAAGACGCGCAGGATCTTCCAGCCCGGGCGGGTATCACCCAGCGCCTTGACCACACCGGCAAAGCTCTGCAGGCGCCCCTCGGCGTTGACAAAGCTGCCCGAGGTTTCGGTGAACGGCGCCGAGGGCAGCAGCACGCCAGCGTACTCAAGGCCGACCTTGAAGGGGCTGAGCACGACGACGAGTTCCGCCGCATCGAGGGCGGCGCGGGCGGCCACCGGGTCAGCAGCGTCCAGCTCAGGGTTGGTTTGCAACAGCACGGCCGCCTTCAGCGACGTGCCGGTCAGCATCTGCGCCGCGTTCAGGCCGCCGGCCTGGGGCTGAGCCTTCACGAGCTGTGCACCGACGGTGTTGGCCGCCTCGGTCAGGTAGCCGACCTTGGCGCCCACTTGCTGCGCAATCCATTGCGCCAGGGCCAGCAAGCTGGCGGCCGCCGGGTGGTGCGCAGCGCCATTGCCGAGCAACACCGCCTTCTGGCTGCCGGACAGCAGACTGTCGGCGATGGCGCGTGCCTCGGCGGTGACCGGGGCCTCCAGCGGGGCCGAGCTGCCTTGCGTCTGAGCGATGGCGCTGGCGACACCGGCGAGCGCTTGCACCCAGGCTGAAGGAGCCGCTTGCACTTGCGCGGCAACGGGCATCAGCCAGTCGTCGTGGCCCACGCCGACGCGCGTGATCTGGGCACCGTGGCGCGCCGCCTGACGCAGGCGTGCGGCAAAGAGCGGGTGGTCCTTGCGCAACACGGAACCCACCACCAGGGCACGGTCCAGCAGCGACAGCTCGGCGATGCTGAGACCCAGCCAGTGCGCCTGGCCCGCAGGGGCCGTGTGACCAAAGTCCTGCTGGCGCAACCGATGGTCGACGTTGTCGCTGCCCAGGCCGCGCACCAGCTCACCGAGCAGATGCAGCTCTTCGACGGTGGCGTGAGCCGAAGCCAGCGCGCCGATGGCGCTGGCGCCGTGCTCGGCCTTCACCGACTTGAGGCCATTGGCCACGTATTCCAGCGCCACGCTCCAGTCGACCTGCTTCCAGGCACCACCCTGCTTGATCATGGGCGCGGACAAGCGTGCGTCACTGTTCAGGGCTTCATAGCTGAAGCGGTCGCGGTCGGCGATCCAGCACTCGTTGACGTCCTCGTTCTCCAGCGGAACGACGCGCATCACCTGGTTGTTCTTGACCTGGACGACCAAATTGGCGCCCGTCGAATCGTGCGGGCTCACGCTCTTGCGGCGCGAGAGCTCCCAGGTGCGGGCGCTGTAGCGGAAGGGCTTGCTGGTCAGCGCGCCCACCGGGCAGACATCGATCATGTTGCCGGACAGTTCGCTATCGACGGTGCGCCCGACGAAGGTCTGGATCTCGCTGTGCTCGCCGCGGTGGGCCATGCCCAGCTCCATCACGCCAGCGATCTCCTGGCCGAAGCGGACGCAGCGCGTGCAGTGGATGCAGCGGCTCATCTCCTCCATCGAGATCAGCGGACCGACGTTCTTGTGGAAGACGACGCGCTTCTCCTCAAGGTAGCGGCTCTTGGAGCCGCCATAGCCCACGGCCAAATCCTGGAGCTGGCACTCGCCACCCTGGTCGCAGATCGGGCAGTCCAGCGGGTGATTGATGAGCAGGAACTCCATCACCCCTTGCTGGGCCTTGACGGCCTTGTCGCTCTTGGTGCGGACGATCATGCCCTGCGTCACGGGCGTGGCGCAGGCCGGCAGGGGCTTGGGCGCCTTTTCCACTTCCACCAGGCACATCCGGCAGTTGGCAGCGATGGAAAGCTTCTTGTGATAGCAGAAGTGCGGGATGTAGGCACCGGCCTGCTCGGCCGCATGCATGACCATGCTGCCTTCGCGGACCGAGACCTTCTTGCCGTCGAGTTCGATTTCAACCATGGTGGCGTTCCTCGGTGGCGCTCAAGTGGGAGCCACCAGGGGCTTCTTGTGTTCGATCAGATGCACGAACTCGTGCTTGAAGTGCTTCAGCATCGCCCGCACCGGCATCGCAGCCGCGTCACCCAAGGCGCAGATGGTGCGGCCCTGGATGTTGTCGGCAACCGAGTTCAGCAGGTCAATGTCTTCTGCCCTGCCCTGTCCAGCGTAGATGCGCTCCAGCACGCGGTGCATCCAGCCCACGCCTTCGCGGCAGGGCGTGCACTGGCCGCAGGATTCGTGCGCGTAGAAGTAGGACAGCCGAAGCAGGCTCTGTGCCATGCAGCGCGAATCGTCCATCACGATGACGGCACCCGATCCCAGCATGGAGCCGGCCTTGGCGATGGAGTCGTAGTCCATCGTGCACTGCATCATCACGTCGGCCGGCAGCACGGGGGCCGATGAGCCGCCAGGGATCACGGCCTTGAGCTTGCGGCCCTTGCGGACGCCGCCGGCGAGTTCCAACAGGGTCGAGAACGGCGTGCCGAGCGGGATCTCGAAATTGCCTGGCTTCTCTACATCACCCGACACCGAGAACAGCTTGGTGCCGCCGTTGTTGGGCTTGCCGATTTCCAAGTACGCCTGGCCCCCATTGCGGATGATCCACGGCACCGCAGCGAAGGTCTCGGTGTTGTTGATGGTCGTCGGCCGACCGTACAAACCAAAGCTGGCCGGGAACGGCGGCTTGAAGCGCGGCTGACCCTTCTTGCCTTCGAGCGACTCCAGCAGCGCCGTCTCTTCGCCGCAGATGTAAGCGCCAAAACCATGGTGGGCATGCAGCTGGAAGCTGTAGTCCGACCCCATGATGTTGTCACCGAGGTAACCCGCCGCACGCGCTTCTTCCAGCGCGGCTTCGAAGCGCTCGTAGACCTCGAAGATCTCGCCGTGGATGTAGTTGTAGCCGACCTTGATGCCCATCGCGAAGGCGGCAATGGCCATGCCTTCGATCACGATGTGCGGGTTGTGCATCAGGATTTCGCGGTCCTTGCAGGTGCCCGGCTCGCCTTCGTCCGAGTTGCAGACCAGGTACTTCTGGCCCGGGAACTGGCGAGGCATGAAGCTCCACTTCAGACCTGTCGGGAAGCCGGCGCCGCCACGGCCACGCAGGGCCGAGGTCTTGACTTCGGCAATGACCTGATCGGCCGTCATGCCCTCCCCGCCATCCTTGCCGAGGATCTTGCGCAGTGCGGCATAGCCGCCACGTGCTTCGTAGTCCTTGATCGACCAGTTCTTGCCGTTCAAGTCGGCATAGATCTGGGGCGAGATGTGGCGGCCATGGAAGCAGGTCTCCGCCCCTGTCGCCTGAAACTTGGTGAGGTCCAGCGTCATGGTGTTCAGGCCTTCTGGCTCGCCGCGTCGGCGCGCAAGGTGTCGAGCAGCGCATCAAGGCGATCATTGCTCATGAAGCTGCACATCTGGCGGTCATTGACCAGCATCACCGGCGAGTCGGCGCAAGCGCCCAGGCACTCGCTCTTCTGCACAGTGAAGAGCCCGTCCGCCGTCGTGCCGCCTTGCTCGATGCCGAGCTTGCTGCACAGGTGGTCAAGCGCCTTCTGTCCATCGCGCAGTTGGCAAGGCAGGTTGGCGCAGACGTTCAGCTTGTAGCGCCCGACGGGGCGCTGGTTGTACATGTTGTAGAAGGTCGTGACCTCGTACACCGCAATGGCGGGCATGCCGAGGTAGGCCGCAATCGCGTCTTCACTCTCGCGGGGCACATGGCCCAGCTCCTGCTGCACGATGGCCAGGCAGGCCATGACAGCCGACTGGCGTTGCTCGGACGGGTACTTGGCGACCTCGCGGTCGAAGCGCGCACGCGTGGCGTCGCTCAGCACGTAGGGGGTGGGGGTCGTGGTCATCGTGAGGTCAACGATCGATTTCGCCGAACACGATGTCCATCGTGCCGATGATGGCGACAGCGTCCGCGATCATGTGACCGCGGCCCATTTCGTCGAGCGCAGCCAGATGGGCAAAGCCCGGCGCGCGGATCTTGAGTCGGTAAGGCTTGTTGGCACCGTCGCTGACGATGTAGATGCCGAACTCGCCCTTGGGATGCTCCACAGCGGCGTAGGCCTCGCCCTCGGGGACGCGGAAGCCTTCGGTGAAGAGCTTGAAGTGGTGGATCAGCTCTTCCATGCTGGACTTCATGTCCACGCGCGAAGGCGGTGCCACCTTGTGGTTGTCGGTGATGACAGGGCCAGGGTTGGCGCGCAACCAATCCACGCATTGCTTGACGATGCGATTGGCCTGGCGCATTTCCTCGACGCGCACCACATAGCGGTCATAGGTGTCGCCATTGGTGCCGACCGGGATGTCGAAGTCCATGCGGTCATAGACGTCATAGGGCTGCGTCTTGCGCAGGTCCCAGGCGATGCCCGAGCCCCGCAGCATGGCGCCCGTGAAGCCCAGGTTCAGCGCTCGCTCGGGAGACACCACGCCGATGCCCACGGTCCGCTGCTTCCAGATCCGGTTGTCGGTCAGCAGGGTTTCATAGTCGTCGACGTTCTTGGGGAAGCGCGCGCAGAAGTCGTCAATGAAGTCCAGCAGCGAGCCTTGACGGTTTTCGTTCAGCTGCGCGATGGTCTTCGCGTTCTTGATCTTGCTGACCTGGTACTGGGGCATGCTGTCCGGCAGGTCACGATAGACCCCGCCCGGACGGAAGTAGGCCGCGTGCATGCGCGCACCCGACACCGCCTCGTACATGTCAAAGATGTCCTCACGCTCGCGGAAGCAGTAGATGAGGATGTTCATCGCACCGCAATCCAAGCCGTGGCAGCCCAGCCAGAGCAGGTGGTTGAGGATGCGCGTCAGCTCGGCAAACATCACCCGGATGTACTGCGCCCGCAACGGCACCTCGATACCCAGCATCTTCTCGATGGCCAGGCAGTAGGCGTGCTCGTTGGCCATCATCGACACGTAGTCGAGACGGTCCATGTAGGGCAGCGACTGGATGAAGGTCTTTTGCTCGGCCAGCTTCTCTGTGCCGCGGTGCAGCAGGCCGATGTGCGGATCGGCGCGCTGGATAACCTCACCATCCAGCTCCAGCACCAGTCGCAGCACGCCGTGGGCCGCCGGGTGCTGAGGTCCGAAGTTCAGCGTGTAGTTCTTGATCTCTGCCATGGCGATCGGAGTCAGAGCCCGCCGTAGTTGTCTTCGCGGATCACGCGCGGCGTGATCTCGCGGGGTTCGATGGTGACCGGCTGATAGACCACGCGGCGTTGCTCGGGGTCATAGCGCATCTCGACGTGCCCTGAGACCGGGAAGTCCTTGCGCATCGGGTGGCCGATGAAGCCGTAGTCGGTCAGGATGCGGCGCAGGTCCTCGTGGCCTTCGAAAATGATGCCGTACATGTCGAAGGCTTCGCGCTCGAACCAATTGGCCGAGCTCCAGACGCCATTCACCGAAGCGACGCAGGGGAAGTCGTCGTCGGTGGCAAAGGTCTTGAGACGCAGGCGCCAGTTCTTGCTGACGGACATCAAATGGCTGACGGCCGCAAAACGCGGGCCTACATAGGCGCCATCTTTGTAGCCCTCATAGTCCACGCCGCAGAGGTCGATCAACTGCTCGAACGCCAGGTCGGCGTCGTCACGCAGCGTCGTCGCAACGGCGAGGTAATCGGCCGCAGGCACCGTGAGGGTCAATTCGCCGAGCGCCGAGCGCACGCTCACGCGCTCGCCAAATCGCTCAGCCAACAGCTGGGCCAGGGTATCGAGGTGTGCACTCATGCTGTCTGAAACCTTGCTCAACGCGCGATGGTGTTCTCGCGACGAATCTTGGCCTGCAACTGCAGGATGCCGTAGAGCAGCGCCTCCGCCGTGGGCGGGCAGCCGGGCACGTACACGTCCACAGGCACGATGCGATCACAGCCGCGCACCACGGAATAGCTGTAGTGGTAGTAGCCACCGCCGTTGGCACAGGAGCCCATCGAGAGCACCCAACGCGGCTCGGCCATCTGGTCATAAACCTTGCGCAAGGCCGGCGCCATCTTGTTGCACAGCGTGCCGGCCACGATCATCAGGTCGGACTGCCGCGGACTCGGCCGGAACAGCATGCCAAAGCGGTCGATGTCATAGCGCGCCGCACCGGCATGCATCATCTCCACCGCACAACAGGCCAATCCAAAGGTCATCGGCCAGAGCGAACCGGTCTTGGACCAGTTGATCAGCTTGTCCACCGAGGTGGTGACGAAGCCCTCTTTGAGGACGCCTTCAATTCCCATATGAATGCACCTTTAACGGGAACCGCAGCGGGAAGCGGCGATTCACCTCACCTGGCCGCCGCAGGCACAGCAACAAAAGCGGCTGTGCGCTTGCGGCGGACGCACTGTCATTCCCAATCCAGGGCGCCCTTTTTCCACTCGTAGGCAAAGCCCACGACCAGAATGCCGAGGAAGATCATCATGGCCCAGAAACCTGACGC
>ERZ724505.1980-NODE-1980-length-10569-cov-11.856858_pt1 | contig 10569 bp, 8 predicted proteins | sample MGYA00376038_ERZ724505 | MGnify/ENA primary metagenome ERZ724505 (study PRJEB28724, sample SAMN07190884) | wastewater metagenome | isolation source: effluent of sewage treatment plant in Hong Hong | place: Hong Kong | collected 2016-03-17 ...
TCCTTGACCTTCTTCTCCACCCGTTCGAGTTTCGACGTCAGCGCGGCAATCTGCTTCTGCTGTTCGATCATCATTGCCCGCAAAGCGTCGTTCTCCTCGTTGCCCGTAGGCTCGTCACTGCGCAGGAAGCCTTCCCGCAGCACGTTGAGGATCTCTCCGATGTCGTGCGTCGGCGCCTGAACCTGCGGCTGCGATCCGTCTCCGTAGCCGTCGAAGTGACGCGAAGGCTGACGACCCGCCCACTTGAGGATCTGAAGCTCGAACTCGGTCGGCTTCGTGCGGCCAATCCGCCCCTGCCGGCCAGCTTCCGCTTCAGCCAGGATCGATCCGGCGATGCTCGTCATGAACGAGGCCGTCTGAGCATTCGCGTCAATCAGGTACTCGAGCACGATGGCGGCAATCGAGCCTTCGGTTTCCATCTCGCGAGCCGCTCGCAGATGCGCCGCCCGTCGTCTGAAGAGATCCCAGTCCGGATCTTCGGCGTTGTCGAAGTTGCGCCAGTGCGGCATGTACTTCGCGATCGCCCGCGCAATCGCCAGCTTCTCGGCTTCGGAGTCCTTGCCCTTGAGCCGGTCCATCACCGTGAACCCGTGCTCCGTGTACATCATCCGAAGCGAGTTGACGGCATCGCGAGCGTACTGAGTCGAGACCTTCCAGAAGGCCGCACCGTCATCGAGTGAGTCGCTTCGGTGCTGATAGCTGCGCGACCGGAACAGGAACGGCAGACCCGCGGGCAGAATCCCGTTCAGACCGACTTCGCGACCCCGCAGATCGAGAGGCAGGAAGCATACGCACCAGTGCGACTGCTCTCGCGCCTTGCGCTCCTCATCGAGCGCTGACTTCGGATCCGGCGCCATTTGCTCCAACAGTTGAGCGGTTGTCATTTCAACATCAGCGGACATTTCTTGTTCCTCGTTACGGCGTGAAAATCACGCGCCCATCGCTTTCGCGAATCTTCTCGACGTACTTCGCCGCGTCTTCTTCGGCGCGGGCAACGTCCTCTTCACGTTTGTCCAGGTCGGCCTTGTACGTTCGCTCGGAACGCGCCGACGCCACCTTGTAGTCCTTGCCGCTGTCCCATCGAACGTCGCGCAGGATCGAGTCCATCGACTGCTTGCGCACTAGTTCCTGAATCCGTTCGATGTCCGACTGTTCGGGCTCACGGTACTGACCGTGCCTGTCGGTAAGCCGCGCGATCTCGGACCACACGTTTTCCGGTTCGCCAGGATCGGCGCGTTCACCGATGAATCCCTCGAGGATCCACAACTCGACGCCCTCCTGTTCGTGATACGTGACCGGAAGCAGCAACCCGCCTTTGTACTCCTGAAGGTGCTCGGGCCAGTCGCGCTCGTCCGCCGACTCGACCTCTACGTCGCCTTCCGGAGTCGAAAGCCTGTAGTGGATGACCGTCTCTGTCGGCCGGTTGACGTCCGGATACTTCATCCGCCACGAACCGCCTTCACAGACGAGAAGTGATGCGCCGAAGACGAAGCGGAACTTCCCCGGCCCGAACAGATCGTCGAGCCGGGGATTCCACTTCTCCGCAACGCCTGGAGGCGCCTCACGGCGTCTCGGCAGAAAGCGAATGGTCGAAAGATCCATCGAGTCTCCTAGCTGATGAAGATCAGATGATAGATCCGCCCGTTTGTGATTCCGGCCGTGAACGTCACCGTGCCAGCCGACTGCGTGAACGTCATCGTGTCCGGAGCCCCGATGATGTGCTTGACAGTAAACCCGACAAGGACGGTGTTGCCGGATGCGCCAGCCGTCCCGGTGAAGAACAGCGCACGCTTAGAACCGATGCGCTGCTCTCGCCTGATTGTCGTACTCGTGAAAGCCATTGTCTTGTCTCCCTGTGTTACGCTAAACGACAAGCAGACCGGAGCCGCTACAGCCCCGGTCTGCTCTTACCAAGTCAGCAACCTGTAAGGAGGTCGCATCGTGGCTGAATCGAACTTTACCATTGAAGAACTCGAATCCGAGGAGTGGCGCGTAATTCCGGAGTTTCCGGACTACGCGGCTAGCAACCTTGGTCGGATCAAGAGAATCACCCGTGGTCGTCGCCTCTGCGATCTCGGAAAGATTTTGCGTGACTACCCTACCGGTGGGCAAAGTCTCTACAGAGGAATCAATCTGCGCCGAGGAGATACGCGAGTCCGGCTGCTTGTGCATCAGGTCATCGCGATGGCGTTCCTTGACCCGCCCAATGAGGGCGAGACAGAGATTGACCACTTGGACAACGCGCACACCAACAATCGAGCAAGCAATCTCGAATGGGTGACGCACCAAGAGAACATCCGGCGTCGCGGCGAAAGAGGCCGCACCGCTTCCGGAAAGCGTCAAGGCGCTCATACAAAGCCCGAATCCCGGCGCTACGGCACGCTTGCTCACGCCTGCGTGACGTCCGAAGAGACCGCTCGCGAGATCAAACGACTCCTGCGTGAAAAGATGACCGCGCCGCAAATCTCCGCAGTGACCGGATCGAGCGTGGCGATCATCTACCATATCAAGAACGGCAAAGCGTGGGCGTGGCTGGAGTGACCACAGCAAGGCGGCAGCGATCGGTCCGTTAAGAACCGCACTAGCCGCCGCCTTAAGTGCTGTAATCATTGTCGTTGCCTTACCGCGAAACCGCGTAGGGCCGGACTATTTCGTCACTGAGGCCAAGGTTCTGCGTCACGCCGTTGTCACGGGCGCTAAAGCAGAAGAGATCCTGACGAACGACGTAGCCGAACAGCCAGTTGTCTTTGTACACGCCGGTTCCCGCCGTTCCCGTGGCCGAAATCTGCGGCTCGGGATAGAAGACGTTGCCGTCCGGTCCCGTCCACGGCTCGACGTTGTGCAGGTTGAGCGGCATCCAGGACGACTTGTCGACGTAGTACATCTTGTCGTCCGGACACCACTGGTCGCGCATGACGTCCTTGCCGCCAATCGTGAATCCCTCGAAACCGATCTTGCCAACGCGGTCGTCGTTCGTGACGCGAACGAGCGGATGGTAGACCTCTTCGAGCGCCTGAAGCTGGGGCGTTCCCGTGATGATGCTGACCGGCTTCTTGTTGGCCCGGCGAACCTGCATCACGTAGTCCATGCGACGGGCAAGGCTCTGCGACATCGGCAGTGCGCCCGCATCGACGACGTTGGAGTTGAGCTCCGGATAGTCGCCGCGAGAGACACCGAAGAACGACAGGGCGTTGTTCGTGATCGAGTACCCGAACCCGCGCATGCAGGCGTTGTACGACCCCTCGCGAACGAGGTAATCGCCGTCTGCCGTGTCGTTCGGAATCGCATCAAACTCGACCGCCGTTCCGCTGCGAACGGTCGCAACGCACACGCTCGTACCGCCACCGGCACGAATCGCACCCGTCGCCGGGTTGATGAAGTTGTACCGCGCGCCGTTGAGAATCAGCCGCGTCCCGTACGTCGATCCACCAAGGACCGTCGTGTAGAACTCGAGCGTCGTTCCGACAGCCGCCGTCGCGTTCCGGATGGCCTTGATGCCCTTGCCGTCACCGAAGACGTAGTGCGCCAGGTCCGTCTTGAGAGACGTGCGGGTCCATTCGAGAATGGGCTGCAGTCCCTTCAGGATGTTCGCCGGATCGTTCAGGAGCTTGATCGCGCGACCCGTGATCGAGCCCGTGATCGAGTAGTCCGTGAACGCGCACGTCTGCTTGACGAGCGACGGCGTGCCCGCTGCCGCGAGAGCGCTTCCGTCCGTGAACGCGCCGCCCGAAGGATTCGGACGCACGTAGGAAACGAACTCGACGCCGCGGTCATTGACGTTGACGCCGGTCGGCATCTCTTCGGCCCCAATCCAACTGAGGATCTCGGAATCCTCCTTGAAGGCCGTCTGAATCTCCGAGTGCATGATCTGACGCGCTGCGACATTCGCCAGCGTCGAAAGTGTTCCTGCCATGGTCGTACCCTCTCAGACCGTCGCCCCTACGCCGGAGCGACCCACTTACCGCCAACCTGCTGATACCCCAACTGAAGCGCCGTGTTGTCGATCTGTGCCTGCAACTGTGCGAGCCTTTCGGCCTTGTTTGCCGGAGGCGGAAGCGCGGGCGGTCCAGGCGTCAGTGATCCGCCAGTTGGCGGGTCGCCGAGTTTTGCCTGTTCCGCTGCCTTCTGCTCGGCCTGCTGCCCTTCGGTGACGGCCGCTTCAAGCCTGTGCTTGTAGTGCCGTTCGCCGATGAGCGCCGCGTGGCGTTTGATGATCGCCCGCACGGCCTGTGCGCCAGTTGCCGCAATGTAGGTCCGACCTTCCAAGTGCGCCTCGCGTGCCTTGAGAATCTTTTCGAGATCCTCTGGATTGCTCGCGATCGACTTCTGGAGGAGAGCCGCAAAATCGCCGGCTTCCTCGCCCTTCGGATCTACCTTGTAGACCGACATTACTTCGTCCACATCGGGATCGAATTGTGCGTCGTACGCATTGATCGCCTCGCGCCGTTCCGCCGCTACCTGCTCGGCGGTCCGCTGCTCGCGGTCGGCGCCAGTCGACTGCGCGAGTTGCTCAAGTTCCATCGCGCGCTGCTGCATTGCGGCGATCTGTTGAGCAACTTCCGGATCGACGAACTTCGCGATGTCCTCGAGAGCGTCTTGCGATAGCGCCGCAGCACGTTGCTGTGCCGGAGCGCCAGGTGCCGCAAGATTGGCCTTCGCTTCCGCAAGCGACATGCCGATCTGTCCGCGCACCCACGCATCGCCAAACTCTTCGAGTAGATCCTTAGCGATGACCTTGACAGCGTGATCGTCGATTGCCTTGAGCGCCTTGATGGCGCTGACGGTATCCGGCGTCTGCTGTGTCATTGCACCGATCAACTCCGTCACTGGAGTCAGGACGGGCTCAATCGGCTGGAAACGCTCGGCGACCGTCTGTGCTTCCGCTTTCGCGGCGTCACGTTCGGCCTCGACGCGTCGCAATGTCTCGGTCCGCTTCTTCCAGCGGCCCGCCTGTTCGGGCGAGCTACCGGCAGGAGGTTCGTTTTCATCTACAGCCGCTTCGCCGGCAGGAGTTCCTTCCGGGTCCATCGACTGTGCAAGGTTCGCCACCGACTGCGGATCGACCAGTCCGCTCTCCGGAGTCGCCACTGGCACGACTTCGGACCCCTGTTGCGCCGGGATCGCAGGTGTCTCTGTTACGCCGAGACTCGCTGTGGTCTGAGAGATTTCGTCTGGCATTGCTAACTCCATCGCGCCGCGGTGTTACCCGGGACGCCTCAGTCTCCTCTGTCCTCACGATGAGAAGGTGGAGCGGCGTTTGCCGCCGCCGTCTTATCGTCTTCGACGTCCTTGGTCGGATCGTCGCCGTCGCCGCCAAGACCGCTCGCCATGGCGGCTTGCTGCACGGGCGCCATCGCCGTCATCTGCGACATCGCCTGACGCGCCTGACGCTGTGCTGCAACCTCGAAAGCCGCGGCTTCGTGCGCGAGCATTGTCCCCTGCACAAGTTCCGCGAGAACCGGATCGGCATTGATGCCCTCGTCCGTGTTCAGCCAATTCTGGAACCACAAGTACATCGGCTCGTGGTAATCGCCCTGTTTTCGCACGGACGCTGGACTTCCCGGGTTTTCGGCCAAAAACGCGAGCGTCAACTGTGCGATACCAGCGGGATTTGAAAGCATCTGCTGCGTCTGCATTGCCTGCATCGCGAGCATCTGCGGGTCGACGCCGGCCGACTGCGCCGCCATCGACATCTGCTCCATCTGCTGACCGACGTACATCTGGGCAATCTGCGGAGCCATCGGCGCCACTTCCTTGAGCGCCTCGAGCCGCATTCGCGCTACCCGCGCGGCCTTGACCGCTTCCTGTCCCGCGATCTCAACGCCGTACCGCTGCGATGCCTGAAGTACGATCGCCGGATTCGGCTGGCTTCCACGCGTGGCAATCCAGTTCGTCTCCCACTCGTAATACTGCTTCCAGTCGTCGCGAAGCTGGTACTCGGCACGCGGAACGCTCGACCCCTTCTTGACCGTGATCTCAAAGTCCCGTGCCATGTCGGAACGCGACAGCGCCAGATATTCGACCTCGGCAAAGTCGCCCTGAATCGCGATCCACCGCGCTTCGTCGGCGTTCTCGTTGAAGATGTCAACGAGCATCTCAAGCAACCCGGCCTGCGACTCAGCCAAAAGCGCCATGATCGTGAACGCCTTGGCCATCGCCCTATCGTTGGCAATCGACCACGCCGCGGCGGTCCGCATGTTCTCGCTGCCCGCTTCGCCCGACTCGCCAAAAAACGCAGCACCAAAAACCCGCTGCATCGACTGGCGGATGTCCTGCGGCCGTATGTAGGCGTACTGACCAAGGGCAAGAGCCGGAATTACCTTGATGATCTGCTCGGCCCCTAGATCACCTGGTAGGACATCGAATGGGATAGCAGCGGTCGGATTCGAGAAAAGTTCCGGCTTTTTGATTGCCAGCTTGTTGTAGAGGAGCCGCGGCGTCTCGTTCGCCATCAGGTTCGTCGTGATAAGCGAGTTCTGCTCGTTCAGAAGGATCTGCAACGGCACGGCATCGATTGCCGGGATTCCCCAGAACGACTCCGGATCCTGCTTCCACTTGAAGAACCGTACGTGCTTCGTGACCGATTCCTCTTCAAGCGCGACTACCTGCCTGCCGGTGGACGTCATCTTGACGCCGGACGGGAAGACGTCGGCAAGCGATTGACCCTTTTCGATCCACGGCGACGTAGGATCGTTCTCGATGAGTTGATGGCGCGTGCCGGCAACAAACTCCGACAGGACGTCTTCGTTGAAGAAGTCGCGGTCGTACTTGATAAGGCGCATTCCGGCGCCGTCCGAGTAGCCCATTCGGTCGTTCTCGGTTCCGCCTGACGTGCGCTGCAGTCGCTCCTGATAACGCTTCCCTCGCGTGTCGTCCGCCATCCCGTCGCTCGCCATATGCCACGAGCCCGTGTAGTTCGGATGGGCGGCTTTCGCCACCGATCGGTCAAGATGGACGACCCACTGAAACCAGTGCAGGTTGTTGAAATGCGTCCGTCCGCGCTGGCGCGTCTGTCGCGCTTCGGCGTTCGCATTCATCTCGTAAATCGGAATCCACTGCACATCGACGTCGCCGAGTTTGTAGGCCGACTCACCCGTAACGACCGGACGGGGAATCATCGCCCCTTCTTCGACGCTGACGTTGAGACTCGAGCACGCGGGACACGCATCGCCTTCGATGCCTTCCTCGTAGACATCAGACGCCGGCATCATCTCGTCGGCCATCCCCTGCTGCCCGCAGTTGTGACACATGTAGGCGTCGGGCTCTTTCGTTACCGACAGATCGATCTTCGGGACCGTCTTCGTCTCGCCGATCTTCTGATTCCAGAATCCGTAGGCCGCAAGCGTCCCGTGAAGCATCGTCCGGTAGCCGATGTCCTGCTTCACGCTTTCGGTGAAAATCTGCCGCTGCTGGTACTGGACAAAGGCGCCGACTGCCCTTGCCGCTTCCGCCGCCTGGCCAGAATCCTTGCCGGCGCGTATCTCGAACTGCGGCTGTGCGCGCACGATCTCGGTCACGGCCGAATCGGCGAGAGCGCCAAAGTAGTTCTCCGGATGATAGATCGCGCCTTTGCCGCCCGTTGTCTTGATCTCACGCACCCAGCCGTCGTGCGGACTCATGTAGACGCGATGCTTGCCGCGTTTGAACATGTCGCAAAGGAAGGCGACCCGATCACGTTCGAGTTTCGCGAGCCGCTCGCGCTGCTCGTAGTACGCCTTGAGCGCAAGCAACCACTGACCGGCCGTCAGACCCGTCGTGGTCATTCCCTGCCCGTTGACGACGGCCAGTTCGTTCACTCGTCACCCTCGAGCAGTGCGGCTTCCGCCTGCAGCTTCTCCACGAGCTCGGCCAACTCTGCCTGTTCGGCCTCTCGCTGAAGTTCGACGAGTGGAACGTGACGCTGACCACTGACGACACCTTCATCGGCATCGTCAGGCACGCGCATGCGCTCCATTTGCTCGGCCGTATACAGGCCGTTTTTGATAAGCACGGCCGACACGAGGTTCTGCGCGTAGGCCAGAGTCTTCGAAGCCTCTGCCCTGACCGCGCCTATGTCGGCACGAAAGACCCGCTCGCGATTTGATAATTCCGAAGTGAAAGCATCGGTCCGGCTGGCAAGTTCTGCCCGCAGCCGTTCGACTTCCGTTTCGAGAAACCGCGTGTAGGCGCTCTTGAACATCGACCTTGACCAGTTCCGATGTTTCCGAATGTAACACAACGGGCCGGGGCGTCCGACCCGTTGTGTCTCGTGCCTACGGTACGAACGGGCTGTTCGTCGCGTAGTCGTCGGTTCGCGCAGCGGTTCCGCGCGAGTTCTGATCTGAGATGGCGTTGCGAAGCGTTGCGAAGTTCGCCGATCCGGCGTCGCGAGCGTCGTCTACCATGTCGTCGGTCACAAGGCCGTATCCGGCAGTCGCCAGCGCCGCACGGGCCGCAATCGTTGCGGTCGTGTTGGCCTCCGCAGTCCATCCCGTTCGGGCCGTCGTCGCGTCAGTCGTCGAAGCGCCGTCCGTCACGTCCTTGTAGTGCGTGTAGACGCCGGCCGCGCCGCCGCCAGCCGGATCGCCCGCATAGACGCGCACGACGAAGTTACCGCCGACGTCGGTCCACGGAATCGTGTTCACGTTGTCGTTGGCTCCGGCCGTGCCGGTCGTGACGCTCGCCTCGGACGAGGCCGTCGTGAAGCGTCCGTTCAGATCGATCGCCTGCAGGATGTACCGGATCGCCAGGCCGTCGTCGATTCCGCCAGCGCCACCGCCAACCGCGGTCGTGACCGTGCCGATGGTCGGAGGCGACATCGCGAAGAACGGTTCGGCCGCAAGCCGGAGGTTCGCAGCCGCGGCGACCTTGAGATGGTTGTCGGACACATGCACCGACTTCGCGAGGATCGCCGTGTTGAGAAGCGCGACCGTGCCGGGATTCGCAAGGCCCGTAAGCGTTGCGTTATCGACGACGCCCGTGTACCCGATCATCGTCTGCCCCGCGGCGGTCGCGCCGCGAAACGCCGGTTCGATCACGGCGGCGGTCGCCGATGCGGCCGAGACGAGCTTGTAGACCTGTTCGCGGTCGCCCGAGAACATGATGCCGTCGCCAACGGCGAGCTCGGTCGTGAAAAGACTCGACGAGCCCGTGAGAGCAGTCGAGCCGTTTGTCGCCGTCACCGTGCCCGTCAACGCCTTCGGCGCCGTGGACTTGTTGAGACGGTTGAGCGTGCCGGTAAGCCGCTCGAGTTGATGCTGATCGGACCTGTGCGGGGTAGGCATCGCCTTTCACTCCTGGTACGTCTGGAATCGTTGATTGACAACCGCACCGTCGCTCGCGCTCTGCTTTTCAAGCTCGCGAGAGAAGGCCGTCATGTTCCGAATGATGGCGACTCCCTGTGCCACGGGATCCATTAATGCAAAAACGGAATTATCAATCAAGGCTCCTTTTGCTTCGAGTGCGCGGTGAGCCCGTTCGTAGGCGCTGGCTTCCTCCGGAGTCGGGAAGAATTTCTGCGCGATTCCCTTGAGTGCGTCAACGCAGTCATTGAACAGCGGCTTGACGTCCGGTTTCTCGTCACCCGACGTATCCTGCGGCAGCGCATACTGCGGCATCTCCGCTCTCAGACGGCACAACCCGTCCGCATCGACGCCTTCCATCACCGCCAGGACGCCACCTTCGGCAAGGTAGATTTCGCCCTGTCCATCGGCGACGACGAACAGCATTCGAGGCCGTCCGTGGATCAACTGGCCCGACAGATCCTCGCCGTTCTCGATGTAGCCTTCCGGATAGCGCCGCACCGGATGACGCTGCGTCCAGTCAATTGTGAGGAAGTTCTGAACCTGGGAGATACCGGCCCGCTTCGAGACCGCCCACGGCGACCAGTGAATCTGATGGTCCATCGGGACGTCGTGAATGTAGGTCTGCCGTTCTGACGCGCCTTCGTGCGACATCATCGACATTTGGACCCGCGCGCGCTCACCCCACGGTCGCTCGACCTCGTGAATGTACTCGGCGATTCGGCCAATGGACGGAGGAATCCCGCTCGGCACCGGGAACTCCGGAAAGACCGCCTCGCGGTAGACGAACGGCCACGCTTCAAACGGCATCCCTTCCGCTGGCCGATACGCCCAGACGGTCGCGTTCGGATGCTGCTCGGTCGTTCCGACGTCCTGTCCGCGCCCGATAAGACCTCGCGCCGGCAGTCGCGGCTTACCCTCCGAATCTCGTGCCACGGCCCCAAACATCTCGGCAAACTCGGACCATGTGACGACGTGATGCAGCTCGGAGTACTCGGAGAACAGACGGCCGGAGACGGACGCCTTGTAGTCAATATCGACTTCCTGTGCGATCTCGTGCGTCTTCATCGAGAGCGACAGGCCCGCGTACCACCGCTTGTCCTTCCACGGATGCCTTGTCCACCGAAGCGTGAACACCGGCATCTTCGGCGTCATCCGAAGCTCGTACTGCTTGGTTCGCGTACCGCAGACCGTCGAGAAACTGATGCACGTCTTCACCGAACTCGAGACGGACGCCCATTGTGGCTTGCCAAGGAACGGCCAGAAGGCGTGCTCGTCCAGGAACACG
>ERZ724505.1984-NODE-1984-length-10564-cov-3.654391_pt1 | contig 10564 bp, 20 predicted proteins | sample MGYA00376038_ERZ724505 | MGnify/ENA primary metagenome ERZ724505 (study PRJEB28724, sample SAMN07190884) | wastewater metagenome | isolation source: effluent of sewage treatment plant in Hong Hong | place: Hong Kong | collected 2016-03-17 ...
TGTTTAGTCTCTTCAGAATTTTTTCTACCGATAGTTTTAATAACCCTTTTTTCGATAGTTTCTTTAGATTGTTTCTTACCCAAATTATTTTTGTTACCTTTTGATTTTTCACCTAATTTCTTTTTATGCTCTTCAGATAGTTTTTTACCCCTACGAGAATTACTCATTTTTTGTTTAGTCTCTTCAGAATGTTTTCTACCCAAACTATTACCAGCTTTAGGGTTGGAATTGTACCCGTCATTATGTGAATTAAAAAGGTCAATCCAATATTGTTCCCTTTCTATTAGTGAATCTTTTGGACACTCTTCAACTACCTCAAACAAAAAGTTCTCTATACCTTCTTTATTAAAAGAATTTTGTAAGTATTTAGAATGATGAATACCTTTAATTAAAAGAATTTTATGTTCCAACCATCTTCTCTTTATGTCGACAGCAGACCCAACATAAACTTTACCATTTTTTATATTAACTATTTTATATATACCAGTATTATTTCCCATATCATATAAATATGTTATGCTAAGAAAAATCTACCGACAGCCATTTACAGCCAAGAATAGTTTACGTAATATTGTACAATATGTACAACTACTACAAAGTAACCGATGAATTCTTCACACATTACTATCGTGTGAGTGTGAACTCCAAACAGGATGGTCGAGGTGGATTTAAATGCCTACACCTTAATGTGTCATCCTCATGTATTAATCATGGTTATTTTATACCAGATAAATTTAACCCCACGGTAGTTGAAGAAGAAGAATTCAACCAATCTTTAGAAAAAATAATAGATGATTTGGGTATTAACTTAAAAAGATTTACATTTGTATAATGGGAAAAAGAGCAAAAGAACACAGAAAGAAAGTTCAAGCACGTAATCGTAGAATTGAACAAGCTAGAAAAGTATTTTCAAACAAATTCAGAGAAGAATTGTTAAAAGAAATTGAGGCAGAAAAACTTAGAAGAGCTGCTGAAATGGGTGAGGCAATAGGTGAGATTACACCTACACCTGACGAAAATGGAGGCTTAGTGTGAAAAATTTCATAAAAATAACACCTTTTAGAAAGGCTTTAACCGCCTATATCATTTCATTCGTTATCCTAACCCTTATTGGGTATTGGATTGTTGAAGCAGGTTGGTTTGGTTTGAAATTTAGTTTGCCAGTTGTTGGTGTTGCATTAGTAGTTGATTTCGTTTTAACTTATAACAAATATAAAAAGTGGCTGAAAAACTAGAATTCGAGAGGAAATACCTCTTACTCAAACAACCTGTCTTGAAGGCAGACGTTGTTTACCGTGTTGAACAACACTATTTCGGAGACGATAGAATCCGTAGAACATCTACTGAAGGTGAACCTGACGTTTTCTACCACACCGTAAAGAAAAACCTACGTCCTGGGGTTAATTCTGAGAATGAGAAGAAGATTTCTCGTGCTGAGTACTACAACCTATTAGAAAAATCTAAATCATTTATTATCAAGTATCGTCACTGTTACTTCATTGGTGACTTGAAATGGGAAGTTGATGTCTTTGAGGATATCAACTTAGTTGTTGCTGAGGTGGAATACCCTAAAGAAGATTATAAAATTAAAATACCTAAATTCATTGAAGATGTTATGGTTATGGAAGTAACCAAATTCAGAGAGTTTAGTAATAAAAGTATATCAAAGAAAAAAATAACTTATTAATATGGAAAAAGTTGCTGAATATGAAATCATCGGCCGTGAGAGAAAATACTCAGGTAAATTTGGAATCGATGAATTAACCGTTAAATGTGGTGATATAGAATTTAAAACAGAGGTTTTTGACAGAGGTGGAAATTCTGTTGGTGCTTTAGTATATAATACTGAAACCAAAAAATATCTCTTTGTAGAACAATATCGTGCTGGTGCTGAAGGTATGATGATTGAAATCGTAGCGGGTAAAGTGGAAGAGGGTGAAAAAACTCAAGAAGCTATTAAACGTGAAATCGTTGAAGAGATTGGGTATAAAGCCGATAAAATTGTTCACATTAGTGATTTCTATCTATCACCAGGTGGTAGTAAAGAAATTATGGCTCTCTTCTATGTTGAGGTAAGTGAGAAGATTGGTGAAGGTGGTGGAGTAGATGAGCATGAAAACATTCGAGTGGTTGAGGTTGAAGACTTAGGTCTCAATGGTAACCTGTTCTTCGAATTCCCTGAAGAAGGTGATGTAACCCCACCATATAAATTAATTGACGCTAAATCACTGATGGCAGTGAGTTGGCATGTACAAAATAAAATGATGAAATCTATATGGGAAACCGTATCTGATTTCAAAATGAAATCTCTATAATGAGAATAGCTGTCATAGGTAGTCGTACGTTCAACAATTATGAGGTTGTTAAAGACATCCTAGATTCTATTAGTCCAATAACATTGATAGTTTCAGGTGGTGCTATGGGAGCTGATACATTAGGTGCGAGGTACGCTAGAGAAAACGGTATAGACATCAGAGTTTACAAACCTGATTGGACTTTGGGTAGAGGGGCAGGTTTCATTAGGAATACAAGTATCATCAATGATGCCGACATGGTGGTAGCTTTTTGGGATGGTAAGAGTCGTGGTACCTTAGATTCAATTACCAAGGCAGAGAAACAAGGTAAAAAAGTTTTAGTAATAACAAAAGAATGATAACATTTTCAGAAATAAGAGACGTACTTCAAAGATGGAATATCCATTACACTTGGTATGAAATCACTCAAAAATGGAGTGAGACACATCGTTTTTACCACACCCTAGAACATCTAATGGATTTGTTAGACCAAATCGAAAAGAAGTATCCAACCCAATCTGTGGATAGGGATAAGTTGGTTTTAACAGCTCTCTTCCATGATATTATTTATAACCCAGCAAGGGGTGACAATGAAGAGAAGAGTGCCAAATTCTTCTTAATGCACTGCCCATCTCAACCTACCGATGATATGGAAGATATCTACGATATGATTTTAGCTACTAAAGACCATGTTCCGTTGACTGAACTATCAAAAGTTTTCAACGATATGGATATGGATATTGTAACTAGGGATTTCGATCAGTTAATGAGGTGGGAAGAAGAAATCAGAGAAGAATATGATATCTACTCGGATGCCGAATACAGAGAAGGACGTTTAAAATTTTTACGTTCTATGGTTGACAAGTATCCACAAAATAAAGAAAATTTATTAAATTTAATTGATTACGTTAATCGAACATACTAATGGGCTGGAAATCAACAATAGAACTTACGAGAAAAGAGGCGATACAAGCAATCATGGTATCACTTGATGAAACACCTTACGACAAAATGTCAAATAGGGAGTTAGAGGAATTAATGTACCAATTAGATATTGGTGATGATTTAAATAAACCATACTATGGATATAACTTTAGTGTATCCGATGATGGTGGTTTGAAATTTGATGAATACGGTAACTTAAAAGATGAATGTAAATAAAATGTCAGAAACATACTTTAGAAAAATAGTTGACGAGGTTCTTAGAGAGGATGCTCGTGAGGAAGGGTTTCAAATTCTAAACATCGGTCTTCAAAACAGAGGGGATTGGGAGAAAGAATTAAAAGACGCAGTAGACTATTATAACGTAGGTGAGGCGGGTTACAATATTGTTTGTATAGCTTTAGATTTTGCTAAATACAAACTTGTTAACGCTAACCTTATGAAACAAAAACCTGGTGACGCTTTCGGTAACGTTGCTTGGATGTTTGAGAATACCGAGAACAATGATTAAGAAGAAATTAAAAAAGTGGTACCCAACCAAACAAGATGAAGATAAGGCGAGGTTTTTAGAACAACTTTTGGAAACCTCACAAAGATTTCATCGTTCAACTACAACAGGAAATGCCAATTGGATTATCGTTGGTACTGATGTTGCAACTCAGTTAAACACACTTTATCCGAGTTTAACAACAACCCAAGCTGTAGATTATACTAATCGTTGGTGTGGTACTACTTACACAACAACAACAGGTAATTACATACCTCTACATATGTCAACAGCATCGACTATGACTATGTTATCAGGTAATACATTTAATTGGTGATGATTAAAAAAGATATAAAAACATTAAGTGATTTTAGAAATCCAACACCTGAACCAAGGTGGCGTATCCATTTAAGTGATGGTAGTCATATTGATGTTACAGGTGAGGCAGAACGTAATGAAACACTCCTTCGATTACTTCGAGCGGGTAGGATTGAACCACCTATAAGAGCTCAACAACTAAATGGGGTTCAAAGTTTGAATCTCAATGTGACTATTAATAGAACTGAAGAACCAGTTGTGGAACGTAAAACATTCCTAGGATTACTTAAGGAAGAAATGGTTACTTGGAGTTGGGAGTCTTTTATAACTAGGTTTGTTACGGGAATGATAATTCCTATAATTACCTTAATTATTCAATACCTTACTGGTGATCCTATTAAACTAGGTAAAACCGAAACAATGTCATTCTTTCAAGCCTTACCTTGGGGAATTGGTTTTGGTTTGGGAATGAATGTATTACTATGGTCTATATGGAAAAGTTGGAAACTACTTCCTTTTATAACTTGTTGGTTAAAAATGGCTGTTTTCATTTTCATATTTGTTTTATGTATGTTGACAGTAGGTTTAATTAATGAACGTATTAGTGATAAAATAATGGGTTTCATTGGTGCGAACTTCATATCTAATAGAGAATTAAAAGTTTTAAAAACAATAACTGAATAATGAAAACTATATTTTGTAATATTAATACACAAGTGGACTTTTTTAATGAAAGTCCCGTCAAAATAAAAAACTCGGATTCTATTAAACCCAAACTCAGGGCTCTTACGGAATTCGCTAAAGAAAAGAAGATTAAGGTTGTCAACGTAGTAAGTTGGAACGACCCTAAAAGTAAGTGGTTCTCTGATTCACCTGATGGTGTTAAGACCTTCCCACCACACTGTGTGAATGGGACTGCTGGAACTAACTTCATACCTGAGACATTGGTTGATGGTGATTACTTCTTAGTTAAGGGTGATGCACCTTATATTGTATTTCCTGAAATTCACAAACACCGTAACCTTATTATCTTCAAGAATGAAATGAATCTCATTGAAGGTAATAAATTTGCTGATAGTGTATTGAATAACCTAGGTACTGTTATGATGTCAAGACCCAACTATATTGTCTATGGTATTGGTGCTGGACTTGTAGCAAGAGATTTATCACGTAGGGGTTATGATGTTAAACTAATATCTGATGCCACTATCGAATTTGATGGGTTACCTGTGAATTATGAGGAAAGTAAGATAGAATTGGTTACCTCCGAGTATATACTTTCAACCGAACTTGAGTAATATTTATATCTATGGAATATACTGATGAAGAAATATTAGAAGTGGTACAAAGATGGGAAAATACAGGTTTATTGTATGGTCTACCACTTTATGAAAAACAAGAATTAGCTCCGATTTATGATAACGTTGCTCGTTTAGCTCTATCAAAACTAGATAGTGGTGAAATAACAAGAAAAGTATCTGACCTCATGGATAGTACAATGTTCCCAATCTGTAGAAGATTGTATCGTCGAGTTGGGTGTGATTTTAACATTGAGAAAATGGTTAACACCCTTGTTAAAAAGGTAGTTGAAAATGAAGAAATGTTGGAAAAACCTATCGTAGATAAGGCAACTAACCCAATTGTTGAGTTTTGTGTCGAATTTGCAGATACTTATGAAGACGAGATAATTAGTAAAAAACAATTTAATAACGAAGATTACGCCGAAAGAGTGGATAAAATATTAGACTCTCTCCGTCATATTCTTCTGAATAAAGAGATGGTATCATTTGTAGATAGAACGAATTCCGATTGGAAGATTATGTTATCTGACTCTAAGAAGTCACCAAAACAAACGAGATATTGGAATCAAAAGATTGCCCAAGAGGTACTATCATCAACTCTAAGAGACACAAACAAAGGAATTTAAATGGATTGGTTAAAGAAAGGTGCCGTTACATTCGCACTGTCACTCGGTAAAACCGAAAAAGATGTATTCGCTCAAAATGGGAGTGAAGACTTATTAAAAAGTAACACAGGAATAGTCAACCCAATGGTGGCTAACCAATTAATGCAAGACTTGAAGGAAGGTAGACTTACCCAACAAGTTAAAGAATTTAGAAAGAAACACTATGAGATTCTTCGTGAATCGGCTAAATATAAATTCAAAGACGGTCAATTAATGTCTGAACAAGAAATTAGACAATCTAAGATTACACAAGGTGATCCTTATGATTCTTACCAAGTAGAAGTTGTTTTCGATAACAAACCAATGGGTAAGGCATTATTTGAGGAAGGTGTGGTTAGACCTCTTAAGATTCAAAGAGGTGTGGTTCCAAGACATAAAATTGAGAACTATGTTTCTAACGTACATGTAAGAACTATTGAAGGGAACAATAAGTTAATCGATTTCTATATCCCTAAGAATGGAGAGAATGAACCTATCCTTAGAGAAATGGAATATATTAAAAGAAACCCATCTGTTGCTGATGTGATTAATTTCACTAAAATGAGTTTCACAACTCAAGACACAGAGATGTTAGTTTTTGAATACAAGATGTTAGCTTTCGACAAAATCGTTGAACACAATAACAATTATATTGTTAAAATGTTTGCCGAATGTACTTCTGACGGAAGATGGGCAGCTGAAAAATATATGATTATCGATTAAGCCTCTTGATGAGTAATTAAAATCTATCTATATTAATCAAAAATTCACATTTAATGGTTAGAAAAAACAAAATCTCCCATAACATAAATGAGGGGATTAAACACTCCCAAATCCGTATAGTTGGTGAAGGAGTGGAATCTAAAGTTTGTAGTGTTAACGAAGCTCTACGAATTGCAGAAGGAATGGGTGTAGACGTTGTTGAAATCAACTCAAGTTCAAGCCCAGTAATTTGTAAACTTATTCGCTATGATAAGTTTCTTTACGAAGAAAAGAAAAGGTTAAAAGAGATTCAAAAAAAGAATCGTGAACAACAAGTTGAGGTTAAAGAAATTCGTTTAACACCAACAACCGATACTCACGACTTGAATTTCAAACTTAAACACTCAATCAACTTCTTAGAAGAAGGTGACAAAGTTAAAGTTGTTATGAAGTTCAGTGGACGTGAAATTATACACAAGGAGAAAGGTGAGAAGTTGATGTTGGAATTCGCGGTAAAACTCGAAGAACATGGTATAGTCGAAGCCTTCCCAAAACTAGAAGGAAAGAGAATGTTCATGACAATCAAACCTAAAAAGAAATGATTAAAACCCCGATAAATTTATCGGGGTTTTTTGATATTTATAGGTAATGAAGTTACAGGAGATATACAAAAGTTTACTAGTTGAAACCGTTGCTCGTGAAAAATTAAACAAAATTGTTAAAGATTTGTTAAAGAAGTACGTTGGTGGTAGACCATTTTTTAATGCATTAGATGATGCAATTAAAGATGTTGTAAACGAAGATATCGTTATTGAAGTAATGAAGGGTTTAGAAAACCAATGGGTTGCCACTTCGGGTGGGTTTGGTGATAGAATTTACACTATGTGGAAATCAGGTAAGATAAGATGTAGAGGGATGGTGGTCTTCAACGGTAAAATGTGTACTAATAGAATTGGTGTTACATGTTGGTATCCATCAGATTTTGATTTAGATAATAAAGAATTTGTTTTCGTAGATGATTCTTTATTCTCAGGTGGTACAGTTAAGAAGGTTGATGATTATTTATCTGAAAACCATAATTCTTCAGTTAAAAGTGTTTCAGTTGTTTATGATGGTTCACCTAACAAAAACCATCTAGTCAAGTCTTTATTTAGATATTATGAATAATAAAGCTTTCCAGTTCAAATAAAAAGAAGTATTCTTATAAAAAAGACTTGAAAATGAAAAAAATGTTTTTAACACTAATCTTGTCAATCTTAAGTTTGACAGGGTTTTCACAATCAGATTCAACAAAAAAGAACGATGTTCTTTGTTTGAACACAACAGTTAGAGTAATCGGGTACACACTCAACACACCTAGATTGCAAACATATTACCAACCAACTCCATATGTTGGTGTTAATTTACACTTATCAAATTCTAAAGGTAATTACGTAGACCAAGACACAAGAAGAAATACTTATCTAGGTATCTTCCTCAGTGGGATTGCTTTTACTAGTGCAGCTATCTTAGAGAGTGGTGATTTTAAAATCTATCAAGGTGAGACAGCAAGACAGATAATGTTGGGAGTCGGTATAACATTAACATTAACGGGTGGTATCGGAATGATATCTACTAAATAAAAAAAGGGAGATTTATTCTCCCTTTTTTATTCTACTCATAATAACCTCTTTGGTTCTATCAAACTCATTTTTTAAGTTTTGATATTCTTTATAAACCTCTAGGTAGTCTACTAAATCAGATTCTAACATGTTAAAATCTTCCATTAGTTCATTCATTGCCTGTTGATTGTTAGTACGTTCACCAACAGTATAAGTTAACTTATCCAACTCTTTCCACGTATTAAAGATAGTTTCATAAATACTATCCATTTTATTATAGCATTCTTCGTTATCTAAATCAGGACATTCAGTTAAGGTTTGAGATATTAAACCAACAATTTCGTTATATTTTTCTCTTGCAAGTTCAAGAACTGAAGAGGTATCTTCATCATCTTCAAAATCAAATTTTAATTGATTGTCATATTCTTTTATGACATTTTTAACTAAATCCTCGATTTCAGCTTCTTTAATTAATGCTTTCTTTTTCATATGTTAATGTTTTGATATTTTCACTTTTGAACTGTATGTTAACTAGATTCAAAATCTCTTCTAACTTATCGACTGTGTAGTTAACCCATCTATCGTTATATCTGACTCTAACCATCAGATAATTTAATTCACTTATTGTAAGTGATTCAATAACTCCTTCACCGTAAGGAGTCACAACAGGGATTTCGTTCTTTGTCATTTCATGCAGTCGAGTAATTTTATTTGTTATTTTCCATTAACTGTCTTATCTCTTCATAGACACTTTCAATAGCTAATTTGAGATAACCAATCTTTTCTTTATCATTAGAGTCCTCAACCTCTTTCTTTAAATCTCGGACTTTATCTACTAATTCTTGTAGTTTTAAATAATACGTTTTCTTATCCATCTTGATTCGGTTCTAACCCCTTGTTGTTGATTAGCTAAGTCGTCTACTATTTTAGTGACACCTAAAACCTTATCTTTATAACTCGTATTAGTTCTAGCAATTCTCTTACCGTTACTTAATTGTAAACTCTTTTCAGCTACCCTTGATACTGTAACGTTTTCACCATTACCCCATTGTCTACCGTGTGGTCTGAAGATAATTGTATCACCTACATTTAATTCAGATGTTCTAGTTTGTTGATTTCTTGTAATGTTAGCCTCATTAAACATTTTCATGTATTCACGGAAGAATGCCATTTTTTGTTCTGGGTTCATATAGGTTATTAAATTGTTGAAACCACCCCATCTACCTTCAGACACTTCAATTATTTTAGATAATAAAACAGTGTTATCAGGTTGTCTATTGTTTAAAGCCACATTCCATGAAGCTATAGTTGTACTAAGATAAGGTAATCTACCAGTTCTTACTTGTAATGTGAAATAAGGTAAACCATTTTCTTTAAGTCTAGGTAAATCTAAAGACCTATTTTGATTAAATTTCTTCAAATATTCTGTTGCTGCTTCTAATGAAGTTGGAGTCCAATTTTCAAATTTAGGGAATACAAAATAGTTGTTACCATTTCTAAACCAAACTTGAGAATGTTTTGTCAACTCTTCTTCATTAACTGCTGATTGTTTACCTAACTCTTTCATTACTTCATCAACATATTTTTGTGCAATATCTAATAAAGGTTTAGGAACCAAGTTCATCATCAAACGAGGGTCAATACTTTGGTCTTCCATTGAATACCAACCCCAACTTTCCATATTTGGATGGTCATAATTAACGTGTAATGCGAATTTATAAGTATTAGCCTCTTTTTTTCTAACATTAACACCTTTCTTATCGATAAAGAATATCAATAAACCATTTTGTGTGTAGTTTCCAAAGTAAGATGAATTAGATGTAGAAACACACCAATTTGAGTGAGCACCATAAGAACAAGAAGCTGCGTGAGTAAGTGGAACTACCACTAACCATTTATCATCTTCTAATAATTTAATCCTAGATGCATTCTTTGGTTTTTGTTCTTCAAAATATGCACACATAGGTTCAATCCATAAGTGTGAAGGGTATGCATTAATATCTTTAGGTGTTTTTCTTATTTTTTCAAGGACAGCTAAATGTTCAGCAGATGGGTTTCTCCATTTGTCTTCACCATAGATGGCTTTAACGTGGTTATCACTTAAACGATTAACATTTTCGTGGTAACATTTAATTTTAGCAATAATGTCTGCTTTTTGTTGTGGAGCTTGAACCAAAGTTCTAACCATCCAATCCAAATATTTGTTGTTACCTGAAGGGTCATTCTGAGACAATTCTCTCACAACTGGTTCAGGTACATTTGAACTATACTTTTT
>ERZ724505.1985-NODE-1985-length-10544-cov-3.987987_pt1 | contig 10544 bp, 12 predicted proteins | sample MGYA00376038_ERZ724505 | MGnify/ENA primary metagenome ERZ724505 (study PRJEB28724, sample SAMN07190884) | wastewater metagenome | isolation source: effluent of sewage treatment plant in Hong Hong | place: Hong Kong | collected 2016-03-17 ...
AAAAAAGCCGTTTTTGCAGCATATTTATAGTGAACTGGAGCTTCGTGTCGGCACAAAACTGTCTGACGGTCTGAGCGATGCACAACTCGAGGAATTCGAAGAAATCATTGATCGAAAACAAGAAAAAATTGATAGTTGGCTGGCCGAACATGCGCCAACATACACGCAAGACCCAGCTTTCGTGAAACTTCAACAGGCAACGCAGCTTCCTGCTGAAGATCCGCGATTAGTCGCTGAATTTACCGCGACAAAGTGGCTAGAAGTAAATCGCCCGGATTATCGAGACGTTGTAGCACTCGTGCTTGATGAGTTGAAGCAGGAAATTATATCCAATCGAGATGCTATCTTGGGCGGCATTGCCCAAAGCCAACCACAAGCTCCTCAACAACAGCAACAGATGCAAAATGTTGATCCGCAGCAACAACAGCCACCGATGGCTGCCTAAATACGATCTTTGTATCCAGCAAGAAATGCCTGTACGGGCATTTCTTTTTTCCCAGCTGGTTTTATAGTGTCGATGACAAGATATTTACCATCACCGCATTGTTTGGAGAGTGCAGCGGGTTCATTGCTGACGTGCGCGCGTGTAATAATTGCGTCGATAGACCCAAGCGTGGTGCGAGAACCAGGCCAGCCCGTAAAAGCACGGATTTTCCGTTCGATGACTTCTGCCGGCTCGTTCCAGTCGATAATTCCATCGGCTTTGGTAAGCTTACGTGAGTAGGTAGCTCTATCTGGATGAGGCTGGCTCTTTGGCTGTAACTCGCCACTGAGATATCTTGGCATATAGTCTTGTAGGAGCTCATCGCTGAGTGTAATTAATCGCTTGGTAAGTTCTGGTGTAGTTTCGTCTGGACTGATAGCTAAAGAACGAGAGGTCAGAAGTTTTCCAGTATCCATACCTTCGTCAATCAGCATGAGGCTAACACCGGTCTTCACGTCACCATTGGCGATAGCCCACGTGATCGGGTCGGCGCCTCGTAACAGTGGAAGGAGGGAAAAGTGACTATTGATGATGCCAAGAGGAAATATATCGATAATAGTTTGAGATACGATGATACCGAAATCAATCAAAACCGCATATTGGCTTGTGAAAGACTCATTTTTAAGGACTGTTTCTAGCTCTGCTTTATTGCTAGCTTCAATGACTCGCAGATTGTGATTGGTGGCGATATCTAGAACAGGAACTTGTCCTTTATGATGTGGCGGTCGAGGCTTGGTGACCACAGCTTCGACGGTGGTATGGTGAAGTAACAGCTCTAAACAACTCGCGGCAACTGGGCCGCTTCCAAAGAAAACTGCTGGTTGGTTAGTCCCAGAGCTCATGATTGTCCTTGATATGCTCGTCATAATTGAGTGGCTGTAACTCACCGCCATCATCGAGCTGAAAGAACGCATTGGAATCATCTTTGATGTGATCGACGAAAACAATTCCGTTCGTATGGTCAATCTCGTGTTGCAAGAGCATGGCCATAAAACCTTCAGCCTTAATACGGATTTCTTCACCATTGATATCAAGAGCCTTCACGCGAACTTTCGGATAACGATGAACGTTGCCGTAGACATGCTTTACGCTCAAACAGCCTTCAGCTTGGATAACGACTGGTTCACCTTCGGTTTTTATAATTTCAGGATTAATCAGCGGTACGAAGTCGACGTTATGTTTGTCATCGAAATCTGCCCGTACAATAACTACTTTCTCAAGTCGATCGATTTGCACAGCCGCTAGCGCTGCACTTATCTCATGAGGTCGAGACGCCTCCCAGTCAAGGGCAGCCGCCGTCATATCTTCTACTAATTTTTTCGTATCGTCAGTAATAACATGCACGCGCTTTGATTTGACGCGTAAATGAGGATTCGGCAAAGTAATGATATCTTCTTTTTTCATTAACACTAGTATATCAGATACCAACAGGTTACTATAAGAGGCTAATCGGGTCGAGTTCGAACTGCCAATGAGTAGCTGGAAGGTGACTCAGAGCTTGCAGCAAATGTTCACGTTTGGGCGACTTCAACACTAGTTGCCAACGATAGGTATCTCGAGAGCGTTCATAAAACGCCGGTGTAGGCCCAAGAATCTCGACATCATCGGGAAGTAACTCTCGAAGAGTCTCTGCGAGTTTCTTCGCACTGCGCACGCTCGTCGCTTCTGTTTTGTAGCTGCAGACCATTTTTAGCAAGTAGCAAAATGGAGGGAAGTAGCCTCGTTTTCGTTCAGCAAGGATACGCACGTAGCTAGCTTCATAGTTCTGTGTAAGACCAAACTGTACGATAGGATGCGTTGGCTGATAGCTTTGAACGATAACGTTGGTTGCGTGTTCTGAGCGTCCGACACGTCCGACTGCCTGAGCAAGAAGTTGGAATGTTCGTTCGCTTGATGAGAAATCAGGTAAACTCAGCCCCGCATCGGCTTGCACGATACCAACGGTATGAAGGTTTGGCAAATCAAGACCTTTTGCGATAACTTGTGTGCCGATAATCAGTTGAATTGAGCCATCATACAGGTCTTTGTAGCGCGCTTCGACTGTATCTTCGCTAGCGCTATCTCCGTCGAACCGTGCGGTGCGTATTGCCGGAAACAGCTTGTTCAGCTCTGACTCAATCAATTTTGTACCGATACCTTTATGGATTATCGAAGCATTGCCACATTCGGGGCAACTTGTCGGCACCTGGCTCTTCAAACCACAGATGTGACATCTGAGTTCGTGCAAATCTGCATGAAGCGTAAGTGGTATGAAACAGCGCGGACAACCAGCCTGCCACCCGCAGTTTTCGCACAAGGTGACAGCTGTGCTGCCACGTCGATTATGAAAGATGAGTGCTTGTTTTCCAGCTGCAAAATCTTGTTCAAGACGGCTAAGCAATTTATCGGAAAGAAAACGGTGTCGCTTGAACAGCGTTCGTTTTGTCATGTCGATTACATCCAAGGTGGGTTTCGTCGCAGCGGGGTTTGCTAAGTGAGGCATATGAACGATAGGACGTTTTGTCATATGCGCCAAGTAATAATCTTGCACTGAAGGGGTAGCGCTACCGAGAACAAGTTTTGCATCGTGTGACTTAGCTAGCACATGAGCTACGCGGGCTGCGTCGTAACGAGGAGATTGTTCTTGCTTGTAGCTCGGCTCGTGCGACTCATCGATAACAATCAGACCTATGTGCTGAAGCGGCATAAAAAGTGCCGAACGAGGTCCAATGACCACTCTCGGTTCATCGCTCGTAAGCGCCGCCTGCCATGCAAGATGACGTTCAGCTTCAGACTGACGCGAATGGGCTAAGATGATACCACCAAAGTGATGAGAAAACTCTTCAATCAGTTGAGATGTTAATGCAATTTCTGGTACGAGAATGATGACGGACTTGCCGGAATTAAGTGTCTTTTTTGCAAGCGCAATATAGACAGCTGTCTTGCCAGAACCAGTAATCCCATGCAGAATAAATGTACCGGCTTCGATTGAATCAATAGATGACAAGGCAGATTGTTGATCATTATTGAGTACAAAATTTGTTCGTTTGCGTGCCAGGCCTTTTTGCTCACTTGACCGCTGACGACGTGTCTTTTCGAGTCCTCTGGGAAGAAGCGTCTGGAGCACGGTTGCAAGCGGCGTGACATAGTAGTCATGTAACCAGTTTGCTAGTTCTATGTGAGCCTGTGGCAACGCATGTTCTTCCACGACACTAATGATTTCCTTGACTTCATACGTTGGCTTTTTCGTATGACTTAAGATGATGCCGGTGACTTGTTTTTTACCGATTTCAATTCGAACAATTTGCCCGACAGAAAGATTCATATTTGAAGCATAGGTAAACGTATCTTGTCCGTTACGAACAATCTGGTTGGGTGCCACCTCGTAATACTGCATAGTACTAGTATAGCTCGACATCATGACATTGAACGATTAGAATAAAACCATATGTATTTTGAGTCACGCGCGGAAGCAGGAACTGTCCTGGCGCAACAGTTAGTAGAAAAATATCGTTATGAAAACTGCGCAGTAGTGGCTCTCAGTGACGGAGCGGTGTTAGTGGGTGAGCAAATCGCTGCAGCACTTCACTGTATTCTGACGTTACTCTTGATTGAGGAAATCGAAGTTCCGGGTGAAAACATGAAATTTGGAGGGGTATCTGAAAGCGGCGGTTTTACCTATAACGGTATGTTCTCAGCTGGTGAGATAGAAGAATATACGAGTGAGTTCCATGGCTATTTGGACGAGCAAAAGCGTGAGGCATTCCAGCGCATTAACCGACTGCTTGGTGATGGGGGACTGATTGATCATGATATGCTGCGTGATCACACCGTGATTTTAGTAGCAGATGGAATTGATAACGGTGCTGCAATCGATGTCGCGATGGACTTCTTGAAGCCAATTCGCATTGCCCGTTTGATTGTAGCGACACCGCTTGCTACAGTCACGGCTGTCGATAAGGTCCACCTGCTTGCTGACGAATTACATATATTGGATGTAAAAGAAAACTACATGGGTGTTGACCATTACTACGAGGACAACTCTATACCGACACATGAAGAAACCGTCGCAAAAATCAACCAAATTGTCTTAAATTGGCGATAAAAGGCCTTGATGACTGTTGTAAGATTGTGCTACGATAAAAGATAACAAAACAAAGCAGGGCTAATCAAAAGGGAGAGTATGCTAGACGTTTTTATTACTTCACGTGTCCGCCGCAAGATTGTGGTTGTATACGCGAAATATCCAGATTTTCACACTCATGTTCGAGGCCTTGCAAAGCTGATAAAAGAAGATCCAGGTAATATCCAGCGTGAGTTGAAGCGTCTTGAAAAAGTCGGCTTCCTGAAAAGTGAAAAGCAAGGAAACACGAAGATTTACGCAACTAACAAGCAATTTCCAATCTTTAAAGAACTCCAAAGCATTGTGATAAAGAGCCAGCAGCACCAAGCTGGTCGCAAGCGGACAAGCTCTGATATCCAACCTGTATAGTTTGGTTGCATGAGCGCACAAAAAATTTTCGATCAAATAATAAAAGCCCGTGGTCTTGATGATGAATCAAAACGCGCGGCTTTTTTAAACCCGGATTATGAAGCTCGTCACGACCCCTTTTTGTTGCCAGATATGCACGAGGCTGTCGATCGACTAGTAAAAGCGCGCAAGGAACAAGAGCAGATTACTATTTACGGTGATTACGATATCGATGGCCTGACGGCCACAACGGTACTGATTGATGCACTAGATAGCTTTGGCTTCAAACACGTCAAAGCATTTATACCTAATCGGTTTGTCGAAGGCTATGGAATGACCGTGGATGCTGTAGAAAAAATTGCAAAGGATGGAGCTAAGCTAATTATCACCGTTGACTGCGGTAGTTTGAGTCATGAGCCGATTAAAAAAGCTGGTGAGCTAGGCGTCGATGTTATCGTTACCGACCATCACAATGTAGCTCCAGAACAACCTGCTGCTGTAGCGGTAATTAACCCGAAGCGACTGTTACAGGACAATCCGAACGACTACGACAATTTCAAGTTAGTTTCGGATGCTAATCTTTATCCATTTCTTGATTTGCCAGGTGTTGGCGTTGCTTTCAAACTTGTACAAGCACTGCAGACACGGCTTGATGGACTAAAGCCGGGACAAGAGAAGTGGCTTCTCGATTTGGTAGCGTTAGGTACGGTGTGTGATGTTGTTAGCTTGGTTGATGAAAATCGTATGCATGTGCACTGGGGACTTAAAGTGCTAGCAAAAACACGACGACCAGGCCTGAAAGCATTAATGGCTGTGTCGCGAGTAGTGCCCGAAAAAGTGAATGCACGAAGTCTGGGATTCGCCCTAGGTCCGCGTATGAATGCGGCAGGGCGTTTAGAAACAGCACAAATAGCACTTGATTTGTTAACTGCTCAAGACGGAATGGTAGCCCTTGAACAAGCCCAGCGACTTGATGTAATGAACAGCGAGCGTCGTACTGAGCAAGATAAGATTTTTAAGGAAGCGATACAACAAGTAGAAAAGTACTCGAGCGATAACGTTTTGGTTGTAAGTAGCCCGAAGTGGAATCACGGTATTGTTGGCATCGTTGCAGCGAAACTACTGGAGAAGTATAAAAAACCAACATTTGTGTTGCAAGAAGTGGGTGAAGAGAGCAAGGGAAGCGCACGAAGTTACGGTGATTTCTCGGCTGCCGATGCCATACGCGCCGCGGATGACATAATCACCAAAGGTGGAGGGCATAAATTTGCGGCTGGTGTGACATTATCGACAAAAAATATTCAGGCTTTTAGAGAACGTGTGAATAACTATTCCCGGGATATGAAGCTTCAAGATCAAGCGAACCTCCTCTTACCTAAAGCGGATGTGAGTGCAATAACTGAACATATAACCGAAGAATTGATCGAGCTTCTGGCAAGTTTAGAGCCGTATGGAAACGGAAATACACAACCGATTATCAAGAGTGATGGATTAACAGTAGTAAATCTGCGTCGGATGGGCGATAGTGGCCAGCACGTAAAGCTTGAGCTAAAAGAAAGTAATGGTAAATCTATGCAGTTCATCGCGTTTAACGCCCCGAATCATTTTTATGTCGAGATTGGTGAAGTTGTGTCCGTATGGTACCATCCAAGCGTGAACGAATGGCAAGGTCGGCGTAGCGTTGAAGGAGTGCTACTCAACGTTGAGCAGATTTAGCAAAAAAGCTTCTCGTGTGTATAATTGCGGGTATGTTTAAGAAACGCAGCCCAATCGGGCAAGAGCATCGTGCGGTACTTGAGGATGTTACAGACAATATTTCGAAAGCCGTTTTGAGTGCGGGAGATAGTTTATCCGAATACACAGTACGAAATATTATGCTCGACCTTGCGGCTCATGCTGTGGGGGCAGCTCGGATGCATTGGCATGCTGCGTATCACATGGATAAAAATGCCAGTCGAGATGGAACTGTTCAAACAGCGTTATTTGGCCGTGCATATCCGGGAGGTAGCGAACATGCGAGAGCCTTATCTACGAGCCATCAGACGCAAGCGGCACTGTTAGCTAACCTAGCTTGCGCGGTGTGTCCTCTGCAAGCAGAATGTGGAATAGGTGGAGATGAACTTGTGAAAGAACTGGACGAGCCAAGTGATAGACGACGTTTCGTACGAAGAGTACGCAAAGATAGCACAAGATTCTGTGAAACAAATCTGCGACCGGGCCGACTGCGAAAAGACGAAAACTAATCCATTGTTGAAAAGACGTTTATAATCTGTTACAATAGCATCGATATGGTACAAGTTACACGTAAAGATGAGCGCGAAGCGAACGAGAATGTGATTCGTCGTTTTAATCGCAAAGTATTGCAAAGCGGAGTACTTTCAACAGCGAAAGCAAGCATGCGTTTTTCAAAACCTGTTAGCAAAACGGAGCGCCGTAAAAAAGCGATTCTACGCAAAGAGCGAAAAGCTGACAAGATGGCAAAAATGCGACTAGGAGTTCGCTAGCGAATGACTCTGAAAGAGCAAATCAGAAACGATATGAAAGCCGCCTTATTGGGCGGCAGTCGTTTTGAAGGCGACACATTACGTAATCTCATGGCAGCTATTCTTAATGAAGAAGTAGCTACTAATAAGCGAGAGGAAGGTCTTGAAGATGCTGAAATTGAAAAATTGATAGCACGAGAGGTCAAAAAGCGGCGGGAAAGCATCAGTATGTATGAGCAAAATGATCGTGCTGATTTAGCTGAAAATGAGAAGAATGAAATTGCAGTACTTGAGAAATATATGCCTGAACAGCTTAGCGAAGGGGACGTACGAGCAAAAGTTGATGAAGTAGTGGCTGGTATGGGTGAAGTGAATATGCAGCAAATCGGTCAAATAATCGGAGCGGTTAAAGCTCAACTCGGCAATTCAGCCGACGGAGCGCTCATCGCAAAGGTTGTTAAGGAAAAACTAACACAATAGGGGAAGTATAGTGATACTACTGTTTGGACCGACCGGTGCCGGAAAAAGCATGCAGGGCCAAATGTTGGCTGTGCGTATGGGCTGGAAATGGCTTTCAACTGGTGAGATGCTACGACATAGCAACGATCCTGAAGTTATTCAGATTCTGAAAAGCGGTGATTTGGTAAGCAATGAACTAACGTATGAAGTTTTCGACAAGGCAGTTCAGGAAGCGGCTCACGATAAATATCCCCGAATCATAGTCGATGGATTTCCTCGTACGAAAACTCAAGCCGAGTGGCTTGCGCATTACCTGCGCCGTACCGGTAGGAAAATTCAACAGGTAGTCGTACTTGAAGTCCCAGAAGCAGAAATAATGAGTCGATTAGAAAAACGAGGTCGCATGGAGGATACGCCAGAAACAATTGCAAAACGTATGGCAATTTATCGTCAAAAAATGTACCCTGTACTTGGTATTTTCGCGGAGCAAGGGATAAAAATCATTCATTTAGACGGTACGGGTACCGCTGGTGAAGTTCACGACCGTCTCTACGCTGAAGTCGTGGGTGCTTAGATATGATCCAGCCTCCAAAAACTGATGCTCAAATAGAAGCGATGCGTGAGTGCGGCAAAATTCTTGCGACAGTTTTCGATGGCTTAAAAAAGCAGCTGAGCGTCGGTATGACAGGTCTTGAAGCTGACGCGTGGGTAGATGCTGAAATACGTCGTCACGGCGCTCAAGCAACGTACAAGACGTCCGAAGTCAACTTTCCTAATGCCATCTGCATTAGTGTGAATGACGCGCTTGTGCACGGCGTACCGACGAACATTCCATTTGATAAAGGTGATGTGGTTGGTTTCGATTTGGTCATCACTTTTAAAGGTATGAAGACAGATGCGGCATTCACGACTGTGATTGGTGAAGAGCCGACGGGAGCTGTGCGACATTTGCTCAAAAATACTGAACGAAGCCTATATGCTGGCATAGATGCAGTCAAAGGTAACGGCACACGGATTGGTGATATTTCCGCTGCGGTCGAAAGTGTGCTCGCAGCTGCGAAACTGGGCATCATTCGAAATCTTGTTGGGCATGGAGTCGGTAACGAAATGCATATGGCTCCAGAAGTTCCCAATTACGGTAAAGTGGGTACGGGATTGGTGCTTAGCCCAGGAGAGACAATCGCAATCGAACCGATGGCGACACTTGGAGGTGAGAGAATTATCACGGACACGGATGATGGGTGGACAATTTCCACCGCTGACGGTAGTTTGGCGGCTCAATTTGAACACACGATTTTGGTTACAGAAACTGGTGCAGAAATTTTGACGATTTTGTAGAAATCAAACATAGGCGCTATAATAAAGCCCATGCAAGAAGTATCTAGGTACGCAGTCGGCATCGACATTGGTACGACGACTGTTCGATGTGTTGTAGGGCATATTAATTCTGAAACCGGCGCACCGACAATCGTAGGAGTAGGCAAAGCGGCTAACCACGGTATGCGCAAGGGCATTGTTGCGAATCTACAAGGTCCGGCTGCCGCAATTGATGAAGCATTAGGCGAAGCAGAGCGAATGAGCGGCTATCAGGTTGATTTCGCAACTGTTAGCATTAATGGTTCGCATATTATGAGTACGAAAACTGACGGTATGATTGCCGTAGGTGCGATTGATCATGAAATAACACGAGAAGATTTGCGAAGAATCGAAGACGTCGCGACAACGGGTAAAGTTCCAGCAAATCGCGAAATTGTTGAAGTTGTACCACACAGTTATAGTCTCGATGGTCAAGAGAATATCAAGGATCCTCTTGGTATGACGGGAACACGACTGGAGATTAACGCGAATGTCGTTTCGGCTCTTGCTCCACATCTTCATAACCTTCAGAAATCAGCCGAATTAGCTAAAGTGGATGCGCATACCATTGTACCAAGTGTACTTGCTGGTGCACGTGCAGTGCTAAATGAGCAACAAATTGAAAATGGCGTTGCTGTTGTCGATATGGGTGGCGCGACTACCTCTGTTGCTGTTCTCGAAGAAGGTGATTTACAATATGTCGGTGTAATACCGATTGGTGGTACGAATATTACGAATGATTTAGCTATTGGTCTAAAAACAGACCCTTCAATTGCTGAAGAAGTGAAGTTGAAGCACGCAAGTGCTATGCCGCGCGGTGAAAACAGCGGTATCAGCGTAAAAGATGGTGAAGAAATACTATCCTTCAACAGCTCAGATATTGACGAGATAGTCGACGCGAGGCTAGAAGAAATTTTTGATCTCGTTCAACATGAATTAAAGAAAGCTGGCCGAGCGGGCAAACTGCCGAGCGGCGTCGTACTCGTCGGCGGTGCTGCCAGCATGAAGCACATGACTGAATATGCGAAGGAAAAACTTGGTCTCGCTGTGCGGATTGGTAAGCCGAAAGGATTCGGTGGTGTCAGTGATAACGTTGAACAACCAGAGTATGCAGCTGTCGTCGGACTTATGTTGATTGACACGGAAAATGGCACAAACAACAGAGGAAATAGCCGTCCAAGTGGGCGCAAGATGGATTCTGCTGCTGCCAAAAATTCATTGAAAAAAGCCAGCGGAGTGCTGTCAAATTTCCTTGGCAGATTCAAGGTTTAAATTTTGTATTCATAGGTGGTATACTTAAATGAGTAAATTA
>ERZ724505.1987-NODE-1987-length-10529-cov-7.055757_pt1 | contig 10529 bp, 18 predicted proteins | sample MGYA00376038_ERZ724505 | MGnify/ENA primary metagenome ERZ724505 (study PRJEB28724, sample SAMN07190884) | wastewater metagenome | isolation source: effluent of sewage treatment plant in Hong Hong | place: Hong Kong | collected 2016-03-17 ...
CGCTCTTGCGCTCTTAAAGCCTCCACGGCAATTGCACTATTCGCTATTCCTCTCTAGGTACTAGTAATTCTAGACTTAGTAATACTTTGAGATTGATTTGCACATATTGTCAGTACCCGTCGGCACTTATCGTTTGTTACCTATATACTATAGTTTATATAAAATGATGGCGGAAGATAAAGGGATCGAACCTTTGCTGCGGTTTCGCCACAGTCAGCGGCTTAGCAAGCCGAACCATTACCACTCTGGCAATCTTCCAATAACATAGAACAATAATAACGAAGGGCCGACTCGAACGGCTAAGTTTCTTTTACAGAGAAAGTATCAACCAATGATGTAATCGTTATAAACACTAATGTTAAAAATAATAAAGAGTATAACAACAGCAAGGCTCTTTCTATTTCCCGCCTAAATACTCAGACAAGCACTTAGGCGGGAAAGAAGAAATCCATAGCAACAATAACTCTAAGAATAATATACCTGTAACAGGCGAAACAGCAACCGGCCGAAGCCGAAACGTGGTAGATTAGAAGTCTAGTGTTGAAGTAACTGTTTCTATCAACAAGGTAAAAAGTGTAATATCTGGAACAATTAAATTAGTTTTACCGAGATAGCTCGGCTCGTATGTTTCTTGCATACGATATAGTTTAAAGAGATTTCACTCTGTCAGAAGTAACTAATTTTATCACCAAGATAAAAATTGAGTACCTGGAAAAGTAGTATCAGTGCGGCAACCATTTGCCAGGCCGAGGAACTCCCGGCCTTGGGATCGAACCAAGAAGTAACTGATATAAACGCCAAGGTATTTAAGTTTGTGTAGTAACAAGGCGATACGGAACGTTTTTACACCCAAAGTAGAAGTAGCCGTTTCATACAACATACACAAACTTAAATACCCATGGACGCGTTAGATATTTAAGACGCTCTGAATCCCTTATCCATCGGGAAGCTTCAAGGACTGATTACCTGATATTATGTGGATCATAATATGCGAGACTTGTAGGTATATCTTCTTTCAATATACAGGAGTAGGTTAACGTGTTATTCTACTATAGACACGACATACGACTAGTCATCCTAGCATGTTCTGGAATGGGCAATATAGCGACTCACTAACATTGCGCCTAACTATAGCTCTAATCTCTCGCTCTGATAGACTGGCTACTATCCCTGGTTTAGATTTAAGTGTAAGTAGCCCTCTTACTGCAGGTCGGTTTTATTAATTGCGAACTATACCGAAAACGTAGCGCACCACTTCAACGGACCTACTGGCTAAGGCTTTTTCTAGTGTGGATTTTGTTGTAAGCCTCGGTTGCTTACTCGGTCGTCCTTACTCGACTTTGTACTTTTTAAGATTATAGTGTTGAAATGTACCAACGAACACTTGTAGTTAGCCGTGTTGTTATCGCCGAAGCGGATACGCCATCTGGGCTACTACTATTGCCTCTCGCTTTTTCAACTAGACTGACTACTAGCTTTGGGTTGAGAGTTCCGTATATCGCGACGGCTGCTTATTTAGCTCTAATATTTATACACGCATTGCTAACGACGATTCGTGTAGTAGATTCACATATTTATAGTGCATTAATCTACTAAATAGCACGATCCAAGTCAAAAGGAACTTACCTAAAGCAGAGGCTACTCTAATGACATGCTTCACCAATTTACATAAGACTGGATACTTGATAGTTCATGAATCTAGATTCTGTTTACTATGTATGGATTTTAATGCTAATGCGCCACCACTTATTTGGACTTTCACCGTGCTAGTGGCTATTTATCGGTAGAATTTGAGCCATTAACCTGAGCGCATATTTGTCAGAAAGCATCACCAATCTCTAGCATTTAAGTAAACATTATATAATGTTTACACTACACTTTCAAGTTCAGATTTTTATGCCTACATGTAGTGCCCGTCTGTTACGAAGTTTAATCCGTAAATTGGATAGCAACCAGTCTGAGGCTTACTGAATAGATATTTAAAAGCGTAATGGCTAGAATCTTCTAGCGGAATCATTACCACTAGTCGTTTAGAAGAATCATCACCTAACTGTAACACTAGGTGATGATTGCCTCCACGAAAAGATTGTTCTACAATCTTATACATCTGACTTTTCCAGAGCCATGATGTAGTCTAGTGATGCTTCGCTGAAACCGGACACGGTGGTCCAAGCTTCATTGTTAACACCGTTTTGGTAAGCTGCCACATTTAGAATGTAACCACGCTTAAACCCTAGGCTAGAAGGGGAGGCTGGGCGGTCGTGCGATTGTTCGTCGGTGAAGACTACAACGCGATCAGCTCCCTTTACACTTGCAGCAATCTGAGTTAAAGAGCGACCTAGGTCGGTCCCACCATGACTCTGGCTGCCGCGAATAGCTTCTAGTAGAGCGAAACCACGTCGCGGAGCGACGCGTACTGCACTGTTGCTGAAGCTAAAGATTTCCACTTCTTCGCACACTTCACGAGCCAGCATAGCTAGCGCAGCAGCAGCGTCGAAACGCTCTAGATCAGACTTAGCCGACACCTCTGGTCCGAACATAGAACCGCTAACGTCGATTAGCAGAACGGTCTTACCAGGAATCTTTTCGTGAGATTCTAGAGAACGGAGCATCATTTCTTCTAGCATATCCTCGAACTGAGGAACGATACGAGCCGCAGCTACGTAACGGAAGGGAAGAACCCTTGACACATCAACTTTTCGAGCATAGCTGCGAATTAGTCCAATGTCTACTCCGGATTGCACCATATTACGAAGATTGCGTAGGAACGCAAGCGCACCTAGCTTCTTTTCGTTCATAAGACGAGTAAACGTCTCAGCCTTGTCAGCACCTGCTGATAGTTCGGTTTCCCAAGTATCAGGAGTTTCTAACTTGTCCTCAGCAAGCTTACGGAATAGCTCTGCTTGCGCAGCATCCTTAGGCTTAGCGTGAGTTAGGAATAGCACATCGCGGATACGAACAGCAGCGCTGTTCTTGTCCCACTTAGCTAGTTGATACTCATTGAACTTACCAAGAGCAAGAGCCAGGCCCTTCTTAACTTGGTTAGCTAGCGGAGTCTTACCATCCTTCCAATAATGGGCAAGGAACTCACCCATTTCATCAGGACGTTGAATAACTGCATTCAGAGTATCAGCAGTTAGTGCGCGCTTGCGCGCAAGCTCTCGGGTCAGCAAGAGCGGAACGTGACGTAGCTTATAGTTGCTACGGGCAGCAATAGCTAGGTGGGACACGAAGTCTGCTGAAACTTTAGCTACCAGGTCAGCAATAGCGTTTGCTGAAGTCTTGCCATCGACATAAAATTGGTCTTCGAAAAGCATATTAGCAAGCACTAGACGAGTTAGTTGCTTTTCGTGGGAAATAGAACGTACAGGAGTTCCAGCAGCATTAACAGTCATAGGACGAGTTTGCGCAACATTTAGACGGGCCATTTATTTCTTTCTTTGATTATTTAAAAAATAATTATAATAGGTTTTTGAATGAAATTCAAGTTTAAAATTTCCAGAACAAGCGAAACAGAACAATACGTGCTCTACCAGACTGAGCTAAAGCCTCCATAGATTTTTATGGGGAGGCTTATCGGATTCGAACCGATGACCACGAGATTATTAGTCTGAAGTAACTGTTTCTACACTAGGAAGTAGGAATTAAAGAGCGGTATACACATAATGCCTACTGGCAACCAAGACTTTCTTCTATGTATACTATTGCTGTGTTCTTGTCACACGCTCAAAAACTAATAGTAGGCAACAATATTAACGGAGATTGTGCACCTGGGCCACCTGCACTGATGACGGAATCGAACCGCCCGGTCTTTTTAGCATAAAATGAAGTAACCGTTAAAAACAACACTACTAATCAAAACACTCAGAGACAACATCCGTAAGAGGACCGATTAAAGTTTATAGCTAACGCGCTACGACTTCAATTGAAAACCACGATTATGTTAACTCAACATACAGAGCGTCAGGAGACCCTGACCTTTAGCTTTAGAAGTAACTCTTTAAAGCTAACTATACAACCCATTAGAGTCTAATGGGCCTGATTATTTAAAATCTGTACTAGCAACTTTCAGTACTCTGAATGTTTTGATTAGTAGTAATCACGCTTTTTCGAGTAGGCACGTGATTGGATACCAGCAGTATCGCCTTAAGAAGGTTCTTATTACGGCTAGAATCTACAAACCTACAAAATTAGACTAGCTATTAGAATTAACCAAAAATCATCCTATTAGGGACGTACAGTGTCACTGCCTTAGTGCCTATTAAGATCTCACCTAACACTAGGACTTAGTGAGAAATGTTTGGTAGAACCTGGTGGACTCGAACCACCGACGCACCGCTTAAGAGGCGGGCCTTTAGCCTGTTAAGTTAAGGTTCTATATTTTGGCTCCGCACCAGGGAATCGAACCCCACTAACCAGTGATTAACAGTCACGTCCATGCGCCTTGCTCGGATTCTGCGGAACAGATATTACTTTTTGTCGATAACGTACTTAGAGCTACCAACGATCTTATACATTACAACTTCACCTGGTGAAGTTTGCTTAAAGGCTTCTTGAGCCTTCTTAAAATTACCTTCCCACTCAACAGTGGTACCAAACTTTTGTACTTCGTAAATAGTATTCATTCTTCGTATAGCTTTTCAATAGTAATTTTATTATGATAGTCAAGTAAGGCAGTTACTGCGTTGTTTAAGTAACGCATACGCTCGGTATCAGTGAATACTCCATCACCGGCTGGTGATGCAGAGTATACGACTGCACCCTCATAACCCCTATACGAGGCACTAAAGCTACCGTACCTAAGCCTCAAATACCCTAACTGAAAATCTTCAAAATAAACGTCATACTGCTCAGGGCATGCATGGCAAGTTAATTCTAAAGTGCATCCTTGAATAAGGAGACGATTAGTATGCATCGTTATCTTGTTTAGGTTGTTGGGAAGCTAGATACTGCTCAAAAGTACGCTGAAGACCTAGAAACTTTAAAGAGTAGAACTCCGCTAAACCGTTCAATATAGCTAAAGCCCCTGACTCGTCTAGTTCATTAACATTTAGAGCTTCGGTTACCACTTTAATATCATCAACTAGATTCCAGCAGTGAAAGATACGTTGCTCTAGCTCAAACCGTAAGATTGCTTCTTTATTCATTTAGTTTCCATCGCAGTAATTACTTGTACCATATTTAACTTTAAGCAGACGTTCTTCTAATTCGTTCCGCAGTTCACCATCACGAACTAATAGCAGGCTACTACCGTAGTCTACAAACCATCTAGCACAAAGCTTCCAGAAAGTATATTCTCCATAAGAGACTTTCCACTGTTTGTGATTATTTATTAATGCAAAACTTTTCATAATATTTGGCGACTCACATGGGGATCGAACCCATCTGATTTCTTGCGTGACAGGCAAGTGACCACAACCAAGCAGTCCCGTGAGCCTTTTTAAGACTTATAGCTTAACTGAATACCTGTTACCTCAGTCCACCTAGCGTGATCTCTAAAATCGGATCGCTCTACACTAGTATAACATAATACTACGTTTTGTGGTAAGTTTAGGGCCTCTATTAGAATATTTCGCAAGTCTTCTGAATCAATTTTAAGAGTATGTTCAAACGCTGGTTTAAACTTAGACTTGTCCATGACAGACACCTTCCCACACTTCTTCAAGCTGTGCACGATCTTTCCCGTATACTAGCTGCCAACCATCTTGATCGGCAAAATACCAAAGAGGTACTCCAATATCTGGAGGCACTACTCGCATATAGTTAAAATCTTCTGCTTCTGTAGTAACGCTCATTACGTGTACGGTAAGTTTACTTAGTGAAATATCCATTATATTTAAAGTAGTGGTACGAGGGGTGGTGTATTTAACCGTTATATTTTAGATCTAATTAAATTTAAATCTGCACCAAGAGACTTGGCACGTTTTTTAATTCCATTATCTGAATAACCAAAAAGTTTACCCAAGCTAACCCAAGTATTATACGGCATTAATCCTTCCAATAATTCTCTGGTTAGTTCTTTTGATTTCACAAGAGAGGCTTTATGGCAGCTGTAGCTACAATACTCTTGCGAGCTATGCATCTTCTCAGAAACTTTCTTACAAGTCTTACAGGAATAAATTTCTGCTAGACTAGGATTATGCAGTCTGCTATGTTCTACATTGGTAAGAACTTCTAAGTTTTCTTTATTATTGTCTAATTTATTTTCGTTTTTATGATGAACTACCTCATCATACTTCAACCACCTACCTAAATAAAGACTTGCTAAATGCCTATGTAGGTAAACACTACCATCTGCATGAGCTAAGGGATGGTCCTTATCATAAAAGAACTTGTAACCAGATTTTAAGCCATTAGATAATTTAATTTCTTTATTATACAAATTTGGTACTCCCGGCAGGATTCGAACCTGCGACATGCCCTAATCTGGAGCCATTGCCAAGGTATAAGCTTGGAGTTTTACCGCTAAACTACAGGAGCATTATCTATTAATTGGTGGTGCGTTCTGTCGGGCTCGAACCGACGACCAATGCATTATGAGTACACTGCTCTAACCAGCTGAGCTAAGAACGCATCAAGTGTTTTTGGTACCCCATGAGAGAATTGAACTCTCCTTTACGGGTTGAAAACCCGGTGTCCTGACCACTAGACGAATGGGGCATTGATTTAATAAGAAATAGCTAAGCTTGACCATGTATTTTCCCATCTGATTCGTCTACCCTCTTTCAGATAGAGTCTAGGGTTGTCAGCCGCGTCACAGCATCCCTTCAGAGTTCCCAGGCACACCCCGTACTTACCTTGCAAGTCTACATACGGCGGCTTTTCTGCGTTACAATCTTAGCTATTTCTTATTCAATCAAAACAATATTTTATAACTTTTTCAACTAACTTTCAAGTTTAAATTTAGTAGGCCCAGCGTATCTAGAAAACTGTTTGTACATTGGCCTACTAAACAAAATTTGGTACCGGCGGGTGGTTACGATCCACCTACAAACGCGTTATCAACACGCTACCTCGCCATTCGGTCTCACCGGCACTAAATTAACCTTTAATAGGATTAGTACGTTTTACACAAACGTACTTAAAATCCTTACTAGTATTCTTTTCCATTGGCTTAATTAACTCTCCAGCAGCCATACACTCGGCTTGTGTGGAGAAATCAGGAATAGTAGCAAGAGCTACACTATCGCCCTTAGCCCAAGGGCCCGCGTAAACAAATACTACTAGAATCCACTCAGTCATTGCTTATTAGCCTTACGCTTCTTACGCTTATCTGCCTCGAACTTGAGGCGGGAAGCTGCATTTTCCTTCTGCAGACGGTTATGTTCTGCTGCAGCCCTAGGGTCTGATTCTCGTTGTTTAAAATACATAGTTATTTCTCAGCGTTAAAACAATATTTTAAATTATTTAGAAAGGAAGTTCAAGTTCATTTTTATTTGGCCCCGACTCTAGGGATCGAACCTAGACATTCAGCTTTTCAGACTGACATGCTCACCAGTTTACATCAATTCGGGAAATCTACGCTATTTAAAATGCGTAAAGCATCTAGGTAGTTAAGATAACTAAAACCAAAATAGTTATCAGTATGTACGAAGTACGGCAGTTGCTCTTCTAGCATATCACAGTCGTCATCAATAATGACATACTCAGTAACATCTAGACCTTTGTTATCTTCTAACCACTGCTTAATCTCAGTACCTCGGTGCCCGTCTTTAGAGCAAGGAGTATATCCAATAACCTTACCTACTATGCCAAACTTATCAAAGTACTTCTGCATATCCGCTAAACTGCGCCCATTACCTAGCGGGTCTGGGATGTGTTTGCGGTGTGTGCTAGAAATAACTAGATGCGCTCTACTTCGTTCAATTAATTTATTTACTAGAGCTACTGCAATAGGGTCGATGAAGTCATGGTCAAGCGTGCTACGGTGATTATGCAGTGCAACCATAGAACGTACTGAGTTTAGTACACCATCAACATCTAGAAAAATCACGCGCATAAAATTGCTTTTTTAGGTCTTCAAATGCAATAGGCTTATAATTAAGCTTTTCGCAACATACGTTAAAATACCTAGGGTCATTAACGCCCCACTTTAGCTTAACATCTCCATCATGTAAATGCCCGTGAATATTACCCTTAAATCTATGCTGAACTTGAAGTTCATGCACTGGAATATGGGTAAGGATAAATTCGGAGAGGGGTAGGGCGCCGGCTAATTTTTCGAAGTATGGGGTTAGGTACTGCGGATCTGTAGGATCGTGGTTTCCCATGACCAAGGTCTTCTTACCATTAATCCTATTAAGCTTGTGCATGTATAGCTTATTCATTACACAATCGCCGACTAGGATTAGTCGATCTTTGGGATTGACTATTTCATTAATAGAGTCAATGATGAAATCATCGTGTTCGTCAATATTAGCAAAGCCTGGTCGCAGTAGCGACCCGTCTGCTACGGTAAACTTCAGTACGTTTGTGTGACCTAGATGAAGGTCACTTAGAATAAAAATATTAGGCATATTTATTCATACATTAGAGGATCAGGAACACCTGCTCTGAAGTATGGTTCTTTCTGGCCTTTAGCTACTTTAGCTGCATGATACGAGTTACTGGTAGCGTACCTCTTACCATATGTACGCGCTGCTCTTGGAGACCTATATTCCCCGAAAACCGCCGAGTACACAGGAACATAGCCAATAGCAATTATTAAATTAAATAAATGAATATCAAGCCTACCTTTCCAGCAAATGTGTATTCCCAAGGATATATCTTTACCAGGCATTACATCAACCCATACGGGATAAATGCCATGAAATTTAGTACCTAAAAAGTTTTTATTCATAATTTAATTTGGCAGAGGGACTGAGGCTCGAACTCAGAAAGCAAACTTCAAAGGCTTGTATGATAACCAATTTCATCATCCCCCAATAATTTATATTTGGTGCTCCGTGTAGGAATCGAACCTACTATCCTCTGCTTACAAGGCAGCAGCATCGCCAGCAATGCTTACGGAGCAATTATTTTGGTAATACGTAACGTTTCATAACCAAAGCATCATGCAAAGCGTTATGTACGTTTAATCCATCACGCTTATAGATACTGTTACTTACGCTTTGGTCAATATCTAATAGCTTAACTTTATCTCGTACCAAATTATTTGGCCAGTAAAAATCAATTAGACCGATAAGAAAAGGCATGTCCCAGGTAGGAGCATCATTAGCAATGATACATTTTTCAGCTCTATCTTCAATCCAATTACCAAGTTCTAGAGCAACTTGACTTCTACTCTTAGAGTACTTACCCTTGAATAGGTAAGGTAGCACATTTTCTTTTACGAAAGAAGAACAGTCTTGCTCAGTATAAGAATCAGAAAGTTCTGCATAGTAATAGTCTTCGTTCTCGTCAACTAAAGCAATACTAATAAGTTTAGCCTCATGATTTAATTGAGTAAACTCGGTATCTAGAAATAGTCTCATATTAAATATTGTATTAAACACTTTGGGGTGACCTGTGGTAGTCGAAACCACACTTACCAGATTCACAGTCTAGCTCTCTTCCGCTTGAGATAAGGCCACACCAAAGTGTTCAACTTTAGGGACAGCTTTAGTTTGGTACGGGCACTGAGACTCGAACTCAGAACTCTTACCTTAAAAGGGTAATACTCTAACCAATTGAGTTATACCCGCATCAAACTAAAGCTGTCATCTTTTTTAGTATTACGCTGTTCTTTGCGTTTTGACAGTTTATGTTTACCAGCTTTGCGAAACAAGCTGGGTTGAACGAATTGGTTTCGTTCTTTTGGAATTTTCTTTTGCTTCATGATACTTCCTCAGCGTTAAAACAATATTTTAGCTTATTCAGAATACAAAATCAAGAGAGAAAATTAAGCCCGCTAATCCAGTAAAAATTAGCGGGCTTAACACGTCACTTAAGGAGTAGGAAACTTACCCCCAGACAACAATTTAGCAATCCATCCAGCTAGAGATAGTACAGTACTACCTAGTAGAAATAACCCCCATTTAAGGGCTTTATCTCTTTCGTTAGTTAGAGAAGTTACCTTCTCTTGTAATTCTTCTATCTCCTTCTTATAGAGTGTTTCTGTTCTCTGCTGGTTAGCCTCTAACGCCACTAGCTTCTCTTCCATCCTAGCAAGTGATACCGCCTGCTCAAGGGCTAGCTGAGAGTCTTTGAAGTTTTCGGGCATATACCACCTTTCGATTTTAACTTAAGGTAGCTACGCCATTTTTCGTCTAAGCCACAGACAAATTCAACTCAGTATACTGAGCCGAGTAACTTGGTGCTGTTTGTAGGGCTCGAACCTACGAGTCTCTCCCATACCAAGGGAGTGCCTTACCAACTTGGCCAAAACAGCAAAATTGCGGGAACCCGTAAAGCGTTGGTTCTCAGTTTATATAACTGCTCGATAAATAATCGGGTTCCCGCATAATGAGTATTTCTAGAACGTATTAATATACACTCTAGAGATAACCACTACGTACTATCTCACGGATTCTCACCGCCCAGTGCTGCTT
>ERZ724505.1989-NODE-1989-length-10521-cov-7.838811_pt1 | contig 10521 bp, 8 predicted proteins | sample MGYA00376038_ERZ724505 | MGnify/ENA primary metagenome ERZ724505 (study PRJEB28724, sample SAMN07190884) | wastewater metagenome | isolation source: effluent of sewage treatment plant in Hong Hong | place: Hong Kong | collected 2016-03-17 ...
TAGCCAACTTGCTCTTGAACATAGGACTAGCTTCAACAATAGTTGGATTAATAATGCCCGTATCAAGGGCATACTTCATCTTAGTGTTGAAATTCTTTGATCCTAGGATATCTACAGCCTCGGCCCCCAGTAGTTTAGCAACTTCTCCTACTTGCTTACCTGCAAACACATACAGATACTCAGCAGGAATCTTAGTAACCACAGCAGCAAGATCAGTCATACCTCCACCCTCTTTAACTAAATGAGGGAGTAACACTGTAAGAGGCTGCACTACGTTCTGTAGAGCATGTACAGGAGAACCAAAAGCAGTTAGAGCAGCTACAGTGACATTACCTACACGCCCCATGGCCCTTGCTGTTTGCTTCTCACTGGAACCTAGAAGAGACTCAGCTACACCAGAAACTAAACTATCTACTACATTCTTAGGAGAGTTCCCAAGGACATTACCTTGAATATAATCAGTAAGAATTGTACGATTGTTAGGTGGAATATTATTCTCAATCATCTGCCGGTGAAACTGAGCAGCTTCCTGAGCAGATACCCATGAGTAATGAGCTTCCACTGAATTAATCATAGCCTTCTTGGCATCAAAGTAGTTCTGTCTATCAGACTTAAATGGATTATTACCTAAATTACCCTGAAATCCATGGAACTCCTTCATACGCTGATTTACACCAGCTTGATTATGGGCACGGCTTTCCATGTCCCTTGACAGTGCATTTCCTAGCTGTTGTACAGCAGGATCAGCATCTGTAAGAAGATCAAGCATATACTGATAATTAGCTGCCTTTACTTCGTTAATATCACCAAACTCATTGGTCTTCCATTTAGGATTCTGTAGATTGCCTCGCTCTTTAATAACTGAGACTTGATGGCCTTGTAGTTCTAGTTGTTTAGCTTTTAATGCTAGGGCATATTTATTATGTGATCCATATAGAACAGGTTTTCCAGTCTCTGAGCCAGCAGGAACAATTTCTACATACCATTTACCATCATGGATAGATGGAATATAGTTTGGTAGAGCTTCAAGTTGTTTCCCTTCAGGAAGATATTTATTAATATCCTGAAGCATACTATCGTATTGCTTATTGATTAGGTCCAATACTCGTTGTTGCTTACTATCTAGGTTAAACTTAAACTCTGGATTATCCTTGGCTTTGAACATCTGCTTAATTAGATCAGATGCAGACCCCGGACCAAATAGAGTTTCTAGTTTGGTAAGGGAATTGATAATACCTGTACCTGATTCAAACAAGGCTACTTCAGCCTTACGAGCATTCTTATCAATAGTGCTCTTTAGATAGCGAATACCAGCTTTAAGTCCCTCGTTGTTAGCAAACTCAGCAGGCATGTAGCCTCCGGGCATGAAGCTCTTACGATACCATGTATTTGTAGTTTTAGAATCTGGGGAAGTGGTAAGAGCACCAAGAGCATCTTCCATAGAGATAGTCTCTAGTGGAATATCACCCGCAGCACGTGGGGCTAGTCCTTTGTTAATCTTGGTTGTAGTTTCTGTGGTTTTAATACCACTTGCTGTGCTTTTCCATAAGGCGTTAATCTCTTCTGGAGTGGCATCAGGATACATATCCTTTACAGCTTTTTGAAACTTATCAAAATTACGTTCTTTTACAAATGCAGTGATAGCTCCACGTTGTTTCCTAGCGTCAAAGGTATGCTGAACAGCACCAGTGGTATTTTCTCCACGAGCTTCGTACAAGCCACGACCGTAGGCATCAGAAGCATTCTGAATACCTAGTTGTTCCATTCCCTGCCCAAACTCATTACGTAGGGCATCCCGCTCAACACGAGCCTTCTCTCGTACTTTCTCACTGATAGCATTCTCAACAACTTGAGAAAGTTCAGCATCTTTAGTACGGAAAGCTTCAATTGCTTTTGCAATCTCTGGACTCTCTAATACCTCTTGACGAAGTGGGAACTCCACTGTTGGGTTAGTGTGGTTAGTTGCAAGGGCCTCTTGTGGAGTAGCCCGTGGTTCTGGAGTATCAGTTAGGCCGGGACCATCAAAGGGAAGGGCCTCTGCTTCTTGTTGTTTCTTGAGTAGTTGTTCTTTGGTGTATGGTGGGATACCCTCAACCAGATCACCTTGCCCTGAACGAGCCACCTCATCTCTAAATACACCCTCACGTTCTGCTTTAGCTTTCTCCAGAAGAGACTGCATAACAGAAGGATTGGGTTGTACTTCAGGAGGAGTGTAGCTAAAGGGCATTTCAGCCTGTTGAGTGGGCATAGCTGTAGTCTTCTCTGGAGTTTGCTTCCGCATTTCCTCCATCTGCTTACGTAATGCTGCCTCAGCCTCAACTGCTGCTTTGTTCTTTTTAAAGTTGTTAGTTAGACTACGAGAGGTTGCTAGAGTTTCTAGTTGTGGCATAACAGATGCTAGCGGACCCGCTGCTTCCATTAGTACCTTATTTACCTTCTCTGTCATCTTCTTACTTTCCTCTAGACGAGGTTCATAAGTAAGAGCATTGGCATACTCTGCCATCTTATTCTCTGAAGTCTTAAGACCCTTTTGAGTACCAAAAGAACCCTCTAGAACAGAGTTAAGAATACCTTGTAGCCCACCAACTGCCCCTCCAAAAGCTCCAGCGGTTAGACCAGAGCCCACAGAGGCTGCAGTTTCAAGTGGAGCTACAAGATGTTTCCATGATAGTTCCTGCTCAGGCTCAGGGGCAGCAGGAGGCTGCAATCCCGGAATCTGATCTACCAAGGAAGGTTGTTTCTCAGAATATCCGACTTTCTTAGAGAACTCTCCAAAATCCATATCGCTATAGAATTTAGAATGTAGTCCTTTCACTAAGTCTTCATCAGACATATCGTTATATTGTGGATACTGCTGTCGGATTTCCTGAATATTCATATTATTTTCCTTTAATATTTAAAGGGTCTTTATTAACCCCCGCACCCGGTGCTGTATTATTAGGTTGTACTTGTTGTACTGGAGCAGGTTTAGTTGGAACCTTGCCCTTAGTAAGGGCACTGATATCAATACCTTCCTGATAGGCAGTTGGATTAGATGCAATACGCGATTGAATATCGTACGTAATGAACATCTGAGCCTGTTGTTGCTGCTCAGGGGTGGCATTAGGATCAGCCATAAGTTTATAAGCTGCTGCTAACTGCTCTTTATATTTGGGGTCTTTCTGCTGTTGTTCAAACCTAAGCTTAGCTGCAGCAAGTGCTGCTTCATTTCTGGCTTTAGCAATAGCCTCAGCAGAGTCTAGACGCTCATCTTGGAGAGTGTGCTTCTGATAAAACTCTGGGGTAGTTGCTAGATCAGTCATAATTTGCTGACGTAGTTTACCCATTGTATCTTTATCCTGAGAGGAGAATGGAACAAAGTTACCTTGTTCATCATTACTGCCACCATTACGAAGTTTCTCATCAATATCAGACATAGTGTAGAGAAGATTCTGGCGACGCCCTTCATTCTCTAGAGTAGCCTGTTCTGCACGTTGTTTGAAAGGTGCTAAGACTTGTGCATTATTTCCAGCAGCATCCTGACTCTTCATTTGCCCAACATAACCTTTACGCATCCACTCTCGGTAAGCTGGATCATTCAGTTTATCTTGAGCACTAGCGGCTTCCCATTGGGCTTTCTGAATATCCAAGGGTTGCATTTGCTGCTCACGCTGGTTAGCTAGAAATTGACGAATAACATCAAGTTGCTGTGCCTGCTCAGAATAAGCTGCATTTTCACCTGCATAGACAGCACCTAAAGCCCCATCAGGTTTCCATGCTGTATCAATCATAGGTGCAGCCATCTTAACCTCCGTTTAGGTATTTAGCTAAAGCTTCTGCTGCTTGTTGTTTTCCAGTATCCATCCGATCATTGGCAAAGATATTACCAAGGGCATTCATAATCGGTGAAGTGTAACCCTCAGTTCGAGCATTGGCAGCGTCTTTTAGTAGACTAGCAATAGTTTGTCCTGCTGGTGCAATATCGGCCCCTGCAGGCTTCTGCAAACTGTTCATATACTTCTGAGCAATATCCGCTTGTGCTGCTAGAACACCGGGAGCAGTGGATAGACTATTACTACGTCGTCCTGCTGCTGCATCCTTAATTGCTTGCATACGTTGCATATTATCTACTTGAGCACGTACAATCGGACTATCATATGGATTAGTTACAGCCTGTTGTAGTTGCTGTTGATAGAAAGGACGTTGTGAACCAAATGGATCTAATGCAGGATTTCTTGAAATATCCCCATACAATTTTGATTTACGTCCATTTTGATCTCCTGTTAGTAAAGCGCCTAAACCCTTAACAAATGTATTTGGATTACTAAATAAACGAGCTAAGGTATCATTTGTGCTAGATGGGATTTGTTGAGTAACGGCTGACTGCTGAATAGAAGGCATACCACCAAAAGACGTCTGTTGATTTGTCAGACCCCAATCTTGGTTTCCCCAATTTTGATCCTGTCCAAAGTAATTACCATCAATCTGCCAACCGCTTTGATTACCTAAGAAATCATCAACAGATTGTTGTGGGACATACCCTTGTCCAGTACCTTCAGTCCAATCCCATTCAGGGGTTGAACCCGTTGTATCCATTCCATCTGGACTATAAAAATCTTCATCCATAAAAGCCATAATTATCCAATCCTATACCAAGTTGTATCAGCACTACGGTATACCCAAGAGGCGTATCCGTTAACTGCTATTGTTGTAATTGTACCATTCAATGTTTGACCGGCGTTAGCACTAACTGTTAATGCTGTTACAACCTGAGTCGAAGAAATAGTTACTATCTGTCCATCAATGGGTGAGGCAGGCATAGTAACTGTACCACTTGCTAATGTTCCCGCAGGTTTTAGTATAAGGTTATTATCTGTATTTCCTAGTGTAATAGAGAAACCAGTTAAAGGCACCTGATAGTTAATATTCCCTGTGTTAATGTTATTAGCAATTCTTGTTTTTTCTGCAGAAGTTACATGGTACATCTGTCCAGAGGAACCACCTTGCAAACCTTGTAAGTTATTGTGATCCCTCTGGGCAATGTCTGTAATATTTGATCCTGCAAAGTTAATGATATACCAAGGAACTGAACCTGACGTAGATACATAGTTACGAAGTTGTCGATACCATTCTAGCCAAGTAAAGCTCCCCGGTTTATCATTAACTGGAGGAGGCGGTAACGGACCTGAAGCCATTAATGATCCCCCTCATAATAAGTTACCTCTAGTGATTCTAGACGTAGTCCGTAGTTAAGAGCATTCTTAATGTTAAATGCCCTGCGCCTAAAGGCCCCACCCCGTGCAAAGTTAGGGAAGTCATCTGTTAGACTAATAGTTTTTGTTCCTGACCATGTCTGATAATCATCGTCTGTCCACTTAACATCTACAGAGTTTCCAGTAGAATACCTATCTCCAACAATACGGAAGTTACTCATAAACTTACGTTTAATTGTATCCATATCATAGCGATTGGTAGTTAAATCTACTAGGATCGCTGTTCCATTATCTGTGAAAGCTGTGGTGTCAAGTTTTGAGAGAGTCCCGTCAGAATTATGTAGTAGGTATGCGCTGCCAGAGTGGTTATCACACATGTGGTCATAAGCGAATACTGCATGACTTCCTGCACTATTTGAAGACCATTCGTGCCAGAGCTTCTCATCAACATCATATACAAGAGTCCTTCCAGATGTAGGTAGATTCAAGACAAAGAACAAATGACCCATTGTACGAAGACCGTATCCTCGACAATCCGTCATATCTACTTCATCATCTAAGATTCTATCAATGAATTCATCACTAACACGTTTAGGTTGGAAACCCTCAATCTGCCATACAGCCCGACCACCTGACTCTGACTGACCTACAACAATACAGAATTTTTCATTTTGATATATTGCATAAGCAGCAGCAACTCCAAATTGAATTGTAGTAGACTCGTTACGGGCTAGTGGAGAACCATTGACGTTTGCAGCATCGTAGAAGAATTCAACAGAGTTCTCACCACAAACAACTACTTGGTTGTTCTGACGCCCTAAAGCTACAACAGGATCAGGAAACATCTCAGCAGTTAGATACTGACCAGAGTCCCATTTGGTAGGATCATCCACAATACTATTATATACATCACTTCTTTGGGGAAGGATAATATAACCATCCAAGAACGTTGGGGTAGGTACATGTGGAGTAGGGAAAGCATTCAAATAAGCAATGGCAGTTCCCTCAGTATCTGGAGCACCAGTAAGAACTTGGAAGGTTGTTACAGTAGATGTAATATTAACAGCAGCGCCGCCTGATGTCAAGGATACTTGAAAAGTATTTGCAGTAGAACCAACAACATAATATTTAGTTGTTGTATCTAAACCGGTTGGAGGTGTTCCTGAAAACTTAACCCGATCTGTATTAACAAGACCATGACTGTTGTATGTAATAGTATCTGCTGTAGCATCCACAGAAGTAGGAGTAAACTGGAAAGCTACGGTAGGAGCACTAGAGTAGCCACTCCCAGTAGCAGTAAGTGTAATACTAGCAATAGCGCCACTTGTAACAGAAGCTGTAGCAGTTGCACCAGAGCCTCCACCACCTGAGAAATAAACCTTTGGAGTTCCAGCATAATTAGTGCCACCAGACGTTACTGATACAGACCGAAGACCTGTATTACTAATTGTAGTAACAGTACCTGATGTGTCTATAACCCAACCACCGGTTCCATCACATACAAATAGATAGTCTCCAAGAGTGGCAGAGTTTCCTACAATCATACCAACTGGTCCAGTTGATCCGGTTAATGTAATCTTAGAGGTTGGTGTAACTCCATCTTCAATGACAGAATTTCCGACAACAACATAAAACTTGCTATTGAACCAGATACAACCACGGCCCTCGCCAGTTCCAAAGTCCTTGTATTGTGTTAGACCCGGACGCTTATTAAGAAAAATACGAGTACTCTCAATGGCCTCTACCTTTCGTGTTTCTGGAAAGATATTAACGAACCGCTGATCTTTTGAACCAGAACTAGTTCTATTAGTGTAAGAGCCAATGAGAGGGAGTCGTACATTCTCTTGTTGTTTTTTATTTTGTCGTCGATTTCCTGCCATTATGCAAATCCTCGTTGTCTCAGTTGAGCTAGTTGAATAGCCTTACGTTGTAGCTGTTGTTGCTCTTCTGGAGTCCGTTGGTAGGTATCCTGAGTAGGAGAAGTAGTGTTGAGCATTGCATTTAGACCACCTGAACGGCCTGCCTGCTCTGATCCATGAATAGCTTGGTTCTGGTTAAACAGAGATTGGATTCCTGTATTAGCAGCACCACCCACCATCTTAGATAAAGCATCTCCAATATTACTTTGGAACATACTACCTAGTCCTGAATTAATAACAGAACCTAAAGCACCACCTGCTGCACCAGCTAAAGGATTACCTCCAGCTACAGCCGACTGCAGTGCTCCTAAACCCCCTGAGAACAGTGCAGGGTCCATAGTGCCAAAAGCACTCTTCATAATACTGGACGGAGTAGCAAAGTCTGCTAAATCTGCTCCAGAGAACCCACCACTAACTGCTTGATCTACCCCAGCAGCGCCAGCCATATCAGAACCTGAAAGGCCACTGAATACTCCAAAGAGTGAGGCTAGACCTCCTAATGGATTACCACTAGCGAAACTATTGACAGCATTCAGGCCAGCAATAAATGGAGCTAGTTCAGGGAAAGCAATAGAAAGAAGTGCTCCTCCAAATCCACCAAAGATTTTACCTAGGCCACCAAGGCCTCCAGATGAACTTTCATAGTGATATTTATTACTTTCTTTGTTAGTCCATCCGGGGAGATTAGATGCCTCATCAGGCGATACAAAGAAATTACCGTTACCTAGATTCTTACCATGTTGTGCCCAACCTTCAGGATTATTCAACTCTCTCCAGATTTGTGAGGCAGAACGAGTAGAGCCATTATTATCAATACGACTCAAACCCATCTTATCATCACCCTTGAAACCCCAATCACCATAAGCATCGTTAGGGTTAAGGTCCATAGTGTAACCCAGGAGTTTGTTATTGTAGATTAGAGGAGTAGAACCATATAGGGTATTAAGTCCGGAGATGTTCTCATTTACTCCATTAGTGGTGTAGAATCTATTAAGGCCCCCACGACTAACATCATTCCATGCACCATATCCACTTGGTGAACTACCATTTAAAAGCTGCCCTAAGATTTCCCAATCCTCCAGAGTACCTCCACCAGAATTCTGTGGGCGATATGCCTGAACAGTATTCATAATAGGATTACCCGCATCATCAAACAATAGATCGCCTGATTCAGAGTTTCTAGCTTGTTCTTGATATGTAGGACTATGTGTGGAATCCCAAATTTGATTCCATGCTTTACCGGGGGCATAGTAACCAGTACCTAAGGTTTCACCATTGTCCCCAAAGATATTGTATTTACCTTGACCAATGTCCTGTGTTTTACGATTACCAGCACCTAGAGAAACATTAGAATAATCATTGTCTCCGTAGTAATACCAGTCATTTCCATGTTTAGCTAGATTTCCTTGGAAGAGAGAGGCAATAGAAGAATCTACATTTTGGTTTGCAGCTAGATGCCTACCTGCTCCCATAAACTCTGAAGGCTGTTGTGCCTCTTGTACATATCCTTGATTCTGCTCTTGGAAGGCTCCGGGATTTTCCATACCGGAACGAATTGCTTCATTCCTTTTACGCTTATCACTAAAGCCTGCCCGTTGAACAACATCATTAACTTGATCTAATTGTGTAGGATCAAACATTACCAACTCCTATTCACCATGACCTAAAGTCTCGTTGGAAGTACAGACTAAGAATGGTTTTGTAAATAACTAATAGCATTTTGTAGTATCTCCCGATCTTCTTTAGCAAAACCAATAAGAGCATTACAATCATTGCAGAGTAATTCTCGAACCTCACCCGTAACATGGTTATGATCTACAGATAGAGGCTTAACATCTCCTGTTTTAAGTAGACGATGTTCGGGTTTTTTACAAATAGCACAACAATTCTTTTGTGACACAACCATTTCTAAATACTGCTGAGAAGTCAGATTATAAGCCAGCTTTAAATGGCGTTCTCGCATTCTTTTAGAAACATGCTCTTTATTACGTTGATAATAGTCTTGTTGGTATTTTATCTTTGCTTCTTTATTAGTTTTATAGTGCTCTTTAAAATAGTCTTGTAATTGTTCTCTATGTTTTTCACGATAGGTTTTATCATGCTGTGCTTTGTTTTTATGAGAACTCACCAGACTCTCCGCTCAACCCCAAAATATAAACTACCCTCCTCAAGGCCAAAGTTAAGTGCGGCTTGTTTAATCTCTTGCATCTCTTTATTTAACATCTGACGTTGTTCTAGAGGTAATCCATATTCAGGAGCAAGGCGAGAAGCTAGTCCATATTTTAGAGCTTCAAACCATTCCTGAGGGAAATCAGGATTATCTGTAGCACTATCAAAATCTTCAAAGGGACGTTGATAGATAAAAGTCACATGATAATTAGCAGCAGCATTTGTATCTGGAACAGGGAATAGTGAGAGGACGCCATAATCTCGTTGAGGATCATAATAACCCTGAATAGGGATACCAGATGACTCCTTGTTACCTAGTGTATTGTACTCTTGCTTAGTGAGAATACGCATTGGCGTGTCAATTAATCCAGAAGTATTGGTATTCCACATTTGGAAAATCTTTAAAGGTCTGGCAATATTAACTATTTGACCAAGGCCAATATTATATGTCCGTTGTCCAGCGACTAGAGTCATATCGTACTCAGTTAATCCCCAGAGAGGCATACCATCAGCTTGCCAAGCTTTAACAAGCATATTAAGAGCTTCTGCTGCTTCAGAGATTTGAGTGGCAGATGGAGTTTCACCTTGGGCTGTTGCACCAATCATACGCAGGGCACCAGAGATAATCTGATCCCGAGTAACTGTAAAATTGGTAGAGTTAGATGTACTCATTTTAAATGGTCCTTTAAAAAGACAAAGATAGCTCCAAGTGACGCACAAGCACCAACAAACCATTTAAGGAAAGAGAGGACACCTTTTGTTTGGTTCCACATAGTTAGGAGGTCTGTTACTGCCCCTTTAAGCTCTTTAATATCTTCCTTAAGTTCTTCGTACTTGAGGGCTTCCTCTTTATTATGTTTCTCAATTGCCTGCTCAACAATTTGTTGGATATCTGACATACTTGTTCCTTTAGCAGTGTTTTCCGTTTGGATCAAAGGTATTTAATAGGTGGTGGCAGAACCACGCAGCTATCTTTTCTCTCCATCCTAAGCTTCCATATAAATGTCGTTTTAGTCTTCCTGTCACTGTCCACTCTTTCGGTAGTTCTAAAAAGAGGAGAGACATAACCGTAATTTGTACAAATACATCTAAAAGATACCCCACCAGAAAGATGGGATATCCTAGATATAATGCAATAGCAGTTAATGTACCATTCTCTTTTGCTCTAGCTAGGTTCATTACAGCTAGATAGAAAAACCATAGAAGATAGACAGATATAATCATCCATACTAAAATCATTT
>ERZ724505.1990-NODE-1990-length-10520-cov-20.323650_pt1 | contig 10520 bp, 14 predicted proteins | sample MGYA00376038_ERZ724505 | MGnify/ENA primary metagenome ERZ724505 (study PRJEB28724, sample SAMN07190884) | wastewater metagenome | isolation source: effluent of sewage treatment plant in Hong Hong | place: Hong Kong | collected 2016-03-17 ...
CCACCAGCCACTAGCGCCACCCCCCGGTGTACTTCGCGATGACGTCATCGATGGCGCGCTGGAAACGGTCGATCGCTCGGGCTTGCACGTCACGGACCGCGGGCAGCACCCAGTAGCCGGACTCATTCCGGGGAGCCCGGTAGTGGTTCACCGGACCTGACGGGGCACGCCACCCCGTGCGGCCAGCCTTCGACCGGCCACCCTTCGGGCCGAACTCCGAGCCCCACGCCAGCGTGGTTCGGAACGTCCGAGACGACGCGTCACGACCGGACGCCGCCTGCCCCTTGGCGCGCTTACCGCCGACCCCACGCCGGAATCCACGCAACGCCGGATTCACGCCGCCGACCTGCACCATGATCAGCCGGTCCGACTTCGCCCTAGCCGTCTCCGCCATCGCCGGAGCAATCCGCGTCCGTGACACGCGTGCCGTCCGCTTCATCTGCGGGATCAGCAAGTCCTGCGCGATCGACTTCGCCGCCGCCCGCATCTCGCGGTTAGCGGCCGTGCGGCGCGGAACGAGGTTGCCGTTGTCGTCCCACGCCAGACCGTCACCGATCTGACCCAGGCGCCGAGACACTTCCTGCGCGTTCTGCCAGACGATCTCGAAACCGGTCGCCTGACGCCCGCGGCCACCGACATACCCGCCGCCCGGAAGGGACTTCGCCACTGCGCCCCCTCAGTCGTTGTGGGTGCGCAGAACCGCTTCCATGATCAGCAACCAGCGTTCGTCGGGCTTACCGCCCTCGATCAGCTCCCAGGGGAGTCGTCGTCCGCCCCACCGGTAAGCGAGGCTTCCGATGTCGAGGTGGGCGGATTCGAGTCCAAAGGGACCGGATCACCGGAGCCCACGATGACGACATTGTCGACCGTCAGAATCCAGTCGTCAAATGGGGCGCTCGGCTCGAGATGCCGGTACGCGAACCACAGCCGATCCTTGAGCGGGACGGACACATGGAAAGACGCCGACGACCTGTCGTGTGCCTTCTCCCATGCCACGAAGTCCGCGATGCCGACGGTGAAGTCGACCGGCTCGGAACCGTCTTCCCAGTAGACGCGCAGGTCAGCCTTCACCGGTCACAGCCCCCAGCCGGTGACGGACCCGACGGTCGGCCACGAGAGGTCCTGCGTCATCAGGTCACCGACGGCGCCACCGATCGGCGTCACCGAGTTGACGCGGCAGATCGCCGTACCCGCGACGGACGTGCCGCCGAGAGTGCCCGACGCCGTGACCGTGGCGTAGGAGTTCGACGTGAACAGCGGGCCGATCGTCTTGTTGACGCTGCCGGCCGCGTAGTCGGACTGGAGGTTCAGGGTCACCGTCCCGGCCTTAAGGCCGTTGTGGGACTTCTCGTACTGCGACCCGAGGACGTTCGCCGACACGTCGGCCGCCGTCACCTGCACGGTGAACGCCGCACAGTGATCGGTGAAGTCGACGCCGTTGACGGTGACCGTCAGCTGGTCGGTCAGGATGATGGGTGCGGACATGCGCTGTGCTCCCTAGGCGATGGCGACGACTCGGACGGAGAACGTCGCGGCGAGGTGGTTGTCATCTGTCGCCAGGGGCGCGTAGCCACTGACTGACAGCACCTGGAGTGACCGCGCAGCGCCACCCAGAGACTTGTCCGCTTCCAAGGCGGCTTTCACGAGCGGGCACAACGCGTCCAGCGCGTCGCTGGCCTGCTCAATCGATGTCTTCTGGACGACCGCGTACAGCGTCCAGGTCATGTCGTCCGAGCCACGCCCCATAGACAGGTCGAACGTGGTCGTGAACGAATCCACGATCAGCATGGGCGGATACACCTGGTCGGGGTAGTACTTGCTGACCTGGATGTTCGGGACGGTCGTCAGTCGGCTGGCGAGACCCGTGCGGACAGCGGTGGTGCTCACGCGAAACCACCGGCCGCGAGCACGCCGTCACGGTGTGGGCGAAGCAGCTCGGCAATGTCTCCGTCGAGCTGCCGCGACACGTACAGCAGGCCCGTCTCCGGGCCGCCGCCATACCCGAGAGGAGTCTCGGTCCGCTTGAACAGTCGCAGAGTCCACTGGATCGCCGCCCACGTCACTGCCGCCGGCAAGTCCGCGCGGCCATACGTTGCCGTGACCCGGACCGCAGCGCGGCCCGTCACCGGGAAACCCTTGGACCCGACAGCACGGACGCGGTTGTACGGCTTCGTGCTATTCAACGGCTCGGCCTGCCAGTCGTTTGACGTCCATGCGACTGACCACGTGCCGTCCAGTGACACGTCCGTCTCCACCAGCGTGACCGATGTGCAGTCCTCGACGTACACCAAGTCATCCGCGGCAGTTGCGTACACCTTCGCCGTCGCGGTGCCGTCGGCAGTGCCGAACGACCGCCCGCAGTGCGCGTCGATCGCCTCGCACGCGGCGTCCAGGCACAGTTGCAGTCGGTCGTTCGCGGCGGTGTAGGCGACGGTCCCGTACGACGTGATCGCGTCCTTGACCTGATCCAGCGTCGCGTAGCTCACGATGCCTCCTGCACGGTCCGGGACCATTCATGGATCTGGGTGCGCCAGGGTTCGGCCGCTGGGTTCACGTGGCCCGCGTAGGCGTAGTCGACGTCGATCCGGCCCGTGGACGTGAACCGTGCGCCTTTCGCTGCTAGGCCCACCCAGAACGCCCAGTCAGCGAGCGGTCCGAACTCCGGCAACATGAGCGAGTCGTCGAACAGAGCGCGCCGAAACGCCGAGCCGCACGTGACCTCGTTTGCCTCAACGCGCAGGACTCGCTCCCGGGTCGGGTGCGGCATCCACGTCTGCCCCGTGTCGTACTGGAACCCCAACGCGACGACATCCGCGTCGTCCCGTTCGATCCCATCCAGCGCGGTCGGCCGGAACCGGTCATCGGCGCCGATCCACACCACCCAGTCGGTTCGCATCCGGCGCAGTCCTTGACGCCACAGGGCACCGAACTCCACGTTGGTGACGTCCAGCCGGAGCCATGACCAGTCCCGTAGACCCGTCCACACGGGGCTCTCGGTCACAACCAGGATCTCGTCGGGCTGCGTTGTCAGCGCGGCCACGGATTCAGCCCACCCGGCGACGTGATGCTTGTACAGGTCCGACGCGACGACGCAGACACCGATGGTCACAGCCAGCCCCAGAACCGGTCGGGCTGCGCGGCCATGACCTCGCGCAGGTCACCTTCCTCGCGGCGTCCGGCGAGGTCGTTCGTCACGATCTCGCATCCCGCCGCTTCGGCTTCGATCAGCGTCCGCGGGCATGCGTCCACGCCCTTGGGTAGGAACACGAACCAGCGGTGCCGGCTCATCGCGTCAAGAACATCAGTGCGGGGAGCATCGGTGATCTCGGTCAGCGGGACGCCCTGCTTGCTAGCCCAGATGCGTGCCCCGATCCGCCCTTTCTGCGGATGGTTCCGCGCGGCCCACAGAGCCGCGTCAGGCCGTTGCTCGGTCCCCACGGGTACTTCGTCGAGATCGATCCAGCCGTGGCACACGAGCGGCTGTGCACCCGTCCAGGAGGCTTCCAGCGCGGCGTGCATGCTGCTCATGCACACCAGTGGCGTGGCGGCAGCCAGCAGGTGCGCGCGTTCGGTGGTGCGGACCTGTGCGTGGTGCACCCACACCAGTGGTGCGCGTTCAGCGAGCCGGGTCATCGCCTCACCCGACAGATGGTCGGTGCCTGTGACGATGACCCGGTCCGCGTCCATGGCCCGTTCCCACTGGTCCGGGGTGACGATGTCGATTGCGACTCCGGGGGGCCGCCGGTCGATCATGGCGGCGTCGGTCATCTCCGCGCCGCCGACAGCGCCAGGTAGCGCCCAACGGCCCGCGATCTCGCGCGGCACGTGATGCGTGACCCACGCAACCGTCGTCACGGCGCTAGCACCTTGAGGGCGGGCCGCCAGTACTGGTCGTACACCGCGTCGGCGTCGTACTGCCGCGCGAAGTCGATGGCCTTCTGTGAACGCTCCGACCCCCGCGCGTAGGCCGCCTCCAGCGCTTCAACGATCTCGCCCACGCTCGGCGTCAACCACCACGCGTTCTGTGACCCGCCATGCCAGAACGGCTGACCCTTGACGAGCCACCCGTCGCCACACAGCTCGGGTTGCGCCGTCCAGTCGCTCATCACGACCGGCGTGCCGCACGCCTGCGCCTCCAGCGGCGTCAGGCCGAAACCCTCACCCATCGAACAGGCCAGCAGCACGTCCGTCGCCGTGTAGATCGCCGCCAGCGCATCCGACGGGATGCTCAGCCGGTACGCGTAGGCATCCACGAACGAAATCCGGTCCATCGGGGCGTTGAGGCCGTCGAGATAGCCGCGGATGTCCAGGCCATTCATGGACGGCGACGCCTCCGTGTGGATGTACAGCCACACGTCGGCGTGCCGGCGCATCATCTCCACCGACGCGGCCAGGTTCTCCGGCCACGCCTTCCGGTGGATCACCCCGTCGGCCTTGTTGGCCTGGTTGATGGTGATGCACCACGCGTCGTCCGGGACGCGCATCAGGTCCCGGCCAGACGTTCCCTTGTAGGCCGACGTCGGCCGCCACGTCGGCTCCAGCCCGTGCGGCGCGTACAGCGCCTCAATCCCCGCGTTCTCGATCTGCGCGAACCCAAACTTCGACATGGCGATCGGCGTCACGTTCGGCTTGCGCAGGTACCGCAGCACGATCTCCGGCGCGGGCGTGTGATCGATCGGCACCCATGACGCGACCTGCGGCAATGGGTCCAGGTGGTCGCCGTAGATCCACGTGTCGTACAGCGTGATCAGCAGCGGGTCCGGGTCGGTGTTGTCGTGCGCCCACGCCTTCGCGTGCGCCACGATCGCGTCCTGCGAATGGTGCGCCAGGCCCTTCGGGTAGACGCGGACGCCGTTCCACGACGACACGAATCCCTCGGTGCCGTAGTTGTTCGCGACCGCGACCTTGTGCCCATCCCGCACCAGCCGCGACACCACTTGCGCGGTCTGCGTCCCATACCCCGACGGGGCGAGGGGGTGGTTCGACGCCCACAGGATCGTTCGGGCGTCGGAGTTGACGGGGGGCGTGCTCGGCTTCCTGCCCATGCGAGGGCCTTCCTGTGCGCAGGTGAGTGCCCACCGGCCCGGCCCCTGCGCGAGCCGGGCCGGTGGACGTTGAGAGGTGCTCGCGAACTACTTCGTGAGCAGGTACTTCACGTGCGACGACTGCGGGAGACCCGAGTCACCGCGCCACGTCGCCCGGAACGTCACGAGGCCGTTGCCGAACGCGTAGTCGTCGGACCGGTCAAGGCGAATGCCACCGACCTGTCGCACGATGAAGGACTTCAGATCGCCCGCGACGAGCGACTTGGACGACGTCGCCAGAGCTGCCATGTGCGGGTTCTCCGTGGTCGGGTAGCCCAGCACCCGGTCGGGCTGGCCGAGGATGAGCGACGGCTGCCAGATGTAGGCACCCGCACCGTCCTGGACCTTGCGCATCTGCGCGATAGCGCTGGTCGCACCCATCACGCCGAAGCCCGGCATCCGGCGAACCGCAGCGTCCGTCGAGTACACGAGGTCGACCACATCGGTGTAGCCGAACGTGCCGGTCGTCCCCGAGGTGACGCCCGAGCCGGCCGACGTCATGATGCCCGTCGGCTGCGTGGTCCCGGTGCCGGTCGTCAGGTGCGAGTTCACGACGTACCCGACCGCCTGACCGACGTTCGTCGCGATGTAGCCCAGCAGGTCCACACCGTTGTCCTCCAGGATCTCCGTGGAGACCTGGAAGAACGTCGACTCCTTGAACGCCCCCAGGGTCAGGAACGCCTGGAACGTCGGATCGGACTCGTTGAACCCGGCCGCCTCAGCGGTGACCGAACCAGTCGAGTAGGCGTTCGTGCGCGGGATCTGGATGCTCTCGCCGCCACTGGTCGACAGGATGAACGCGACATCCAGCATCGGACCGGTGTAGCGGGCCAGCTCCATGATCTGCCCGTAGAACGACGTCGGCACCGGGGAGCCGGTCGACGTCTTGAGCACGTCGCGGTGCTCGATGTCGAGCGACCGGATCTCACCCTTCGCCAGCGCGCGAACCTGCGCCTCGACGTCGGCCTTCTGGCCTCGCTGCTCCGGCGCGTCCGGCTCGAGCTCGGGGTGGTCGGCGACGAACGACCGGATCTCGGTATCACGCTCGTCGCGCTTGCGGACGTCCTCGAGCTGGGTGTTCCAGGTCGCGTAGTCCTCGTCGAACTTGCGGATCTGCTCCTGCTCCTCCGCGGAGAGCGCACGCTCAGCCTCGATCGCCGCGTCCACGATGGCACGGGCGTCGGCGTTGGCCTTGTTGCGCTTCTCCAGCAGAGCCTTCTGCTGCTCCTGCGACATGGCAGGTGCTCCTTTCGGCTTGTTGGGTGGGTGCGCAGGTGATGGCCCGCCGCGGCTCCGCAGACGGAAAACACCCGCCGCGGCTCCGCGAACGGGTGAAGATCGGTTGGTGGTGCTAGGCGTCTACGCGCTGCGCCAGCAGCGCGGACAGTGCCTGGAGCGCCGACAAGTCGACGGGCTCCGGCGCGGGATCGGACTTCGGACGCGAACGGTCCACGGCCTCCAGCAGGACGGCCGTCTGGTCCTCCGTCAGCGTCTCCCCAGCCTCCAGCGTCGTGAACGCATCGGCGAGAGCGTCAACGTCCTGCTCCGTCCGGTGAGCCAAGCGGGCCAGGGCGCGAACCTGCGCCGTCGTCGACCGGTAGGCGGGGAATCCAGTGACGACGGATACCTCATGTAGGCGCACCTCGATCAGTCGACGCTCAGTCCAGTCGGCGTTCCACTCGTCCTTCACCGTGGAGAACCCGAACGACATGCCGTTGGCGTCGCCGCGCTTCACCACGACGGACGTGTCCTTGCCGTAGGACGTCTCCGGGAGGTCGATCTCGACCGGCAGTCCCCGCGCGTCGGACGAGATCCGCAACGTGCCCGCACGCGTCGAGCCGATGACCATGTCCGTGTTGTGGTTGACGAACGCCTTGATCTCGTTCCGCGACCGCAGGGTCTTGTCGAACGCGCCAGGCTCGATGACCTCCGTGAACCCCATCCACTCCGAGCGCTTGCCATACTTCGCGGCGTACCCGGAAAACGACATCCCGTCGCCGTCGGCCGCACGGACCTCGGCGTCATCCGGAGCCCACGTCCGGTACTCGACAGCGGTCATGCGGCTGCACCTCCAGCAGGACGGCCCGCGAGATCGGGACCGGGGATCGTCAAGTTGGCGCCCGCGTCGTTCAGCATCTGTCGGGCCTCGTCGGATGTGATGACCGTGCCGACGCCCAGGTAGACCTTCTGGACCGCTTCGACAAGGTTCAGCTCGCGGGCACCCGTGGAGCCATCCACATGCGACTCAAACGTGATCGCCGGCAGCCCGACCACACTCGCCGCAGAGGTGGGGTCGGCACCCTGGCCGACGAGCGCGACGAACATGTCGATGCGCTTGTTCAGCTCAACGAGGTTCGCCGCCGACAGGTTGATGTTCTCCAGGCCGACTCGGTACTCGTCACCACCCGGGACCGGCGGCATGTCCTCAAGCCGGTGGATGTCGTTGATCGACAAGAACCCGGCGTCCGAGCCCTTCGAGTACGACTCGTACCGCGTCTGCATGTCGCCGCGCAGCAACGCGTCCATGTTGAGCCGGACGAACTGGCCGCGCGGCAGCAGCCACCCGTAGGCGTCCTCGATCAGCGACACGTACGGCTGGAGCGAGTCCTGCACCCACGCGATCTGCATCTGCTCGACCGACGAGTACGACATCGCACCCGGGTTCGTCAGACCGATCTTGAACGGCGGCACCTTGAACACGCGTGCGATCGCCTCCACGGCCTGCTGCCGCGACTCCAGCATCTGCGCCTCGTTCGGCGCGGTCGACGTCTTGTTCCACTTGGCGCCGCCGCCGAGAATCGCCGGACGGTGCTGGTTCCTGCCGCGGTGCGACGCCTCAAACGTGTTGAGCGCCTTCGTTGCCTGGTCGACGTCCAGGACCGCCGGAGTCTCGATCACGCCGGACAACTGCGTACCGTTCGCGAAGAACCGTGCCGCGAACTCCGTCAGCGCCTGCGCCAGGCCCAGTTCCTGCTTGACCTGGTCGATCCGAGACACACCCTTGAGTTGGCCCGGCAACACCAGCTCAGTGATGTGAATCATGTCGTCCCGCTCGACGGGCGTGACCCCATCGATCAGGAAGTAGATCGACCCGTCCGGACGCTGGTGCGGCTCGACGCGCTGCGGGTCCAGGACGACCAGGCCGATCACGTCACGTGCCGCGTTGCGGATCTTGCGCGTGTACCAGTTGCCGTTGACCAGCAGCGACACCAGGCCCTGCTGCACGTGCCGCGTCCACGTGATTCCCGGATACGGCTCACTCATCCAGTCCGGACGTGGCGCCGGCAGCCGTGACCCCGACGTCCGCGTGAACGCACCGACCGGGAACGTGCTGATCGTGTCGACGTACAACCGGATGCACGCGTACACGGCACCGATCTGGAGTGCCTTCGTCTGCGAGATCGCCTGACCAGACCACGTGTTCGACGTCGGCCAGTCATCGTTCGCCCACAGCGCCTGATAGGAGACCGCGCGAGACTCCCCGCCGAAGAGCCGACCCAGCACGTCAGCCCCTCTCCGCCGCGACACCGAACGCCGCCAAGCCGACACCCAGCACCACCAGGGCCACCGGGACGCTCAGCAGCGCGACACCCACGACCACCGCGACAAGACCGGTCGCCTGCAAGATCAGCGCAAGCACGTCAGACGACACCGCGCCTCCTACGTGACGATGAAGAACTCAGGCACGGCCTCGGTGACGTGCGTCTGGTTGAGCCACAGCGCATGCACCCACGCCGCTAGGCCCGCGATATCCGTGCGTGACTTCCGGCGGTCCAGCAACCGGCCGCCGTCCGTTGTCTCCCGCGCCACCGCCACCGGCACCGCGTCGTCAACAACGTCCTGTCCCGCATGAGAAACGCCCTCGGCGAGCACGAGGTCATGCGCGATGCCCAAGGCCCGCTGCATGTCCGGGCCGTTCATCGCCCGGACTGGAATGTTGAGGGGCTCAAGTTCGCGCTCGAGATGCGGCAGAAGGCTCGACACGGGAGCACCCGATCCCTGCAAGGCGACACCTAGCACGGTGCGCTCGGAGGCCAGTTCCACGATGTAGTCGACGGCCTTCCACGGCTCACACTTGTGCCGCACCACAGCCCGTGGCACACCGTCAGCGCGAGGCCCAGCGACCGCGACATACGCCCACTGCCGATCCCACGACACATCAACCGCAACCGCGATCGGCGCGTCGTCAGCGATCTGACCCCGCGTGCCCTTCGGATCAGCGCAGTTCCGCCACCCCGACAGCGGAACGACCGTCGCCGAATCGAACTCGTCCCAGATGCCCAGGCCCTCGCGCCGCCAGTCCGCGTCCGTCAGCTTCCGCTTGAGACGCAGCAGCGACTGTGCCGGCGTGCGCGTCAAATACGACGGGTTCGCCTTCGCCCACTGCTTGCGGTCGTTGCCGTCCGCGTCGTCGTCGGCGCCCAGTTCGATCCAGGCCCCGTCGACCAGCGTCTTCGCCAGCGCTTCCTTACGCATCCGCGTAAACGCCTCAGAGTCATCCGTCGGCTTCGGTGGCGTCCCGATGTACAACTGGAGCCCGAACTGGCTCGTGTTCATCGTCGCGAGCATGTTCGCCATTGCCCGGTCCGACAGGATCTGAGCCTCGTCGAAGATCAGCACGTCGACACCGGGGATGCCGCGGCCAAACCCGCGCTCACGCGCGCCGAACAGGATGCGCGACCCGTTGTGGAACCGGATCTCCTCGTCACCTGAACCGGTGAACACCTGCTTAACGAACGGCGCGACCTTGACCCGCTGCGCGAACCCCTGCATCGACAGGAACGTCTCGCCGTGCGTCCGCGCGTGATGCGCCGACCAGATCACCAGCAGGCCCGGCGTGTTCACGCACAACGCAAACACCAGAGCGCCGACCAAATACGTCTTGCCGACCTGCCGAGGCAGCGACAACCCAACGCCGTCCACCATCGCCGCCAAGTGGCCGTCAGCGCGCTTCGCCAAGATCAGCCGCCCAGCGCCGTCCTGCCACGGATCGAAGTCGACGCCGAGCTTGACCCGGCACGTCCGCTCAACATCCGGCCAGCCCGTCGACACGATGCCCGACGGAACCGACAGATGCTTCGCGACCTCAGAGAGCTTCCGCGTTCCAGGCTTCGTCGCCGCCGAGGTCCGCGGCATCCGCACCCTCCTCGCGCGCGCGCAAGTCCATCGCCTCGAGCTTCTCGACGATGTCCTGAAGACGACGAGTCAGCGCCGCCAGATCACGCGGCGGACACATCGGATCGGACACCGTCCGCGCGATCCGCTCCCGCATCGCCACCAGCAAGGCACGCGCATCACCCGTGGCAGCCGCTTGCTCGACCGTCAGCGGCTTGGGCGGATCAGCCGGAACCTCGTCGGGATCAACCGAGCGCAACGGAGGACGGGCCATGACGCACCCCCGTGGCAGTGGAAAACGCCGTAGATAGACCAAATGAG
>ERZ724505.1991-NODE-1991-length-10515-cov-5.839006_pt1 | contig 10515 bp, 17 predicted proteins | sample MGYA00376038_ERZ724505 | MGnify/ENA primary metagenome ERZ724505 (study PRJEB28724, sample SAMN07190884) | wastewater metagenome | isolation source: effluent of sewage treatment plant in Hong Hong | place: Hong Kong | collected 2016-03-17 ...
TCTCTCTATATAGCCGACGACAGACTCTTCGTTAAGGAATACAAGCTTCATACTGCCCTCTTCGAACCTCAAACCGGCTCCTGGGTCGAATAATACAGTGTCACCAACCTTGAAGCCAGCAATACCCTCTCGGCAGCTGTCGCATTCATAAATGCCACCACCCACACCGCCACCGATACTAACAACCGTACCCCGCTCAGGACCAGACGGCGCACGAGTGAGGATAATTCCGCCAGCAGACTTCTGCTCGCCACCATCAGCCAACTCCACCAAAACATTAGATCCACTTGCCTTAATCATGCTATATCTCGAATGTCTTACAGGTTTCTGAATCCAATACGTTTGCGTCTAAGCAGCGATACTGCACGGTATCAGGAACCATGATTGGTATATGCTCGTCCTTAGGACGACGACAATGACGACATGCAACTGCCATCCTATCATGCAGTTGTTTCATAGTCATTGTCTTACGCTTGGCCACATTATCCCTTCACGCACATGACGCCACGCAATTCCGCCACAATGGTAACGAGATCTTCCTGGTTAGCCATCACGGCTTCAATGTCCTTGTACGCCTCACCGATCTCGTCAACAACTCCATGATCCTTACGGCACACAACCCCTGCCGTCGAGGCGGCTAGGTCGGCCTCCGTGAACTTTCGCTTCGCTTCGCCACGACTCATGCGCCGCCCCGCACCATGCGATGCGGATTCGAAGGCGTCGGGGTTTCCTCGACCCATGACGATAAACGATTTTCTACCCATTGCGCCCGGAATGATACCCGCGTCTCCAACACGGGCCCGGATCGCGCCTTTACGAGTGACCAAAAGGTTCTCTCCGAAATGAGTTTCCTCGGAGACGTAATTGTGATGACAATTGATGGGTTCACCATACTGTACATTCAATGGGCTAAAGGTATCTAGTATAATCTGCAAATAAATGTCCATCATGAACTGACGATTCTGATAAGCATACTCCTGCGCCCACATCAGATCATGACGATATGCCACCATCTCAGGCGTACCGGCCAGGAATACAGCAAGCTCAGGATCTGGCAAGCGAGCATTATGCTCAAGATGCTTGGCTACATTAATATGTGCCTGTGCAATCTCCTTACCAATATTGCGACTACCTGAATGAAGCATCAGCCACACGACATCATTGGTATCGAGACAAAGCTCGATAAAATGATTACCACCACCAAGGGTACCGCACTGCTGCATGGCTTTAAGCCTAATGTCTTGCACGCGATCGGTCAGCTTGCCGAATCTATCGTCGCTAAACATCTTAAGCTTGCGAACACCACTAACAGGCTCGTCATGGCCATTAAAGCCAACTGGAATACTATCTACAACCTCATTATAGATAGCCTTAATCTTCTTCTCATCAAGATCGTTAGCTGTCAAACTGGTCTTGACGGCGCACATACCACAACCGATATCAACCCCAACAGCGGAAGGGGCGATAGCGTTCTTCATTGCAATGACAGAGCCGACAGTGGCACCCTTACCAAGGTGTACATCCGGCATCGCTGCAACGTGGTGGTAAACCCACGGCAATGACGCGATATTACGCAGCTGATCAAGCGCCTGCGACTCGACTTCATGAACAGGTGCCCAAATCTTAACCGGGACGGTAGCACCCTGAACTATTCCTAGAATCGGCATTATCGCACCATATGATTAAAGTCTTCAGGCTTAGCCTGCTTTAGAAGCTCACGATCCTCTGGACTTAGCCGCTTAATAGTATATCCAATCTCAGGCTTATCTGTAAAACAGATTGAAGATATAGTTAAATACTCAATCAATCTACGTAGCCTATATTTGACTGTGTCCACTATTCTGGCATCCTGACATAGCACTGCTTGCGCTCGTCCCAGTTAAATACGGCAAACTTACCTGTCTGCATCACCCATGACATAGCCTCGCCATAGGTGGCAAACTCGGTCTGATCGTCACCGACCTTGGAAATGGGAAACGAATCGCGCTGATGATCAGCAGGCCCATTTACGATAAACGATCTAAACCAATTAATAAGACCCATATTAACCTCAAAAGTGGAGTCGCCGGGAATCGAACCCGGGTCCGGTACAACCTATTACATCGATACTACGAGCGTAGCCCTACCGGGGCCGGGTGCTACCACCTCCGTTTATGTCGTCCGATACCTAAGTGGTGGCAAACTGAGTATCGCAACCAATCCTCTTGGTTTGACGCCATTCCGACTACTAAGAGGAGATCTTATCGGATGACGGCTAGGTGCTTTGACCTAGCTACAGACCACTACGCTGCTGCTGCGGCCTGCATGAACATTGGCTCGTTGGCCTTTGTTGTTTTGGTCTCGTTTTTACGTGGCCTCGTGACCAACCACGGCTCGCATCGAAGTCGTTAGTTCCACCGTCGAAACCAGATCGACCCCTTAATACCTATCAGACTGAATAGCTCTAACGATAGATGTGACAGTCTTATCAGCCAGCCCCTCTACAACTTCCTTGGTCAGGTGCTTTGCTACTGCTGCAAGCACCAACTCTTCTACCTGACCCTTAAACTTTTGCTCAATCACCTGCGTGGCGACATTCTTGACATAGACCCTTAGTGCATCTTCTACAGGATTATTGTAGCTTGCACCAACAAGCTTATTGACTGTGTCCTGGATAGTCTTACCAAATGCGGATTTAACTAACGCCTCCTTGGCAAGCTCATCAATCTGCTCTGCTGAAATGCTAATCTGCATTATCATCCTCAATCATTTTGTGTAGAGGTCTACGCTGTTCTCTCTTATAGTCAGCGTTCCGACACCCACCACATGTGCACTTATTATGGTGCGCCAGTCTAACCGCTTGGCGGTCAATATACTGCAGGCGCTTAGTGAACCCAGTACGATCTAGATAGGTTAACACCTGTATAAGTTTACCGTTAGCATCACGTACCCACTTATACTTAACTACCCAGCTATCGTACCGACCAGCCCATCTAGTTGCCACTTCACGGAATTTCTGCTTAATCCGACTCTCGTGATGACGGCGTTCTGCTCGCTTGGCCATATCGTGTTATATCACCATATGGTCTTGCTGTCAATTAATGGAGACTATCGGAATCGAACCGATGACCCATGCCTTGCAAAGGCATTGCTCTACCAGCTGAGCTAAGTCCCCATACTACTATGTATTCTTATTATAATAATCAGGGCTATGCTGATCATCCACATCACGGTACAAACCAAAATCAGTAAGTCTCTCGTGCAGGATAATCATAGCCTCTACCGTCTCAAACGGAATCATTCGCCTTAAACCCCAGACACGCACGACATCACTTTCTTGCAGACGATCAGTAATCTCGTCGTCCATATCTGCGCAGTCTAGAATCCAAATGAGCCAGTCAAACTCTTGGCACGACTCCCACAACTGGCGTGGCGTCAGATCCTTATTTGCATCGAGCCATTCCCTGGCGTCACCACAGACATCGTGACGATTAATGAACCGGTCTAGTGCAACGCGATTAAGAATGTCGGCCATTACTTAAGCCCCAGCTTTCTCATAATCTTGGCCTTAAACGGCTCTTTGTATTCGTCCTTATATAGGACATTGCCACGCTTGTCAAGAAGCTGATTAGTCATTTGGATCTGATGCTGCTTCATCACTACTCTAACACCAGTGATCGGCTTACCATCAGCATCCATAACGTCCATGACAGTGAACGAGTATCCCCTAGTACGTCTGTGAGTAGCACCGTCTGGCAACGTCATGTCATATGTATAGTCTAATCCAAAACTATCACCAATATAGAGCGTACTGGTCCTATCAAGATCTGGTGTTGCCATTATGTCTCCAAATAAAAGTGGAGAGCGGACCTAGCCAAGCCCGCCCCCCGATAGATGTGGTCGTGAAAGGACCATCGCTATAAACTGCCCACGACGTTTAATCTCGTGCCTCATTTTCAAAGTCTGCGCCTTACGATTAGACCACCCGTGCATAAGAGTTTATGGCGCACGGGGCTGGACTTGCACCAGCATTTCAGGTTTGTAGGTGCACGAGAGATTGATTAGGCAATTAGCGATCTTATCATGAGTTTGTGGTATGTCAAATTTGATGTGCCCCGCGACCTGCCTCTACATTGGGCTACCCGGGCATAAGGTAAATGGCGCCCGGGGATGGATTCGATACCACCACTGTGGGTCTACGGAACTTTAATGAGACTAACGACAGATAATTTAGTTTGAGCTTGTACCACGTAGATTGGAGGTCCCTCACCCCACAATGGGGTGCGATCACGGCAGCAAGGGACATTTGTTTACATGATCGACGGGACCATAAGTGAATCGACCGGGAGAGTGTTTAAGTACTCCGGCGCTATTCGTGCACCCACAGTCGCTGAGCGTCTGTGCCCGGCCCGGTGAAACCGAAGTTTCACCTAAAAGATGAAATCGAGAATCTCCTTGCCGGGGGCGAAGTTAACAGCCTCGACAAGGTTAGCCTGCTCACGGGCGAACTTAACGGCCTTCTGCAGCTTCTCGACCTTAGCAAGATACTCGTTTCGCTGGGGGAGCGGGATCGCGCCGCTGAACTTCACGAGCGTCCAGTTACCCTCAACGACATCCTCGTTATAGACCTGGACCTGAGCAGGATGCTTGTCGGTCGCAGCCGCCACAACATGGTTGCGCGGCACCTTCTTGGTCTTGACCGTGAAGGCGGGGTCCGTGGCGAAGAGCCCAGTAGCCTCATTGACAGACCAGCGCTCGTCAGGGCTCAGGACAGGCAGCTTGCTAATGAAGGTATGGAGATCGACCAGCTGCTTCTCAAGGAAGATCAGGTAAGTCGCTGGGGCGTTCTTAACCAGAACCTTACCATCAACAACCACGTCAGCGACAGCAATTGTATTAGTGACGTCCTTGGTGCCAGTCACATTAAAAAGCTCAACAAGGGCGTCCTTGGCAGACTTGATAACGTCGCCAACCGTCAGCTGCACCTTCTTAGACTCAGGCGGGTAAACATCGCCATCGTCGGCCTTAGGCTTGTAGGTACGACTGAGGCCAGCGAACAGGTCGGCCTTCTCAAGCTTCTGATAAACGTCGGTCAGGTTACGATTCGACGTTGCCTTAACATTCTTCTCGATTGCAATAATCTGATTGAGGCGTGCCATTAGCTTTAAAATCCTTGTTGGTTAATTGCGTTCAGTCCTCTATACTGCCAACCATTATGCCGATTGACTAATGGAAGATCGACGGTAGTCCAGACGCGGCAAAGAAGACTAATGTGGCATAGATGATGCCGATACCGATGCCAAGTACCAAACCACCCATGAACCGCTCAGTGATCGGCGGCCCACTGCCATGTGATATAGCTAGCTTATCTGATCTAATCGCACCTGCTACGATTTGATCTGATCTAATCGCATCTGCTACGATTTCATCACTGCTTATCTGTGACATAAACTGACTCAATCACGCTCTCAGCTAGCACGGTAGTATCGGTCTTACCGGTACGGTCGAACAGGTCCACAACCCATTCAGGATCGCGCCTACTATCCCAATACTCAGGCGGCAGACGTTCAACCAGCTTGACACTAAACTGCGGATTCAGCTTGCTATTATACTGATTTGATGCTCTTAGATGCATGGTGTTACCTTTGTAGAAGAGGAAACTAGAGGGTTCTGTTGGTCATCACCCACAACAACCATATTAATGGGTCCCCTCACGGATTGCCGTCCATAAGGTTCGCCGTAGTCGCAACCGGCAAGCCGCTTCTACGACCGGGCGCACCGAGATTATCGATCCAAGCGCCCCGCCCGAGAATAACCCCTCTGTACAGAGGGGCCCACGCCCTATACCAGGCCATAGCCAGACTAGCCATCCGTAGCTGCAGCTACGTTGCCCACCATGGGTGGAATGATTAACTAGTGTCGGATTCGAACCGACGACGTGGGAAAGATAATGGGAGAAGCGGTCAGTACCGACGTGTCAGCGCCGGACCTCGCCACCTGACAGTAACCGCACCCGCGTGCGCCGCTTTACTCCCTAGATTTTAAGTCGGGGCGACACGATTCGAACGTGCGGCCACCTGCGCCCAAGGCAGGTGCTCTACCAGGCTGAGCTACGCCCCGATTTACTGCTTTCAACGATTCTATACTGCACTATCTTTAACCGGTCAACCAATTGAATCTAGTAGGTGTGCTACTACGCCAAAAGCTCAGACGGATTCACCAGCTTATTTCAGCCCACTTTCCCCACACACTCGCAGGGCTTGCTTGTGCAGGTACATGTACTGGTACATGGGTCACTATCTTCCGTGCGGTCCCCGGTGTTGTCCCTTTGTCTCCACCGATTATCTGCCTCACGCTCATGCCTTATGACTATCGTACGTGACATCCCGCGTCGCTACTCATTATCGGATGGCTGCTTCTAAGCCTACCGCCCTACTAGAAACGGATGATGAAGGATTCGAACCTTCGGGCCCCTTTCGAAGCCACTTGTTTAGCAAACAAGCGTCATAGTCCACTCGACCAATCATCCAGATTGTGGGGCTACGTTCACTCTACCCCACTTGCCCCTCTCCCTGAACGCTATGCCGTGAACCCAATCACGACCACCTAGAGGGGTCATTCAATCACGAGCGCCTTAACTACAGCCTCGTCTGTATCTACATACTCGCCATCATTATATTCATAGTATGAACTACCGCGAACGCACATGACATCAATACAATTGACACCGTGCTTGCGCACCTCGCGATATGAGTGATCAAACGCGGTCCTGAGCACAGGAGTATCGTCAGGTAGATCAGCGATCATCTTCTTTAATTGGGCGACGTTCATAGCGGATTATAGATTATAGATCTAATCTCGTCCTTGGCTTGCTGACTGAGCTTATCACCGTTATTAAGCATCAGCATAACAAATGCATGCTTAACATCTTGTACTTCAAGATCTTCATTCTTGAACCAAGCAGTCAGACGATATTGTACCCACTTACCGTTTATGGGGCCTGACTCAAGTAGTGGTAGCTCTAATTTAATATCCGCCATTGTGGTCGTGTTGGTTAGCGTGAATGGGTGAAGTTGCAAATAGGTAACTATAGCAGAACTGCTGGAACGAATCGTCGCGCCCATTACTGGCGTTAACAAAGCCAGAAGCGCCCCAATTCCTAAAGATAGCCTCACCAAGATTAATATACTGCGTCTGATTGCGACCTGGATAAGCGTGAGCCATGACATTCATGGCGAGGCCAGTCTTTGGGCCTCCATACTGCTTAATCCAGTTGTCAATATACTGTCGCATATCAACAAGGATACCGTCTTTATTTACACCGTGTAGCTTCCAGTAATCGTTAATTACATACGACCAAATCGTATTTGGAATATATGTCATCATTAACTCCCTAGGTGCAGCGTTAAGGTGTTGGTCCGTCAAGCTTGAAGATCACGAAATCCCCAAGTTGGTTGACGTCGTGAGTGACCTTATCCAATGCCGCGTCACACCAGCATCCACTAATAGGATGTCAAGTGAGGATATAGCCCGGGACACCGGCTCCGGTACTATATCGGCATGCGTTGAAAAGCTGCCCAAGCTGGGATCGAACCAGCAACCTTGCGCTTAACAGGCGCGCGCTCTTCCAATTGAGCTATAGGGCAATAAAATGGCCGCTGTCTTACCATAGCCGGGATGACTTGTCCGCTAAGCGGAGAAGTGTCCGTTAAGACATCCGGTAGGTCCACGCCTACAGGATGCATGCTCGATTTAGACGAACCTCCGTGGTGATCAGCCACTCTCGCACCGGTCGGTGCAGTCGAGGTGTGGTTCGGATAGTCCACATTTTCGGCACAAAATTTAGAGTGGGGACCTCGCCTATGTCCCCGTGCCAGCGGCCTAGGCTACAGATGCCTTGGCCTTCGGCAAAAGTAGCTTGCTGGTACTTGCTACAGGGGCGTACCGGTTACCCGGAACGCGCCTCCACCAAATGTGATGACCTGGCACTCTCACTTCCAGGCTAACGATCCTCACATCAGGGACCGTCACGGCTCGCTCGTCGGACCGTGACGCCGCCTTCATAAGTAATGCAGCAGTAGATGGGTTACGTTCCCACCGTTGGCCCCACCGGTACCGGTGTATGGCGACGCACGCTCCTGCACGCGTGGGCTCTTATCTGGCCTTTGTGGCCTATGCGCTGCCTCCTCAGGGAAACTGGAGAGCGGGGCTGGCCGTTATCCCAGCATCCTCCGGCTTAAATAGCCGGTGCTCCCGGGTTCTACCGCCTTCGGTGGTGCACATCACCAAGGCTAGTTAGAACTTTGAGCTACCCACCCATATTGCCTGGCTGCGGTTTGTTCCCACCGCCATCACCTACCGTGGTGACTATACATCGGCCAGACGATGTCCGGGATTCGAACCCGGTGCTCCTATAAATAACGGGACCCCATGATGACACCTAGGTCGCCTCATGGGCCGTCCCGCCGCCCAGACGCTGCGCCAAACGCCTTGCGTCCGTTTTACGTAGTAGTGGCCTTACCCACCAGCACGCCATAGGCAAAATGCTTCCCTACGGGCGGAAATATCGGAATCTACTGCGTTCCAGTGCCCACATGTGAGGCCCAGTAGTATCCCGTCGATCGGTAGTAGTGGCCTTACCCACCAGCAACAACCCGCTATAACCCCGGGCACCGGGTGCATCCCTACGGATCGAAAAAGTGGGCTGGCTTCGCGACATACCATCCCTGTCACCATTCGTTAGTGGGTGATGACCCCACTGTGGTCGCTGACTGAGGAGCTACTGATCGTGACTTTCGCTCCATACAGTATGGTGATGCTACCCGACCGTATCACGAAGTTCGCGTAGTGTCAGGTGATATTTCAAAGTAGGCGGTGAGGGATTCGAACCCCCATTAGGCCCCGATCTAGGGCTGACGGCTTATAAGGCCGCTGTCTTACCGTTAGACCAACCGCCCAAATATCTGCTACATTCAATTGTCAGAGAGCGTCACTGAATCGATACTACTGCCGAAGCGGCGTATTAATCATTATTAGCCTAATCATCACGGGAACTAAAGCGCCACGGGATATTGCCGCCCCACTGCTCTATCGTTACTAGATCGCGCTTATCCTCGGCTGGACATGGCTGACGATCTGGCTCATACTGACCAGTAAAATTAATCTTCCACATCTGCCTTAACTGCTGCCACTCTGGATGACGATCGCAAAACTCACAGTCACCAGGTGCATGAAGCACTAGAGGGTCGCAATGTGGAAATTGACGTATCGTATCAAGTGGCTTCGCATTAGGTGCTGGGCACCCATCGATAACATGTGATGGCTGCCACTCCTGACCACATTCTTTGCACGGTGGATTCATAAAGCCCTCTACCGGAATCGAACCGATGACCTACTGCTTACAAGGCAGTTGCTCTACCGTCTGAGCTAAGAGGGCAAACTATTAATACCTAATTTTGTTCTTTACAACAAAGATATCATCGCCAGTATCTAATTCTATATATTCAGAACGCCGTGCCGTATCGATGACGCCAGGATTTAGAGCAAATAGGTCCTCTGGCTTCTCAGGATCGTATTCAACCACCAGTGATATTGTGATAGGATCTGGATACGTTACGTTACACCTGAGAATGCCAGAGGCCATAGCGTACCTTACGGATTGGCGGACGTATCGGGGCTAACCACAACACCTGCAGTTGATGTAGTTGTAACACTAACTACATCAGGCACTGCCTGATCGGTCTGTAGAGCCTGGACCTCAGCCGCATTCAACGCTACCGACATACCCATTGAACGGCTGCGGATACTTGCATTAGAAGCCGCCATATAAACACCTGCAGTAGTGCCAACTGAGCCAGTATATCCGGCCGAGTTAGATGCTGGGATATTGTAAAGAGTGGCTGTGGCGATGGCGTCAATGTTAGCGCCAAAGAACATGAACTCCCAGCCATACTTCTCCTGCTGATGCTTAATACGCTCCTGTACATCAGGTAGCTTAAACTTGCTGGAGTTCTCAAACCCATCGGTCTGAATAATAACAATGACCTTAAACGGACGATGCTCCTCAGGAGTCGCCGCAAGTGCAGCGCCAAGATCGTCGATACTACGGCACACAGCATCAAATAGGGCTGTCATGCCACGCGGCTGGTAAGTCTCAGTCGTAAGATCGGGCACCTGCTTGATGTCCTTGCGCCAAAGCGGGACCTCATACTGATCATCGAACTGAACTAGCGATAGATTGGCCTCACCATCAACCTCCTTCTGCTTACGCAGGAAGGTGTTGAATCCGGTGATCGTGCCCTCTACCACACCACTCATAGAACCTGAACGGTCCTGAATTATTAGAATTTCGGTAAGTTTATTGTTCATCTATGTCCTCCGTTAATCGTAGTGGCGACGATTGCGATTAGTAAATGGAAGGGGTAGAAAGGGTCGAACCTTGATAACACCGGGACTAGGGGTCGAACCTAGATCTCCAACTTCAAAGGATGGGGTCCTGCCTTTAGACGATCCCGGTAGACGGTTTGTTCTTGATTC
>ERZ724505.1992-NODE-1992-length-10514-cov-5.112535_pt1 | contig 10514 bp, 7 predicted proteins | sample MGYA00376038_ERZ724505 | MGnify/ENA primary metagenome ERZ724505 (study PRJEB28724, sample SAMN07190884) | wastewater metagenome | isolation source: effluent of sewage treatment plant in Hong Hong | place: Hong Kong | collected 2016-03-17 ...
GCCGTCGCCGGCCCGTTCCACTCCTGGCTGACGCTGCGCGGGCTGAAGACGCTGGCGCTGCGCATGGACCGGCACTGCTACAACGCCGAACGCGTCGTCGACTTCCTGACCAGCCACCCCCGGGTCGGCGACGTGATCTACCCCGGCTTCGACTTCTCGACGTTCGTCAGCGACGCGAGCGGCCGCGTCACGCGGGGATCTCTGGATCTCAACTTCACGCCGATCACGGGCCCTCGCGTGTGCGTTGAGACGGTGCTCCGCAAGCTCATGTGTCCGCCTGGGAGCATGGATGACGAGACGTGGGGCGTCGATCTGCGAACGTACCTCAACTCGTCGCTGAGAAGCGACGATCTCGAATCGATCGCGGCGGTAGTGAGGACTGAGATTCTCAGGGAGGAGTACGTCGCAGACGCGACCGTGACGTGCTTTCAGTCGGCGGATGAGCGCCTGATCTTCGACATCGTCCTGACCCTCGACGACGAGGAGAGTTACACCTTCGCGTTCGCTCTCTCGTCGTCGGGGATCCAGGTTATCGTCGACGTCGCGAATAACGCCGGCTAGAGGCCCGCCGCTTCGAGCTTCGCGACGGATGCGGCGAGCGCCGCGAAGTCGACGTCGCAGCCGCCGGCGCCGCAGGCTTCACGGCGGGCTTCGCAGCGGGCTTGGGGGCCACCGCAGCGGGCGCCTCAACCTTACCCGAAACCACAGCCGTGGTGGCCGCAGGCGCAGCAGCAGCAGGCGGCGGCGCCACGAGGCGGCCGAACTTGGCCACGTCATGCATCACCCACTGGCCTTCGAAGAGGCGCATATTGAGCACGGCGTACTGGCCGTCGATCTTGACGGGCTCGCCCACGGGCTGGCCGTTGAAGACGAGGCGGTGCTCGCCAGGCTCCAGGTAGGCGCGCGCCAGGTAGACGCGGCCGGGCAGCATGCGCCACATGCGGTCGTCAGCTTGCTCGGTGACGACCGACGCGGCGAGGCCCACGACGGCACCGAACAGGCCGGCGCGCTTTTGCAGCTCGTTCTGGACCGTGCCCTTGACGATGGCGCGGGTGATGCCGCGCAGCACCATGCCGGGCATTTCGTCGCTCAGGGCACGGCGGGCCATCAGGTCCACATCGACCACCGGCTCCAGCTTGAACTCGGCGCCGCCGAGGGTCAGGCCGGACAGCAGCGGCTCCTTGTTCGGCTCGATCACGGGGTAGGAAATGCTGACCGAATTGAGGCGGCCGGAAATGGGCACCGGCACCGTGAAGGCCTTGGGCTTGCGGGCGGGCGAGGTGCCGGCCTCGACGATCAGCAGCACGTCGGTCTTGGCTTGACGGCGCTTGTGGGTGAAGGAGGTGCGCTGGTCGAGGCCGCGCAGGCCTTCTTCCAGCAGGGGCACTTCGGGGCGCAGTTCGATGGCCTTGCGGTAGCCCGGGGCGGCCAGGCCGTCTTCGCCGAGCACTTCGTAGACGAAGCCGCTCAGGTAGTGGCTGAGCGCGTTCTGGTAGCCGTTCTTGAGCTTGAGCACGGCCGGGTCGTTCAGGGTCTCGACCGGGTAGCCGTTGAGCTCCTTGCCCTTGGCATCGGCGCCCTTCTCCTTGGCCTCGGCCTCGGCCTTGGCGGTCTCCTTGGCGCGGAACTCGGCGATCACGGCCTCGCGCTCGTGGGTGCGCTTGATCTCGACGCGGGCGTTGTCCAGGTCACCCAGCACCAGGCGGTTCAGGGCCAGGCGCGTGGTCAGGAAAACCTTCTCGTAGTCCTGCCCCTCATAGGGCTTGAGCCGCTCGCTGATGGTGGCGGCGCCGAGGGTGCCAAGCAGCTTGTCGGGGCTGGTCTTGGCGGCCTCTTCCCACTCCTTGACCTTGACGTCGGCCAGGGCCAGGGCCTCGATGCTGTCGGCATAGCGACGGTTCAGCGCCAGCAGCTCGCCACGCTCCAGGTTGTAGAGCAGGGCCTTCTTCTGGTCGTCCGAGGTGGCGCTGGCTTCATGCTGGGCCAGGGCGGCGGCAAAGCCACCGCCGGAGCGCGCGGCCTGCTGCACGCTTTCGGCGTGCTTGTCGTGGCTTTGTGTGGCCGCACAGCCCGTGAGCAGCGCGACGATGACAAGCGCCCCGAGCAAGCGAAGGCGCGACGTTGATGTAGGCATGGTTCCCCTCCTCAGGGCCGTGGCGGCAAAGGCGGACCAATGTATCAGTCCACCCGTGAAAAAGCCCCGGTGAAAATCACAAGCGAATCCCTAGCTCGAAGCGCGCTTTGCGTGAGCCTTTCGGGCGAATTTCATATCGTGCGAGCCACGGCGCGCAGGCGGCGGCGAGGGGTGCGATGCCATCAGCTCAGCTCGCGCCAGCGCTGACGCGCCAAGCCGAGCAGCACCGCCGCTCCCGCCAGGGCAACCACGCTGGTGATCAGTTGCAGCGGCAGCCCAGCGTCGAAGAACTTGCGGACGTAGACGGCCAGCAGGGCGAGCGCGACCCAGGGGGCGGCGCGGGTGAGGGGCTGGCGCGGCAGCATCGCCCAGGCGGCGGTGAGCAGTACGGCGCTCATCACAAAGATGAGGGTGAAGAACAGGTCCACCACGCCGCGCGCCTTGCCAAAAGCCTCACCCCATTGGCTGAAGGGCAGCCAGGCCAGGCACAGCAGGGCCAGCACCCAGGCGGAACCGCGGGCGCGGCGCGCGGGGGCGTCGGCCATTTCCTCGCCTTCACGCGGGGGGCGGATCATGGGCAGCAGCAGCAGCAGCAGCAGGCCGACGGCGGCGTCGATGCCAAGGGTGACGGGATAGCCCATGGCCTCGATGCTGATGCCCTGCCAGGTGGCGCTGTACGCGATGGCCAGGTTGGACATGGCCATGTAGGCGGTGAACTGCGTGCCGGCCACCTTGGGGTTGGTCACGTCCATCATGATGGCGGCGCGGGTGCCGTACATGAGGCCCTGGAAGATGTTGTAGACGATGCTGGCGATCCAGAGCAGCAGCGCGAACTCGGGCTGCCGAGCGCCGGCCGGGCGGGCTTCGATGTAGCCGAGCTGCTGCAGCTTCCAGGCAAGCCAGGCGGTGGGCAGGCTCATCAGGCAGAAGTAGACGAAGAGCGTCTGCCGACGGCCGAGCCGGTCGGACAGCCAGCCGCCGATGACCATGCCGATGGCGGTGACAACGTTGCTCCAGAGTTCGAGCTGGGCGGTCTCGTGCTCGTCGAGCCCGAACTCGGCGCTGAGGTTGGTGCGCAGCGCGAGCCCCAGCGCCATGGCCCCCATGGGCAGCAGGCAAAAGCCCACGCCGGCAAAGGCGCCGCGCGTGCCCATGAAAGAGCGGAAGGCGGTGACGCTGAACTCGTGCATCTCGCGGCCGATGCGGCGCAGGCCGGTCTCGGCGGCGGCAGCGCCCTCAGCCATCACGACGACGGCGGCCTCCTTCATCGGCAGCACGACGAAAGCGGTGATGCTGAGGATGGCGCCGGCCACGAAGAAGAAGCTGGGCTGGAAGCCGGTGTAGGCGGTCAGGAAGAGCACGCCCGAGCCGCCCACCGCCGTCCCGATGGCAGCACCCGCGAACATCAGCCCGTTCGCGAGGCCGCGCTCGTCCTCGGCCAAGGTGTTGCAGGCCAGGCTGTCGATGGCCACGTCCTGCACGGCGCCAATGGTGTTGTGGACGAAGAGCACGGCCGTGAAAAGGCCGAGCTGCGAGGGCAGGTCAAAGACGACGAGCACCGCCAGCGTGGCGGCCATCAGCACCTGAGTGCCCATGATCCAGGCCCGACGGTGGCCAAAGCGCTGGGAGCGGAACACGTCCACCACGGGGCCAAAGGCCCACTTGAAGGCCCAGGGCAGGTAGAAGGAACCGACGAAGGCGCCGATCTCGGCCGGCCCGACACCCGTCTTGCGCAGGTAATACGCGATGGCCGTGGTGGCGAACCCGAGCGGGATGCCCTCGGTGACGTAGAGCAGGAAGAAGGCGCCGAGGCGCCCGCGGCGGGTGGCCAGGAGATTGGGCAGCATGGGGCGCGATTGTCAGGAGGCGCGCGCCGCCAAGCAGCGGGGTTTAGCCCAACAAGGCTAGACCTAGATCTCTACCTTGCTGCCCAGCTCGACGATGCGGTTGGTAGGCAGGTGCAGGAAGTCGGCCGCGGCCGCCGCGTTGCGGTGCATGCCGGCAAAGAGCTTCTCGCGCCACAGCGCCATGCCGGCCCCGATGGTGGGGATGACGATGTCGCGGCTGAGGAAGTAGCTGGTCTCCATCTCTTCCAGCTGCACGCCATGGCTCTTGAGCTGGGCCAGGGCCTCGGGCACGTCAGGCTCGTTCTTGAAGCCGAAGTGCAGGGTCACCTGCCAGCAGTTGTGCCCCAGGGACTCGACCTCGCAGCGCTTGTCAAAGCCGATCCAGGGCACCTCGTGGTGGCGCACGGTGACGAAGACGTTCTGCTCGTGCAGCACCTTGTTGTGCTTGAGGTTGTGCATCAGCGCATTGGGCGTGATGCCAAGCTCGGCCGACAGGAAGACCGCCGTGCCCGGCACGCGCGTGGGCGGGCTGAGGAAGACGGCGTCGAGGAAGGAGGGCAGCTCGATGGCGTCCTCGCGCAGCTTGTCGGACAGCATCCGGCGCCCCTGCCGCCAGGTGAGCATCAGCGTGAACATGCAGACGCCGATGAGCAGCGGGAACCAGCCGCCGGCCGCGATCTTGAGCAGGTTGGAGGCCAGGAAGGTGACGTCGATCAGGAAGAAGATGCCCGTGGCAGCCGCGCACAGCACCAGCGGGTACTTCCAGCCAAAGCGGATGACGAAGAAGGTCATCACCGTGGTGATGGTCATGTCGATGGTGACCGCCACGCCGTAGGCCCCGGCCAGGCGGCTGGCCGAACCGAAGAAGCTGACGGCGACAACGACGAGGCCGAACAGCATCCAGTTGATGAAGGGGACGTAGATCTGGCCCGTGTCGCGCACGCTGGTGTGCAGGATGCGCATGCGCGGCAGGATGCCGAGCTGGATGGCCTGCTTGGTGACCGAGAAGGCGGCGGTGATGAGGGCCTGTGAGGCCACGATGGCCGCCGCCGTGGCGAGCAGGAAGAGCGGGATCTCGGCCCAGCTGGGCGCGAGGTGGAAGAAGGGGTTCTGGATGGCCTCGGGCTCCTGCAGCAGCATGGCGCCTTGCCCGAAGTAGTTGATGACCAGGGCCGGCATCACGACGCCGTACCAGGCGATGCGGATGGGCTTCTTGCCGAAGTGGCCGAGGTCGGCGTAGAGGGCTTCACCGCCGGTGACGACCAGCACCACCGCACCAAGGCCGACGAAGGCCACCCAGCCGTGGTGCAGGCAGAACTCGATCGCATGCAGCGGGTTCATGGCGGCCAGCACACCGGGGTTCTGCAGCACTCGCGGCAAGCCCAGCAGGGCCAGCACCAGGAACCAGGTCAGCATCACCGGCCCGAAGGCCTTGCCAATGCCGCCCGTGCCAAAGCGCTGCACGGCAAACAGGCCGGCAATCACGATGAGGGTGAGGGGCAGGATGGCGTCGTGGTACTCGGGGGCATAGACGTCGATGCCCTCGACCGCGCCGAGCACCGTCATGGCCGGGGTGATGACGGCGTCGCCAAAGAAAATGGCGGTACCAAAGAGACCCACGGTCATCAGCACGCGGCGCAGCGCGGGTTGGCCCTTCACGGCCGTGGTGGCCAGGGCCAGCATGGCGATGAGGCCGCCTTCGCCGTTGTTGTCGGCCCGCAGGATCAAGAGCACATACTTGATCGAGACGACGACGGTGATGGTCCAGAAGAGCAGGGACAGCACGCCGAGGATGTTCTCGGGCGTGGCGGCGATGTGGCCACCGTGGAAAACTTCTTTGAGGGCGTACAGCGGGCTGGTGCCGATGTCGCCATAGACCACCCCCAGGGCACCGAGGGTGAGACCCGCCAGCGCCGAGGGGCTGCGAGCCGCGTGGGAAGCACTCACGTGAGAAGGGCCGCAAGCAGGAGCGGCTCGATGTTCGAAAGGCGCCATTCTGCGCCCGAACCCCGGCCTTTGTGCAGCGCAACATTCCACGCAAACGTGGCTTGACCGGGGCCTCCTACACGCTTAGGGCGTGGCCAGGCACAGGCCCCGCCGCACGAGGGTTTCAGGCGGTTTCGAGTGTCTCGGCCAGCGGGTCGGTGGCTTCCAGCTCGTAGGCGGCGGCCAGCAGCGCCAGGCGCGCCACGACACCATACATGTAGAAGCGGTTGGGCACGCTGGCGCCGGGCCGCTCGCCAAGCTTGGGCAGCTGTTGGGCCTCGGTGAAGGCCAGGGGCACGAAGCTGGAGCCGGGCACGTTGAGGCTTTCGTCCACGCCGCGCTGGGCATGCACGCGGTAGTAGCCCCCCACCACATAGCGGTCCATGGTGTAGACCACGGGCTCGGCCACGGCGTCGTGCACGCGCTCGAAGGTGGGCACCCCCTCCTGGACCAGGAAGTCCCGGAACACCTCGCCCCGCTGGCCCGAGGACAGGCAGCCGCGGCAGCGCTCGTTGAGGCCGGCGATCTCCTTGGGGTCGCGCACGGTCATCACGCCCACATTGGTGCCGACATCGCTCTTGAGCACGACGAAGGGCTTGTCCTGGATGCCGTAGTCCTTGTACTTGCGGCGTACCTTGGTGAGCTGGGCGTCGGCCTCGGCCTGCAGCTGCTCCAGGCCCTGCGCGGCCGACATGTCGAGGCCCGTGACCAGGCTGGTGCTGGGGTGGATCAGCCAGGGGTCCATGCCCAGCAGCTTGGCAAAGCGCTTGGCCAGCTCTTCATAGGCCTCGAAATGGCGGCTGCGGCGCCGCACCGTCCAGCCGGCGTGCAGCGGCGGCAGCAGGTATTGCTCGTTCAGGCCACGCAGCACCGGCGGCACGCCGCCGGCCAGGTCGGTGTTGAGCAGGATGGTGCAGGGGTCAAAGCCACTTTGCAGCACCAGGCGGCCCTTGCGGCGCACCATGGGCTCCAGGGTCATCTCGCCACCTTCGGGCAGGGTCAGCGTGGTGGCCGCCTTGACGCTGGGGTCGAAGGTGCCCAGCCGCACATTGAGCCCGGCCTGGGTGAACACGCGGGCCAGGGTGGCCAGGTGGGCCAGCTTCAGGTTGCACAGCGGCGCATCCGGCACTACGACCAGATTGCGCGCCTCGGGGCAGACCTTCTCGATGGCCGCCATCGCGGCCTGCACGGCCTGCGGCAGCATCTGCGGGGTCAGCAGGTTGAAGGCGCTGGGGAAGAGGTTGGTGTCCACCGGCGCCAGCTTGAAGCCGGCGTTGCGCACGTCCACCGAGGCGTAGAAGGGCGGCGTGTGCTCCATCCACTCCAGCCGGAACCAGCGCTCCGTGGCCGGCATGGACTCCAGCACCCGGGCTTCGAGTTCGTTGATGGGGCCGGTGAGTGCAGTGACGAGATGCGGGACCATGGCGGGCGGGCTGAAGCAGCAGGGCGAAGGCAGATGGGGCCTACATCATCCAACACAAGGCCCCGACGCCGTCTTGCGCTCGGCTGCAAAGCCAAAAAGCGTTGGCACAAATAAAAAGCCGCCCCCAATGGGGGCGGCTTGAAGGCTCGAGGTGGGTCGTGTGCGCCGACCCTTCAATCGATTTACTTGTCTTACTTGTGATACGCAGTCTCGCCGTGCGAGCTGATGTCGAGGCCCTCACGCTCCTCTTCTTCCGTCACGCGCAGGCCGATGGTCATGTCCACCAGCTTGTAGGCGATGACCGAGACAAGGCCCGACCACACGATGGTGATGCCGACGGCCTTGGCCTGGGTCAGGAACTGGGCGCCGATGGAATAGGCATCCGGGGCGATGGCGGCGGCGGTGACCCAGTCACCGACAGCGCTCGGGCCACCCAGGGCCGGGCTGTTGAACACGCCGGTCAGCAGGGCACCGATGATGCCGCCGATGCCGTGCACGCCGAACACGTCGAGCGAGTCGTCAGCGCCGAGCATCTTCTTCAGACCGGACACGCCCCACAGGCAAGCGAAGCCAGCCACGAAGCCGATCACCAGACCGCCGCCGATACCGACGTTGCCGGCCGCCGGCGTGATGGCGACCAGGCCAGCGACAGCACCCGAGGCTGCACCCAGCATCGAGGCCTTGCCCTTGAGCAGGGCTTCACCGGCACACCAGGCCAGCACGGCAGCCGCCGTGGCAGCGAAGGTGTTGATGAAGGCCAGGGCAGCGAAGCCGTTGGCTTCCAGCGCGGAGCCGGCGTTGAAGCCGAACCAGCCCACCCACAGCAGCGAGGCACCGACCATGGTCAGCGTCAGGCTGTGCGGGGTGAAGGCTTCACGGCCGTAGCCGATGCGCTTGCCGACCATGTAGGCACCCACCAGGCCCGCGACAGCGGCGTTGATGTGCACAACGGTACCGCCGGCGAAGTCGAGCGCACGCATCTGCCAGATGTAGCCCGCAGTGCTGTTGACCTTGTCCACCACCTCAGCCGAGGTGTAGGCATCCGGGCCGGCCCAGAACCAGACCATGTGCGCGACGGGCAGGTAGCTGAAGGTGAACCACAGGGCCAGGAAGGCGAGCACGGCCGAGAACTTCACGCGCTCGGCGAAGGCGCCGATGATCAGACAGGCGGTGATGCCGGCGAAGGTGGCCTGGAAGGCGGCAAACACCAACTCTGGAATGACCACGCCCTTGCTGAAGGTGGCCGCGTTCGAGAAGGTGCCGGCGACGTTGTCCCAGATGCCCTTCATGAAGAGGCGGTCCGTGCCACCGATGAAGGCATTGCCCTCGGTGAACGCGAGGCTGTAGCCATACAGCACCCACAGCACGACGATCAGCGAGAAGCCGACCATCACCTGCATCAGCACCGACAGCATGTTCTTGCTGCGCACGAGGCCGCCGTAGAAGAGGGCCAGTCCAGGCACCGTCATCAGGATGACGAGCAGGGTGGACAGCATCATCCAGGCGGTGTCGCCCTTGTTGGGCACCGGCGCCGGGGCCGACGCTGCATCAGCAGCCGGAGCGGCTGCAGCCACGGCCGAAGCCGCGTCCGCCACGGCCGAGGCAGCGGCGCTGGCGGCATCCTGAGCCCACGCGGACGGTGCGAACACCGCCGCCGCCAGGGCAAGGCATGCGAGTAGTTTTTTCATCTTGGGTTCTCCAGCGGGTGCGTTGCTCAGAGGGCTTCGTTGCCGGTCTCGCCGGTACGGATGCGGACGACCTGGTCCAGCGGCGACACGAAAATCTTGCCGTCGCCGATCTTGCCGGTGCGGGCCGAGGACTCGATGGCCTCGATCACGCGGTCGACGACGTCGTCCGCCACGGCGGCTTCGATCTTGACCTTGGGCAGGAAGTCGACAACGTATTCGGCCCCCCGGTACAGCTCGGTGTGGCCCTTTTGGCGGCCGAAGCCCTTGACCTCGGTGACGGTCAGGCCTTGCACGCCAATGGCGCTGAGGGCCTCACGCACCTCGTCGAGCTTGAACGGCTTGATGACGGCGGTAATGAGTTTCATGTCACTGTTCCTCTGGCGATCAGAAGGTCTTCTTGAGGCCGACGACGAAGGTGGTCTTGGCCAGGTCCTTGCCAGCGCCCACGTAGGCGCCCTTCTTGGCATCGGTGCCGACGATGGCACCACTCAGCACCAGGCCAGAGAAATCCTTGGCCAAGGTGAGCGAATAGTCGGTGTAGGACACCGCGCTGTTGTGCTTGACGGTCTGGTGGCCGATGTGCGGCGCCAGGCTCAGGCCGTTGCCGAGATCAAAGGTGGCCGACACGTCGAGGTAGCCGCTGCCCTTGCTGTCAGCGAAGCCGAACAGGTTGGAGGTGCTGTGCGAGTACTTGGCCGTCACGACGCCGAAGGTCACCGCGCCATACACCTCCAGCGTGTTGGCGCTGGGGTTGAGCTTGTTGCTGGGGTAGACGTACTGCAGCAGGCCGACGTCCAGCGTCACGCCCGAGGCGACTTCGGTCTTGTAGCCGCCGTAGACGTCCACTTCGAGGTTGCCGTCACCGCCACCGTCCTTGACCCACTTGATCGTCGAGGCCCAGGTGCCGATGTAGAAGCCGTTGGCGGCCGCGTAGTCAGCGCCACCTTGCAGCGCGGGCTTCAGGCGGCTCTGGGCAATGCCGCGGTAGCGGTACTCGGTCACGGCACCCAGGTTGAACGACAAAGGATCCGGGGCCTCGTCAGCCAGGGCAGGCAGCGCGGTGAAAGCAGCAGAGGCAGCCAGGAGGGCCAGCAGGGTCTTCTTCATCTAAATCTCCGATGACTAAAGGAAAGAGGGCGAAACGGGAAAGCGATGGACGAGGGTTTGCAGCTTCCATGCCAGCCCCCTGCACCGTCTCGCGTCCTGGCAGCCCCTAAGGTAAGAATGCCGCGCAACGCACCAGTTCAGGACATGCCGCAGCTTGGTGCGCACACTGATTTGGTGCGCTTGCACCGGGATCGTCCCGTTTTGGCCCATCAACGGCGCTCCGGCTTGCCCCACTGACGCCAAAGCGACAGGCTGGCTAGACTCGGCCCCCATGGGAGACACCGCTACCCCGCCGCCACCCCCACCCGCGCCGCCGGCGGCCGCGCACC
>ERZ724505.1993-NODE-1993-length-10513-cov-19.836298_pt1 | contig 10513 bp, 17 predicted proteins | sample MGYA00376038_ERZ724505 | MGnify/ENA primary metagenome ERZ724505 (study PRJEB28724, sample SAMN07190884) | wastewater metagenome | isolation source: effluent of sewage treatment plant in Hong Hong | place: Hong Kong | collected 2016-03-17 ...
TTCTGCGGAGAATCCAAACGATGACCCCATACCGCTACCAATGCCCATTTACTTGCCTTCCTCATCGTTGGATTCTGAGCCCTTGGCTTTTGCCTTGCTTGCGGTCTTTCCGACCACCTCAAACAGCGCAACCTCACCTTGCTCGCCGGTCTGGTAGTACGTGGTGGGGTTGGGTACGTCAATGACACCGCCCACGGGAACTTTGACCCACCGGTTGCCGACTGGCACCATGAGATCCTCGGGGCTGATGTTGCGGAATTGGGGCATGGAAAACCTCACTCAGTAAGCGTCTATTGCTCGGTAATGGATGGACAAAACAGCCTCAACAAAGGGCCCGTATTCGCTGACACCAACGCGGTGCTTGGCCTCAATCCGCATCACTTGCGGGTCTAAGCGGTCAGCGTCTACACCGAGCGTGGGGGCATCGGTGATGGCGGCAATAACAGCGTCAACGATGGCCCCGCACCGTGTGCGCATCGTGGCAATGCCCGCGTCATCGCCGGATTGCACAACGCATGAGACGCGGCAAACGCCTTCCTCTTCACGGTTGCCCCATGGCGCATCGTGCCAATTAGAGGTGACCTCACCCGCGTCGTCGGACTCAAAGCCGGGCCCGACCACGACAAACTCACGCAAGTCATCGTTGGTGTTGGGGAATGAGTCGAACACCGGCGAGGTAACGGCCGCGTCAATCGTGGTGACCAATGCGGCATGCACGTCAAAGAGCAGCATGGTCTAGGCAAACCCGGTTGAGTTGGCCAATGGATCAAGTAGCTCCATGACGCGGCGCGGGAATGAGTAGCCCGCGCCCGATTCCCACTCATCGCCGGTGTTGGGTCGCTTGGCACCGCGTTGGGTGGCCCAAAGGTGCTTGAGCATCTGTTTGACCGCGTGAATGGCTAGGGTCAAATCGTCACCGGTGACCCCGGCCACGTAGACCACGCTCACGTTGTCAATGCCTCGCGAGAATGGCACCGCCGTGGTGCCGTTGTGGCGCTCCACGGCCCCGCCATGAAACTTGAGCCGGTAGTCACTCGCGCTCAACGCTGAGCCGCCCACACTCACCGAGGTCACCGAGGTGGCACGCGGGTGACGCAACACCACAAGGGTGCCGCCACCGTCATGCGTCTCAGTGAATGACTCACGCACAAGCTTGCGTTGCGCGTACTTTTCAGCGGCCACCGTGGCGGCTCGGATGAACTCGCGCAATTCCTCATCATTGGTGGTGCTTGTGATGTTGAGGAAAGCTTTGGCCTCATCAAGTGAAATGAGCCCGGCACCGTCGGCCACCGTGAATGCGTCATTGAATGTTGATGCGTTGGTGCCAGTGGCCACCCACCGCACACCGTAGCGACCCACGGCCGCTGGCGTGTAGGTGGCGACATAGACCCCGGTTGCCGAGTTGGTGACACTTGGCGTAGCCGTGGATCCATCGGGCAAGGTGATGGTGAGCACCACGGCCGTGGCATTAGCAAGAGCGCCTGCCGCGTCAGTGACGTTGACCGCGAGGCCCACCACATCGCCCAAGTCATACATGCTTAGCCCTTGCGCGTCGTGGTGCGCTTGACAGGCTTAGGCGCATCACTGGCCGCCTTGTCAGCCTTGCCCGGTACTGACACACCGATGCGTGCCAATTCCGCGTCAATGGCCGCCACACGGTCAGTCTTGGAGTGGGTTGCCATCGCGTCACGCTCGCGCAGCAATGCCGCTGCGTAGGCCTCTTTGGCGCTCATCAGCTGGCCACCACGTAGGGGATCGCCTTGACCGTGGTTGGCGTGGCAATCGTTGCCGGTGCCGTTGCCGCGAGGCTTGAGCCTGACGTTTTCGCGAGCACAACAGCCGACAGACCGAGGTTGCCATTGACCACGGCATTCTGCACATTGACACCGGCGAGGGTGACCACGGCCGTGGCGGCCATCCACATCGAGGCAAAGTAGATGCCCGGCGTGGTGATGGTCTGCGCGGTGGCAAGCGCCTTGGTCTTGACTGTGTTGGCTGCCCACGCGGTGGTGGTTTGGTCTGCGGTCTGAGCGAGCAGCGCCCCGGCGGTGTCGTAGAGCGCAAAGCCCCAATGGGTTGGGGTATCGGCTGCGGTGTCACCGCTGACAAAGGTCAGGTTGGTCACGACATCGCCGTACTGCAACGGAATGCCAACAGAAATCATGACCCCGGTGGCACCGGCGGTGCAATCGCTGACCGCTGCAAAGCGCGGGATTGACTCGGCAAATGTCGAGTTGGTGGGGCTACCTTGGCGTAGGTAGTTTTCATCAAAGAACGGGCCATTCTGGCGAGTCATGCCGCCACCTTCCAGTCTGAGTGAGTGCCGCTGATTGAGGCACTAGAACGCGCACCGAGTGAGCCCCCGGTGCGCGAACTAGCGACGCAATTAGCTGGCCGCAATGCCAAACGTTGGCGTGGTCAAGCCGCTGCCGCTGATGGTGCCGTGAGCACCGGGGTAGCGCCCGGCCGTGAATGCCGAGTAGCCGTAAACCACGTACTTGACCGCAAGCTCGGCCGCGTTGGTCTGCTCGGCGCGGATGAGCAGCGGGCTGCCCGGCTGCTCCCACAAGAACAGCTCGTCAGCGGTGATGCCGAGGATGACATCTTGTGTGCTGCTCACCGTGGTGGGCAAGTTGGCATCCACGATGACTGGAAGGCCCGCGAGGATCCCGCGAACGCCAGCACCGTAGGCCTTTGACTGCTCCTGGCCAATCAGCTGCACACCAACGCCCGAGAATCCAAACATGGCCTGATTGGTGCCGATCGCTGAGCAAAAGAATGCCCAACGTCGCGGGTGCATGACAAGGTGCGTGGCCGCCTTGTAAACCCCGGCCTCAATCTGCTGCTGAAGATCCCACAACGGCCCCCATGCCTCGCTCGGCGTTGGTGAGGAATCGGTGTAGGTCACCGCAACGATTGACGACGTGGAGCGAATCCCAAGGTGCGTGCCCGAGGTGCCGTCATCGTTGATGATCGAGTTGTCAAGTGCCGTGTGGTAGCGAACCGCTAGATCCTCAATGACGACAGACTCAGCACCAACGCTGCGGTCAACGGCCTGACGTGATACGTCTTGCTGGCCGCTGATCGTGCGCACATTGACAGTAAGCAACGTGTCATCAATGTTGGTTTCACTCGCTGCGGTGTTTTCTGAGGCCTGCACCGTGGCTGAGGTGGCCGTGGTCACCCGCGAGATATTGACCGTCATGCCATCTGGCGGCAACGGCAGCTTGCGGCAATTGTCAGCCAACGGGCGACCCTTTGCCACGGCCGGTGCCACAAGATCGGTGAGGTACTGCGGAACCGTGAGGCCCGCAAACGCACCCGTGCCAACGTCGCGCTTTTCAACCCGTTCCTCATCCATGTGCCGATTGAGTCGCGCATTGGCGCTTGCGTCGCCCATCAGCTGCCCGCGATACACGTCAGCGAGGAATGACACTCCCTCGCTTGGGTTGGCGGGGTTGTAGGTGCGCTTCTCCTGACCGATGCGCGCCACCTCATCGTAGGCGCGAATCTCAGCACCGGTGGGTGCCACGTCAGCCGCGTCGCGCTCGGCCTTTTCATCGGCTGCCTTTTCGGCGCGCAACTCAGCGAGCTTGGCCTCATGCTCGGCAATCTTGGTGTCAGCCTCGCGCTTGGCGGTGCTGAGTGCATCAAAGCGTGCTTGTTCATCAGCGGTCAGCGCGGTGCGCTGCTCAGCCTCTACGCCTGCAAGTAGCGCGCCTTGGTCTGCCTTGGCGGCCTCGCGTGCCGAGCGTGCGGCCGATAGCTCAGCCTCGCGCGCGGCAATCAATGTGTCAAAGTTCATGCCCGTTTCCTGTTCTGTGATGGGTTGGGTGGTGCGGTGACGCTGCGGCCATCTGGCGGGCAATCGAGCGAGCTTCTGACGCGCGATAGGCAGCACAAATAACCCCGCCAATGGCGAGGTGGTCAGTGGTGGTGGTGCTTAGTTGTCGAGCTCCATGGCGGCCCGTAGATAGGCCACCTGGCTTGGCTGCTCATCGCGGCCAAAGCGGTCTTGCAGGCGTGCCAACGCGGCGCGGGCTTGCTCTTCGCCCATATCGTCAATGGCGGCAATGAATCCGGCCGCGCGGGCCTCAATCGAGGTGTGCGGATTAGCCCCATAGGTCACCGCTGATACGTCGCCACGGTCGAGGTCAACAGCGTTGATGCGGTACTCGGTGTAATCCGGTGACCATGCGCCATCAGTAATGCGGAATGCAAAGCTCATCTCAGTGACCGCGCCATCATCAATAGCGGCCACAAGGTCTGCCACATCGGTGCGCATGGGGTTGAGCATGGCCTCACTACGTAGCCCGTGCTCATCGGCGCTGAGCGTCAACGTGCCCGCTGAGGTGCGCGCCATCGCTCGGCCCGTGTGATTCTCCAAGAACACCACATCAGGGTTGGCGCGTAGCGTGTCGTCAAACGCGCTGGCGCTCACCACCTCGGTGTAAGGGCCAAACATGTCGTGCATCTGGTAGCCGCGCTCGGTGGTGCTCGCGTAGCCGCTGAGCTTGGCAAACGTCTTGCCATCGTGCTCAACCGATTGGGTGCGAATCTGAGAGGCAAAGGCTGCGACGCGGGCCCGCGAGATTGGCACCGCCGTGGTGGCGCGCTGCGTGATGCTCATTGTGTTGGTGCCCCGTTCGGAGTAGGTGCCGAGGGCAAGGCCTTGGCAGGATTCACGGCCGCAAACTCGGCCAGGTCATTGGTGCTCAACGGTGGGAGGTTCATCAGCGCGCGAGCCTCGGAGTAGGTGCGCAGCTTGGCAGCCACGTCGTCGCGTAGGACTTGCTGCCGCGTTTGTGGATCCAAGCGCAACAGCGCATCTTGGTTGAGCTTGACCATGCGCGGCTTGGCCACAAGGCCATTGCTCCATGCTTCCTCGCGTCGCACAATGGCGGGATTGAGGTTGCGCACCAAGAGGTGCAAATCGTCTTGAGTGATGTTGGCGTAGGTCAGCGAGCCCCCCGAGCCGGGCGAGGCTGCGTCAATGGCGCGGCTCGGAACACCAAAGAACCGGCACACGTCCTCAGCACCAAAGTGCATGGCCTCAAGAAATTGCGACTCATTGGCAGGCACGCTCAGAAAGTCATATTCCCAATCATTGCCAGTCACAAAGATGTCACGCGCGGCAACGGCCTTCTTGAAACGGTCTTTCACTAGCTCAGCGTCAGCCGCGTCAATCTTTTTGGCGGTGTTCTTGAGCTTGGCGCTCGGCATGGATCCATTGCTAAACCAGTCAAGCGCGAATTGCTGCGCGCTGAGGTACTGGCCAATGCTCATGGCCCCGTAGGTGATGGGGGCTAGACCAATCGGCAGGCCCGGCACTGTCCACTGCTTCTCATGCCAAATCTGCGAGCGCTCAAACCGTTGCCCGTTGATGCGCCAAAACACATCAGCGCCATGACGTATGTAGGTGGCCTCAGCCATGGGGGCAAGCTCAATGCGTGAGGGTTTGCCATCGGCGGCGCGCATCGTGATGACACCCACCGAGTTGCCAAACCGGTCAAGGTCAAGCTGTGAGGAATAGCGCCACTCGGTGCTCAAACAATCGGGCCCGCCAGGTTGGGTGATGATGTCGGGGGCTTTGACCTGCACGTTGATGCCGCCCACGTTGCGGTAAACATCCACCGGCAAAGTGCTGATGAGGTCAGCGCGCAGCCGCAAGCATGCCCACACGGCCGAGTGCGTCATGGCCGTTTCAGCGTTGACATTGACTGAGCCGTGCCGTGTGCCGTACCGCGCACCAATGAGGTCAGCGCTTGTGGCCGCATCCCGCTTGAACAGCAAAGACATCAGCGGCCCGCCACGTAGCTGAGAGCGACAAACGGCACGGCCGCGAGGATGAGGCCAACACCGGCACCGACACCGCCACCAATAACGGTGGCTGCGATGAGTGCGACCCCGGCCGCGAGCAGTACGCACGCGAGAATCTCAAGAGCAGTGGTGACCACGGCCGCGCCGCCTTCCTAATAGATCGAATCGGCAACGTCGTAAGCGCCGGGGGCAAGGTCTACAAATCCGAACAGCGCCAGAGTTGCCGCAACTAGCGGCGTGATGTCGTGGCTTGAGCCTTTGCGACTCCATGCCCACCGCTCACCAAGCGGTCTACGTTTGGCGTTGGCTAGGGCAAGGTTGAGGCTGACCTCATCGCGGTGACGCAACGTGCCCTCATGGCACGCGGTCTGGAACATGGCGCATGCGTTGGCGAGTTGGTCAGCGTTGGTGACCATGACCGTGTGCCCGGCTGCGGTGAGTCGCTCAGCGAGGATGGCCCCCGCACTTTTGGCATCCAAGACGACACCGGCCGGGCCCCATTTCTCGGCCAACTCAAGTAGGCGTGGCTCAACCCAATTCATGCCCGAGCCGGTGGCCACAGTTTCTACGTGGTGTAGGCCATCGGCGCGTAGCCCGCACACGCTGATGGCCGCTGAGGCTGAATCCGGGCCTACGTCAACAGCGAAAACCACGGGATCAAGCGGCGTGGAGTCCTCATCCACGCATTGCAGCCACGCGGCAGCGTTGATGACATCGTTGCCACCCGTGGGTGCCCATATGCCGAGCCGCTCGCGAGCAAACTCAATGTCAGGAAGTGCGGCACGCTCACGCGCAATGAAATCGGCGTTGATGCGTATTCCCATGGCGGGGTTGGCCGCTGCCCACGCGGCCCTATCGTCAAGCTCAGCGGCAGGCTCAGCGCTCCACTCGCAATAAGCTAGTGAGGCATCGCCACCGGTGAGGCCTCGCTCACGTACTGCGGCCAGCTGCGTTGAGGTGCTCATGCCCGCGCTTGATGCGTACCACACGCTTGGGTTAGGTCTAGCGCTCAATGTTGGGAGCAACGCGGCCATATCGGCGGCATCTAGGTTGAATGCCTCATCTAAGACGACACAATCACCGGTGAATCCTCGCCCGCTTGAGCGTGAGCGGCTGACAAACCTAAGCCGCTGGCCCGTCAGTAGTTCTATGGATTCCTCACCGTGGCCGCGGGTAATGCTTTTGACGCGCTTGCGCATCCAATCGGTGTTTTCCACCAAGGTGACGATGCGCCGGAATCCCTCGGCTGCGGTCTTGAATTGGTGTGCGGAATGCAAGATGAGTTGCTCATCAAACAAGAACAGCCCGGCCAACTCGCGGGCCTCAAGTATTGCGCCCTTACCGTTTTGGCGGCCCACGATGATGGCCACCTCAAAGGCTGACCATGTGCCATCGGCGCGCTCGCCAAGGCCTTGCTCCAGCACCCATGCTTGCCATGGATCCAACGCGAGGCCCACGCTGGCAGCGAGTTCAACAGCCTCGCGGCCCGCACTGCTCACGTAGTCGGGAATCGAGCAGATGCGTGGCAGCGTGAGGTTAGGCGCGGTGACGCTTGGCACGGCGCTGCCTTAGGTCATCCACGGTGTCACCGGCGCTGGCAGCGGGTTGCCGCCTGACATCTGCGAGTGCTTGGCGTAGCTCGCGGCTCACGCTCGCGTGCTCGCCACCGGTGAGGTCGCCTTTATCGAGTAGGCGCGCCAGGACTAGCGCAGCTTGGCCCTCGGGAGTGTCAATCGCGTTGCCGAGCTCGGTCATGACGGCCGTGGTTACGTTCATCAGCCCACCAATGCCAGTTGCTCACCCATTGGCCTGACTCCCTTAGCGGCGTTGCATGTGGCATGCGCTAGTGCTGTGTTGGCGTAGGAATGTTCACCACCAAGCGCGAGTGGCACCACGTGGTCTAGTTGCGGGCCCATGCGGTCGCGCCCACTCAATCGCTTGTCTACCTTTTTGCCGCAAAGGTGGCAGCGCCACTTGTCACGCTCAAAGACTCTGAGCGGGTCTACACTTTCGACAAATGCGGCCCGCTTCCGGGCCCGCTTCTCTGCCATCTTGCGTGCATTGGAGTAGGGCTTACGCATTGCCTCACCAACACAAGTGGGGCTGCAATAGCCCATCACTTGCCGGTCTGTCCGATTGCGTGCCTCAAACACTTGCCCACATTGAGCACATTGCCGCTGCGTGTAGCGCGGGATGAAACATGCTGCGCATTGCCGCGCCTTGCCATCTAGCCCGACAGGCTGCCCGCATTTCTTGCAAGGCTTGGCGGCCATCGTTTCGAGATAGAAAGTGCGACCGCTCGCAACGCACAAAGCACAACGGCACCCGCGTTTGTATGTGTTGATGTTATGCACCATGGGTGAGCCCCCACATTGTTGATCTTGGTAGGAATTACTTAGAGCGTTTCTTGGGCGGGCCCGCGGTCTGCGTCTAGTTGATCTTGAAAAAAACTCAGCGACTTTGCGAGTTTGTCAAGCACATACGGTCACCATTGCCGCGATTTTTTGCGCGTATTCACTGCTTTTGCGCCTTGTTTGTCCTGGCAGCGCCGGTGCGCGATGGCCCACCACTCGGTATTGCAGACAAGGGCCACCAGCTCGGCCCTATCGGCGGCCATTCTCTTGAGGTGACGCACCGGCACCGTGTGCTCAATGGTTGGCCCTAGTGGTGTCGTGCTCGGTGCTTGCATCTGCACCGGCTCACCGCATAGCGCGCAATCAATGGGCTGCAAGCGTCGCGCGTTGATGTAGTCGCGCGCCTTGCGTGCGTACCCACCGGATGAGCGAGGGTCAGTCATCCTCTTGCAGTAGATCGCGGCGCATGGCTTGGTGGTGGGTCAGTGCCTCAGCCTCAGCCAACTCATCAGCTGCGGCCACGTCAGGCAACTCAGTGAGGATGGCCACCAATTGGCCGCGTGCTTGATTCAACATATCGGCGGCAATCATGGGGTTGTAGTCGCCAGTGTCTTGCAGCGTCACACTGATGTCACCGTAGTTGCATTGAATCCCGTAGGTCATAGCCTCACCTTGTCCAATAGTGAGTCGAGGTAGCGCAATGCTGCCTCACGGTCACGCTCAGCGCATGTGGTCAGCGTCTCGCGTGCGTACACCAACGCTTGGTAAAGGCCCGCCGGTATCACTGGCCGGGCCTCATCAGCGCCCGTATGTCTTGCATTTGCCGCCATCGTTGCTCAGCACGACGCTTGGCTATCTTCCACGCCTTGAGCCGCTCGGCTTGCTCACGTTGCTGCGCGATGCGCTCTAGTGCTGCTAACCATTGGTCATGCTCGCTCATGTGTTGACCGCCTTACCGGTGGGGCACATGGGTGGTGAGCGGCACTAATGGCCGCGAGTGAGAGAGGGTGACCTAGCCGGCTCGGCAATGGTGGTGTCATGCGCCTGGCTAGGCGTAGCCTATGCAACCCGTTTGCTCACCCATTGTCAAGTAGGGTTTGCGGCGTGTCGTCTAATGCCTCAAAGGTGAAACGGTAGAGGTAGCCATTGGGCAGCCCACCAAAGATGGCGACATCCAACGGCCTGCCGCCATCAACATGCACCGGCACTGAGGCAACCTCAACCAATCGGCAGCGCCGAGGTGCAAACACTTGATTAGCCCGCTCTTGCATATCGGCCATGAGATAGCTCATTGGGCTCACCACGTCGCGCAATAGCTCAGTCATCACCATGCGTTTCGCCACCCATTGGCGTGGCTCACTCATCCTGCCTGCCTCTCATGTAGGTGCTCGCGGATTGAGCCAAGGTTGTATTGGCCACGCCACCGCCTGATCTTGCCACCGCGCGCCCATCGTCTCAGTGTGGATCCTGGCACGCCCGTGGCAAGTGTCGCCGTTTCCTCATCAACCCACGCATCAGCACGCGCCGCGATGTTGAGCAGCGTGGCCACCGCGCGTGTGGCCTCGCACTTGGGGCACGTGGTCAGCGTGGCAATGTCGCTCACGTCAACGCGCATCGTGTGGCCGCAATCCTCGGTGGGGCATTGCATGCGTTGCCCGCGTGGCCTGACCTCGCCGGTGATCTTCTGGCCTTTGCGCGCCAGCTTGCGCACCTCAGTTGCGAACTCATCAACGGCAGGATGCGTGGTGGCTGCGAGGCTTAGATGCGCGCGCAGCCACCCAATGATGCCCACTAGGTCTTTGCGTATTGGCCCGGCAAAGCCGCGTGCCTCTAGCGTGCCTGCCTCGCACCAATCGCGCACCCATGTTCCGAGCACCTCGGGCACCGCGCGCCGCCACGATTGGTACTCGGTGCCCCCCGGTAGTGGCGAGGATTGGCCGCGCCCATCGCCGCCACCTCCTGGCCATGGTGGCTCATCGGTGCTGGCGTAGGTGTCGGTGATGGTGTCGAGGTCACCGGCGATGCGTCGCATACATGCGGTGCATATCTGGCCCGCGTCAGCCTCACGCTCACGGCAGGCCTCGGTGTGCTCAGCGCCTATCTCATGTGGGTGGTGGGCACATAGCCCGCATGCGCTCATTGGTCTGCCTTGCCTGTCGCGTGTGGCTCATCAGCGAGGGTGCGTAGCTCATCTATGCGACTCGCGCGCTTGTCAGCTGCCACGATGGCCCGACAGTAAGACTCAGGGAAGAGCGCGAGCGTTGCTGCGCTAAGCCCCCACTTGCCCCTGAGGTGCTGCACTTCCTCATCAGTGAGCGCCATCATTCCTCCCCTAGCGC